>Ga0209172_10000660_pt1 | contig 90522 bp, 85 predicted proteins | sample LarsenN4metaG_FD_184113 | JGI IMG/M metagenome (GOLD analysis project Ga0209172, IMG submission 184113) | Hot spring sediment bacterial and archeal communities from British Columbia, Canada, to study Microbial Dark Matter (Phase II) - Larsen... ... | reverse complement strand
CAGATTTTCCCCCGTTTGACAAGCCAATAGCAGGGACTATTGGTGCGGAAAACGGGGGGAAAGATGCCGGAAAGCATCCGGCAGGGCTCGTGTAGGCGCTTCGCGCCGCCTAATGGAATATCCGGGTTAAAGGGAGCTGGCCATGAAGCTGGAGCAAGGGTGTATCCAGGTTTATACGGGAAACGGCAAAGGAAAGACCACGGCGGCCCTAGGCCTTGCATTCCGTGCCCTTGGGAGAGGAATGAAGGTTTTCATGATTCAGTTCATGAAAGGGGGAGGTCCCTACGGTGAGCATGCCGCTGCTGAACGTTTTGCGCCTGACTTTACCCTTATTCAAACGGGAAGGGCCGGGTGGGTCGATCGCGAAAATCCCGATCCGGAGGATGCCCGCCTTGCCCGGGAGGCTCTCGAAACCGCACGTGCTGCTCTGACCGGTGGCGAGTACGATCTGGTCATTCTTGACGAAGTGAACGGTGCAGTTTCTTTTGGCCTGCTGTCCGTTGAAGACCTTCTGGAACTCATGGGGCAGAAGCCCCCGGGCGTGGAGCTTGTCATGACCGGCAGGAATGCCGACGAGCGTGTCGTGGCCGCCGCAGACCTGGTGACTGAAATGAGGGAGATCAAGCATTACTACCGTGCCGGAGTTCCGGCACGAGTCGGCATAGAAAAGTAAGGAGAGTATCATGACTGAAAGAACTCTGCGTATTCTGGTTGGCAAACCCGGCCTCGACGGCCATGACCGGGGAGCGAAGATCATTGCCCGGGCTTTCCGCGATGCCGGTTTTGAGGTTGTTTATACGGGGCTTCACCAGACTCCGGAACAGATTGTTTCCGCCGCCATTCAGGAGGATGTGGACGCCGTGGGCCTGTCCATACTTTCCGGCGCCCACAACGCGCTCCTGCCCCGGGTCTGTCAGCTTCTCAAGGAGAAGGGTGCCGACGACATCGTTGTCTTTGGCGGCGGCGTCATCCCTGATGACGATATTCCCGGCCTCAAACAGGCCGGTATCAGGGAGGTCTTTACGCCGGGAACATCCACCGAAGCCATTGTGAAGTGGGTGCGTGAAAATGTGGCGCCCCGCGCCTGAGCAGTCCATGCCGTGCAAATAGCTGTGTCTTTGGATCCGCAGCCGATTTGGCACATCAACCTGGGGCGGGCTGCTTCATAATCACCGGGCATCCGGGCGAGTCCTTCGCCGTCGGCGCCGATATTTCCCCTTTTGGTGGAGTTCGGTCCAGCCGACGGCTTTTCCTTTGCGGAGCGGGGGCAGATGCTGGGTGACGCAATGGCAACATTGTCCACGATGCCCTGCCGATGGGGTTCGCTGATCGGGGCTGTCTGGCCGGTGAGATCCGGGAGCGGCTGACCGAATTTCTGGAAGGAACAATGAATGTCTTTGGCTAAAAGGATACTTGACGGGGACCTGCGTGCCGCAGCCCGTCTCATGCGTGATCTCGATGACGGATTCCGGAGTGCCGCCGAGGAGATGAAGCTCCTCTATCCCCGCACGGGGCGTGCCTTCATTCTCGGGATTACCGGCCCTCCCGGAGCGGGGAAGTCGACATTGGTGGACCAGCTCACTGCCGCCTATCGCAAGCGGGGCCGCAGGGTGGGAGTGGTGGCCATCGACCCCACCAGCCCCTTTACCGGCGGGGCGATCCTGGGGGACCGGATCAGAATGAACCGCCACGCTGAAGATCCCGGCGTCTTCATCAGGAGCCTTGCCACCCGCGGCCACATGGGGGGACTCTCCCGCTCCACTGGCGATGTGGTAAATGTCATGGACGCCATGGGGATGGACGTTGTCATTGTGGAGACGGTGGGGGTCGGGCAGGACGAGATCGATATCGTCCGCATGGCCCATACGACCGTGGTCGTTTCGGTGCCGGGACTGGGGGACGACATCCAGGCCATCAAGGCAGGGGTGCTGGAGATCGGCGATCTGTTCGTGGTCAACAAGGCTGATCGGGAAGGGGCTGACCGGACTGCCCGCGAGCTTGCCGCCATGCTGGAGATGAAACAGACCAAGCCAGGCGATTGGCAGCCGAAGGTGCTTCTTGCCGAGGCGAGCCGCAACAGGGGCATTGAGGAGATGGTCGACGAGATCGAGGCCCACCGCGGCTACCTTGCAGACTCCGGAGCCCTGGAGCGTCTTCGGGAGGAGCGGAGTGCACGGCAGTTCATGGATCTGCTGCGGGAGCGGCTCTTTGCCGAGGTTTACGGCCATATTCGCGTCAATGGCCGGTTCCGGGAGATCGTTGCCGATATGGCGGCGCGCCGCACCGATCCCTACAGTGCCGTGGAGATGATTATTGCGGAGCGGTTCCCGGGGGGGCAGACGCGTAACTCTTGACCCCGCCGATGGAAAATGCTATTTCTTTTCGTTGTGAACGAATGGGGCTCTGGCCCCATTCCTTTTTTTCGGCAGGACTGGTACCTCATGATCCGCAAGCTTGCATACATCATCGCCCTTATTGTTTTCGTTGCAATTGTTGTTTGCGAGCCGGAATCCACCGCAGATCCCGCGGCGTCCCCCAAAGACCATGCCAAGGAGGATCTTACGCGGATCGATTACCCGAGCCATCGGGAGATCGGCTGGAAGCCCCACTTCATCAAGCCCAACGAATCCCTGGAATCCCTTTTCGGCAGCGATTGGGTGACGGTCGCCCGTTTCAACAGGATAGACCGGCGCCATACCTATCCGGGGATGACCATCAAGGTTCCCGTGGACATGGCGGCAGCCCGCGGTTATACCGCACTTCCCCTGGAGTATGAACCGGCAAGGCGGTATCGGCGTTTCATTCTCATCAGCCTCACCGAGCAGTGGCTCGGCGCCTATGAGAACGGAAAGCTCAAGTTCTCCATGCCGGCCGCCACTGGGAAGAAGGGCCACGAGACACCGACCGGCCTGTTCCGGATCGATGCCCGCCATCGCACCCACACCTCTTCCCTTTACCAGACCGATGACAAATCGGCCCAGTACCCCATGGATTTTGCCATGCGGTTCCATATCGGCCCCGACAATGTCGCCTACTGGATCCATGCCCGGGATCTTCCCGGCAAGCCGGCATCCCATGGCTGCGTCGGGCTCTTTGATGAGCAGATGCAGAATCGCATGTACGGAATTCCCGAGAAGCCGGTCCTTCATGATTCAAAAAAACTCTACGACTGGGCAGTGGGTGAGGCCGAGTACGGCGAGGACAGCGGCGAGCTGGAGCTGATCGACAATGGACCGGTGGTGGAGGTGATGGGGGAGAATCCCGTCTATCATCCCGTTCCCCTCAGGCCGCTGGCGGCGCTCCGCTGATTGTAGTCTTTACTTTTGCCGCCGATGCGGCACACTCTCTTCCATGGACGTCATCACCACCCACGTGAATGCGGATTTTGACTGCCTCGGTGCCATGGTGGCAGCCAAGAAGCTCTATCCCGAAGCCCTCATGGTCTTTCCCGGTTCCCAGGAAAAGAGCATGAGGGATTTTTTTTTCAAGACCACCGGCTACCTGCCGGCCTTGACCCGCCTGAAAGATATCGACCTGTCCAGCATATCGCGCCTTATCCTTGTTGATTGCCGTCATTCCTCGCGTATCGGCCGTCTGGCCGAAGTGGCAAAGCGGCCCGGTGTCGAAATCCATATTTACGATCATCATCCGGAATCGGCCGGCGATCTTGTGAAGAGCGGCGGCGTGATTCGCGAGTGCGGCTCATCAACTACCATCCTGGCGGGGATTCTCAGGGAGAAGGGAATCGACGTGACGCCGACGGAGGCGACCCTGATGATGCTCGGCATCTACGAGGATACCGGAAGTTTGACTTTTCCCTCCACAACCGTTGACGATTATGGGGCGGCGGCATGGCTTCTGTCCCGGGGAGCCAATCTGAACGTGGTTGGGGAATTCGTTTCCCAGGAGCTGACCTCCGAGCAGGTGTCGCTGCTGAATGATCTTCTCCAGTCGCTGCAGACGGTCAGCGTCAACGGGGTCGATGTGTCGCTTGCCCATGCCTCCCTTGACTACTACGTGGGGGATGTGGCCGTGCTGGCCCACATGATGCGCGACATGGAAAATCTGGAGGCGATCTTCATTGTCGTCGGCATGGGGGAGCGGGTCTATATCGTGGCAAGAAGCCGCATTCCCGAAGTGGACGTGGGTGCGATCCTGCGGGAGATGGGGGGAGGAGGCCACGCCACTGCCGCCTCGGCCACGGTTCGTAACCTTACCGTAATCCAGGTGCTGGCCCGGCTTCAGGAGCTCTTTCCCGAATGGATCAATCCCAAACGCACCGCCGCTGCTCTCATGTCATCGCCGGTGAAGACGCTGCCGCTGGAGACAACCATAGCCGAAGCCCGCGAACTTCTGACCCGCTACAATGTGAACTCCATGCCGGTCATGGAGGGGGGGCGGATGGTGGGGATCATCTCGCTCCGGATCGTGGAGAAAGCGCTTTATCACGGGCTCGGTTCCCTGCCGGTCGGCGAATATATGCATACGGAATTCATGCGCGCCGAACCCGATACCCCGATCAGTGTTATCCAGGGCTATATCGTCGAGCAGCATCGGCGGCTCGTGCCCGTTTTTGCCGGCGAGGAGCTTGTGGGGGTCATAACGCGAACCGACCTGCTGCGCTACATGTACTCGGGCATGCAGCGCAATGCGGAGGCGGTCTACGACCTCGGCAGGGAAAACCCTCCGGTGCGCCGCCGCGAAGTGGTCCACCTCATGGGCAAGAACCTTCCTCGCCGGGTGGTGGATACGCTCCGGGCGCTGGGGAAGGTGGGTGACGAGCTGGAGCTGCCCGTTTTCGCCATTGGCGGCTTTGCGCGGGATCTCCTGCTGGGCGGCAAGAATGACGATATTGATGTCACGGTGGAGGGGGACGGCATCCTCTTTGCCGAGACCTTTGCCGCCAGCCACGACTGCCGCGTCAAGAGTCACGCCAAGTTCGGCACGGCAGTGATCGTCTTTCCCGATGGTTTCAAGATCGATGTGGCAAGTACCCGTCTCGAATACTATGAAACCCCCGGTGCCCTCCCGACGGTTGAACGTTCGTCCCTGAAGATGGACCTGTATCGGCGCGATTTCACCATCAACACCCTGGCAATTCAGCTCAATTCGGCCGATTTCGGCCTGCTTGTGGATTATTTCGGTGCCTACCGCGATCTTCGGGACAAGGTCATTCGGGTCCTCCACAACCTGTCGTTTGTTGAAGACCCGACCCGGGTCTTCCGGGCAGTCCGCTTCGAGCAGCGGCTCGGTTTCCAGATCGCCCGGCATACGGAAAACCTCATCCGCAATGCCGTCAAGATGGGTTTTCTTGACAAACTCGGCGGCAGGCGCCTTCTGAACGAACTGGTCATAATCCTCCGCGAGCGGGAGCCGGTTCGGGCAATTCTCAGGATGGAAGATCTGGGGCTGCTGCGGTTCATCCATCCCGAACTCGCCCTCGAAAATGAAAATCTGCGGGTACTGGATGAAGTCAAAAAGGTGGTTGCCTGGTTTGATCTTCTCTACCAGCAGGATCCGGTGGAAATCTGGGTGGTCTACTTCCTTGCGCTGACCTCGCTCCTGGACGACGGTGCATTCTGGGAAACCTGCACGCGGCTCTCCGCCTCGGAACGCTACCGCGAAAAGCTCATCGAGATGAGGGTCCACGGCGAGCAGATGCTGGAGCTCATGGAACGCAAGGTTGCCAGACGGGAGCCGGTCCGGCGCAGTGACATCTACTTCTGGCTCCGGGGGCTGTCCCCGGAAGTGCTGCTGTACATCATGGCCAAGACCCGCCGTGACGATGTGCGGAAGTATGTCTCCCTCTTCGTTACGCAGTTGCGGGGGATTACCTGCTCTGTCACCGGTGACGACCTCAAGGCCCTGGGGCTTCCGCCGGGTCCCCGTTACCGCGAGATTCTCGACACCGTGCTGGCCGCACGGCTGAACGGCGGGGCCACGACGAGGGAAGAAGAACTGTTGCTCGTGAGGAAGGCAGTCGCCTCGCTGTAGCGTTTTTGCAACACCTGTCAGCCATGGGGCAGATAGTGCGAAACGGCTCAGGGCGCCAGGATGCATGAAGATGGTCGCAAAGTTTTGTGGCACATCCGCACCAATTAGCGCCCATCACTGGTTCTTGCCGTTGCCTGAGAAACGGATGGTGTCATGAAAAGATAGTTATAACTGGGTCTTACGGATGCCGGTTTTTTCGGGGTTGACCACGGCCCGGTTTTTGCTTATTAATTTCAGAGCGTCATTTTACTAAAGGGGTTGGCAATGATAACAGTGCAGCGGGGCATTCTGGTCGGAATCACATTCCTTCTTCTCACGGTCTGGTGTACACCCTGCAAGGCTCAAGATACCTTTGAAGGCATCTTCCGCAACGCCCTTTACGGTGGGCTTGCGGGGGGGCTTGTGGGGGCGGCGCTCCTGGTCTTCACGGACAAGCCCGGCGATCACCTCGACTATATTGGTTACGGGGCGGCAAGCGGCGTTCTTGCCGGAACTGCCTATGGTGTGGCCAAGACGACCCGGGCCTTGGCGGAGCTGGAGAACGGCAAGGTAAAACTGGCGGTTCCGACTATCGTTCCCGAATCCGTGCGGACCGGAGCAGACGGGGAGAGGGAAGTGGTTCTCATGGCCGAGGTGCTTCGCGGCAGATTCTGACGACAACGACACGTTCAGGAGCAGACAAGGAAGGGGGGGGGCACGGTCAGTGGCCACCCCCTTCGTCTGTTTGTTGCCGGGTGGAGTCAGGCAAGGGACGCCGTGACGCTTCTGATGGAGGCTTCGATGCCGTCCATGAGGAAGGCCAGTTCGTCAAGGGTGATGGAGAGGGGGGGGAAGACCACAATGACATTGCCCAGGGGGCGCAGAAAAATCCCTCGCTTTCGGGCTTCGAGGCAGACCTGGATGCCGATCCGTTCCTCCCAGGGAAATGGGGTCCGTGTTTCCCGGTCCTGCACCAGTTCGATGCCGGCGATCATGCCGCATTGGCGCACATCACCGACGGTGCTTATCTTAACCAGTGCTTGAAGTCTAGAGTTCAGGTAGTCGATTTTGCTGGGCAAGCTCTCCATGAGCCGTTCGTTCTCGAACAGATCCAGGCTGGCCAGGGCCGCGGCGCAGGCAATGGGGTTGCCGGTGAAGGTGTGGCCGTGGAAGAAGGTCTTCATTTCCCGGTACTCGCCGAGAAATGCGTCATAGATTTTCCGGGTGGTCATGGTGGCGGCGAGGGGGAGGTATCCCGCCGTGATTCCCTTGGAAAGGGCCATGATGTCCGGGGTAATCCCCTCCCGTTCACAGGCGAACATGGCGCCGGTGCGGCCAAAGCCCACCGCGACCTCGTCGGCGATCATCAGAATGTCGTGGCGGTCGCACAGTTCCCTGACCTGCCGAACGAAGCCGTCCGGCTGAACAATCATGCCGCCGGCCCCCTGGACGAGGGGTTCGATCACCAGGCCGGCAACTTCGTGGTGATGGGCCGCCATGATCCGTTCCAGCTCTTCCAGGCACCGTCTGCCGCACCTGGCGCTGTCGGGCTCGCCGAATTCACAGCGGTAGCAGTATGGTGCCGGGGCCTGGATGGTCGGAAAGAGGAGCGGGCGGAACACCCCGTGGAAGAGGTCGATTCCCCCCACGCTCACGGCACCGATGGTGTCGCCGTGATAGGCGTTCTTGAAGGAGATGAACTTCGTTTTTTCGGGTTTCCCCCGATGCCGCCAGTACTGGAATGCCATCTTGACGCCGATTTCCACTGCCGTGGAGCCGTTGTCGGAGTAGAAAACCTTGCAGAGGCCGGGAGGGGCGATCTCCGCCAGCCGCCGTGCCAGCAGCGCCGCCTTGTCGTTGGCGAGGCCGAGGAGGGTCGAGTGCTCCAGGGTGTCCACCTGGGCCTTTATCGCCTCGTTGATTTCCCGCTTGCAGTGGCCGTGGACATTGGTCCAGATGGCCGCAACGCCGTCCAGGTAGCGGTTCCCCTCCGAGTCCACGAGCCAGGACCCTTCTCCCTTTACGATCACTACAGGGTCGCTCTCCTCCCACTCCTTCATCTGGGTGAAGGGGTGCCAGACATGGGTGCGGTCGTATTCCCTGAGTGTTGTTGTGTCAGTTGATTGCAACGCCCATCTCCCGCAGCAGAATTTTTGTGGTCCCTTCGCCCGCGAGGCGATGGGCCAGGGTTTCGACAATGGTTTGTTGGCCGGCTGCTTCCACCTTGGGGAAAACGCCGAGCAGCGGCACTCCGGACAGCGAATCGATGAGGTGCGGTGCATACTCCTCCGCTGTATCCGGCTGCTGGGGGTAGGCGTTCACGATGGTCCCCCGCACGTCGATGCCGAGCTGTTTTGCGGCAAAGCAGGTGAGTACCGTGTGGTTGATGGTTCCGAGGTTGGGGCGCGCCACCACCAGGAGGGGGAGCTTCAGGTAAAGCGCCAGGTCCGCCACCATGAGCCCCCCGGAAAGGGGAACCATGAGACCTCCGGCTCCTTCCACCAGCACGAAGTCATGGCGGGCGGTCAGCCTCCCGAATGCCTCCGCGATGCGGGAGAACTCGATCCGGACGTTTTCCCTGGCGGCAGCAACCGACGGCGCAATGGGGGTCTTGAGGCAATAGGGGGCGCAGTCATTGTCCAGGGGGACTCCGGCGGCCCAGGAAAGCAGCTCAGCATCCTCTGATACCAAGGTTTCCCCCCGCTCGATGCAGCCGCTTGTCACCGGCTTCATGACCCCCACGTTCAGCCCCTTCTTGCGCAGAAGAAGCGCCAGGGCAGCCGTCACGATCGTTTTGCCCACGCCGGTGTCGGTTCCGGTGACGAAAATGGCCCTATTCACAGCAGCCCCCTACCGTCAGTTCCAGGTCCTTGAGCATCTGCCAGTCCTGTTCGGCCGGCCGGCCGGTGGTGGTCAGATAGTTGCCGACCATGGTGCCGCTGGCGCCCGCAAAAAAGATCCACGACTGGAGATCCCGCAGGTTCAGTTCCCTGCCGCCGCAGACGGCAATCTTTTTCTCGGGGAGGATGAGCCGGAACAGGGCGATGGTTTTCAGGCACTCAAGGGGGGTAATGAGGTTGGAACCCGCAAGGCGGGTCCCCTCAATCGGGTTGAGGAAGTTGAGGGGTACCGAGTCCACCTCCAGATCCCGCAGCGTCATGGCAAGCTCTACCCGCTGCGACGCCGTCTCGCCCAGGCCGAAGATGCCGCCGCAGCATACGGTGAGCCCGGCCCGCTTTGCGACCCTCACGGTTTCAACGTCTTCTTCGTAGTCGTGGGTTGTGCAGATGTTCGGGAAAAAGCTCCGTGCCGTTTCAAGGTTGTGGTGATAGGTTTCAACCCCTGCTTCCCGGAGCGTGACCGCCGTTTCGTGGTCGATGATGCCAAGGGAGCAGGAAGGGGTTATGGCGGTGGATTCCCTGATGCGCCGCACTGCCCGGCATATCCGGTCGAGCTCTTCACCCTTGCTGATGGTCGTGCCGCTCGTCACGATGCCGTAACAATGGGAGCCGGCAGCTTCAGCCTCTTTGGCGCCGGCAACGATCAGGTCCTCGTCCACAAGGGGATAAACCGGCGCGTCAGTGGAGTGGTGGGCCGACTGGGCGCAGAAGGCACAGTTTTCGGCGCAGCGTCCCGACTTTGCGTTGATGATGGAGCAGAGATCGATGCCGCTGCCGAGAAAGTGCTCCTTGACGCGGCTGGCCGCCAGAAAGAGGGCAAAGATGTCGGTTCCGGAAACGTTTGCAAGTTCTATTGCCTCTTGCGTCGAGAGCCTTTCGCCGGCTATGATTCTGTCTGCCGCTGATTCAATGGGTCTGTTCATCGAGTAGATTCCTCCGTGCCCCTCAAGTACCACAGGATTTTTATTGTTGTCAACCTTATGGTGCGTGCTGGTTGACGACTGGCTGGGAAAAATGGTGAAAACCATGAAAACGACAAAATAAATACTTGCATTTTGGCGATGGCTCTGGTAGTAGATAACAAGTTTCCGTTCACTCGAAGTGAGCTCCTCCAGCTCACTTTTTTTATTTTTTACGAGGTTTTACAGGCATGGCAAAGGACGACGTTGTCAGCAGGGTTACTGCCCTGGCGGACAGTCTTCTGTCTTCCCAGGGGATGGAGCTTGTTGATGTTGAATACAAGCGTGAGGGGCGCCACATGGTGCTCCGGCTGTTTGTCGACAGGGCTGGCGGGATAACCCTGGACGACTGTGCGCAGGTCAGTCGCGAATTTTCGGAGATTCTCGATGTTGAGGATTTTATCAGCGACAACTACACCCTTGAGGTGTCGTCACCCGGGTTGAACCGCCCCCTCAAGAGGGAGGCTGATTATGAGCGCTACCGGGGACGGCTTGTAAAGATCAGAACCTATGAATTGACTGCGGATGAAGCGGGGAACAGGCGCAAGACGTTCCTTGGCGACCTGGAGGGGCTTGCGGACGGGGTTGTAACCCTCCGGCTTCGCGAGGGGCAGGTGGCGCGGATTCCACTCGCCGGAATCGCCAAGGCCAACCTCGAATTTGAATTCTAGGGAACAAATATAGATAAAGCATTTCCAAGGAGAGACGGACGTGGAAACGACCTTCAACCTCAAGCACATTATTGATCAGATCGTGAAGGAAAAAGGGATAGACCGCGACATCGTGGTGGAGGCCCTCGAGCAGGCGGTGTTGTCCGCGGCTAACAAGAAGTATCGCAATACGCGTGAACTCGAGGCCCACTACAATCCCGAGGTCGGCGAGGTGGAGCTTTTCGAGTTCGTCACCGTGGTTGACGAGGTTGTGGACTCGTACAAGGAAATCGATCTGGAAGAGGCCCGTGAAGTAGACCCGGATGTGGAAATCGGCGACTCCCTCGGCATGAAGATGGATGCCAGCGGCTTCACGCGTATCGCTGCCCAGACCGCCAAGCAGGTCATTATCCAGAAGGTGCGCGAGGCTGAACGGGAGACTATTTTCAACGAGTTCAAAGATCGGATCGGCGAGCTGGTAAACGGTGTGGTACGGCGGTTCGAGAAGGGAGACCTTGTCGTGGATCTTGGCCGGGCCGAGGCTCTTCTTTCCAATAAGGAGCAGGCGCCGCGGGAGGTCTACCGTCAGGGTGACAGGATCAAGGCGCTCATCATGGATATACGGATGACTCCCAAAGGTCCCCAGATACTTCTCTCCAGGACCCATCCCGCTGTGCTTGCAAAGCTCTTTGAGGCGGAAGTGCCGGAGATTGCCGAGGGGATCGTCGAGATCAAGTCGGTGGTGCGCGAGCCGGGAAGCCGCTCTAAAATTGCGGTCTACTCCCATGATTCGGACGTTGATCCTGTAGGCGCGTGTGTTGGTATGCGCGGTTCGCGGGTCCAAAATGTTGTTTCTGAACTCCGCGGCGAGAAGATCGATATTATCCCCTGGTCTGAAGATCCTGCCCGTTTTGCCTGCAATGCGCTTCAGCCGGCCGCCGTAACAAAGGTTTACATCGACGAGGAAAACAAGGCACTGGAAATCATCGTGGCCGATGATCAGCTATCCCTTGCCATTGGCAAGAAGGGGCAGAATGTTCGTCTTGCTGCCAAGCTCACCGGCTGGAGAATTGATATCAAGAGCGAAACCCGTGCCGCTGAGGCGGAACTGCTGGAATTTTCCTCCTATGACGGTGCTGCTGAGGAAGAGTCCCGCGAGCCTGCGGAAGAGCCCGTGGCCCAAGCTGCGGAGATGGTCGAAGAGTAGGAGTCGATGGCCCGGTGCGAGCCCCAAAGAACCTGTCTGGGATGCCGCGCGGAAAGGGGGAAGAGTGAACTTCTCCGCTATGTGCTGGACCCGGAAGGGACGGTTGTTCCCGACCTTATGGGGAAACTGCCGGGTCGGGGCGCATACACCTGCTTCAGTCGCGGCTGCCTCGTAAAGGCCGTGCTCCGAAAGCAATTTGCCCGGGCATTCAAGGGCGAGGTAAAGGGAGCGACCGCGGCGGAACTTGAAGAGCAGATTGTAACCCGGCTGGAGGAGCGGATCGCGTCATATCTGGCCCTTGGGAACAAGGCCGGCAGGATCGTATCCGGCAGCGACATGGTGCTGGAGGCGATGCGCAAGGGGAAGAAAATAGGTCTTGTGATCATGGCCGGTGACGTCTCTGCCGACATTGGTCAAAAGATTGCCGGTGCGGCTGCCCGTGAGGGAGTTTCCTGCTTCCGGATACTGGACAAGGACAGAATAGGAGGCCTTCTGGGCAAGGGGTTGCGGAGCGTCGTGGCGATTGAGGCGGGAGGGTTTGTCCCCCCGCTGGTGAAAGAGTTGGAGAGATACGGAAATTTCCTTGATGGGGGTGCGGTTGATGAGCAAGACCCACGTGTATGAGCTTGCAAAAAAAATGGGCATTGAGAATAAAGAGCTGATTGCCCGGCTGAAAAGTCTTGGTATCGAGGTGAAGAGCCACCTGTCGGTCCTCGAAGAAGAGGACGTGCAGAAGGTGACAGCTCCCTCCGCACCGCCCAAAGGAGCTCAGGAACAGGAGGAGGTCCGGGTGACCACCACGGTTATCCGGCGCCGGCCGAAGGTAGTTGCCCAACCGCCCGAGGAGGCAGCTGCACCTGCGACCCCTGAGGTTGTTGAGCCCGTTCCCCCCGCAGCGGCTGCGGAAGTGCCGGCACCGCCGGTAGCCCCAGTTGCCGAGGAACCGCCCCGGCCGAAGGCGGCCGAGGTTCAGACGGAGACTGCCCCCCCTGCAGAAGAGTCTAAAATTGTACAGCCGGCGGCTGCTGTTGCGCCTCAGGCCCCGACAACGGCAGCGGTTGAGGAAGAAAAACCGACCATGAATCGCGCGAGGATACTCGGAAGAGTTGAGCTTCCGGGGCTTACGCCGGCTCCCAAACCGGCCGAGAAGCGTGAAGTGGTCATACCTCCCGCAAAGAAAAAGGTTGAGGAGAGGGTAGTAACGTCTCCGCCTGCTGCGGCTGCTGCCGATGACCGCAAGAAAAAGCCCAAGACATTTGCTGAACCTGTTCCACCGGCCGGCGGTGCTCCCGCCGCAAAGAAAAGCAGTGGCGGCGGCAAAAAGAAAGAGGCCTTCAAAAAGGCCGAACTCCTTGAAAAGCGTGAGCGTATTTTCGAGCCCGGTCCCAAGGCCGGCAAGGGCAAGAGGCGCGAGCGGGAAGCGGTTTCCATCGGCAGAAAAACGGAAATTACCGTCCCGAAGGCCATCAAGCGAATCATCAAGATATCGGAATCGATCACCGTTGGCGAACTGGCCAAACGGATGGGGGTCAAGGCAACCGACCTGATCCGCGTGCTCATGAAGATGGGGATGATGGCAACCATCAACCACCCCCTGGATGTGGACACTGCTACCCTGGTCGCCGGCGAGTTCGGCTATGAGATCGAAAACGTGGCCCTTGACCTGGACGAGGTGCTGGAGTCGATCCCCGATACGCCCGAGAGCCTCAGGAAGCGGCCGCCGGTCGTCACCATCATGGGGCACGTTGACCATGGCAAGACCTCACTGCTTGATGCGATCCGCGAGGCCAATGTCATTGCCGGCGAGGCGGGAGGAATTACCCAGCACATCGGCGCCTATGATGTTGAATTGAACGGCCGCAAGATTACCTTCCTCGATACCCCGGGTCACGAGGCATTTACCGCCATGCGTGCCCGCGGCGCCAAGGTTACCGACATCGTCATCCTCGTGGTTGCGGCGGATGATGGCGTCATGCCCCAGACCCGCGAGGCTGTCAACCACTCCAAGGCTGCCGGCGTGCCGATCATCGTGGCAATCAACAAGATCGACAAGCCGGAGGCGAAGCCCGAGCGTGTAAAGCAGGAGCTGATGGAGTTCGGGCTTGTCTCCGAAGAGTGGGGCGGAGAAACCATTTTCGTGGAAGTCTCCGCCAAGAAGCGGATCAATCTTTCCGAGCTTCTGGAGATGGTTCTTCTTCAGGCCGACGTCATGGACCTGAAGGCGAATCCCGACAAGGATGCGCGGGGCACCATCGTCGAGGCGAAGCTGGACCGCGGCCGTGGACCGGTTGCCACAGTGCTGGTTCAGGAAGGTACCCTCAAGATCGGCGACTACTTTGTGGCCGGTGTTCATTACGGCCGCGTTCGCGCCATGCAGAACGACCGCGGCGACAAGGTTCTTGCGGCCGGCCCCTCCATGCCCGTTGAAGTCATCGGGTTTACCGGCGTTCCCGACGCCGGGGATGTCTTTATCAGCCTTTCGGATGAGAAGAAGGCCAAGGAGATCGCTGCCCACCGTCAGCAGAAGCTGCGCGAGACCGAGCTTGCCAAGCACAGCAAAATGTCGCTGGAGCAGCTCTACGACAAGATCCAGAAGGGGGAGGTCAAGGACCTTAACGCCATCGTCAAGGCCGATGTCCAGGGCTCTGTGGAGGCGGTGTCGGAATCGCTGCGCAAGCTCTCCACCGATGCGGTCCGTCTCAACGTCATTCATTCCTCGGTTGGTGCCATTACCGAGACCGACGTGAACCTTGCCTCCGCATCCAATGCCATCATTCTCGGCTTCAACGTCCGTCCCGAACCCAAGGCCTCGGCCATGGCCGAGAAGGAAGGGGTTGACGTCCGTCTCTACAACATCATCTACGATGCGGTCGAGGATATCAAGAAGGCGATGGAGGGGCTTCTTGAGCCCACTCTCCGCGAGAAGTATCTCGGACGGGCCGAAGTCAGGGAGGTGTTCTCCGTTCCCAAGGTCGGCAACGTGGCCGGCTGTTACATACTGGACGGCAAGATGCTGCGTAATGCACCGGTTCGCCTCCTGCGGGACAACGTGGTCATCTATGAGGGGAAGATGTCGTCCCTGCGCCGCTTCAAGGATGATGTGAAAGAGGTTGCCACCGGCTACGAGTGCGGTATCGGCCTGGAAAATTACAACGATATCAAGGTTGGCGACATCATCGAGGCCTTTGAAATCGAGAAAGTCGCCACCAAGCTGTAGGGTCTTCTGGCCTGGGCATTGCTTTGAGGATTTCATGCACAAGCGATCCGATAAAGTTGCAGAAGCTATCCATGAACTCGTCTCCGGTCTGCTGATCAAGGGGCTCAAGGATCCCCGCATCGGGTTCGTGACCATAACGGGCGTCAAGGTTTCCGACGATATCCGCCATGCAACCATCTACTATACGGTGATGGGGAGCGACGACTCGAAGAAGGCAACACTGCACGGGCTGAACAGTGCCGTCGGCTTCATTCGCAAGGAAGTGGGGAGGGAACTCCGGCTTCGCTTTGCACCCGAGCTGATCTTCAAGTACGACGAGTCAATCGAGTACGGCAACCGCATTGACAGGCTTCTCAAGGAAATCGGAAGCAGGGAAGGTGACAATGATTGAGGGTATCATTGAGGAGGTCCGCTCCAACGGAAGCTTCCTGATCACTACCCATGAGAACCCCGATGGAGACGCCGTCGGTTCGTCACTGGCCCTGGCCCTGTATCTCCGGCGTTTGGGCAAGGATGTGACCATCCATTTCTGCGATCCCGTTCCCGACCTCTATGCGTTTCTGCCGCTGGCGGGAGAGGTGACCCAGACCCTTCATGACCGAGATTACGACGTCTGCTTCGTCCTGGATGTCGGTGAGTTCCGCCGGGCCGGCAAGCAGGTTGCCGAATGCCGTCGCATCGGGAAATTCATCAATATTGACCATCATTTGACGTCGGACCACTTCGGCTTCATCAACTACATAGACCCCAAAGCTGCTGCAACGGGCATCCTGGTGCACCGCATCATCAAGGGAGCCGGTGATGCCGTGGACTATGAAACGGCCCTCTGTCTCTATACCGCCATCATTACCGATACCGGTTCGTTTCGTTACTCCAATGCCAATCCCGAAGCGTTTGCCGTGGCGGGGGAACTGGTTTCCACCGGCATCAATACGTGGAGCATCGCCGAGAAGCTCTATGAGAGTCAGCCGCGGCAGCGGCTGGAGCTTCTTGCCCTTGCCCTCTCCACCATGACGGTTTCGCCCCGTGGAGATTACGCCTCCATAACAGTCACCCTCGACATGTACGAAAAAACCGGTGCTTCGGCTGAACTGACCGATGGTTTCGTAAATTATCCGCGTTCCATCCGCGGTGTGGAAGTGTCGGTCTTTTTCCGTGAAATTGCCCCCGGTCTTTTCAAGGTCGGTTTCCGTTCCAAGGGGAAGATTGACGTTGCCCGTATCGCGTCGGTATTCGGCGGAGGCGGCCATCACAACGCTGCCGGCGTGACCATGAGCGGATCGCTCGAAGAAATTAAGGCAAGGCTGTTCTCCCACCTCGAGAGTGCCCTCTGATCCGATGGATGGTTTCATTGTTATCGACAAGCCGGCCGGCTTGACGTCCCACGACATTGTTGCACGCGTCAGACGAATTCTGAACCAGAAGAAGGCTGGCCACACGGGAACCCTCGACCCCTTTGCCACCGGGGTTCTGCCGGTTGCTCTCGGGGAGGGAACCAAGGCGATACCGTTTCTCGACGAGGCTGTGAAAGAGTACCGTGCAACCATGGTTCTCGGTGCCTCTACCGATACGCAGGACTGTACGGGTACGGTGGTCAAGGAAGGGGATTGGACGAGGCTTTGCCCTGAAGCTGTTCGGGAGGCCCTTGGCGCTTTGGTTGGCAAGGGGACGCAGGTGCCTCCCATGTATTCTGCCGTCAAGCAAGGGGGGGTACCCCTCTATCGGCTCGCGCGCAAAGGTTGTGAGGTGGAGCGGGCGCCTCGTGATATCGAGATTCATTCCATCCTTGTCGAGCAAGTGGAGCTTCCGAAGATAGTCTTTGTGGTGTCCTGTTCCCGGGGCACCTACGTGAGAACGCTGGCGCACGACATGGGCGAGCGGCTTGGCTGCGGAGCCCATCTTGCGGCGCTGCGCAGAACCCGCAGCGGTCCCTTTGACCTTTCCCGGGCGGTGAGCTTAGACGACCTCGCGCGCCTCAAGGATGAGGGGACCGTAAAATCGCTTCTCCTGTCGCCGAATGCGGTTGTCGGACATCTTCCGGCAATAGCGCTTACGGATGAGGAAGTCCGCAAGGTCTACTGCGGGGTGCCTCCCCAGGCCAACGGCAGATGCGACCTGTTTGGCGAAGGAGGGAGAGTGCGGCTTGTTCGGCAGGACAGGCTTATCGCCATAGCTGAAATCGGTTTTGGCAAGCCGGGTGACGGGAACAAAAGCCTAAGGCTTATAAGGGTTTTTAACTAGGTTTGGCTTTACAGGGGCAGTCCGTTGTGCTATTAGTGTCCCTTGAGTTTTTTTGAAACGCAGATCACAAACGATCAATGATCGGAACACATGAAGATGAAAGGGGGTGTACGGGAGTGCTGGTAACGGACAAGAAGCAAGAGATCATTACATCGTTCAAGCGTCACGACAGCGATACGGGGTCTCCGGAGGTTCAGATTGCGATCCTCACCGAGCGGATCACCTATCTGACGGAGCACTTCAAGGTTCACAAGAAGGACCACCACAGCCGGCGCGGTCTTCTGAAGATCGTCGGCCAGAGAAGGAGACTCCTCGACTACCTCAAGAAGAAGGATGTCGAGAGATATCGGGCAATCATCGAGAAACTCGGCATACGTCGATAAGAAGAGGCAGTATACTCCGACGAGGGGTATATTGCCTTTCCTTTTTCAAGCATACCCATGGGGCGTTCGAGACGGACGTCCGTGTGGGGAGTCCAGTTTTTCACAGCAGGCACAATGGGCTTAGCGGCCCATTTATTTTTGTCAGGGTGTTGGGGGCGTGGATCGAGCAACCAAGCAGGCTTGGTTTTTCCATCGACGGCCCCAACGCACCAAGAAGAGGCTAAGGAGGCCAGAGTATGAATGAACAGAAGGTAAGTGTAGATTTCGGCGGCAGAACGATAACCATAGCCACCGGCAAGATGGCCAAGCAGGCAAGCGGTGCGGTGATGGTAAGCTGCGGCGAGACCATGGTGCTGGTCACCGCGGTGGCGACGAAAACCGCCAAGGAGGGGCAGGACTTCTTTCCTCTCACGGTCAACTATCAGGAGAAGGCCTATGCCGGCGGCAAGATTCCCGGCGGCTTCTTCAAGCGGGAAGGGCGTCCGACGGAAAACGAGACCCTGACCTGCCGCTTCATCGACCGTCCTATTCGTCCGCTTTTCCCGGAAAATTTCCTGAACGATACCCAGATCATGGCAACCGTTGTCTCCGCGGATCAGGATAACGATCCCGGCATCCTTGCCATGATAGGCGCCTCAGCGGCTCTCGAAGTTTCCGACATTCCCTTCTTTGGTCCCATTGCCGGTGTAAAGGTCGGCCGGGTCGACGGGAAGTTCGTCTGCAACCCCACTGCCGAGCAGCTGGCCGTCAGCGACCTGGAAGTTGTCGTTGCCGCAAGCCGTGATGCGGTCATCATGGTTGAAGGGGGGGCAGCGGAGATTTCAGAAGCCGATCTTCTGGAGGCTATTTTCTTTGGTCATGCCTCGGTGCAGCCAATTATCGACGCCCAGATCGAACTGCGCAGGCTGGCCGGCGTTCCCAAGCGGGAAATCGCTCCGCCGGTTGTCGATGAAGCTTTGAAGGCAAAGGTTAAAGAGCTTGCCTACGCCAAGATGAAGGAAGCGGTCCGGATCAAGTCGAAGCAGGAGCGCCACAGCCGTATCGGTGCCATTGCCGATGAGACCCTGGCGGTGCTGGAGGCTGATTTCCCCGGTCGCAGCGCCGAAATCAAAGGTTTTCTCGAAAGTTTCGAGTATGAACTGGTGCGTGAGCATATCCTCAAGGACGGCGAGCGGATCGACGGGCGCGATACCAGGACTATCAGGCCGATCACCTCGGAAGTGGGCCTGCTCCCGCGCGTGCACGGTTCGGCGCTGTTCACCCGCGGCGAAACCCAGGCGCTCGTTGCCGCCACCCTTGGCACATCCAGTGACGAGCAGCGGATAGACTCCCTCTACGGCGAGAGCCGCAAGCGCTTCATGCTTCACTACAACTTTCCTCCCTTCTCCGTGGGTGAGACAAGCTTCCGCCTGGCGCCGGGCCGTCGCGAGATCGGCCACGGCTACCTGGCCGAACGGGCCCTTGAGCGGGTTCTGCCCAAGCACGACGATTTTCCGTACACCATCCGCATCGTTTCGGACATCCTGGAGAGCAACGGCTCCTCATCCATGGCCTCGGTCTGCGGAGGCGCCCTTTCCCTGATGGACGCCGGCGTACCTATTACCGCTCCGGTTGCCGGCATTGCCATGGGTCTCATCAAGGAGGGGGACGATGTTGCCATCCTCTCCGATATTCTTGGCGACGAAGACCACTTGGGGGATATGGATTTCAAGGTGGCCGGCACCGCAAAGGGGGTGACCGCCATCCAGATGGATATCAAGATTACCGGCGTGACCCGCGAGATCATGGGCAAGGCCCTCGAGCAGGCAAAGGACGGCCGTCTGCACATTCTCGGGAAAATGGCCGAGACGCTCACTGTTCCGCGGACCGACCTGTCCCCCTATGCTCCGCGTATCACCACCATCTGGGTCAAGACCGACAAGATCCGCGACGTCATCGGCGCCGGCGGCAAGAATGTCCGGGGAATCACCGAGGCCACCGGGGTTTCCATCGACATCGAGGATACCGGAAAAATCAATATTGCCAGCACCAACAAAGAGGCCTGCGACAGGGCCATCAAGATGATCCGTGACCTCACGGCGGAAGCCGAGGAGGGCAAGCTCTACATGGGGACGGTCCGAAAGGTCATGGATTTCGGCGCTTTTGTCGAAATTTTCCCCGGCACCGACGGTCTCGTCCACATCTCCGAGCTCGATACCGAGCGGGTGAAGAACGTCACCGACATCCTCAAGGAAGGTGACAAGGTCCTTGTGAAGTGCATCGGCATCGACAAGCAAGGCAAGATAAAACTGTCCCGCAAGGAAGCCCTGGGGGCCGTGCTGCCTGAATAATGCCCGGCGGCACTCCGGCTGGTAAACTTCCAACTCTGCGGTATAGTCATATCCATGGTCAGTAAAACGATCCTCGACAACGGCGTGCGGGTCATATCAGAGTATATGCCCCACGCCCATTCGGTATCCATCGGGATATGGGTCGCCAACGGCTCCCGCCACGAACGGCGGGAGGACAATGGGGTCGCCCATTTCATTGAGCATCTCCTCTTCAAGGGGACCTTGCGCCGCAGCGCTCTCGACATCGCCCGTGAGATAGACTCGGTCGGGGGGGTGCTCAACGCATTCACGAGTCGAGAATACGTCTGCTATTACGCCAAGGTCCTCGACAAGAACCTTCCCCAGGCAGTCGATCTGCTCACGGACATTTTTCTAAATTCCACTTTTGATCCCGATGAAATAGAGAAGGAACGCAAGGTGGTTCTCCAGGAAATCTGCATGCTGGAGGACTCGCCGGACGACTATGTCCATGACCTTTTCCATCGCAGTTTCTGGAGGGGACACCCCCTGGGCATGTCGATACTGGGGAGCGCCGAGAGTATCGGCAATCTTTCCCGTGATGCCATAGTCGCACACCGTGATGCGATGTATCGTTCAGAGGATATTATCGTGGCGGTGGCCGGCAATGTGCGCCACGACGAGCTTCTGAAACTCATAGGCGGCTCCTTTGACGGCGTGCCTGAAGGGACCGGACGGGATTGCTGCCATCTGCCCGTTTACGGCCAGAAGCTTGAAGTGGTCGAAAAGGACCTGGAGCAGCTCCATATCTGCCTCGGTACCAAGTCGCTCCCCCACAACCATCCTCGGCGGTTTGACGCGTACCTCATGAACACCATTCTCGGGGGGAGCATGAGCTCGCGTCTTTTTCAGGAGATCCGGGAACGTCTGGGGCTTGTCTACACGGTGTATTCCTATGTGGTTTCCCACACCGACGCGGGGTCCCTCGTGGTTTACGCAGGTACAAGTCCTGACAGGCTCAACAATGTTCTCGAAATAACCTGTACCGAGTTGAGGAGGCTGAAGTCCGAGAGAGTTCCATCCTCAGAGCTTGAAGCGGCCCGGGAGCAGCTCAAGGGAAACATCCTCCTCTCCCTTGAAAGTTCGGACAACCGGATGACCAAGCTTGCCAAGAATGAAATATACTTCGGCCGCTATCTCTCCCTTGCCGAGCTGACCGGCGGTTTCGATAGCGTTTCGGCTGACGGCATTATTGAACTGGCCAGGGATTTTTTCACTGCAGAATATATCACCCTCGCCCTTACCGGAAAGGTTTCCGGACAGTTGCCGGATCTTTCGCGGCTTGCCCTGTAGGTGAGTGATGGAGAGGTGCGTAGTAAAAGTGCAACGGGTGCGAAGCGGGGGAGAAGGGCAGAATCTTCCCTGCTACATGACATCCCATGCCGCAGGAATGGATCTCTGCGCCGACCTGGACGAAGACCTTGTCCTGATGCCGGGGGAGCGGAAGCTGGTTCCGACGGGACTTGCCATCGCGCTTCCCGACGGTTTCGAGGCTCAGGTGCGGCCCCGCAGCGGCCTTGCCCTCAGGCATGGCATCGCCCTCGTGAATTCTCCCGGCACCATTGACCCCGATTACCGGGGGGAAATAGGGGTGATTCTGATCAATCACGGCTCTGAACCGTTTGTGGTGCGACGTGGCGAGCGGATTGCCCAGATGGTATTTGCTCCCTTTGCCCGTGCCGAACTGGTCGAGGTTGACGAACTCGACGAGACGGCCCGGGGCGAGGGTGGTTTTGGCCATACCGGCCGATGAAAGGAACTGCGACCGATGTATGATCCGCGCATCCGCCAGCTTGCCGAAGTGCTCGTTACCTACTCGACCCGGGTCAGGAAAGGGGACGTGGTTCTCATCAATGCCAGCGGCACCGACTGCCTCCCCCTTGTGAAGGAACTCTACGTACTCTGTCTGGCCCGGGGGGCAAAGTACGTCGAATATTCATTCCAGATTCCCGAGATTGATCGTCATTTCTATAATAATGCGACCAAGTCGCAACTGGCCTTTTTTCCTCAGCACAAACTTGATTTCATGAAGCAGGTAAACGTCTTCATATCCATTTCCGGCTCGCCGAATTCCATGGTCATGGCCAAGGCCAACCAGAAAAACATGATCGCCTGGACGAAAGTGACCCGTCCAATCGTAGACTGGCGGGTCAAGAACACTCGCTGGGTAATTACGCGCTTTCCTACCCACGGAGCCGCCCAGGAAGCCAAGATGAGCCTCGAAGAGTATGAGGGGTATCTCTTCGCCGCCTGCTGCATCGACTGGGAAGCCGAGTCACGCAAACAGGACAAGCTGAAGCGGCTCATGGACAAGGCCGACCGGGTTCGGATCAAGGCGTCGGACACCGATCTATCCTTCAGCATCAAAGGCCTGAACGGCATTAAGTGCGACGGACGCTTCAATATTCCCGACGGAGAGGTGTTCACGGCGCCGGTCCGGGATTCCGTGGAGGGGTATATCACCTATAACTGCCCCACCATTTACCAGGGAAAGGAATTCAATGATATCCGCCTGGAATTCGCGAAGGGGCGGATCGTGAAGGCCGCGGCTCCGGGCATGGACGATGAGCTCAACCGCATCCTCGACACCGATGAGGGCGCCCGCTACATCGGCGAATTTGCAATCGGGGTCAATCCGAACATCCGCGAACCCATGCGCAATATCCTTTTTGATGAGAAGATATTCGGCTCGATTCATTTCACCCCCGGTCAGTGCTATGACGAGTGCGACAACGGCAACCGTTCCGCTGTCCACTGGGATATGGTGAAACTCCTCAAGGGTGATGGCGAGATATGGTTTGACGACGTCCTCATCCAGAAGGACGGCCTTTTCGTGCATAAGGACCTAATATCCCTCAACCCTTCGTAAGAGCTGACAACAATGCTTCTTGCCATCAATCACCAGAACCCCCAGCCGCGGCTCATTGCCAATGTGGTCGAAATCCTGAAAAACGGCGGCATCATCGCCTATCCAACCGATACAACCTACGGCATCGGCTGCAGCATTTTCAGCAAGAAGGGGATCGAGCGGATTTACCTGCTCAAGCAGCGCGAGAAGAAAAAACCGTTTTCCTTCATCTGTGCCGACCTTTCCGAAGTGGCTCGCTACGCCAAGGTCAGCAATTATGCCTATAAAATTCTCAAACGCCACCTTCCCGGTCCTTATACCTTTGTTCTTGATGCCTCCAGCATTGTACCCGGCCTTCTGGTAACCAAACAGAAGACGGTCGGAATCAGGATTCCCGACAATCAGATTTGTCTTGCCCTGGTGAAGGAGCTCGGCCATCCCATTATCACGACAAGCGCCAACCTTTCCGGTGAAGAGCCCATTGGGGACCCGTTTCTTGTGGACCTCAACATGGGGAAGCAGCTTGATGTTGTCGTCGATGGCGGGATCCTCTCCGCAGATGTCAGTTCGGTGGTAAGTCTTATCGGTGACTATCCGCAGGTGCTTCGTCACGGCGTTGGAGACGTGGCCTGGTGCGAAGAGTGACAGCACTCAGGCGCCTGATGCCGGCAAGTCAAAACTCTTGCATATACAGCAATAATAGGGTATGAGAAAACGGCTGGCCGCCTGAAAGGGCGGTTTTCTTTATGGTTCATTTCGCTTGACAACGCGTAACAGTTCTCTATACTGATGGGCTTCGGGCACAAGGCCAATTATTAATGAAAATACGAGTAGATGATATAGTCGAGCAGCCAAAGCTCCTCTCCTTTCACGAGTCCGTTGAGGCGTTCCCGTCGCTGGCGGAGCTTCATTCGAAGGGAGAGGGGGAGTTTGTTTCTCCCCTGGCGGTTGAACTGACAGTTGTCCGGGAGTACGGGCATATTCGGGTCAAGGGAGAGGTGGCCGTAAGGATGCGTTTTGCCTGTTCCCGCTGTCTGGTCCCCTTCGAGTCGGAAATCAGTTCTGTTTTTACCATGTTCTACACCAGGGGAAACCAGATTGCGACCGATGAGGACGAGGTGGAGCTGGCTGAGGAGGATCTGGTTTCCGTTTCCTATGATGGTGACGAGATAGATTTTGCGCCGGAAATTGCTGAACAGGTCATCATGGAGTTGCCGCTCAAGCCTCTGTGCAGTGAAGACTGTCAAGGGCTTTGCGCCACCTGTGGCGCGGATCTCAATGAAGGTGATTGCGGTTGCGGGCGGGCTGCGCTTAATTTCAAGTTCAGCGCGCTGAAAGACTTTAAAGTAGAAAAGTAAAAAAGGAGAAATAACATGGCTGTACCCAAGAAGAAGACATCGAAATCCCGTAAAAACATGAGAAGGGCCCACGATTTCCTTACTCCGCCGGCTGCTTCTGTCTGCCCCCAGTGCAAGGCGCCGAAGCTGCCCCACCGGGCCTGCGCCTCCTGCGGTACCTACAAGGGCAAAGAAGTCATCAAGAGCGACGAGATTTAACGGCTTCTTGTCTGACCTGACTCATTCCTTGTCCAAGGTTGCCATGAGAGTAGCGGTCGATGCGATGGGGGGCGACAATGCTCCCTCAATTGAAGTAGAGGGTGCCGTTGCTGCCGCTCGGGAGTACGGTATTCCGATCACCCTTGTCGGTGACACGGAGCGGCTCCGTCAGGAGTTGGGCAAGCACAATACCCAGGGGCTAGACATAGCGCTCCACCATGCAAGCGAGGTGGTGGGGATGCATGATGCTGCCTCCGATGCCGTTCGTCGCAAGAAGGATTCCTCAATCCGCGTTGCTTTTGAGCTTCTCAAGTCCGGCACGGCCGATGCTGTCGTGAGCGCAGGCAATTCCGGTGCCACGATGGCTGCGGGTATGTTTGTCCTGAGGCGGCTCAAGGGGATTGACCGGCCTGCAATTGCCCAGATTTTCCCTACACTGCGCGGCAAGACCCTTGTTCTTGATGTCGGCGGCAACGTTGACTGCAAGCCGATTCATCTTGTTCAGTTCGCCATCATGGGTGAGGTGTACGCCCGTCATGTCATGGGAGTTGAACAGCCCCGCATCGGACTCCTTTCCAATGGCGAGGAGGACAGCAAGGGGAACGAACTCACCCGCGAAACCAATTCCATCCTGAAGAACATTTCTTTCGACTACATCGGTTACGTAGAAGGTCGTGACATTTTCAACGGAATGGTCGACGTGGTGGTTTGCGACGGTTTCGTGGGCAATGTGGTTCTGAAGCTGTCGGAGGGATTGGCCGAAGCTGTCGGCAAGATGCTCAAGGATGAAATCAAGCAGAGTTTTCTTTCCAAGCTCGGATACCTCTTTTCCCGCAAGGCGTTTTCCAATTTCAAGAAGAAGGTGGACTATGCCGAATATGGTGGTGCGCCGCTGCTGGGGATCAACGGCGTTGCCATGATTTGCCATGGCGGCTCAAACGTCAAGGCAATCAAGAATGCGATTGTCTTTGCCTATGATTACGCCCGCAAAGGGGTTAATGGACGTCTGGCAGAAAAGCTGGAGACCGAGTTTGCCGCATACATGCAGCAGCGGGACCCTGTCAGGGAGTCCGCTGCCGGCTGAGGGGAGCATACGAATGGTCAGAGCGAGAATTACCGGCACCGGTTCCGCCGTGCCCCAGATGATACGTACAAATTTCGACCTGGAAAAGATGGTTGATACCACCGACGAGTGGATCACCACCAGGACCGGCATCAGGGAGCGGCGTATCGCCGCCGCCGGCGAATACACCTCAACCTTTGCAACTCGTGCGGCCGAGCGGGCCCTGGAAATGGCTGGCGCAGCCGCCGGGGAAATTGACCTTATCATTCTTGCAACCATCTCGGCTGATTTTCCCTTTCCCGCCACCGCCTGCATCGTTCAAAGCAATCTTGGCGCAAAAAATGCCGCGGCCTTCGATATTTCAGCCGCCTGTTCGGGGTTTGTCTACGGCCTGTCCCTTGCGGACAATGCCATTCGTTCAGGAGCGGCGCGCAAGGTGCTCGTCATTGGCGCCGAGGTTCTCAGCCGGATAATCGACTGGACCGACAGGAATACCTGTCTCCTTTTCGGTGATGGAGCCGGTGCCGTGGTGGTCGAGGCATCAGAGGGGGAGCAGGGGATTCTCTCGACCCATCTGCATAGCGACGGCTCTTACTGGGAGCTTCTCTACCAGCCCGGTTGCGGCAGTCGGAACCCGGCCGTGCAGAAGACCCTCGACGAGCGGAAGGTCTTCCTCATGATGCAGGGGAATGAGGTGTTCAAGCTGGCGGTGCGGGCCATGGAGGATGCCGCTCTCCAGGCACTGGAAAAGAACGGCCTCACCCCTTCGGATATCAGCATTTTCATCCCCCATCAGGCCAACCGCAGGATCATCGATGCCATCGGCAAGCGCCTTGGGCTCGGCGATGACAAGGTCTACGTAAATCTGGACCGTTACGGCAACACCTCCGCCGCCTCGATTCCGCTGGCCCTCGATGAGGCCAATCGCGCCGGCAGGATCAGCCAGGGTGATATCGTCCTCTTCGATGCCTTCGGCGGCGGCCTCACCTGGGGCTCAGCCCTGGTGCGGTGGTAAACACTTCTAAAAGGAATTGTCATGAGCAAACGTGCTTTCATTTTCCCCGGTCAGGGATCCCAGTATCCCGGCATGGGAAAAGATCTTGCCGACAACTTCGCCGTTGCCCGGCAGATATTCGAGGAGGCGGACGATGCCCTCGGGAGCAGCCTTTCCCGCCTTTGTTTCGAGGGGCCTGAAGACCAGCTGAAGCTGACCGCCAACACTCAGCCCGCCATCCTGACGGTGAGTGTGGCCGCGTTGCGGGTTCTCCAGGCAGAGACCGGCCTGACAGCCGATTACCTGGCAGGGCACTCCCTCGGTGAGTATTCGGCGCTGGTGGCTGCCGGTGCGCTCCAGTTTGCCGACGCTGTCCGGACGGTACGGGCCCGCGGGACCTTCATGCAGGAGGCTGTGCCGGTGGGGGTTGGTGCCATGGCCGCCATGCTCAGCATCGAGCCCGATGTTCTTGCCGCCATCTGCGCCGAGGCTGCCCAAGGTGAGGAGGTCTCTCCCGCCAACTTCAATTCTCCGGGGCAGATCGTCATTGCCGGCCACACGGGTGCGGTCAACCGTGCGATAGAGATAGCCAAGGCCAAGGGATTCCGCAAGGCGATGCTCCTTCCGGTAAGCGCTCCTTTCCACTCCAGCCTCATGGTGCCGGCCGGCGAGAGGCTTGCAGGCGTGCTTGAGGCGGTTGTGGTCGGCGATTTAGCTTCCCCAGTGGTGACGAACGTCGAAGCTAAGCCCAATGACGACAAAGGGCGGGTGAAAGAGCTCCTCGTGCGACAGGTGAGCGCCCCGGTACTCTGGGATGCATCGGTGCGGGAGATGGTGGCTCTTGGTGTTGCGGAATTCGTCGAGATCGGCCCCGGCAAGGTCCTGTCGGGTCTCGTGAAGCGGATTGACAAAGAGGTGGCCACAAAGAATGTCGAAGACGCCGCAGGCCTGAAGGCCATCGGGGGGTAGGGGAGCCATGAGTCTTGAGGGAAAGGTTGCAATAGTGACGGGAGCCTCCCGGGGGATCGGCAGGGCCATAGCCCTCAAGCTGGCCCGCGAAGGTGCCAGCCTGGTGGTGACTGCCACGACCGTGGAGAGTGCCCGGAATACCGCTGCCGAGGTGGAAGCTCTCGGGCAAAAGGCGTTGGCTCTGGCCGTGGATGTTGCTGATCCGGCAGCGGTGGAAGCCATGTTTGCAGCAGCGGTCGAGACCTTCGGCAAGGTCGATATCCTGGTGAACAATGCAGGCATTACTAAGGATGGACTGCTGCTGCGGATGAAGGACGCCGACTGGGATGCCGTTCTCGATGTGAATCTCAAGGGTGCCTTCAACTGTGTCCGCGAGGCAGCCAAGCTCATGACCAAGGCCCGCAGCGGCCGCATTGTCAATATCAGCTCCGTTGTGGGCGAAATGGGGAACGCTGGCCAGATCAACTACTGTGCCAGCAAGGCCGGCATGATCGGGCTCACCAAGTCGGCGGCCCGCGAACTCGCCAAGCGGGGGATTACGGTTAATGCCGTGACTCCCGGTTTCATTGAGACTGATATGACGGCGGTTCTTTCCGACAAGGTCCGCGAGGGGCTCCTGCAGCAGATTCCCCTGGAGCGCCTCGGCACCCCGGACGATGTTGCCAATGCCGTCTTCTTTCTCGTGTCCCCCATGGGAGACTACATTACAGGGCATGTTCTTTCGGTAAATGGCGGCATGTACATGTGAAAAAATTATCTTTTGCAATCTGATTGTTTCATGGTATGTAGCTAGAAAAACTAACTGAAAACCTGAACAGGGTTAAAACCAAACGGAGGTGAGAAAGAATGTCAGCGATAGACAAAAGGGTTAAAGAGATCGTTGCCGAGCAGCTTGGCGTCGACGAGGCACAGGTGACGAATGAGGCATCGTTCATGGATGATCTGGGTGCCGATTCTCTTGATACCGTTGAGCTTGTGATGGCCCTTGAGGAGGAGTTCGACATCGAGATTTCCGATGAGGACGCCGAGAAGATCCAGAGCGTTCAGGACGCCATCGACTACATCACCGAGCATACCTAAGACCGAGGGGGAAGGGAAACCTTCCCCTTTTTCACAAAGCGGCGCGGCCGCCATCTCTGCACGATTCCAGAACATCGGGAGCACGCCATTATGAGAAGAGTTGTTGTGACGGGAGTCGGAGCCGTTTCTCCCCTGGGGACCGGCAACGGCAAGAACTGGGATGCACTCGTTTCGGGCCGGTCGGGCATTGACCTGATTACCCGTTTTGACGCCTCGGATCTTCCCGTAAAGATTGCCGGCGAAGTGAAGGATTTCAACCCCGAGGATTTCATCGAGAAGAAAGAGGTCAAGAAGATGGACCTCTTTATTCAGTATGCCCTTGCCGCAGCCCAGTTCGCCATGGAGGACTCGGGGCTTCAGATCACTGACGAGAATGCCGAACGGGTCGGAGTTGTCGTGGGTGCGGGGCTCGGCGGATTGCCGACCATCGAAAAGTACCATGCGGCAATGCTGGAAGGCGGATACAAGAAGATCTCGCCTTTCTTCATCCCGATGCTCATCATCAACCTGGCGCCGGGGCATATTTCCATCAAGTTCGGCGCTAAAGGGCCGAACCTGTCGTCGGTTTCAGCCTGTGCGACCGGTACCCATTCGATCGGTGATGCCTATCACATGATCAAACGGGGGGATGCCGACGCCATGATTGCCGGCGGTACGGAATCGACGGTGACTCCGCTGGGCATCGGCGGCTTTGCGGTGATGAAGGCCCTTTCGACCCGCAATGACGACCCGAAGGGGGCATCGCGTCCCTTTGAGAAGAACCGCGACGGCTTTGTTCTCGCCGAGGGGGCCGGTATCGTGATCCTTGAGGAGTACGAGGCGGCCAGGAAGCGCGGTGCCAAAATCTATGCGGAAGTTGTCGGGTATGGCCTCTCGGGCGATGCCTACCACTTGACCGCTCCGGCTCCGGAAGGGGAGGGGGCTGCCCGCTGCATGAAGATGGCCCTCAACAACGCCGGCATCAATCCCGAGCAGGTCGATTACATCAACGCCCATGGCACTTCGACTCCTTTCAACGACTACTACGAGTCCCTCGCCGTCAAGAGCGTTTTCGGCCACCACGCGAAGAAAGTCATGGTGTCTTCAACCAAGTCCATGACTGGCCACCTGCTTGGTGCCGCCGGAGGTGTCGAGGCGGTCTTCACCCTCATGGCCATGGACAAGGGGGTTGTCCCCCCGACCATCAACTACCGGGAGCAGGACCCCGAGTGCGATCTTGATTACGTACCGAATACTGCCCGGGACGCGAAGATCACCTATGCCCTCAGCAACAACTTCGGCTTCGGCGGCACCAATGCCACGCTTCTCTTCAAGAAGATCTAGCGAGGTGATGTGGTGATACTAGTCGGAAGTGATCACGGCGGTCTCGAACTGAAGGAGGCCATCAAGCGTCTCCTGTCCGAGCGGGGCATGGCGGTCGAGGATTGTGGCACGGACAACGGCAATTCGGTGGACTATCCCGACTTCGGGATCAAGGTTGCCCGAAGGGTTTCCGTCGGCGATGCAGAGAAAGGTATCCTGTTCTGCGGTACCGGCATCGGGATGTCGATCGTTGCCAACAAGTTTCCCAATGTCCGGGCTGCCCTGGCGACCGATCCCTTCATGGCCCGAATGGCGAAGGAGCACAATAACGCCAATATACTGGTTCTCGGAGGAAGGGTCCTCGACGAGGCAACGGCCCGGGAAATGGTCTGTGCCTGGCTTGATGCCGACTTCGAGGGGGGACGTCATCAGGGGAGGCTTGAAAAGATAGCCGCCCTCGAAAGGGAACTGATGAAGTAGCCAGGCCGAATCCGGCCGATTGGCGGAAGAATATGAACTACGGGACTGTCAACGGTCCCGTTTTCCTTTTTTGTAATTGTGAAAGGAGTCTACCATGTCGATTCTTGAAACCTTTGATCCGGCGGTCGCCGAGGCCATCCGCCACGAAACCGAGCGCCAGGAGTACAACCTGGAACTCATCGCATCCGAGAACTTTGTCTCCGAGGCTGTGATGGAGGCCCAGGGGTCGGTTCTGACCAACAAGTACGCCGAAGGATACCCCGGCAAGCGTTACTACGGCGGCTGTCACCATGTGGACGTGGTGGAGAACCTCGCCATTGAAAGGGCCAAGGAGCTCTTCGGCGCCGACCACGCCAACGTGCAGCCCCACTCGGGCTCCCAGGCCAACATGGCGGTCTATTTCTCGGTGCTGAAGCCCGGCGACACCATTCTCGGCATGAATCTTTCCCACGGCGGACACCTGACCCACGGCAGCCCCGTGAACTTCTCGGGCCGGTTCTTCAATGTGGTTCCCTACGGCGTTTCCCGGGAGACTGAAACCATCGACTTCAATGAGGTCGAGCGCCTTGCCCTGGAGCACAAGCCGAAGCTGATTGTCGTGGGGGCCAGCGCCTATCCGCGGGTACTGGATTTTGCCGCCTTCCGGACCATCGCCGACAAGGTGGGGGCGCTGGTCATGGTGGATATGGCCCACATCGCCGGCCTCGTGGCCGCAGGCCTTCACCCGAACCCGGTTCCCCATGCCGAATTCGTCACCACGACCACCCACAAGACCCTGCGCGGCCCCCGCGGCGGCATGATCCTCTGCCGCGAGGAGTTCGCCAAGACCATCAACTCCAACATCTTCCCCGGCATCCAGGGGGGGCCGCTCATGCACGTCATCGCGGCCAAGGCCGTTGCCTTCAAGGAGGCCCTGGCTCCCGAGTTCAAGAGCTATCAGGAGCAGATCGTCAAGAACGCGCGGACCCTTGCCGAGGAACTGGTTAAGCGCGGCTTCCGGCTTGTTTCCGGCGGTACCGACAACCACCTGATGCTGGTGAACCTGACCGGTACCGAACTGACCGGCAAGGTTGCCGAGGAGGCCCTTGACAAGGCCGGGATCACCGTCAACAAGAATACTGTCCCCTTCGAGACCCGCTCTCCGTTCGTTACCTCAGGGTTTAGAATCGGTACTCCGGCCGTCACCAGCCACGGTCTCAAGGAGGCGGAGATGGTTGAGGTTGCCGGCCTCATCGCCGAGGCTCTCGCGAACGTGGACAACGAGGCGAGGCTTGCCGAAGTTAAGGGTAAGGTGAACGCCCTCATGGGGCGCTTTCCCCTGTACGCCGGCCGTCTTAAGTAGCGATTCCGTTTCATCATGCAAAGAGGGGGAATGCCGTCAGGCATTCCCCCTCTTTGCGTTTGTGCGCTCGGAGCAGTTTCGGTTATTCCTTGATGAAGACCGCCAATTCAAGCCGGTCGCCATCGGAGAGACAGACCGGGAAGCAGAGGGCCTTGTGGCCGGCCGGCACGGGAATCTCCGCGGGAGCCTCGAAAATCTCGGGGGGGGCAATCTCCAGCGCTTTACCGCTCTGGGCAGCCTTGGCGGCGATGTTCCCGAGGGCAACATTCACGAACTCCATGACCGTGTCGTCAAGGACTTCCCGCGGTTCGTCGTCCACATTCGATTCCTTCAGGATCGCCCTGGCGATCTTTGCCCGGGTGGCGGCGGTGACCCCCATCAGGTAGCGGCCCGAGATGTCTCCGGTGAAGTCCATGGCGGCGTAGACATTCATGGGGGGGAGCCGGTCGGCCACAAAGGTGGGTTCGGGACGGAAGACGAGGAGCGCGACGCGAGTCAGCATCTTGTAAGAGAGGTCAATCACCATTTCCCAGAACTTCGGCTCGGTGATACCGGCCGGTATGGTGACTGTATCCGTGGCGTACTGGGCCTGGTCCGCCTTGAACTCGTCCAGGTATCTGGGCAGTTCTTCCGCCTGGAGTCCCCCGACTTTTACAAGAGCCTCCCCGATATAGAGGTGGGTGCTCTTCTGACGTGCCAGCACCTCCAGCATCTGATCATTGGTCAAGAGGCCCAGCTTTACCGCCATGTCGCCGAAGCGGAGGTCCTCGCTGCGCTGGGCGTTATGGACCTTTTCGATGTCACCATCGGTGAGAATTCCCATGGCAAGGGCCGTGGCCCCGAAGCTCAGATTCACCGATTCCTGCAGTTCTATGGCCTGCAGGAGGATTTCCCTCGAAACCACCCCTTTTTCAACGAGAAACTGACCGAAAAACTTGACTGCCATATCAATTGACCTCCTGGAGATAATCTGGTTGGTACGGTTACGGTGAGGATCCGCCTAGATCTCGCGGAGGATTTGCAGGATATTGTCCGCTTCAAACGGCTTCGAGATGACCGTGCGGGCCCCGAGGCGCAGGGCTTCGGTGAACTTGTCGCCGACCCCGCCCAGAGAGGTGATCATGACCACCTTCACGTTCTTGTCCAGGGCCACGAGGGTGCGCAGGGCGGTCAGTCCGTCCATCCCCGGCATGTTCATGTCCATGCAGATGATGTCCGGATGTTCGGTCTGGTGCATCCGGATTGCCTCCATGCCGTTCTTGCCGTGACCGACCACCTGGAATTCGCCGCTGTCGCCGAGGATCTTCTCCAATTGCCGGGCCACCGAGATGCTGTCGTCAACAATCAGTACTTTCTTCATGGGCTCCTCCTTGCTATTCGTACGCGACCAATGCGTTTGATGTGCCTGTTCACTGATTCGTATCGGCAGATGACGGATTTTATTTAGGAAAAAATTGCGCGAACGTTGTCGTGGCCGTAACCATCCGTAAAACAGACGGAATGGGGAGCAGCAGCGCGGGACGGCGGAACAAAAAAAGCCGGGGGAAGTCCCCCGGCGGTGAAAGGAGCACCCATGACAGCAGGTGCCGGCAGCTGTTATCGGCCCTGTTTCAGGCGCCGCGCCAGAAGGGTGGCGGAGTGTTCCACGGCGATGCCGGCTCCGGCCGCCTCCAGCCCCCCTTCGATCTGGAGCTTGCAGCCGGGGCAGTCGACCGCCACGGTGCGGGAGCCGGTGGCGACGATGTTCTCCATCTTGTTCTTCAGCACTTCCTGGGAAATCTCCGGATACTTGATGGAGTAAGAACCGCCGAAGCCGCAGCATTTGTCGCAGTCGGCCATCTCGGCGATCTCCACCCCGACCAGTTCCTTCAGCACCTTCCGCGGCTGCTCGTGGACACCGCACCCCCGCTTCAGGTGGCAGGCGTCGTGGTAGGTGACGGTCTGTTTCTCGCCTTTCCCGGTCCCCGGTCCCCACTCCCCGGTCTCCGCCTTCCGTGCGGCCAGCTCCGAGAAGTTGAAGGTCCTGGCGGCCAGCCTCTCGGCCTTCTCCTGCCAGACGGTATCCCCCGCGAGGAGCTTCGGGAAGTCGTGCCGCAGCGACATGGTGCAGGTGGGGCAGATGGTGACCACGTAGTCGGCGTCTTCCTTCAACAGCACATCGGTATTGATTCTGGCCAGATCCCGGGCCGCTTCCATCTCTCCCGAATAGCGGGCCGGGATGCCGCAGCAGGTCTGCTCCCGGGGGAACGACACCTCGTACCCCAGGGCCTCCAGGCTCTTCACCGTGTCCTGACACATCTCCGGATAGACAAAATCCGCCAGACATCCTGAAAAGAAGAGGACTTTTTCCCTGGTCCCCGGTCCCCGGTCCCCGGTCCCGGGCCGTTCCGCAATCAGGTCGCGGAACGGCTTCTCCGCAATTGGCGGCAACGAGCGGTTGGCGGCCTCCCGGTTCAGGATGAGCGGCAGGTGGCGGATGCGCCCCCCCTCACCCTGGAACGGTTTCTGGGCGATGTAGGCGGCCCGCAGCGTCGCATGGAAGAGCTTGCGGTTCTTCATGAGGGTGCCGAAGAGGAACTTCTGCCCCACCGGTTTTCTGATCTTGTCCCGGAGATCCACGATGAGCCCTTCGATGTCGATCTTCGAGGCGCAGACCTCGTTGCATTTTCTGCAGCCGATGCAGAGCCTGAGGATCTCCTCAGCCCTGTCGAAGCCGTGGAAGAAGGGGGTGAGGACGAGGCCGATCCCCCCCACGTAGATATGGCCGAAGACGTGCCCCCCCACGATCTCGTAGATGGGGCAGACGTTGGCGCAGGCGCCGCACTTGACGCACTTGAGGGCCTCGGAGAAGTCAGTATCGGCGGCCAGCCTCAGACGGCCGTTGTCCAGGAGCACGATGTGGAGTTCGCGCCCCTCGCCGCCGGTGGGCCCCTTGATGAAGGAGACGTAGGAGGTGATCTTCTGGCCTGTGGCGTTCTTGGGGAGGATGTTGATCACATCCAGGGCCTCGGCAAGGGATGGCACAATCTTTTCCACCCCGATGAGGGCGATGTGGGTGCGGGGGAGGGTGGTGACGAGGCGGCCGTTCCCCTCGTTGGTGACGATGCCGATGGCGCCCGTGTCGGCCATGGCCACGTTGGCCCCCGACATCCCCACCTGGCCGGTGAGGAAGCCGCTCCGCAGGGTCTCCCGGGCCACCTGGACCAGGTGGGGGATGTCCGGCGGGCACTCTTTTCCCGTTGCCTTGGAAAACAGCTCCGCCACGTCTTCCCGGTTCTTGTGGATGGCCGGCATGACCATGTGGGAGGGGCGCTCGCCGGCCAGCTGGATGATCCACTCTCCCAGGTCGGTTTCGAGGCAGCGGATTCCCCGCTCCTCCAGGTAGTGGTTCAGCTCGATCTCCTCCGAGGTCATCGCCTTGGATTTGACGAGAAAATCGGCCCCCTTCCCCCTGATGATGTCGTGGATGGTCCGGTTTGCCTCCTCTGGGGTGGCACAGAGGTGGACTCTGGCACCCGCCTTCTCGGCGCTGGCGGTGAACTGGCGCACCAGCTCCGGCAGTCTCTTCAGCCCCTCCTCCTTGAAGGCGGAAATCCTTCCCCGCAGCTCCTCGAAGTCGATCCCCTCGAAGGCCTTGGCCCGGGCCACCGGGTAGGCCGCCGCGAAGTTCTTCAGGGCCTTGCGCAGGAAGGCGTCGTTGATCTTCTGCTTGATGACATCCCGTCCCATGGCTATTCCCCCTCCAGAATGAGGATGTGAAGCTCTTTGGGGCCGTGCACGCCGATGGTGAGGACCCGTTCGATGTCGGCCGTGCGGCTCGGTCCGGTGATGATGGACAGGTAGCGGGAACCGGGTGAAGAGAGCAGGGCGCTGAGGGTGTCGGAGAGGGCGTAGAGGTCGGGGACGATGGCGGAGGCCTTCAGGAAAGCGGCATGGATCGGGGGGAGGGCCGTGGCGCTTCGGGAGGCGGGGTCGGAGAGTTCCAGCAGAAGGCTTCCCGTGGCGGCTATTCCCGCCGAGGCGAAGCTGATGCCGACCTCGGCCCTGTCGAGGGCATGGAGGGGGACATGGGCCAGATCGCCGAGCTGCTGGCGAACTTCGGCGGGAAGCTCCGATGCGGCAGCCGGCCGCCCGGCGACGATGCCTCGCAGGGCAGCGATGGCTTCGTCACGGCTGGTAAAACGTTTTACCGCTGCGCCAAAGGCCTCTGCCGCCGTTGAAAACTGGTCGACCATGGGAGCACCTCTTAAATTGTAATACCAACAGATGTTTTAAGGATAGTCCAAGCAAAAACCTTGTGTCAAGCCAATTCGTGGCTGGATCCAAAATCGTGTTGACACAGATTTGTCAATTTGATAATTGGTAATACAAATAACCAAAACTGCATTTTATTTTGAGTTTGCAGCGAAAGGAGTCTGTATGATGCCGTGGATTCAGACCTACACGCCGGTTGGAGGGAGCCTCGGGCTCTCGGCCCTGGTGGCGGCAATCCCCCTCGTCGTGATCTTCGTCTGTCTGGCCCTCCTCAAGATGAAGGCCCACAAGGCCGGGCTTCTGGCCGTCGGTTCCGCCATCGCCATTGCCGTTACGGTGTGGGGAATGCCGGCGAAGCTGGCGGGGCTCGCCACCCTCCAGGGGGCGGCCTTCGGGCTCTTCCCGGTCTTCTACATCGTCATCACCACGATCTTTCTCTACAACATCACGGTCAAGGGGGGGCAGTTCGAGATCATCCGGGCGTCCCTGGCCGGTGTGACCGGCGACCGGCGCATCCAGGCGCTCCTCATCGCCTTCTGTTTCGGCGCCTTCATCGAGGGGGCGGCCGGCTTCGGCACGCCGGTGGCCATTGCAGGGGCGACCCTGGCGGGGCTCGGGTTCCGGCCCCTCTACGCTGCGGGGGTCTGCCTCGTGGCCAACACCGCTCCAGTGGCCTTCGGCGCTATCGGCATCCCGGTGGTTGCCCTGGCCGGGGTCATGGGATACGGCGACGACGGCATGATGAAGCTCTCCACCATGGTGGGGCGCCAGCTCCCCTTCATCTCAGTCTTCATCCCCTTCTACGTTATCATGATTATGGCCGGTTTCCGCAAGACCCTGGAGGTGCTGCCGGCGGTGCTGGTCTGCGGCTTCACCTTCGCCATCGCCCAGTGGGCCTCGGCTTCGTACCTGGGACCCTACCTCCCCGACATCATCGCCTCCCTGGCCTCCATCGCGGCCCTGGTCCTGCTTCTGAAGGTCTGGCAGCCCAGGGAGAACTGGACCTTTGACCACGAATCCTCCAGCGGCGATGCCACCAGCCACCACTACACCGCCGGCCAGGTGCTCCGGGCCTGGTCCCCCTATCTGGCCCTGACCCTCATGGTTCTTTTCTGGGGGATTCCCTCCTTCAAGACCGCCCTCGACAGGGGCACCGTCGAATTTACCGTACCGGGGCTCCATAACGCCATAATCAAGAAGGTCTCCAGGCCCGGGGATGGCCTGAAGAAGATAGACGTCACCAACGCTGAGATCGACCGGCAGCTGGCGACCCTTGACCCGGCCGATCCGAAGCAGGTCGCGGTGGCCGTTGCTCTTCAGGAGCTGAAGGGACTCCAGGCGCAGCTTGCCGTTGTTGAGCAGGGGATGGCGGGGGGGACGGCGCTCCTTTCCGACGAGCGTCTGAAGGCCGTGGACCTGGTGGCGAAGAAGGCGACCGAGATCCAGAAGCTCGGCAAAGAGCTGGCGGCGGCAAAGGTGGTCCCCGCCGACCGGTTCAAGCCCCTGGACAAGGCCCTGGCGGACCAGCTTCCGGTGAAGGTGGCGGCCAAGTACAAGTTCAACTTTTTCTCCGCCGCCGGCACCGCCATTCTCATCGCCGCCTTCATTTCAGCGCTTCTGTGCGGCGTCAGCATGGCCGACACCGTCAGGATCTTCGGCAGGACCCTCTACGACCTCCGCTTCCCGGCCCTCACCGTGGCGGCGGTCCTCGGGCTTGCCTATGTCATGAACGCCTCGGGGATGACCAACTGCCTGGGCCTCGTCTTTACCAAGACCGGCCACTGGTTCCCCTTCATCGCCCCGTTCCTGGGGTGGCTCGGGGTCTTCCTGACCGGGTCGGACACCTCATCCAACGTCCTCTTCGGGGGGCTCCAGAAGGCCACCGCCGAGCAGCTGGGGCTGAGCCCGGTTCTCACCGGCGCCGCCAACACCAGCGGCGGGGTCATGGGGAAGATGATCTCCCCCCAGTCCCTGGCCGTGGCCACTGCCGCCACCGGCATGGTGGGGGAGGAGGGGACCCTGTTCCGCTTCACCCTGAAGCACTCCATCTTCCTGACGGTCATCGTGGGGGTCATCGTCTATCTCCAGGCATACGTCGTGCCGTGGATGATTCCGTAGGGCCGGACCGGAGGCAACGCCATGAACGAGAACTTTGTCAAGGAACTGGCCGCCATCGTCGGCGCCGAGCATACCCTCACCGACCGGGAGAGCCTTGCCTGCTACGGCTACGACTCGACCCCCGAGCATGAGAGCCGTCCCGGTGCCGTGGTGGTGCCGGCCCGGGAGGAGGATATCTGCCGGGTCATGGAGCTGTGCCACCGGGAGGGGGTGCCGGTGACCCCCCGGGGGTCGGGAACCAACCTCTCCGGCGGCTCCCTGGGGCGCCCCGAGGGGATCGTCATCCAGACGAGCCGGCTCAACGGGATCGTGGAGATCGACGAGGAGAACCTGACCGCCACCGTCCAGCCGGGGGTCATCACCAGCACCCTCCACCGGGCCGTGGAGGCCAAAGGGCTCTTTTATCCTCCGGACCCCGGCAGCATGAACATCTCCACCATGGGGGGTAACGTGGCCGAGAACGCCGGGGGGCTCCGGGGCCTCAAGTACGGCGTCACGGCCGACTACGTCATGGGGCTCCGCACAGCGCTTCCCGACGGAAGCCTCCTCAGGACCGGCGGCAAGGTGGTGAAGGACGTGGCCGGCTACAACCTGAACCAGCTCCTGGTCTCCTCCGAGGGGACCCTGGGGCTCTTCACGGAGATTACTGTCAGGCTGATCCCCAGGCCCCGCACCAAAAAGACCATGCTCGTCCACTTCCCGCGGCTGGAGGATGCCGCCCTGGCCGTTTCCAGCATCATCGCCGCCAGGGTGATCCCCGCCACCCTCGAATTCATGGACCGGGTCACGATCCGGTGCATCGAGGAGTACGCCAGGGTGGGGCTTCCCCTTGATGTGGACGCGGTGCTCCTCATCGAGGTGGACGGCCACCCGGCCCAGGTGGAGGAGGAGGCCGCCGCGGTGGAGCGGGTCTGCACCGGGCACCGCTGTTCATCCTTCCAGACCGCTGCCGATGCCGACGAGGCCCTGAAGCTCGCCACCGCCCGCCGGGTGGCCCTCTCGTCCCTGGCCCGCATGAAGCCGACCACCATCCTGGAGGACGCCACCGTCCCCCGCAGCTGCATCGCCCCCATGGTCACCCTCATCCAGGAGACCGCTTGTAAATACAACCTCACCATCGGCACCTTCGGCCACGCCGGCGACGGCAACCTCCACCCCACCTGCCTCACCGACGAGCGGGACAAGGATGAGATCGCCCGGGCCCACCGGGCCTTCGAGGAAATCTTCGACGCGGCCATCGCCATGGGGGGGACCATCACCGGCGAGCACGGGGTGGGGCTCGCCAAGAAGAAGTATCTGCCGCGGCTTGTGGGGGAGCCGGGGCTCAAGGTGATGCGGGGGATCAAGCAGGCCTTTGATCCGGCGGGGATACTGAATCCCGGAAAAGTTTTTTAATCGAGGACCAGGGACCGGGAGCCGGGGATCAGGAAAGTCTTGATTGATTTTTCCTGGTCCCCGGTCCCTGGTCCCCGATCCCGGGAGTTACCATGGACTATGTCAAGCTGATCAACTGCATGCGCTGCGGCATGTGTCTCCCCGCCTGTCCCACCTACAGGGAGACCTTCCTGGAGACCGCCTCGCCCCGGGGTAGGGTGGCCCTCATGCGGAAGCTGTCGGAAGGGGACCTGGAGGTGAGCGAGCGGCTCCTAGAGTACCTCTCCCTCTGTCTCGACTGCCAGGCCTGCGCGTCGGCGTGCCCCTGCGGGGTCAACGCCGGCGAGATAGTCGCCGATTTCCGGTGCGAACGGAAGGAAGGGCAAGGGCTCTCCCTGATGGAGGAGCTGATCCTCCGCAGGCTCCTTCCCCACCCGGACCGGCTCGAAGCGGCGATCGCCCCCCTGCGGGCCTACCAGCGGAGCGGGCTCCAGAAGGTCGTCCGGAAGCTGGGGCTGCTCAAGATGTTCCCGCAGCAGCTCCAGCGGATGGAAGGGCTCCTGCCGGAGCTGCCCCATCGTCCCCTGCGCCAGACCATCGATGAAGTGACCCCGGCGGTGGGAGAGGAGCGGGGTACCGTCGGGTTTTTCCTCGGGTGCGTCATGAGCCTGGTCTTTTCCGAGGCGAGCCGCGCCACGATCCGGCTCCTTTCCTCCCTCGGCTACCGGGTCATCACCCCCCGGGAGCAGAAGTGCTGCGGCGCCCCCAACGTGCTCGCCTCCGACCGTCAGGGGCTCCTGGAGGCGGCCCGCTTCAACGTGGAGCTCTTCAGCGGCCACGACCTGGACTTCATCGTCACCGACTGCGGCGGCTGCGGCGCCGAGCTGAAAAAATACGGTCACCACCTGGAGGGGGACGTCACGGCAGGGGCCTTCAGCGCCAGGGTGCGGGACATCTCGCAGGTTCTGGCCCTCCATGCCGACGAGCTGGCCCGCAGACTCGGGCCCCTCCCCCTAACGGTCACCTACCACGACCCCTGCCACATCGCCCACTGCCAGGGGATACGCCAGGAGCCGCGCAGGCTCCTGCGGCTTGTGCCGGGGCTCGACGTCCGGGAGCTTCCCGAGGCCGATGCCTGCTGCGGCAGCGCCGGCACCTACAACATCGAGCAGCCGGGGATGTCCGACCGGGTGCTGCGCCGCAAGGTGGAGAACGTGAGCTCCACCGGCGCCCGGGTGCTCGTTACCTCCAACCCCGGCTGCCTCATTCAGCTTAAAAAGGCTCTGGCTGAGGTAAATCCACCGGTGGAGGTCATGCATCTGACGGAGATTCTGCACCGCAGTCTTGCGGGTGAGGAGTAACTAATTCTTTGCCTTCCGGGGGAAGATGGTGTATTCATAACGGGATTTTCCTTACCACCTGATCCGGATGGACCATGAACTTCAAGCCGATCAAACCCAAAAAGATCTCAGTGCAGATTTCCGAGCAGATCCGCTCTTCCATCCTGGCGGGAGAGTTTGCCCCCGGTGACAAGCTCCCCCCCGAGCGGGAACTGGCCGAGATGTTCGGCGTCTCCCGCCCCTCGGTCCGGGAAGCCCTCAACATGCTTGCTGCTGCCGGACTCGTGGAGTCCTATCAGGGGGGGGGCACCGTGGTGAAATCCCTCGTGGAGACCGCCACCGGCTCTCCCCTCTCGGAACTCATCAAGGCGGAAAGCGAGCGGGCCCTGGATGTCATCGAGGTCCGCAAGGGGATGGAGGCGTGGACCGCCTACTATGCGGCCCAACGGGCGCTGCCCGACGACATCCGGAAGCTGGAGGCGATTGTCGGGAATATGGAGAGCAACCTCGAAGATCTCAAATCCTCCGAGGATCTCGATGCCAACTTCCATATTCTGGTGGCCCGTTCCACCCACAATATTGTCTGGCTCCATCTCATGCAGACCATCTTCGACGCCATGAAGGAGTTTCAGCGGGGGGTCTGGCGGGCAGTCTACCTCACCGAGGAGGATCACCGCATCCTCTTTGCCCATCACAAGGCGGTCTTCGAGGCGATTCGCGACCGCGCTCCCGAGCGGGCCCGGGAGGCGATGCTGGCTCATCTCACCTTTGCCGAAAATCGAAGCAGTGCCTACGTGAGTCTCGCCCAGAAGGAACAGTGATCAGCTGTGCCAGTATTTTCAGCTGGTTACATGTGGTGATCCGGCCGCATCCTGCATAAACAAAAGATTTTGATGCTGACCCCCCATAAAATCCCTTGCAAAATGGATAGTTGCCGCTATAGTAGCCACAGAATCCCATAAATAAGGAGGGTTATATGACCAAAGCAGAACTCGTGGACGCCGTAGCAAAATCCGCAGAACTCACCAAGGCCGCTGCCGACAAGGCAGTGAACGGGGTGATCGAAGCAGTTACTGCCGCTCTCAAAAAAGGTGACAAGGTGACGCTGGTCGGCTTCGGCAGCTTCGAGGTCGCAACCCGCAAGGCCCGTACCGGCCGCAACCCCCAGACCGGCAAAGAGATCAAGATTGCGGCTGCCAAGGTCCCCAAGTTCCGTCCGGGCAAGGCCCTCAAGGACGCCGTGGCCGGCGCCAAGAAAAAGAAGTAATCTGCTTTTTTCCGCCAAGAGCAGCAAGAAAGCCCTTCGTGTCCGACACGGGGGGCTTTTTCCGTTTTCGGCTGGTTTTTTTGCCGTAAATGGAGCTTTCCACGGAGGGTGTTGATAACTCCTCCGATGCTGTGGATATGTTTCCGGATTCCTATGTATCCTTCAGTACTTTTTCGGCTTGCACAATGAATAGGCATCGTTTGCAACATGCCGGAATTACGTGTCAATGATTATTTTGTCTGTATACAGTCCGGGCAGCGGCCATCGCTTTTTGCCGGGGCTGAAAGATGGACCCGTGAGGTGGATAACTGCCACTTCTTGACAGAGGCATTCTCGGGTGATAGGTTGTCAAAAGATAACCAGTCTTTTGAGAGTCGGGAGAGTGTCATGGAGCCGATTACCAGCCGCCAGCGGGAAGTGCTGGACTACATCGCCGGTTTTGTCGACCGGAACGGCTATCCGCCGACCCTGCGGGAGATCGCCGGCCATCTGAAGGTACGCGGCACCCTGGGGGTCATGAAGCATCTGGACGCCCTGGAACAGAAGGGGTATCTCCGGCGTGAGGCCGGCAGTTCCCGGGGGATCGTTCTTGCCGGGAGGCCTGCTCCCGCAGCGTCAATCCCCGTCGTGGGGGTGGTTCGTGCCGGCCTGCCGCAGCCGGCCATGGAGGATATCGAAGAGCACCTGGCCATCGACCGGTCCCTGACAAAGGGGGGAACCTTCTTTCTCCGGGTGCGGGGGGATTCCATGGTCAACGCCGCCATCGTGGACGGCGACCTGGCCCTGGTCCGCCCCCAGGCCACGGCCGAGAACCGGGACATAGTCGTGGCCATGATCGACGGAGAAGCGACCCTGAAGCGCTTCTACCGGGGGGAGGACCACATCCGCCTCCAGCCCGAAAATCCCAACATGGCGCCGATCATCGTTCGCAAGGGGGAGGGGGAGGTGACCATCGTCGGCAAGGTGGTGGGAATCTACCGCCCCCTGGGGTGACGCGCCATGGAGCCCGTGAGCGGCCGTACCATCCTCCATGTGGACCAGAATGCCTTCTTCGCATCGGTGGAGCAGCAGGCAAACCCCGAACTGCGCGGCAAGCCCGTGGCGGTCATCGGCAGGGGACGCACGGTGGTGACCACTGCCTCCTACGAGGCCCGGGCCTTCGGCGTCAAAACCGGCATGACCAAGTGGGAGGCGAAGCGGGCCTGCCCCCGGATCATTTTCGTTGTTGGCAACAATGCCGCATACACCCGGATCTCGACCCGGATCAGGGACATTTTTCTCGACTACACCCCCCAGGTGGAAACTTTTTCCATCGACGAGGCGTTTCTCGATGTGACCGGCTCCCTCAGGCTCTTCGGCCCACCGGAGCGGATCGCCCGCCTGATCAAGGACCGGATCAGGAACGACTTCGGCCTCACCTGCTCCGTCGGCGTTGCCCCCAACAAGCTCCTGGCCAAGCTGGCGTCGGAGATGGAGAAGCCCGACGGGCTCACGGTCATCAGGCCGGAGGATGTGGCCGGGGTTCTGGAGACCATGCCCATCGAAGCCCTCTGCGGGATCGGCCGCAAGACCCACCGCCAGCTGGCCCTTCTGGGCATCCGTACCTGCGGGGAGCTGGGGCGCTTTCCCGTGGAAATGCTCCGACGGCGGTTCGGGGTGATCGGCGAGCGGCTGGTGATGATGGGGCAGGGGAGGGACGATTCGCCGGTGATTCCCGACGAGGAGGCCGAGGAGGTGAAGAGCATCGGCCACAGTATGACCCTGGACCGGGACATCACCGACCGGCAGGAGATCCTCCGGTATCTCCTCCAGCTTTCCGAGATGGTGGGGCGACGGGCGCGCCGCTACGGCATGGCGGGGAAAACGGTTCACCTGACGGTCCGGTATGCGGACTTCACCACCTTCGGCCGGCAGCAGACGCTGCCGCAGCCCACCAATGCCAGCCGCGAGATTTACGATGAGGCAGCGCGGATCCTCGATACCTTTGTCCTTGAGCAACCGGTTCGGCTTCTCGGGGTGAGGATCACGAACCTTTGCTGTCGGGGGGAACAGCTGCCGCTCTTTGCCGGCGAGCGGCGAAAGGCCCTGGCAATGGGGGCCATGGACGCAGTGAACGACCGGTACGGTGATTTCTCGGTCACCTTCGGCAGCCTTCTGGACAACGAGGAGAAAGGCTCCTTCGTCATCTCGCCCGCCTGGCGGCCCGAGGGGGTCAGAAACGTGAACGTGAAGTGAGATCGTGTCGGTCCTCCCGGCTGGAAGACTTTGCGATATATATTGTCCCATCGCCATGGCAGATTGCCACGCACCGAGTAAGGAAAGGTGCCCCCATGAATGCTCGATCGGAACGACCCCAGGCCCTGCCGGGCCAAACCCTTGCCCTTGATACCAACTGCGGCAAACTTTACGTGACGGTGAATCGCGACCCCGCGAGCGGCCTTCCGGTGGAAGTATTCTGCCGCTTCGGCAAGGCGGGTGGCTGCGGCAGCGCCGTCATGGACGGTATGACGCGGATGATATCCTGCGGGCTTCGTGCCGGGATGTCGCCGGAAGAGGTGGTGGCCCACCTGCGGGGGATATCGTGCCACCGGGGCCCGCGTACCTGCATGGACGCCCTGGCCCAGGCGGTGGAGGCGGCAATGGAGCCGGAGGAGGAGTTGTGACTGTTGCGGATTGCGTGCTTAGGTAAGTATGTGCACTTATGGCTGGGGCGGCATGGTTTTGTCATCAGATCCGCTGCAGTATCCCGATGAAATTCCGCACGAGGAGCGGGTTGAGTTCGGTTCCGGCCACATCGAGGAGATACGATCCACCTCAAGGCTCGCCTGATAGGAACGGTGGCTGCGGGTGGCATCAAAAAAATCGGAAATCGCCGTCATCTGGCTCACGATATGCTGCTGCCACCCCTTCCGCACCCGGGGATATCCCTGGGGATTATATTTGTCGAGTGGGTGAAGGTGCATTCGTCGATGGCCTTGAGGGGGGAGATGGTAACGAGGGGATCGAACTGGTTCTTGAATATCCGGATGAAGGAGGCCACAACCTCGTTGATACCATTCACTGGCCCTCAAGGCGGGAAATCGGACGGCATACGCATGGACCGGGACCGGTGCAAGGGGTGCGGTCGCTGTGTTGCGGCGTGCGGAATGGCGCTTATCAGTCTGGAGGTTTTCGGAAGGAGAAAGGGGGCGGTGTTCAGGGAAGCCGAGGCGTGTGTCCGGTGTGGGCGCTGCGGCGAGGAATGTCCTTTGGGAGTTATCTCGCTAGCGGCGGGGCAGGGGAGCTCTGACTGAAGTCACGGTTTCATGTTCTCATAGAACAGGAACACGAGGAGAACCATGAGCGCGGATGCGATAACCATCAGCACCAGAGCGATGATGGTGTTTATGGTGTCCTTGATCTTTTCCTCAGGTGTCCGGTCTTCCCTGATATATCGACCCATCGGCATCTCCTGGGCCGGTGCCGTTATTGAGCCCGCCCCCTGTTACAGTTCAGTTCCGTTCACATTATAGAAAAAAGTCCTTTAAATCAAGCCATTCTCCGGCGGGTCCGCCCCCAGCTTGCTGGCGGCAGGAACCGGCCATTGTTAATTAATCCATTTGCCCTTTTGGGTTGCATCGCTCCGGCACCACCTTATACTTGTCTTCGACCGCGTGCAGACAGATGACCTCTGGAGAGGATCGCCGGCTGCGGAATGCCCGAGCTTACCGGATGTCCCCATGGAAACCCTTTCTGATATCTTTGCAGCTTTCCAGCTTCGCGGTAATGCGACCGCGTTTGTCCATCGCACCGGGGTAAGACGCTACGTTTTTACTTACCGCGACCTTCACAGCCTCTCGCTTCGGATGAACCGTTGGCTCGCTGACCAGGGGGTAGGTGAGGGGGACCGGGTGCTTCTCTGGGCACCCAACTCCCCCTGGTGGGCCGTGGCCTTCTGGGGAATCGTGACGCGGGGGGCGGTGGCCGTGCCGGTGGACTTCATGTCTGGGGCCGAGCGGGCCGAGACCATCGCCGGCCTCACGGAGGCGAAGCTCGTCATCCAGAGCCGGGACAAGCTCGACCGGCTCACGGGAAGGCGGTCGGTGCTTGTGGAAGAACTCGGTTTCATCCTGGAGGAGACGGAACCCCTCGCCATCATCCACCGGCCGGCCCCCGACGACATGGCGGAGCTGATCTACACCTCCGGCACCACCGGCAACCCCAAGGGGGTCATTCTTACTCACCGGAACCTGACGACCAATCTCCTTCAGGTGAACCGTCATATACCCATCGTCACCCCCGATTTCTCGTTTCTGTCGCTGCTGCCCCTGTCCCACATGTTTGAGCAGATGGGGGGGTTCCTCACCCCCCTGTACCGGGGAGCCGCCATCGTCTACCTGCGCACACTCAAACCCTCCGCCATCATGGAGGCCCTGGGGGAGGAGGATATCTACGCCGTAATCGCCGTACCCCGGCTTCTCCAGCTTCTCAAGGGCTCCATCGAGCGGGAGCTGGAGGCCAAGGGGCTCGCATCGCTCTTCAGGCGGCTCCTGAAAGGGGGTGAGCGGTTGTCCCGGGAGGGGCGGTCGATTCTCTTCCGTCCCATCCAGCGGAAATTCGGCCGCAACTTTGCCCTGTTCGTTTCGGGAGGCGCCCCACTGGACCCGGAGGTCTTCCGTTTCTGGGACACCCTCGGCTTCAGGGTCGTCGAGGGGTACGGCCTCACCGAGTGCGCGCCGGTCCTGACCGCCAACACCGTGGAGCGGCAGGTGATGGGGTCCGTGGGACTTCCGCTCCACGGGGTGGAGCTGCGGCTCGAGGGGGGGGAGATTCTTGTCAGGGGGGACAATATTTTCCCCGGCTACTACCGGAACGAGGAGGCCACCCGTGGTGCCTTCGCCGACGGCTGGTTCCGGACCGGAGACCTGGGGGAGCTGGACCCGGACGGCTGGCTTCGGATCAAGGGGAGGAGCAAGGAGCTCATCGTTACCGGAGCCGGGGTCAATGTCTACCCCGATGAGATCGAGGCGATCCTCAACCGGACCCCGGGGGTGCGGGAGGGATGCGTCATCGGCCTCGACCGGGGAAAGGGTGAGGAGGTTCACGGGGTCCTGATCCTGGACGGCTCCGGGCGCTCGCCGGAAGAGATTGTCAATGAGGTGAACTCAAGGCTCGACGAGCTGCACCGGATAACCTCCTGGTCGGTCTGGCCCGAGGGGGAGTTCCCCAAGACCACCACCCTGAAAATCCGCAAGTTTCAGGTCAAGGAGCGGATCGAGCAGGGAGGGGGGGGCGCCGGAGAAGGCCGGGGCACCGACCGCCTTGCCGCTCTTGTGGCGACCATTACCGGTGCTCCCCCGGAGCGGGTCACGGAGGAGGCGCTCCTGGTGTCCGACCTGGGGCTCACTTCCATCGGCCGCCTTGAACTCGTCAACGCCCTGGAGATGGAGTTCCGCCTCGACCTGGAGGATTCGGTCATCGGTCCCGGAACCCGCGTGGCCGACCTTCGGGAGATCGTCCGCCGGCGCGACAAGGTCAGCATCCGCGAGCACTTCCGCATCCGGGCCATGGGGGGGGCGGCCCTGGCGCTGCGGCGCCTGCTCGACACGGTGCTCCACGGACCGCTCCTGCGCGCCTTCGCAACCCTCAGACCCGTCGGCATCGAGAACCTGAGCGGCGTCCGGGGGCCCGTCATGTTCGTCTCCAATCACCTGAGCTACCTGGACCAGCCGGCAGTCATGCTGGCCCTTCCCGAATCGTGGCGTTACCGTACCGCCACCGCCGCCTGGGAGGAGTTCTTCTTTCGCAATTACCGGAATTTTCTTCAGAAACTCTGGAAGCGGTTCGCCTACGAGTATGCCAGCGTCGCCTTCACCGTCTTTCCGCTCCCCCAGAGCCGGGGGTTCCGGGGGGCGCTCCGCTTCATGGGAAGGCTGGCCGATCGCGGCATGAACATCCTCCTCTTTCCCGAGGGGGAGCGTTCCCGTGACGGGAGGCTTCTGCCGTTTCAGCAGGGGCTTGGCATCATGATCCGGGAGCTTGGCGTGCCGGTGGTTCCGGTAAAGATCAGGGGGCTTGAGAAGGTCCTCCCCCGAGGTGCTTGCCGGCCCCGAAGGGGGGATGTTTCGGTTGCCTTCGGCAAGCCGCTCTTCTTTCGGGGCGAAACGCCGACAGAAATTGTGGAGAAGGCGCGGCGTGCCGTGGAGGAGCTGTAGAGCATGGACTGGCACCTGAAAACCGTCGAAGATACCGTTGCTGAATTGGGCAGTTCACCGCAGGGGCTTTCCGCCGTGGCTGCCCGGACGCGTCTTGCCGAGCATGGCCCCAACGAGCTCCAGGAGCAGGCCCGCCGGACTCCTTTTGCCATGCTTCTTTCCCAGTTTACCGATTTCATGATTCTCGTCCTCCTGGGGGCTGCCGTGCTTGCGGCGGTCATCGGCGAGCTGGGCGACGCCATGCCGATCATTGCCATAGTCATCCTCAATGCCGTGATCGGTTTTGTCCAGGAGTTCCGGGCCGAGCGGGCCATGGCGGCCCTGCGGGAGATGGCCGGAAACAGCGCCACCGTGGTTCGGGACGGGAATCCCCTGGCCGTTCCCGCCCGGGAGATCGTACCGGGCGATCTGGTGCTGCTGGAGGCGGGAAACGTGGTTCCGGCCGATCTGCGGCTGGTGGAGGCGGTCCACCTGAAGGCGGTGGAGGCGGCCCTTACGGGGGAGTCACTGCCGGTGGAGAAGGCACCGGCGCCCCTTGCCGACCCGGATCTCGCCCTGGGGGACCGGCGGAACATGGCCTACAAGGGAACTGTCATCTCCTACGGCCGGGGCGCGGGGGTGGCCGTGGCCACGGGAATGGGGACGGAGCTGGGCCGGATCGCCACCATGCTCCAGAGCGAGGAGGAGACGAAGACCCCCCTGCAGAAGCGGCTCGCCGTCTTTGGCCAACGCCTGGCCGTGGCCATTCTCATGGTCTGCGCCATCATCTTTACCCTCGGCTTTCTGCGGGGCGAGCCCCTGCTCCTCATGCTCCTCACCGCCATCTCCCTGGCGGTGGCGGCCATTCCCGAGGCGCTTCCCGCAGTGGTCACCATCACCCTTGCCCTAGGGGCCCGGAAGATGGTCCGGCAGAATGCCCTCATACGCAGGCTGCCGGCGGTGGAGACCCTCGGTTCGGTCACCTACATCTGTTCCGACAAGACCGGCACCCTTACCCTCAACCGGATGACCGTGGAAAAGGTGGCGGTGAACGGCGGCGAGCTTCCGCTTCAGGAGGCATGCGACACCGGCGGGGGGAAGGCGGGCCGCCACTTTATGACGGCCCTCGCCCTCTGCAGCGATGCCCGGCTCGACAACGAGGGGAACCTTATGGGCGATCCCACCGAAACCGCCCTCTCGGCCGCGGCGCTTTCGTGCGGTTACGACCGCGGGGTGCTAGAAGGAGAGCATCCCCGTCTGGCCGAAATCCCCTTTGATTCGGACCGCAAGCTCATGACCACGTTCCACCGTCATGGGGAGAAGGTTATCTCCTACACCAAGGGGGCCGTGGAGGCGATTATCGACCGGTCGGCGGCCATGCTCGTGACAGACACGGAACGTCCTGTCGACAGCGGCGAAATTGTCCGATTGAGCGAAGGGATGGCGGCGGAGGGGCTGCGGGTCCTGGCCGTGGCCATGCGGCGCTGGGACCGGGTTCCTGTCCGCCTGGAAAGTGACCTCGTGGAGCGGGATCTTGTTTTTCTCGGTCTGGTGGGGATGATGGACCCCCCCCGGGACGAGGCGGCGGAGGCGGTGGCCAACTGCAGAAGCGCCGGCATCACGCCGGTGATGATCACCGGCGACCACCCCCTCACGGCCCGGATCATCGCCCAACGGCTTTCTCTGCTGGATGATGGTGACGACGCTGTGATTACCGGACGAGAACTGTCGGACCTCCCCCAGGAGGAGTTCGAGCGGCGGGTGGAACATATCAGGGTCTACGCCCGGGTGGCGCCGGAGCAGAAGCTCACGATCGTCAAGGCCCTCCAGGACAAGGGGCATTTCGTCGCCATGACCGGCGACGGCGTCAACGACGCCCCGGCCCTGAAGCGGGCCGACATCGGCATCGCCATGGGGATCACCGGCACCGACGTGGCCAAGGAGGCGTCGGCCATGATCCTCCTGGACGACAACTTCGCCACCATTGTCAAGGCGGTGCGGGAAGGGCGGCGGATCTACGCCAATATCCTCAAATTCATCATTTACTCGATCACCTGCAACGCCGGCACCCTGGTGGCCATCACCCTGGCCCCCTTCTTCGGGCTTCCGCTTCCACTGCTGCCGATCCAGATCCTGTGGCTGAACCTCCTGACCGATTCCCTGCCGGGGCTCGCCCTGGCAGCGGAGCGGGCCGAGCGGGACGTCATGAAGCGTCCGCCCGTGGACCCCAAGGAGGGGATATTCTCCGCCGGCCGGGGGTACTATGTGGTCGGTTTCGGTATTCTCATCGGCGCCATCGCCCTGGCGTTCCAGGCCTTTGCCCTGGACCGGGGGCTCCCGTGGCAGACCATGGTCTTCACCTTCCTGGTCCTGAACCGGATGGCGGTGGCCCTGGCGGTCCGCTCGGACCGGCAGTCCCTCTTCCGGATCGGGCTCTTCTCCAACCGTCCCCTCTGCGGGGCCATTGTCATCACCTTCCTGCTCCAGCTGGCGGTGGTCTATACGCCGCTCCTGAACCCGATATTCTCCACGGCCCCCCTCTCGGCAGAGGCCCTTGCACTGACGATGGGGCTGGCTGTCGGCATGGTGCTGGTTTCGGAACTGCACAAGATGATCAGGCGGATGGCGCGGCGGGGATGAGTTCAGATGTCTAGGACCACCGTTGCCCCCCAGGCGCCGTTCCGCTGCTCGACGGCGAACCGGTGGAGGGTGACCGCCTTCACGTCCACGACCATGGGGTGCCGGCCGGCGTCGATCTCCTCGCCCCGGAGAGAGGCCTGGAGCTTCAGGGCGGTTTCCCCGTCGGTGATGGCAATGGCTGCCGGCCGCAGGAGGAGCCTGCGGGCATCCTTGTAGTAGATCAGTTCCTGGAGAAAGGCAAAGAGAAGGAGGTCGAGATCCCTGTGTTCGAGGACGATTTCAATCTCCTGGAGGGGGCGGATGGTGGCGAGATCCTCCACCATGACGTTTGTCAGGGCCTCGGCCGCTGCCGCGAACATCTCCTCACGGGTGGCGCCGGTGGCCTCGAAGGCGGCGTCAGCGGTGGCAATATCGGGGAGATAGCTGTAGGGCATGGCAGGGTCCGCCGGCGCGTCAGAGAAGCGCGTCGATGGCCTCGAAATCGATCTCGTTCTCGGCATTGGCCCTGATCCAGTTCAGCTTCTCCTGATCCTCGGCGGTAATCTTGGCCACGTCCTCCATGAGGGTGGTGAAGACGCTGGCTGTGGAATCATGGACCCTGATGTAGGGGATGTTGCTGTCGTCGAGGATCTGCTGGCTGATTTCCGAGGTCGGGATGTGTCCTGCGATGACGAGTCCCACAATCTTTTCGCGGAAGGCGGGGATGTGGTAGAGGGAGGAAAGGGTGACGAGCAGTTCGTCCCGGGAGCTGGTGATGACGATGAGGGTCGACTGCTCCAGGGCATCCACGACCCGCTGGGCCGAGGCGGCCCCCAGGTGGATATGGTGTATGATGCGGCTCCGGCCGTCGGGGTCGCCGTGGACCGGAAGATTGAACAGCTTGCCGATGTGGGAGAGGGTGGGATTTGCCAGGATGGGGGAATAGTTGAAGCCGCCGCTGATCTTGAGGGAGCGCCCCGGGAATCCCTTGCCGAGGAAGCCGAGGATCGACTCCCGTTTGTCGGCCCTGAGCTTGTTGACGAGCACCATCCGGACGTCGGCCTCCTCTTTCTCGTAGAGGGCCAGGTTCAGATGGACCGCGTCGATGGAGCTGCCGATGCCGCTGTCGGTCACGACGATGACCGGGGCATCGAGGGTGTGGGCGACGCAGGCATTGCTGAGGCCGATGACTGACCCGACGCCGCAGTGCCCGGCCCCTTCGATGATGAGGAAATCATACTTCCTGTCGAGAATTTCAAAGGCTGCGAGAATCTTCGCCTTGAGGGATGTGCAGTCGAACTTCCCGCTCAGAAAATCGCGGGTGAAGTTCTTGTGGAGCGACACCGGGTTCATGAGGGGAAGGTCTTCCTCCAGCCCGAAGGTCCGTGCCATGAGAACGGCGTCCATATCGACGGTAAGGCCGTTGTACCCCTCGATCTTGGGGCCGATGGGCTTGATGAAGCCGACCTTGCGGTATTTCTGCCGCGCCAGGTGCATGAGCGACACGCTCATGGTGGTCTTGCCGCAGTTCTGCCCCGTTGCGCCGATGAAGACTCTCTTGGCCATCCCGTATTCCCCCCGCGGTAATTTGTTCCAATCGGTGCCGCACCCTATAAATCCTGCCGGATCCATGCGCTTGCCCGAACTGCAGGTGAGTATACACCATGGATTCCGGTGGACGAGCGAAAATTTCCCTCAGGTGTGGGGAATCATGCAGACCTTGCAGTGAATGATGTTTTGGCCTGCTCTGTGCATTGTACTGCTCTATCAATTCTGTTCTGAAGGTGCCCTGTGAAACTGATCCTCCTGATTATGTCCGCTGTTCTTTGTCTGGCTGGATGTTCGCCCGTTGGCGGGCAGCTGAACCAGTGGCACGGTGCCCGGCTCGATGAGCTGATCAGCCAGGCCGGCCCGCCGTCGTCCGTTTCAACGGACGTATCCGGGATCAAGCTGTTCCATTGGCTTGAAGACCGGGGGGAGGTGTACACCTACATCGGTCCGGTCAAGCTCAAGTGCGAGCGGATATTTGGTGTCGATGACCGGGAAGTCATTACCTCCATTGACTGGAAAGGCAACTGCCTCGCCCTCCCCGACTCCCCCTGGCAGCGGAGCCTCCAGGGGCCGGACAGGGCGGAATGACCAATGCGGATACATGACAAAATTTCGTCACGGGATGTCGAGAAGAAGGCAGGGAAGGGGGGGCCCATACGCTCGGGGGGAGGAGAGGGCAATTCCCTCTTCGTGCGGGCGCTGTCATTGCGCCGGACGGAACTGGACACCTACGAGCAGCAGCTTCAGGCCTTGAAAGATGAGATTGACCGGGCCGGCAATGACCTTGAGCGGGAACCGACCGTGGCCAATTTCCGGACGTTTCGCGACCTCATCGCCGCCCTCGCCAAAACGGTGACCGCCAACGCCTACCGCCTCGAACGGGTGGGGGGCACAACCCTAAATCCCCGCTGCTTCGAGATTGTAACGGTAATCGACCGGGAGGCGGATAACCTGCTGCGTCTCATCATGACGGAAAACAGGGATCGGCTGGCGATTACCAACAAGATCATGGAACTCAAGGGGCTGATTGTCGACTTTCTGACCTGAACCCTTGAATGTAGCCTATCCCTTGACGTTGCCGATGGGGAGAAGCCGCACGACCCGCCTGCTCAGGTGGGCCCGTTCCGTTGCCTCGGCCACGTCGTCGATGTCCTTGTAGGCCCGTCCCGACTCCTCGGCAAGCCCACCCCACGACGCAGTCCGCACGTAAATTCCCCGCTCCTCCATCTCCCGTTGCAGTTTCTGCCCCCTTACCATCTTTTTGGCCTGGTGCCTGCTCATGGTCCGGCCGCTGCCGTGGGCCGTGGTGAAGAAGGTCTCGCTTCCTCCCGGTTCTCCGGCCAGGAGATAGGAGCCGGTTTCCATGCTGCCGCCGATGATGACCGGCTGGCCGGTCTCGCGATAACGATCGGGTATTCCCTCCATGCCGGGTCCAAAGGCCCGGGTCGCCCCCTTGCGGTGCACGAGGAGCTCCCGCTTTCGGCCGTCCACCACATGGGTTTCCAGCTTCGCGGTGTTGTGGGCCACATCGTAGACCATCTCCATCCCCAGATCGGCGGGGTCGCGGCCGAAGATATCGGAAAATACCTCGCGGATACGGTGGAGGATTACCTGGCGGTTGGCAAAGGCCATGTTCACGGCGCACTTCATGGCGGCGAAATAGTCCTGCCCCTCCCGGGAGCGGAACGGGGCGCAGGCCAGTTCCCGGTCGTTGACCCTGATGCCGTATTTGCGCTCCATGACCGACAGGAAGAGCTGCAGGTAGTCGGTGGCCACCTGATGCCCGAACCCCCGGCTGCCGCAGTGGAACATGATCACCACCTGGTTCGGGACCGTGATGCCGAAGGCCTGGGCAAGCTCTTTGTTGTAGATGTTTTCCGGCCGGGCCACCTGGATTTCCAGATAGTGATTGCCGGACCCGAGGGTGCCGATCTGGCTGTAGCCCCGGTCGATGGCCTTCTGACTGATCTTTGAGGCATCGGCCCCCGGAAAGCACCCACCCTCTTCGGTCATTTCCAGGTCTTCGGGCCAGGCGAATCCCCTCTTCATGCACCAGCGGGAGCCCTGCTCCGCCACGGTGCGGAATTCGTCGTGGGAAAGGGACACGAAGCCGTGGCTCCCGACCCCGGCGGGCACCCGGTAGAAGAGGGCGTCCACCAGCTCCCTGAGGCGCGGCTTGACCTCTTCCTCGGTGAGATTGGTGAGAACGAGCCGCATGCCGCAGTTGATGTCAAAGCCGATGCCGCCGGGGGAGATGACGCCTGTCTCCGGATCCATGGCTGCCAGGCCGCCGATGGGGAAGCCGTATCCCCAGTGACCGTCGGGCATGCAGAAGGCGTACTTCTGGATGCCGGGGAGACAGGCCACGTTGGACACCTGGTCGAAGACCCCCGCGTCCATGGCATGGATCAGTTTTTCTGTGGCAAAGATCCGGGCAGGAACCAGCATGCCGGGCTTGTAAGATGCGGGAAGCTCCCAGACCGTGTCGGTAATCCTCTTAAGCGCGGAAGGTACTGGCATATTCAGTCCTCCTTTTGCAGACCTGCTATACTATACCACGGTTGTCACCATTCGCTTCACGGCGGGGGGATGTTTAGGTAAGTATGCGGGGGCATGTCAGGGACCGAACTCCGCCAGCCACTGCTCGAAGATCGCCACGCGATGCTCTCCGTGCCTGATGAGTCCCATGCGGATTTCGTGGGGACTTTTTTCGTGGCGCAGGGAGCCCCCTTTCTTGGAGAAGAAGAGGTCCGCGTAGCAGATGATCCTCTCCTCCCGGGTCACGGGCACCATTTCCCGTTGGGGAAGGGGGAGTCCTTGGCTTACGATATCGTCCACGGTCAGACCCACCCCGATGTGCCGTTCGCAGACCATTGCGTGCCGGGGCAATCCCTCGTTTTCAAGTATTTCGCGGCCGATGATGCCGTGAAGGATGTAGGGGGCGCTGCCGGAGCAGCCGATGCCGGGGGAGTCGGTCCCGCAGACGCCGATGTCGTGCAAGAGCGCCGCCTCTTCGATGAACCGGAGGTCGAGGTTCGGGTCATTAAGGGTGCGGGCGACGCGCAGTGCCTTGTCTGCCACCATTCTGCTGTGTTCCAGCACGATGGCGCAGGCCCCGGTTGCATTGCCGAAATGCCGGGTAAGTATATGTTCAACGTTCATGGTGTATCCTCCCTCTGTTCCGGATTATTATTGATGTTCGTCCCCGTCTCTGTCAACCTTGGTCGAGACCGAATCAATTCCGTTCAGTCTGCCCGAGGGGGGTCCTGTGATCGAGATCAATGAAGCCGATCTGAAATTCGAGTTCTACCGCGGGTCGGGGCCCGGCGGTCAGCACCGCAACGTGACGGAAAGCGGTGTCCGCATCCGGCACGTTCCCACCGGCGTTGTGGTCCAGGCCTGCGAAAGCCGTTCCCAGGCCCGCAACCGCGAGATTGCCCTGGAGAGGCTGCGCCAGGTGCTGGAGCGCCGGGAGCGGCGGGCAAAAAAGCGGGTGGCGACCACGGTTCCCCGCGGACAGAAGGAAAAGCGGATTGAGGAGAAAAAGCGCCGCTCCCTGACCAAGCGGCTGCGCACCCCGCCCGAGGATTAGCCGAATGAGGCCAATTCCTTGACCTTGCGTCATTTCTCGGTTATTCTTGCCCACCACTTCACCCCCACGGAGCCCCCCATGACCCGACCCACCTGGGACGAATATTTCATGGAAATCACCCATCTGGTTGCCAAGCGTTCCACCTGTCTGCGCCGGCAGGTCGGGGCGGTGATCGTGAAGGACAAGAATATTCTGGCCACTGGCTACAACGGCGCCCCATCGGGCGTCGCCCACTGTCTCGATGTGGGATGCCTGCGGGCCAGGCTGGGTATCCCTTCCGGCGAGCGGCATGAGCTCTGCCGGGGGCTCCACGCGGAGCAGAACGCCATCATCCAGGCTGCCAAGCATGGCACCAACATCGACGGCGGCACCCTCTACTGCACCACCATGCCGTGCATCATCTGCTCGAAGATGCTGATCAATGCCGGCATCCGGCGCATCGTCTACGAAGAGGGGTATTCGGACGAACTGGCCCGGGAGATGATCGCCGAGTCGGGGGTCGTTGTGGAAAAATTTGCCGACATACGGGGGACAGCCCAGTGAAATGTCCTTTTTGCGCCCATCCCGACAGCAAGGTGGTCGATTCCCGCCCCGACAAGGGGGGGCTGGCCATCCGCCGGCGGCGCGAGTGCGAATCATGCGCCAAGCGTTTCACCACCCATGAGCGGATCGAGGAAACACTGCCCCTTGTCCTGAAAAAGGACGGCCGCCGGGAGCCCTTCGACCGGATGAAGATCGTCGGCGGCATCCTGAAGGCGTGCGAGAAGCGTCAGGTGTCGCGGGAAACCGTCGACCGCCTTGTTGACAAGCTGGAGGGGCGGCTTCAGGAGTGGAGCGAGAAGGAGGTCCCCAGCACCACCATCGGCGAGTGGGTCATGGCGGAACTCCACGACATCGACGAGGTGGCCTATGTCCGCTTTGCCTCTGTCTACCGCTCCTTCAAGGATGTGAATGAGTTCATGGCCGAACTGCAGGATCTTCTGAAGAAGTAATCCATGGATATTTCTCCCGAAAAAATCATGGGACGCGCCTTGGCCCTGGCGCGGCGCGGCATCGGAAAGACGTCTCCGAATCCTGCGGTGGGATGCGTCATCGTCAGGGATGGGGTCGTGGTCGGTGAAGGGTGGCACCGCAGGGCCGGCACCCCCCATGCCGAGGTCCATGCCCTGCGGCAGGCGGGCGAGCTCTCCCGGGGCGCCGACGTCTATGTAACCCTGGAGCCATGCTCCCACTTCGGCAAGACCCCCCCCTGTGCCGATGCCCTTGTGGATGCGGGGGTAGGGCGGGTGTTCGTCGGCATGGTGGACCCGAATCCGAAGGTTTCAGGGCGCGGCATCGAGCGTCTCCGGTCCGCCGGCATCGAGGTTGTCACGGGGGTGCGGGAGGCGGAGTGCCGCAGGCTCATCGAGCCTTTTCTGAAACATGTGACCACTGGCCTTCCCTTCGTGATTCTCAAGTCGGCCATGACCATGGACGGCAAGACCGCCACCGTTACTGGTGATTCCCGCTGGATAACAAACGAAAAATCAAGATATTATGTGCACAAACTTCGATCAGTGGTTGATGCGGTGATGGTCGGCGTCGGCACGGCCTTGACCGATGATCCCCAGCTCACGGCGCGGATTCCCGGGGGCAAAGACCCTCTCCGGATTGTGGTCGACAGCGCCCTTAGAATCCCCCATGACGCCCGGATGCTTCACCAGCAATCGCCGGCGGCAACCATTATTGCCACCGTTTCGGATGACCGGCACCGGGTCGGGCAGCTTGAAGCCACCGGCGCCGAAGTGCTCCGCTGCCGCGGGATCCGGGGGCGTGTTGACCTGCGGGATCTTCTGGCGCGCCTTGGCGCCCGCGGGGTGCAGTCAGTTCTCCTCGAAGGGGGGAGCGAGCTGGCCGGCGAGGCGCTCCGCGCCGGCCTCATCGACAAATGTGTCCTGTTTTACGCCCCGAAGTTTCTGGGGGGAGCCGATGGCTTCGGGCTTTTCGGGGGGCCGGCGGCGGAGCGGATGGATGGATGTCTGCGGCTCAAGGATGTGACGGTGCGGCGCTTCGGCGATGATGTGATGATCGTAGCCTATCCGGAGGAACCATGTTTACCGGACTCATAGAAGACGTTGGGACAGTCAGGAGGCTGGAGCGCACGGGTGCGGCGGCACGGCTCACCGTCGCCACGAAGCTTCCCCTGGAGTCCATAGCCCTCGGTGACTCGGTGGCGGTGAACGGCGCCTGCCTCACGGTGGTGGCAAAGGGGGGAGGCGAACTCACCTTCGATGCCTCCCCTGAAACCCTGGAACGGACCACCCTCGGCACCCTCGGCAATGGTACGCCCGTGAACCTGGAAAGGGCCCTGCGCCTGGGGGACCGTCTTGGGGGGCACATCGTCACCGGCCATGTGGACTTCATTGCTGTCGTCTCCGAGCGGCGCCGGGTCTCCGGCAACATCGTGTTCGGCTTCCGCATCCCCGGCCAGTTCGCCCGCTATCTCGTGGCAAAGGGGTCGGTCACCATCGACGGCATCAGTCTCACGGTCAATGCCGTCTCGGACAGGGGTTTTTCGGTCAACATCATCCCCCATACCGCCGCCATGACCACCCTGAATGCCCTGAAGCCGGGGGGGGAGGTCAACATAGAAACGGACATCCTGGGTAAATATGTGGAGCGGCTTCTCGCCTTCGGAAACGAGGGGCAGAAGGAGGGGGGACTCTCCCTTGAACTGCTTGCAAAGAGCGGCTTTCTGTGAGATATACCGTGGTTATTATTTTTTATGAACGGAGTCACCAATGCCCGTTGCAAAAATAGAAGAAGCCATCGAAGACATCAGACAGGGGAAAATGATCATCCTCGTGGATGACGAGGACCGCGAGAACGAGGGCGACCTGACCATGGCCGCCGAGATGGTCACCCCCGAGGCGATTAACTTCATGGCCAGGTTCGGCCGCGGCCTCATCTGTCTCACCATGACATCGGAACGGTGCGACTACCTCCGGCTGCCGCTCATGGTGTCCGACAACACCTCGTCCTTCGGCACTGCGTTCACCGTCTCCATCGAGGCCAAGCGGGGGGTTACCACGGGCATTTCGGCCGCCGACCGTGCCCATACAATCCTTACGGCCGTGGCCGATGCCACCAAGCCCGAGGATCTTGCCCGCCCCGGTCACATATTCCCGTTGCGGGCCCGCAACGGCGGCGTGCTCGTCCGGGCCGGCCAGACGGAAGGGTCCGTGGATCTTGCCCGCCTTGCCGGCCTCAAGCCGGCCGGCGTCATCTGCGAGATCATGAACGACGACGGCACCATGGCCCGGATGCCTCAGCTGAAGAAATTCGCCAAGGAACACGGTATCAAGATCTGCACCATTGCCGATCTGGTCGCCTATCGTCTCAAGCACGAGTCCCTGGTACGCCGGGCCGCGGACGTGGAGCTTCCCACCGAAATCGGAGAATTCCGGGCCATTGCCTTTGAGAACGACGTGGACAAGCTGGAGCACCTGGCCCTCGTGAAGGGGAAGATCGGCGGAGACGAGCCGGTGCTCGTGCGGGTCCACTCGGAGTGCATGACCGGCGACGTGTTCGGAAGCCTCCGGTGCGACTGCGGCGGCCAGCTTCACCGGGCCATGGAGATGATCGAGGCCGAGGGAAAAGGCGTCATCCTCTACATGCGCCAGGAAGGTCGGGGGATCGGCCTCTTCAACAAGCTCAAGGCCTACGCCCTGCAGGATCAGGGGAAGGATACGGTGGAGGCCAATCTGGAGCTCGGCTTCAAGCCAGACCTGCGCGACTACGGCATCGGCGCCCAGATCCTTGTGAATCTCGGCGTCAAGAACATTCGCCTCATGACCAATAACCCCCGGAAGCTGATCGGACTCCAGGGATACGGAATCAATATTGTCGAACGGGTCCCCATTGAGATTCCCGCCACTGACACCAACGCCGATTATCTGAAGACCAAGCGTGAGAAACTGGGGCATCTGCTGGAAAACATCTGAGAAACGGCGAGGAGGTAACAATAGTCATGCCGCGTTTTATTGAAGGAAAACTGGATGCCACAGGGCTTAAATTCGGCATCATCGTGAGCCGCTTCAACAGCTTCATAGCCGAGCGTCTTCTGGAGGGGGCCCTTGATGCACTGATCCGCAACGGGGCAGACGAGGCGGCCATTGATGTGGCACGGGTTCCCGGCGCCTTCGAGATTCCCCTGGCCGCCAAGAAGATGGCCCAGACGGGGAACTATGATGCCCTTATCTGCCTGGGTGCGGTGATCCGGGGTTCGACCCCCCATTTCGACTACGTGGCCGCCGAGGTTTCCAAGGGGGTTGCCCACGTGTCGCTGGAAACCGGCGTTCCGGTTTCCTTCGGCGTCCTCACCACCGATACCATCGAGCAGGCCGTGGAGCGGGCAGGCACCAAGGCAGGCAACAAGGGATTTGACGCCGCCATGACTGCCATTGAAACCGTCCGCGTCTTCAGGGAGATCCGCTAGTGGGAGCCCGACGCCTGGGGAGGGAGATTGCTCTTCAGCTTCTCTATTCCCGCGATTACACTGTTGGTGACGCCTCAGCACTCCTTGAAATGGTTTTCGATGAGGCTGAGCCGGGGGCCGCTGCCGGACGGGCCTTTTCCGACGAGCTGGTTCGCGGTGTTCTGGAGCACCGTGAGGCAATTGACGCAACGATCAGCGAAAAGTCGAAGAACTGGGCCATTTCCCGCATGGCCAAGGTGGACCTCAGCATACTCCGCCTCGCGGTCTACGAGCTTCTCTACCGGGACGACATCCCCAAGAACGTCACCATCAACGAGGCCATTGAAGTGGCAAAGAAATTCGGCACCGAGGATTCGCCGTCCTTCGTCAATGGCATCCTGGACGAGGTTGCCTCGTCCCTCCCCGACAAGGGGTAGGCCATCTGCTGCATTCAAATTTCCGTACCGAGCGAGGACGTATGAAAGAGATAAAGGCAGGCCTTCTCGGCCTGGGAACCATCGGGACCGGGGTCGCCAAACTCCTCATGACCAATGCCGATCTGATCGAGGCCAAGGTGGGGGCCCGGATCACCCTGAAAAAGATCGCTGACCTGGATATAACCACCGACCGGGGCATTACGCTGCCGGAAGGGATTCTCACCACCAACGCGGACGAGGTCCTCACCGATCCGGAGATCAGCGTGGTGATCGAGCTGATCGGCGGCTACGAGCCGGCCAAAAGCTTCGTGCTCAAGGCCATCGAAAACGGCAAGCACGTGGTCACCGCCAACAAGGCGCTTCTGGCGCTCCACGGCGACGAAATCTATCCCGCAGCGGCCGGCAAGGGGGTGGAGGTTCTCTTCGAGGCGGCGGTCGGGGGGGGTATTCCGGTCATTTCCGCCATTCGCGGGAATATGGCGGCCAATAATTTTTCCACCGTTTTCGGCATACTGAACGGCACATGCAATTACATACTTACCCGCATGACCAAGGAGGGGGCGGACTTCGCCGATGTGCTCAGGAAGGCCCAGGAGCTGGGCTATGCCGAAGCTGACCCCACCTTCGACATCGAGGGGGTGGACACGGCCCACAAGCTGGCGCTGCTGGTGTCCCTCTGCTTCGGCACCCGCGTCACCTTCAGCGACATCCATACCGAAGGGATCAGCTCCCTCTCCTCCGTCGACATCAAGTTTGCCCGGGACTTCGGCTACAAGATCAAGCTCCTGGCCATCGGCAAGCGTGACGGCGACCGGGTCGAGGCCCGGGTGCACCCGACCATGATTCCGGTCAATAACCCCCTGGCCGACGTGGACGGGGCCTTTAACGCCATCCGTCTGGCCGGCGACTTCATCGGCCCGGTCATGTTCTACGGCCGCGGCGCCGGCATGGACGCAACCGCAAGCGCCGTGGTCGGCGACATCATCGAGGTGGCCCGCAACATCATGGCGGGCATCGGCCGCCGCTGCGCCCCCCTCGGCTACCGCGACGACGCGGTCGCCACCCTGGCCCTCAAACCCATGGGAGAGATCGAAAGCAAGTACTACATCCGCTTCAGCGCCGTGGACCGGCCCGGTGTCCTGGCGAGAATCTCCGGGGTCCTCGGCAGGTACAACATCAGCATCGAGTCCATGGTCCAGAGCGCCCGCATGGCCGGCGAGGAGGTCCCCATCGTCATCATGACCCACGAGGCCCTGGAGCGGGATGTGAGAAAGGCCCTCGACGAGATTGACACCTTCGACATCATCACCCAGAAGAGCCAGTTGATTCGGATAGAAGACAACCTTGAATAGACGGAAGCGACGACGATGAAACGAGAAAGGCAGCCCGAAACGGCTGTCTTTTTTCATGCCGTGAGACTTACTGAAGTGGCTCCCGGCGCAGGAATGAGCTGGCTGAAGTAGTGGATTGATGCGAAGTGCTCGGAGGGAATAGGGGGGACGGCGGAGCTGTACCGGCTCACGTAGATGAGGTAGCGGATACCGTAGGCGTCGGCAGTGCCGAGATTGGTTTCGCTGTCCTCGCCGAGCATGGTTCGGGCCGGATCATAGGGGATAGTGTTCTGGAGCCGTTCCCAGAAGGCTGTGTCCTCCTTGGGGAGCCCGATGTCGTGGGCCGAGACAATGCCGGTGAAGTAAGGGCCAAGGCGGGTTTTGCGCATTTTGAGGTCGAGGGTCTTGCCGTGGGCGTTGGTCACCAGCCAGATATGCTTGCTGTGCTGCCGGAGAAAGAGGAGAAATTCAACTACGCCGGGATGGACGGCGATGAGGTGCTCCACTTCCAGCTTCAGGAGCGGGATGTCGAGGCCGAGCCGATCCGACCAGTAGTCGAGATCGGTCCAGTTGAGGGTCCGCTCCTGGGAGCGAAACTGGGCGTAGAGGGACTTCTTGGCGGCGTCCAGGGGGATGCCGTTTTTGGCCGCGTAACGCCTCGGCACGTGCTCTAGCCAGAAGTGGTCGTCGAAATGGCGGTCCAGAAGGGTGCCGTCCATGTCGAGAAGCACCGTGTCGATGTGGTTCCAGTCGATAATCATGGCTGTTGGCAGAAACGGAAAAGGCCCCTACAGGGCCTTTTCCTCGATGAATGCCTTGATGGTGCCGCGGTCGGTATCGAGCACATGGCATCGGCTCGGAAGTGATTCGATCCCTTCCAGGGACGGGGGACGGGGAGGCTCGAACCCCACCGCCCTGATCACCGCGTCGGCAAACTTGGCCGGGTGGGCCGTGGCGAGACAGATGGCCGGAGTTCCGTCCTGAACCAGCTCCAAAGCAGCTTTCACGCCGACCGCCGTGTGGGGATCGAGGATGTAGCCGGTCTCCCGGTGGAAGGCGGCGATGGTGGCGATGGTCTCCTCCTCGTTTACCGAGCGGGAGAGGAACTCCTCCCGCACCCGCTCCATCTCGTCTTCGGTAAAGTCGATCCGGCCCTTGCTCGGGAGAGCGGCAAACGCCTCGCGGACCCGTGCGGGATTCTCGCCGAACAGGTAGTAGACATACCGCTCGAAGTTGGAGGCCAGCTGGATGTCCATGGACGGGGATACGGTGGGCACCACGTCTCCCAGGGAGTAGTCGCCCCCGTTGATGAAGCGGGTAAGGATGTTGTTTTCGTTGGTGGCCAGGAGCAGCCGCCGGATCGGCAGTCCCATCCGCTTTGCCACGTAGCCGGCGAAAATGTCGCCGAAGTTGCCGGTCGGCACCGAGAAGACCACCTCCCGGCCGAACGGCTCGGCCACCCGGAAGTAGGCATGGAAGTAGTAGACCACCTGAGCCAGCACCCGGGCCCAGTTGATGGAGTTGACGGCGCCCAGGGAGTACTTCTCCTTGAAGGGGAGATCGCTGAAGAGGCTCTTCACGATGTTCTGGCAGTCGTCGAAGGTGCCCCGGGCGGCAATGTTGTGCACGTTCGGATCGAGGACCGTGGTCATCTGGAGGGCCTGCACCGGCGAGGTCTTGCCGTGGGGGTGGAGGATGAAGATGTTGATCTTGTCCTTTCCCCGGACGCCGTAGATGGCGGCGCTGCCGGTGTCGCCGGAGGTGGCCCCCACGATGTTCATCTTTTCCCCCCGCTCTTTGAGCAGATACTCGAAGAGGTTGCCGAGGAGCTGCAGCGCCACGTCCTTGAAGGCGAGGGTCGGCCCGTGGAAAAGCTCCAGGATGTGGACGCCGTTTTTCTTCACCACCGGCGTGATCTCCGGGTGGGAGAAGGTGGCGTAGGAGCGGTCGATGAGATCCTTGAGGTCCCTGGCGGGGATGTCGTCGGCGAAGAGGGAGATGACGCTGAACGCCAGATCCTGGTAGGAGAGGGTGCGCCACGACTCCAGGCTCCGGCGGTCAAGGGCCGGGATAGTCTCCGGCAGCAGAAGCCCGCCGTCGGTGGCGAGTCCCATCATGACCGCGTCCTTGAATCCGATGGGGGCGATGGTCCCCCGGGTGCTGATATAGTTCATGGTTGATCGATCTCCGGGATATGTTGTGAAAAGACGGGGCATCTTACCAGCAATCCAGCGAAAAGGGAAGGGGGCGGGCCGCTCCGGCCACGGGCCTTTCCGCTGGTCCCGGGAGTATGGTACTATTTAACCCGGATATTCCATTAGGCGGCGCGAAGCGCCTACACGAGCCCTGCCGGATGCTTTCCGGCATCTTTCCCCCCGTTTTCCGCACCAATAGTCCCTGCTATCGGCTTGTCAAACGGGGGAAAATCTGCTCGGAATTCATCACAGCAGCATCTCGTGTCCCAATGGAAAATCCGGGTTGAACCCATTCAGTTTGCCAGTTGCCCGAAGGGAGCCGCCATGAACCTTGCGAAACGGTCCGAGATGCTTCACGTCATCGATACCCTGGCCACCCATTACCTGAAGGGGAAGGTGCGGGCGGTGCGGCTCTCGGTCATCGCCCTCCTTTCCGGCGGACACATCCTTCTGGAGGACATTCCCGGCCTCGGCAAGACGACCCTGGCCCTGGCCCTGGCCAAGGCATTGGGACTCTCCTTCGGCCGGGTCCAGTGCACGAGCGACCTTCTCCCCACCGACATCACGGGGCTTTCCATCTTCAACCGCGAGAACAGCCGCTTCACCTTCGTGCCTGGCCCGATCTTCAACAACGTGGTGCTTGTGGACGAGATCAACCGGGCCATGCCCAAGACCCAGAGTGCGCTTCTGGAGGCCATGGAGGAGCGGAAGGTGACCGTGGAAGGGACGACCCACCCCCTGCCTGGACCTTTTCTCGTTATCGCCACCCAGAACCCCGTGGAGCAGGTGGGAACCTATCCCCTGCCCGAGTCGCAGCTGGACCGCTTCATGGTCAGAAGCGGCATCGGCTACCCCCCCGACATCATCGAGAAGGCGATTATCAAGGGGGGGAGCATCCGGGACGGTATCCAGAGCCTCGCTCCGCTCGTCACAGCGGGTGACATCGCCGAGGCCCAGCGGGCCGTGAAGGAAAACGTCTACCTCTCCGATACGGTTGTCGATTACCTCTACGCCATCGTCGCGGCAACGCGGAGCCATCCCGCCATCGCCTCGGGCATCTCCACCCGGGGGGCCATCGGCATGGCCGAAACCGCCAAGGCCCACGCTTACCTGGAGGGGCGCGACTACGTGATTCCCGAGGACGTGAAGGCCATTGCCGCGCCGGTGGGTGCCCATCGCCTCATCCTTACCATGGAGAACGAAAACCTCGACAAGGGGGAACTATTAAACGCCGTCCTGAACGCCATCCCGGTTCCGCTGGCCTGAAGCTCACCAGGGCCGGAGGCGCCTACATCGCCATTACGCTCCTGCTTGGGTTCGCTGCGGTCAATACGGGGAACAACCTCCTCTTTCTCGTGGTGTCGGCACTTCTCGGCTTCATGACCGTTTCCGGCATTCTCGGCTGGCTCAATATCCGGCACCTGGCTGCAGCCCTCCGTCTTCCCGATGAGATTTACGACAGCCAGGAGACCTACGTGACGCTGCTGGTGGAGAACCGCAAGCGGCTGATCCCCTCCTTTCTGCTGCGGGTCGAGGTGGAAGGGAGCGGCACAGTCTTCCACCAGCTGGGCCGCGGGGCATCCGAGACCGGCACCCTGGCGATGACGTTCCGGGGGAGGGGGCGGAAGGAACTGGGCCGGGTAGTGGTCAGCTCGCCGTTTCCGATCAATTTCTTCATCCGGAGCACGACGCTCCCCCTGGATGCCCGCTGCGTCGTTTTCCCCCGGCCCTGTCCCTGCGGCACGCCGGCGGGGCCGGACGACGGTCGGAGCAGGGGCATTGCCCAGAGCCGCGGCCGGGGCCATGAAGGGGATATGGAGACCATTGCCGAGTACACGGGCGCCGAACCGCTGAAGCTGGTTCACTGGCGTCTCTCGGCCCGACACGAGAACCTTAAGGTAAAACAGCTGACCTCCCTGGCCGATACCCCCCTCATGCTCGATGTCGCGCACCTGCCGGGCCAGAGTCTGGAGGAGAGGCTTTCCTGCGGCGCCTGGATCGTGAACCGCTCCATCAGGGCAAACCGCCCGGTGGGGCTCATTGCCGGCGCCAAGGTCATCGCTCCCGGCAGCTCCCGTTCACACCGGCTGAAGCTCCTCACGGAACTTGCGCTCCATGGTTCCCGTTAGCTCCCTCATTGCCGTCCTTGCCTACGGAGTGGCCCTGCTGGGCTATCTGCCGCTGGCCCTTCATGTGGACCCAGTGGTGCGGATCGCCTTCCCCCTCGCCCTGGCAGCGGGGATTTTCCTTGATCGCCTGGGTAAATATCCCTTTACCGGAATACCTTCGACCGTTGCGACGCTTATCCTCTTTGCCGTCCATGCGATGCAGCTCAGCATGGCAAACCCCGCGGCGCCGGTGGTCAATTTCCTCGTGGTGCTCCTCTCGGTCCGGCTTGTCAACGAAAAAAGCCCCCGCAACCTCCTCCAGATATTCGCTCTGTCCCTCTTTGCCCTGGCAGGCTCATCCCTTTTCAGCCTGAGCGCCATTTTCCTCGTCTATCTCTTTCTGCAATTGGGGCTGATTGCCGTTTCCCTTGTGCTCCTGACCTTTTATTCCGTGGATGCGCGCCTTTGCCTTACTCGAAAGAGTCTGCGGCGGGTGGTCGGCGTGGCTCTCGCCATGCCTGCGGCATCGCTGCCGCTGCTCCTGCTTTTTTTCGCCATTCTTCCCCGCACCCAGTATCCTCTCCTCAACTTTCTCAACGCGCCGGGAGAGCGGGCCGCCGGCTTCAGCAACCGGGTCGAGCCGGGGAGGGCGTCGAGCGTGGGGGAGGTCAAGGCCGTTGCCTTCCGGGCCGAGTGCGAGCCCCTTGGCCGCAACGACCTTTACTGGCGGGGAATCGTCTTTGACACCATCTCCGGCGCCACCTGGGTGCCTTCTGGAAAGGGTCCCGTCGAGGCTGCCGCCGCACCCCGGGGGAAGATGGTCCGTCAGGTGGTCTATCCCGAACCGTCGCGCAATAGCCACCTCCTTGCCCTGGATCTGCCGATCCGGCTGGACGGCGTGCGGGCCAGCCGGGAAAACGGTTTCACTTTCATCCGCCGGGGGGGCGGCAGCGGCCGCATCAGGTACGAAGCGCAGTCGGTGCTTGGGGGTGTCATTCCGGTTCCCAGGGGGATCGACCGCAGCCGTTACCTGCATCTGCCCGGCCATGTCTCCGGAAGGGTCGCCGCACTGGCACGGGAATTCACCGCCGGCAATCCTGCCGATGCGGAACGGTTCAGCCGCGTTGAGGCCTGGTTCGCCCGGCAGGGGTTTCGCTACGCCACCAGCGGCCTTGCGGCAGGTCCCGATCCGGTCGATGCGTTCCTGTTCGACAAGCGGACAGGGCATTGTGAATTCTTTGCTTCATCCTTTGCCACTCTCCTTCGCCTGGCGGGCGTGCCGGCGCGGCTCGTGGGCGGGTACTACGGCGGCGACTACAACGAGGTTGGCGGCTATTACGCGGTCACCGAGGATCGGGCCCATGTCTGGGTCGAGGCGTTCCTGGAGGGGAGGGGGTGGGTGAGGGTGGACCCCAGTTCCCTGGCCGCCAATTTCGACCGCACCGTGTCATCGAGCCGCGGTTTTGCCTCGTCGCTTGCCGCCCTCATGGACTCCTTTACCTGGTACTGGAATCAGGCAGTCATAACCTATGACCTCCAGAAGCAGGTCGAGATCATGCGCCGCGCAAATCGCCAGTTCAGGGGGCTATCTCTCTCCCCCGACAAGGGGCTGCTTCTGTCTGCCGCCGCTGCTGCCGCTGTGCTGGCCGTTGCGGCATGGTGGCTGCCGCGCGGTGGAAGAAGGTCGCCGGAAGAGCGTATCCTGCGGCGTTTTCTGGCCCGCATGGAGAAGATCCACGGCGTCTCCCGAAGCAGCGGTGCTTGCGGACTCGTGGAGCTGGCAAGAATGGTTGACGATCCGGCGGCGGCAGAATTTGCCGCCATCTACGGCGGGTCAATCTATCGGGACCGCTCCCTTGCCCCCCAAGAATTGCGGCGACTAAACGGGATCATTGCTGCCCTCGGCAAGCAGGGGCCGCCGCGACGGGAAAATATCCATTAGCCCCCGATTTCACAGGGGTTCAGCCGGTTCATATGCGCCTTGACAAGGTGTGTTCTTTCCTTTAGTTTACAAAGACATTTGTTGTCAATTCACCGTTGAATCCGGACAGGCCTTGAGTTCCAAGAAAGACAAACTCCTCGACAGCGCACAGAAGTTCCTGGTGAAGGGGCAGCTGGAACGCGCACTGCGGGAATACGAGCAGGCGGTCTCCCTCGACCCCAGGGACGTGCGGGTCCGCCAGAAGTATGCCGAGCTGCTGGTGCGCGCAAACCGCAAGGACGATGCCCTGCGGGAATTCGAGGTGATTGGCAAGTACTATTCCGACAACGGCTTCTACCTGAAGGCCATAGCCGTCTACAAGCAGATCCAGAAAATCTCCCCCTCCAACCTGGAGATATCCCTTACCCTCGGTTCCCTCAATGAGAAGCAGGGGCTCATCGGCAACGCCCTGGCGGAATACAAATTGGTTTTCGATTACTACGAGCGGAGCAACCGGCTTATGGATGCCGTTGCCGTTCTCGAAAAGATGCTCGCCGCCGACCGCGAGAACATCAATATCCGGCTGAAACTCGCCGAGACACGGCACCGGGCCGGCCTGACGGACGATGCCTACCGTGACTATACGGAACTGGCCCAGGAGCTGCGGGCCAAGGGAGACGATGCCGCCTACGGACGCCTCTGCGAGCGGATCGGGAGCCTGTTCCCCGACCGCAAGGAATTTCTCCTCTGTCTGGCTGAAAATCAGATCAGGGACGGGAAAGCCGCCTCTGCCATCCCTTTGCTGAAACAGATCGTCGGCGACGACCGCTGGAACCCCAAAGCGCTCTACCTGCTGGCTGACGCCGCCCGTGCAACGGGTGCGCCCGTCATGGCCAAGGGGGCCTACGGGCAGATAATCAAGCGGTTTCCGGGAGAGATTCCCGCCATCAGGGGGTTTCTTTTCAGCCTGAAGGCCGAGGGGAACGTGGACGAAGCGGTCCGGGTTCTCCGTCACGTGGAGCCGGAGCTCCTGAAGGCGGAGCCGGAGACCCTGGAACAGTTCTACCTGTCATTCGGGGAACTTGTCCCGGGGCATCCGGGCATCGAAGAGGGGCTTCGAAGGATTCGCGGCACGGCGGCCGTTTGGGAGGAGCCCGCGGACATCGCCGAACCGCAGTCTGAACCGGCACAGCATATCGTGGGGCCAGGATCAGCTTCTATTGTTCCGCAGCCCGAAGAGGAAGCTCCCCTTCAGGAAGAGCAGCCCGTCGAGGAAATACCTTGGGAAGAGGAGATCGACATCTCCTTCGAAGATGAGAGCGTAAACCTGTCCGCGGACGGTGGGCCGTCCGGGTCAGCAGTGCTGTCGAGCGACGAGGCGCCCGGTTTTTCCGATGCGGAGGAGGAAGCCGTCAGTTTCGGTGGGGCGACGGATGAAGTCAGTGAAGTGGAGGTTGAATTGGCCGATTTTCCGGCAGCCGCTGACTGGTTCGGCGAAGAGGGCGAAGGCGCCAGGGGCGGGCCGGCCGAAGACCCCGTCGTCACTGGCCTCTCCATGGACTTCACCGAAGGGGAGCTGGATGACATCATCCCTGGTCCTCCCGTGCATGGGCCGGCCGCAAAACCGGACAAGTACGGGCTTGACGGTCTGTTTTCCGCCTTCAAGAAGGGGGTCGGCGAGCAGCTTGCCCAGGACGACACCGAATCCCACTACAGTCTCGGTATAGCCTACAAGGAGATGGGGCTCTTCGACGATGCCATTGCCGAGTTCCAGTCCGCGGCCCGTGATCCCCGCCGTCTTGTGGACTGCATCACCCTCCAGGGGATATGTTCCCGGGAGAAGGGGGATGCGGCGAAGGCCGAGGAATATTTCAGGTCGGGGCTTGCGGTGGAGGGCCTCAGCCGCGAGGAGCGGCTCTGCCTCACTTACGAGCTGGCACTCCTCTACGAGATGATCGGCGACTCAGAGCGTGCCTTGGCGGGCTACCGGGAGGTTGCCGCGCTCAATCCCGCATTCAGGGACGTCCTGCGCAAGGTGGGCAGCACCGGTTCCGATGCTGTGGGTCAGTACACGGACGATATCGAGTTGCTGGATCTTGACGAGATGGAGGAAGGGGCGGGGTAATCCCCGTCCTTTCCTGTTTGCGGGCCTTCAGCGCAAATCTGTCACGAGAAGAGAAGACCGCGGGGAGCCATGAGGCGCAGGGGGGCCTGGAAGAATTCTCCGGGATAGCTTTCCGGCAGGGGGGGGAGGTTCGAGGCGGCCTGGATGGCATCCACGATGAGCCGGTCGTACTCTTCGCTGCCGGAACTTTTCACCAGCCGCACATCCAGGAGTTCCCCGCTTTTGCGCACGGTGATCGTGACGAGGGCCTCGCGGCGTCCCGGCTCCATGGCGGAACCGGCTGCTGTTGCCCACCATTGTGCATTCACCCGTTCCACCAGCTCGAAATAGTATTCCCGCACATCTTCCCGCAGGGTTTCGCCGTCGGCGAGGCTCCTGAAAAATCCCCGCGCAAGGCCGATGGAAAGCGATGCCGTGTTTGTCTGGGGCGTGACTGGCGGAGGCGCTTCTGTCTCCGGTTCCGGGACCGATGCCGGAAGAGCCTTTTCCTCGGCAGAGGGGAGTGCCATCTGTTTCGGGGGGGATGGTGCGGCGGGGCGGCTGGCGGCAGGTGTCACGATTTCCCCGGTCCGAGGGGGCCCTGGGTCCGCAAGATCCACCATGACGATGGATTCCGGCGCCAGGCGGGCCAGCCGCCCGGGGAAGAGCGCCGCAACTGCGGCAAGAAAAAGATGCAGTGCCAGGGACAAGGTCAGCGCCCGGGCGAATAGGTTCTTTGCAGGACGGTTCAGGTGCTGGGGATGCTCCATCAAGGTCAGGCTCCCGTGGGCGGGGAATTTCGAGCAACACATTCGATAATACAAAAATAGTACCAAACTGTCCTGACGAATGGCAAGAGAAAGGGGGCCGATGGATTGGCCCCCTTTGCTGCGTCTGCCGCTGCGCGGAGACTACGAGTTCTGGGCATCCACCACGGCGATGGCGGCCATGTTGACGATGTCGCTCACGTCGTCGCCCCGCTGCAGCACGTGAACCGGCTTTTTCATCCCCATGAGGAGCGGTCCGATGGCCTCGGCACCCCCCAGGTGGTGGAGGAGCTTGTAGCAGATGTTGCCCGAGTTGAGATCGGGGAAAATGAGGACATTGGCCGCTTCCTTCAGGGACGCAAAGGAGAAGCTCTTCTGGAGGATCTCCGTGACGACCGCGGTGTCCGATTGCATTTCACCGTCGACGATGAGGCCTGGAGCCTTTTCCTTCACGATCTCCACGGCCCGCTTGACCTTCTGGGCCTGGGGATGGTTGACCGATCCGAAGTTGGAAAAGGAGAGCATGGCGACCGTCGGCTCGATATCGAGCATCCGGACCTTCTCCGCCGCGAGAATGGCGGTTTCTGCCAGTTCTTCGGCTGTGGGCTCGATGCAGACCGTGGTGTCGGCCATGAAGTAGATCCCCTTCTTGAAGACCATCATGTAGAGGCCGTGGACGCTGGAGAGCCCCGGCTGCTTGCCGATGACTTCCAGGGCCGGCCGGATGGTTTCGGGATAGTGGGTGTCGATGCCGGAGAGAAGGCTGTCCGCATCCCCCATGTGCACCATCATGCAGCCGAAATGGGTGCGGGATTTGCGGGTCATGATCCGCCGGGCTTCAGAGAGGGTCAGCCCCTTGCGCTGCCGCAGGCGGAAGAGTTCCTGGGCGTATTCCTCGGACCGTTCGTAGGTGGCCGGGTCGATGATCTGGACGCTGCCGTTGAAGTCGAGCCCCAGTTCGGCCATTGTTGCCCTGATCTTCTCCTGGTTGCCGATGAGGATCGGCTTGGCAATCTCTTCCTCGATGAGAATCTGGGCCGCCCTGAGAATCTTCTCGTTGTCCCCCTCGGGGAAGACGATCTTCTTGGGATCGGTCTTGGCCTTGTTGATGATCAGCCGCAGGGTTTCCTTGGCTTTTCCCTGCAGCGACTCCAGGTGCTCGACGTACTTCTCCATGTCCTCGATGGGCTGGCGGGCCACCCCCGATTCCATGGCCGCCTTGGCCACGGCCGGCGCCACACGCAGGAGAGCCCGGGGGTCGAAGGGCTTGGGGATGATGTAATCACGGCCGAAGGAGAACTTCACGTTGCCGTAGGCGCGGCAGACCGAGTCGGGGCACTCTTCCCGGGCCAGTTCGGCCAGGGCGAAGACGGCCGCCTTCTTCATCTCTTCGTTGATGGTGGTGGCCCTCACATCGAGGGCTCCCCGGAAGATGAAGGGGAAGCCGAGGACGTTGTTCACCTGGTTCGGGTAGTCGGAGCGTCCAGTGGCAATGAGGACGTCTCCCCGCACGGCACGGGCCTCTTCCGGGGTTATCTCAGGATCGGGGTTGGCCATGGCGAAGATGATGGGGTTTGCCGCCATCTTGCGCACCATCTCGGGGGTGAATGCCCCCTTGGACGAGAGGCCGAACAGGACGTCGGCCCCTTCGGCCGCCTCTTCCAGGGTACGAAGGGGGGTGTCGATGGCAAATCGCTCCTTGTACTTGTTCATCCCCTCGGTGCGCCCCTTGTAGATGACCCCCTTGGTGTCGCACATGATCAGGTTTTCTTTCTTCAGGCCGAGGGAGATGGCAAGATTGGCGCAGGCAATGGCGGAGGCGCCGGCCCCGTTCACCACGAGCCGGATCTCATCGATCTTCTTGCCGATGAGCTCCAGGGCGTTGATGAGGCCGGCGGCGGAAATGATGGCGGTGCCGTGCTGGTCGTCGTGGAACACCGGGATGTTCATGGTCTTCTTGAGCTCTTCCTCGATGTAGAAGCACTCGGGGGCCTTGATATCCTCCAGGTTGATCCCGCCGAAGGTGGGTTCCAGGAGCTGGCAGACCTTGATGACCTCATCTGGGTCTTCGGAGTTCACCTCGATGTCGAACACATCGATGTCGGCAAACCGCTTGAAGAGAACCCCTTTCCCTTCCATGACCGGTTTGCCGGCAAGGGCGCCGATGTTTCCGAGGCCCAGCACCGCCGTGCCGTTGGAGAGGACCGCCACCAGGTTTCCTTTTGCGGTATATTTGTATGCGTCTTCTGGGTTTTTCTCGATTTCGAGGCACGGATCCGCAACGCCCGGAGAGTAGGCCAGGGAGAGGTCACGCTGGGTCAGGCAGGGTTTGGAGGGGATGACTTCAATCTTCCCCTTGCGTCCGCTCGAATGATAATCCAAGGCATCCTGTTTTTTGCTCATGCTGGTCCTTGCTCCTTTCCTGGTTGAAAAATTTTATTCACATTAAAAAATCGCCTACAGCAAAGCACTGGATGTTACATGGTTCTATTATATTGATTTCTCATAAATTAAGACACCTTAGACCTTGTTTTGGTTCTTTGTCAAGGTCAAATTACAGTATCGCTAAAAAAACATTTTATTGGCGGGACCGTTGCCGGTGCCGCGAGAAGCTTGTATTTGGCACGGAGTTCGATGATAATTCCCGGTAAGTAGGCACCTGACAACCGGTGGACAGGGGAGGGGACGATGGAGAGGGTCTGGGCGCCCTGGCGTATGGATTACATTCTTGATGAAAAACCAAGCGGCTGCATCTTCTGTCTTCCGGAGCGGACCGAAGGGGACCGGCAGCATCTTGTGCTGCACAGAACGCCGTTATCACTGGTCATGCTCAATCGTTATCCCTATACAAACGGTCACCTGATGGTTGCGCCGCGACGCCACACCGCGGACATGGATTCGCTGTCGGACGAAGAGATGCTTGATCTTTTCCGCACCGTCAGACTCTGCCGCGGCATCCTCGAGGAGGAGGTCTCCCCCCAGGGGTTCAATATCGGGCTCAATCTGGGCCGCGCCGCCGGCGCCGGCATCGAGGACCACCTCCATGTCCATATCGTCCCCCGCTGGAACGGCGATACGAATTTCATGACGGTGGTTGCCGACCTGCGCGTTGTTCCCGAAGGGCTGCTGGCTGCCTACGATAAACTCTATCCCCGTTTTGCCTCCCGCCCGCAACAGCCCGCCGGGAGTCCCACCCCATGAAGGGCAGCCGCAAGCGCGCGTATATCGGCATAGACATCGGCGGAACCAATCTTCGCCTGGCCCTTGTGGACGATCAGGGGACCATGCTCCATAAGACCAGGTGCCGGACAGACATCCACCACGGCCGACAGGCCTTTATTACCCTTCTGGACAAAGGGATCCAAGCGCTGATGCGGGCGGCTGGGGAGAGCGGCGTCGAGCCGGCCGGCATCGGTGCGGGGGTGCCTGGACTTGTCTCCAACGAAGGCCATGTGTATGTATCGGTGAATCTCCGCCCCCTTGACGGCGTGAATCTGAGGGATGAACTCCAGGCCTTGACCGGCCTGCCGACGGTGGTGGCGAACGATGTGAACGCCTTTGCCTTTGGTGAGCACAGGTACGGTGCCGGCAGAGAATACAAGTCATTTCTGATGGTGACCCTCGGCACCGGCGTTGGCGGCGGACTGATCCTCGACGGCAGGGTCTGGACCGGCGCCGACGGCGTGGCAGGGGAGTTCGGCCACATGACCGTGGAGCCCGAGGGGAGACCTTGCCCCTGCGGCAACCGCGGCTGCCTTGAACAGTACGCATCGGCAAGCGCCCTCGTGGCTGCGGCAAAGGAGATGCTGCGCCGGAACGGGGATCTGTTCGGTGCAGGTCATCACCAGGGGGAGCTGTCGACCAGGATGCTTGCCGCTGCCGCCCAGGGGGGCAATCCGGAGGCCCTGGCCCTCTTTGCCGGGGCAGGACGATACCTGGGTATTGCGTGCGCGTCGGTCGCCAATCTCCTCAACCTCGAGGCGGTTATTGTCGGAGGGGGCGTTGCCGCCAGTTTCGACCTGCTGGGGGAAAGCATGAGACAGGAGGTTGTCGCCCGGGCCTTCCCCATCCCCGGCAAACGGCTCATGATCCGGCAGGCGGCCCTGGGGGATGACGGCGGGGTTCTCGGCAGCGCGGCATTGGCAATGAACATTCTTCACGGGAGGGATTCATGAAGCGGAAAATCGGCATCCTGACGGGCGGAGGCGACTGTCCCGGCCTCAATGCGGTGATCCGGGGGGTGGTGAAGAGCGCCATCATCGGGAGGGGGTGGGAGGTGGTCGGCATCGAGGACGGCTTCGACGGCCTCCTCTACGAGCGGGGCCCCAGGCCCCTGGGCCTTGACGACGTGCGGGGGATTCTGCCGCGGGGGGGGACGATCCTCGGCACCTCCAACCGGGGCAATCCTTTTTCCTATCCGGTTGAGGTGGACGGCAAAACTGTGCTGACCGATGTGTCCGACCGGGTGGTGGCGCGGGTCAAGGACCTCGGGATCGACGCCCTGGTGGCGGTGGGGGGCGACGGTTCCCTCAAGATCGCCCTCGAACTGATGAAGCGGGGAGTGCCGGTGGTCGGCGTCCCGAAGACCATCGACAACGATCTGATGGAAACCGACGTGACCTTCGGCTACAACACGGCCCTGGAAACGGCCACCGATGCCCTCGACAAGCTCCACTCCACAGCCGAAAGTCACCATCGGGTCATGATCATGGAGGTGATGGGCCGCTATGCCGGCTGGATCGCCCTTGAGTCGGGCATCAGCGGCGGAGCCGATGTGATCCTGATTCCCGAGATTCCCTTCGACCTGAAGGCGGTCTGCAATTCCATAGACGCCCGGCGCCGGCGGGGGAGCAAATTCAGCATCGTGGTGGCTGCCGAGGGGGCCTTTCCCCGGGGCGGTTCGCGGGTCGTGCAGAAAAAGGCCGACGAAACCACGGCAATCGAGCGGCTCGGGGGGATCGGCGGTTTTGTGGCCCATGAACTTGCCTCGTGTCTTGACATGGATATCCGGGTAACGGTTCTCGGACACCTCCAGAGGGGAGGTTCCCCCTCCACCTTCGACCGCTGTCTCGGCAGCCGTTTCGGTACCGGCGCCGTCGAGCTCATCGAAAGGGAGCGGTTCGGCGAGATGATCTGCCTCAAGGGGAGGGCCATCCGTTCCGTTCCCATCGAACGGGCGGTCCGCAGGCTCAAGCTCGTGAACCCCAGGGGGCAGATGGTGACCGCTGCCCGGGAACTGGGAATCAACGTGGGGCGGGAGTGAGAATTGACTTTGACGGCTCCGCACTATAGAGTGTGACGATATTTCTCTGAAGAAATTCATGCAGCGGCCGATGTTATAATGTATGACCCCCCTTGGGGGTACGATTCGCATGGAGGAAAACCATATCATGGATTCCGGGGCTGTCGTGAACAACAGAAGTTTTCGCTACGGACTTTTCGGGGGCATTCTGGGGATCAGTGCCCCCATCGGCTGGACACTCATCCGTCTGATTTTTTTCGCGGAAGCGGACCAGCCCCTTATGTCCCAGGTCTTCGGCGACATTGTCAAATCCCCCTTCAACATTGCTCTCTACGCCTACATGGGCATCGGCACCGCCTTCGTCCTCGCCGTTCTCGGCCGCTATATCGGCAGGACGACCGATGAACTCCACAGCCGCGCCACGGAACTGGACGGCCTCCATCAGGAAGTTGCCTCGCAAAAGGAGGTCTTCGAGCAGCGTTACCGGGCCCTCGACAATAACATCAAGAACTTCCACCAGATCAGCAGCAAGATCCAGAAGTCCATCGACATCCAGGAAGTGCTGCGCCTCTGTGCCGAAGGGCTCCACGACGTCCTCGGCTATGAGCGGGTATCAATCCTGATGGCCGACGAGGGGCGTTCGAATCTCACCTTTGTGGCATCTGTCGGCACCCCGGACTTCAACCACCAGGGGGTCAGCATCCCCCTTGACATCCGCAGCGGCGTCATTTTCAAGTGCTTTGCCGACCGGCAGATCTACATGATCGACGACATCGGCACCTATCCGGCCGATTTTCGGCTCAAGCCCCCCTATGATGCCATTCGGGCGCTCCGCTCCCGGAGCTTCGTCCTCTGCCCCATCATCGTGAAGGGGGAGGCTGTTGGGGTGTTCGGCATCGACAACCGTCAGTCCAGGAGGCCCCTCAACGACACCGATGTAGACACCATCAGGCTCTTTGCCGACCAGGCCGCCTCGGCCATCGTGCGGATCAATCTCCTGAAGGCGATCGGAACGCTTACCTCGGAGCTGGAAACCACCTTCTCCGATCTCCTCAAGAACCGCGACCATTACTCCCGCTACGTCATGAACCTCAAGGTCGCCGTCAACTCCGTTGCCGACGGCACCGCCCACATCGCATCGGCAGCCGAAAGCGTTCTCGGCTCCGTTGACGAGACGAGCTCCTCGGTAAGCAATATCTACGTCTCAATCGAGCAGGTCACGAAAAACCTCGACTATCTTTCCGAATCCATTGAAAAATCGGCGTCGGCCATGGAGGAGCTCAGCTCGACCATCAAAAACGTTGAGCAGAGCGCGGCCATTTCCCACCAGGTTTCCAGCAAGGTCAAAGAGGAGGCGGACCGGGGGCGGCAGGTGGTGAAGGAGACCATTGCGTCGCTGGCCGAGATCCAGCGTTCGGTCGATCTTTCCTTTGATGCCATGAAACGGCTGACGGAGAACAGCGGCCGCATCGAGAGCATCGTCGGCGTCATCAACGATATTACCAAGCGAACCAACCTGCTTGCCCTCAACGCCTCCATCATCGCCGCCCAGGCAGGGGAGTACGGCAAGAGTTTCGGCGTCGTCGCCGACGAGATCCGCAACCTCTCCCTGCAGACCGGCCAGTCCACCGGCGAAATCACCGGGATCATCGAAGAGATCATGAACGAGTCCCGCAGCGCGGCCCAGAATATCTCCGCCTCCAGGGAGCTGGTGCAGAAAGGGGTGGAACTGGGCGGCGTCATGGGGCAGTCACTGCAGGTGATCCATGAAAGTTCGGCCCGCTCCCTGGATATGACCCAGGAGATCAAAATCGCCACCGAGGAGCAGGCCCGCAGCGTTCAGCTCGTTACCCACTCCATCGAGAACGTAAGCAGCATGAGTTCCCAGATCTTCAAGGCGTCCAAGGAGCAGTCCGACGCAGCCATGAGTATTGTCCGCTCCGTCGACACCATCAAGGAGATGACCCAGGAGATGGTCAAGGCCACTGTCAAACAGGTTGAAGACGGCGGCGAGATCAAACAGTCGGTGGAGGCGGTGGGCGAGATGGTGACCAGGATCTTCGAGGACATGGAGGTTCGTCGCGGAGAAAGCTCAGCCGTGGTGCGGGAACTTGAAATGATGAAGAAGATTGCCGAGTGATCCGTTTGTCGAAGCAAGGGGCGTTCGGCGCGGGAAAATAGTATTGGACAGTGTTGTCCGGTTTGTGATAACAATAACCGTGTTTTAAAGGCGGCCCGCAACACTGGCGGAGCCGAAATCTGTTAGCGACAAAATTGATACTGCCTGGATTCGCAAGAACCGGGACGGATGGCAATAGCCGCAACGACAGGTGAGGGGGGAGTTCCCTCTTCTTTTTTTGTCTTGTCACATGCGCCTCCGGATCCCCGGTGGCGCATTTTTTGTTTGTGTGGAGCAGCCGTGAACCGCAAGAAGACAATCCTTGATATCCAGAAAATGAAGGCAGCGGGCGAAAAAATAACTGTCCTTACCAGCTATGACTATCCGTTCACCCGAATCATGGATGAATGCGGCATCGATGTCATCCTCGTCGGTGATTCGGTTGGCGTCGTCTTTGGGGGGCACGACAACACCTTGCCGGTTACCATGGATGAGATGGTCTACCACACGCGGGCAGTGGTGCGGGCCCGGCCCAAGGCCCTGGTTGTGGCCGACATGCCGTTTCTCTCCTACCAGACCGATCCGCGGGACGCACGCCTCAACGCCGGACGTCTGGTGAAGGAAGGGGGAGCGGAGGCAGTCAAGCTGGAGGGGGGCGCCCATGTGGCTGATACCATCCGTGCCATTGTCGATATGGACATTCCGGTTATGGCCCATATCGGTCTCACCCCCCAGTCCATACACCGGATGGGGGGCTACAAGGTGCAGGGGAAAAAGGACGAGCAGGCCCAGCGGCTTCTGGAGGATGCCAGGGCCGTGGAGGAGGCCGGCGCCTTCGCCGTGGTCCTGGAGGGGATACCGCTGAAGCTGGCGGAGCGGATCACCGCGGAGCTCTCCATCCCCACCATAGGCATCGGCGCGGGGCCCCGCTGCGACGGCCAGGTGCTTGTCATCCACGACATCCTGGGGCTGTGCGAGAAATACTCCCCCAAGTTCGTGAAACGCTACGCAGACGCCAAGGGCCTTGTGGCCGGGGCGGTCTCTTCATACATCGCCGAAGTGAAGAAAGGAGAGTTCCCCGACGAGGGGCACTCGTTCAGCTGAGATGAAAATCATCGAAACGGTTGCCGAGATGCAGGCCTTCTCGCGGAGAGCGCGGGAGGAAGGAAAGACCATAGCCCTGGTTCCCACCATGGGCTTTCTCCACCAGGGACACGCCTCGCTCATGGTCGAGGGGCGGAGGCGGGCCCACATCCTCGTAACGAGCATCTTCGTTAACCCCACCCAGTTCGGCCCCGCCGAGGACTTTGACGCCTACCCCCGGGACCTGGAGCGGGACCGCAAGGTTGCCGAGTCGGCCGGGGTGGATATCATCTTCGCGCCCAAGGCGTCCGACATGTATCCCCGGGGCTTCCAGACCTTCGTCAACGTGGAGGAGCTGACCCGTCCCCTCTGCGGCGCGAGCCGGCCGGGGCACTTCCGGGGGGTAACCACCGTGGTTGCCAAGCTCCTGAACATTGTCATGCCCCACACGGCCATCTTCGGGAAGAAGGATTTCCAGCAGCTGGCCGTTATCCGCCGCATGGCTGCCGACCTGAACATGGACGTGGAAATCGTCGGCATGCCCATCGTGCGGGAGAGGGACGGCCTGGCCATGAGTTCCCGCAATGCCTATCTGGGTGAGGCAGAGCGCAAGGATGCCCTCTGCCTCAGCCGTGCCTTGGCCGCGGCCCGAGCCCTTTTCCGCGATGGGGAGCGAAGCGTCGCAATTCTGCGGGATAAGGTGCTTCGGATCATCGGAGAGGTTCCCGGCGCGGTCATCGACTATGCGGATTTCCGGGACAGCGACACCCTGGCGGCGGTCGAAACGGCCGACGGTCGGACCCTCATTGCCCTGGCCGTGAAAATCGGAACAACGAGGCTGATCGACAACTGTGTCCTGGGAGAGGAACAGTAAGCAGGCCGTTTCCAAAACTCCCGTTACGTTGAGTGCTGTTGACAACCGCCAGCTCACAGGATGGAGCGAACAATGCCGAAGAACCGCGAAGCAGCCCGTGCCAGTCTGGAAAATCTCTACCGGATCTTCACCGTGCCGGAGGCCCCCGATTCGACCCTCGGCGCCATCGACCAGGCCATTACCGGCGATGTGGCCGGCTTTCTCCAGACCCATATCGTCGCCGTCGAGCGCAGCCTTGAAGAGATCGAGGCCAATTTCTCCTCCTTCACCATCCCCGAAGAACCGACCTACGTCTCCGAATATACTGAATTCGTCAAGGAGAACCTGGTTGCCCACTCGGTTCATACCGCCTCGCCGGCCTTTGTGGGCCACATGACTTCGGCGCTTCCCTACTTCATGCTCCCCTTGGCGCGCCTCATGACCGCCCTCAACCAGAACGTGGTGAAGGTTGAAACATCCAAGGCCTTTACCCCCATGGAGCGGCAGGTTCTCGCCATGCTCCACCACCTGGTCTACCGCCGCGACGATGACTTCTACCCGCAATGGATTCACGACAGCCAGCATGCCCTGGGGGCCTTCTGTTCCGGCGGGACCATCGCCAATATCACGGCCCTGTGGGTGGCGCGCAACCGCCTGTTCGCCCCGGACGGTGATTTCCGGGGCATTGCCCGGGAGGGGCTGGTCCGCGCCCTGAAATATCGCGGTGCGGAAGGGATTGCCGTGCTTGTCTCCGAGCGGGGTCACTACTCGCTGGGCAAGGCCGCCGATCTCCTCGGCATGGGCCGGGATGACCTGGTCAAGGTGAAGACCGACGACCGTAACCGAATCGACCTGAAAGCCCTGAAGGAAGAATGCCGGCGCCTTCGGGATCTGAATATCCTTCCCCTGGCGCTGGTTGGCATCGCCGGCACCACCGAAACCGGGAATGTGGACCCCCTGGAGGAGCTGGCCGATGCTGCCCAGGAACTGGGCTGTCATTTCCATGTGGATGCCGCCTGGGGCGGGCCGACCCTCTTTTCCGACCGGCACCGGCATCTGCTCCGGGGGATCGAGCGGGCCGACTCGGTAACCATCGACGGGCACAAGCAGCTCTATGTGCCGATGGGGGCGGGGATGGTCGTCTTCAGAGACCCCACAGCCCTCTCGGCCATCGAGCACCATGCCAACTATATTCTGCGGCACGGCTCCAAGGATCTCGGGAGTCACACTCTGGAGGGATCGCGGCCGGGGAAGGCGATGCTGGTCCATGCCGGATTTTCCATCATCGGCCGCAAGGGATACGAGCTTCTCATCGACACCGGCATCGAGCGGGCGCGGACCTTTGCCGACATGATCCGGCAGCATCCCGATTTCGAGCTGATCAGCGAGCCGGAGCTGAATATCCTCACCTACCGCTACTGCCCGGCCGCAATCCAGCATGCCCTGAACGAGATGACGGCCCAACAGCGCGCCGCCGTCAACGGTCTTCTTGACCAGGTCTGTCAGCTGCTGCAGAAATACCAGCGGGAAGCGGGGAAAACCTTCGTTTCCCGGACACGACTGCACGTGACGCGCCATGGGGTGGAGCTTACCGTGCTGCGCGTAGTACTGGCCAACCCGCTTACGACCCATGAAATTCTGGAGGCCGTTCTGGCCGAACAGTGTGAAATCGTACAGCGGCCCGAGATTCAGGCCTTGCTGCATCAGGCCGAGGAACTCTGCAGCGGGCCGGCAATAGCCGTATCCTGGTAACTCCATGGAGCTCTACGCCGCTTCATACCTTCTCCCCGTGTCGTCTCCCCCCATCGCCGGCGGGGCGGTGGCCGTTGACGGCGGCCGCATTGTCGAAACGGGAACGCTTGCCGAGCTTCGCGCACGGCACGGCGGCCCCATCCATGACTTTCCAGGCTGCGTCATCCTGCCAGGACTCGTCAACGCCCACACCCATCTTGAGCTGACCCATTTCCCTTCCTGGAAGATTCGCAAAGGGATCGACTACTCCCCGCGGACCTATGTGGATTGGATCATCCAGGTAATCAAGATTCGCCGGGCCCTGACGCGGCAGGAGCTGGAACTTTCCGTGGGCGAGGGGCTGCGCATCTGCCTTGAAGCAGGCACCACGACAATCGGCGAGATCCTCACCGACCGGTCACTCCTCCCGCTCTATGCCGGTTCCGGCCTGGGGGGAAGGCTCTTCTTCGAGGCCATCGGCCATGATCCGGTTCGCACTGCTGAGCTTGTGTCTGATCTTGATGAAGCCGTTGTCTCATTTCCCGGCGGAGATTTTCTGCCGGGCCTTTCTCCCCACGCGCCCCACACAGTCTCTGAACGTCTCCACCAGGAAGTCCGCCGACTGGCGGACAGGCACAGCCTGCCGCGAATCATTCACCTGGCCGAATCCCGCGAGGAGAGCGATTTCTTCTTTGATTCAACCGGAAAGATTGCCGAACTGCTCTATCCCCATGTCCGGTGGGAGTCATACCTCCCGGCGCCGCGCCGCACCACGGCCGCCGCCTGGCTCGACGGCCTCGGAGTATTGAACGGCTCCATCACGGCGGTCCACTGCGTACACCTCACGCCGGCCGATGCCGAAATCCTGGCCAGGCGCGGCGTCGGCGTGGTCCTCTGTCCCCGGAGCAACGACAAGCTTGCCGTGGGGCGAGCTCCCGCAGCGCTCCTGAAGAAGCTCGGCATCCCCCTTGCCCTTGGCACCGATTCCCTGGCCAGCAACGATTCCCTCTCCCTCTGGGACGAGATGCGCTGTCTCATGGCCCACTTTCCCGGCGTATTCACCCCATCGGAAGTCCTTGCCATGGCAACCCTCGGGGCTGCCCGCCCGCTGGCAATGGCCGATCAGGTCGGTTCACTCGAGACAGGCAAGCGGGCCGATTTCCTGGTCATGGAACTCCCCGGCCGGCAGCACTCGGGGGAGAACCTCCACGATGCCGTCATCCACGCCGGAGAACTGCTCCATGTCATTCTTTCCGGCCGGTTCGGCAACGGGACGCAGCCCCGCCTGCCATCTTCGGAATAGCGGATAATTGATTTTACCGCCAGAGCAGTTCTTTCTGCGGTTAGTCCGGTGAATACGGATAACGGTACAGTGTGATGGGTCTTGCGGGCAAGGTACGCTACAGCAGATAGCCGCGAACAAAAGCCATCATATCACCTGATTCACTGTGAACCGCAATCTGCCGCTCTTCAGCCGACATCATTTCGTGGAGGTATTTCCGGGCACGTTTGCGGTTGCCGGCGATACTTTCCGAAATCTTGCACAGTATTGAGGCGGGCAGGCCTGACCGATATCCCTGAACCAGCTTGGCGATTTCGTCCCGCTTCTGCTGATTGCTCCATGTCTTGTAAACTGCGGCCCCAATGTCCTCCTTGAGCATGATTTGCCCCTTTCGTATTGATGTGTAAATGCTGCGGCACAGCATACTTCAGGGAAAAGACAGCGTCCAGATTTTTAAGAAACGGGCTTAACCTTGTCCGAGATGCGAGTACCGCAGCCCCCCACCCCGGCCCGACTGATTACGTCCCATAAGATATATTATGTCAAGTTATGCGGCAGTGTTTAGCCGCTTGTGAGAAAGAGCGATTCAGAAGACGATACTGTGGCAGAGCCGCAACCATTAATCCTTCCCCTTTACACTGCCTATCGACCATCAAGTCGTCGGGGCATTCCGGGGACCGTGCCACGGTTGCGGGAGGAGCGGTCCTTGGTGTTACCGTTGGGGCGACCGACATCGATCGCACGTGTCGACGGTTATGGACGCAAGCAGGCACCCGCAGACTCCGCATGCGTTGTCCCATTCCGGGTGGCCGGCGGCGACGGCCCGGTTCTTCGCTTCGAGACGCTGAACTTCCGCTTCCATCTCATCGTTGTACTGCACTTCAAACATGGCTGATGCCCCTACCCTTTCCTGTCCCGCCAGTAATTGCGCTCGAACACCCAGTACTCCGCCATGAATTCCACCAGGCCCGACATCCTCGCCCGGAATTCCCTCAGAAAGTCCTCCTGTTGCGGGAACCGCCGCCTCTCCCCGATGCAGCGGCAGAGTTCGCGGCCCAGGGTGCGGGCCCTGTCATAAAGGTTCGCCTCATCGGGAAAGGTTCTGATGCCGGCCATGGGGGAGCCGATACCGCCGACGGAGATCGCCCCCAGGGTATTGACGACCCGCTCCATGTACGAAATCACCTCCGCGTCCTCTCCTCCCCCGGATGTCTCCACGACGGCGGCGTACTTCCCCTCCAGGGCCATGCAGTGGATCAGACCGCAGCAGCGGTCAAAAAGCGCCTTCATCTGGGCGGTGACGCTGAAGATGTAATTGGGGCTGGCCAGGATGAAGCCGTCGCAGGCAAGGAGCTTCTCCTTGATCACCTCATAGTCGTCCGTGATGGAGCAGATGCCCGTCTTGTGGCAGAGATCGCACCCGACGCAGGGTTGAACCTTCAGGGCGGAGAGGGACAGAATTTCCGTCTCCGCACCGGCTTCCCCTGCTCCGGACAGGACCTCTTCCAGCAACCGTCCGGTATTCCCCTTCATCCCCCGGGGGCTGGCAATAATCGCGAGAATGTTCATGGTGTCTCCCTGTGTTATGTCGCCTTCCCTGTGGGAGGATGATCCGCGGACGTCATGCCACCATACGGCACCCCAGCAGACGGCCGCGAATCATCATGGCAGCCTGCCGCGCAGAGGAGGAGCAGTCCCGCGCCGGCCACTGCCGACAGTGTCCTGGCCCCCGATGCCGACTCCTTCTTGCTGCCGATAACCATCACACCCCCCTTACTCTCCGTAACGGGACCAGAAGCTGCTTTTCCGGCCGTGATTCAGCCGGAGTTTCTCCATGTAAAGGTCATGGGACTGAAAGCTGCGCCAGTCGACAACCGCCCCGGCGAGTCGATCGAGCTTGCGGAGGTACCGGCCCCCGTGGGAATAGGTCTTGGTCTGGGCTCGGCAAAGGATGGAATCGAGCAGCGCCCGATACAGCAGGGCGTCCGCCAACCGGCCCGCCCCCAGCGCCGCCGACCTTTGTTTTCGGGCTGAAGTCATGGGGAATTCCCTTCACTCTTCCGGCTCTTTCACCACGATGACCGGAGACTTTTCCAGCTCGTGATCCGGCACAAACACGATGCGCATCCCCCACCCGGAAAAGGTGGTCAGCATGGTGCCGAACTCCTCAAGCGTGAACTCCCGGTCGTCGATCTCGATAACCGGCCGCCGTCCCTCGTCATGGATCAGGCAGCGCAGGACATCACCGCGCGGCGACCACTGATCACACAGCTCAGAATAGCTTACCTGCGGACTTCCCGGCGGGACCTCCACGGCCTCGTGCCTGTAGGTTGCCACAGAGTGCTCCATGGCCAGGATTATCTCATTGTGGCGGTCGAGGATCTCCTGATCGGTCATATATTCGACCTCGGGACCCAGTTTCAGGTTCATACCACCCACGGTCGGATCATGATAGGTGATGTCAGCATACTCACCATCCCTCGTGATGGTCACCTCATCGAGGGTTGCAATATGCGGTTTCTTCAATCGCGGCATACTGTCACTCCTCCTTCTTTTGAGCCTTGGGAGTGTCGACTTGGAAGCCTGACCCAGCTTCCCTCACCGTCGATATTCATGGCACTTTGTATCTATCATTCCTCGTCGCAACTTGGAAGTTAGAATTGCCACTTTCCCTGTGTGCTCAGAGCGGGCAGGGACAGGCCAGACCCTTGCCAGCAGTGCAGGGAGCCAGTTGATACCCCGATTTTTTCGATTTTGCTGTATGCTGTCTGCCATGAAGCTCATCACCATCCCCCTGCGCGACTTTGCCCTCCCCTCGCCACGCACCGGAAGCATCGAAGCCCATTCAGGGTACGGCCGCTCGGCCGCCGACGGGCAGGAGATTCACCGCCGCGTACAGAAGAAAAGGGCCAAGGCCGACCCCCGGTACCAGGCCGAAGTGCCGGTGAGCGCCCTGTTCGACCGGGAGGGGTACCGCTTCCGAATCGACGGCCGGATGGACGGGATCTTCCGGCACGACCCGCCGCGGATCGAGGAAATCAAGACCGGTTTCAATGTCCGGGAGCTTGCGCGCCGGCTCGCGGGCGATCCGCTGGAGCATCCCTACTCCCTGCAGCTTCTCACCTACGGCTACTTCCACTGGCGCGAACACGGGACCCTTCCCGCACTTTCCTTCCATCTCGTCTCTTCCCGGAGCGGCGAGTCCGAGGATCTCCAACTCGCCCTCGACATCCCCCGCTACGAACGCTGGCTGGAGCTTCGTCTCGACGAGCTCGTTGTCGAAGCGAGGCAGGCGGAGAAGCGTGCCGCCAGGCGACGGAAGATCGCCGCCGGTTTCCCTTTTCCCTTCGCAAACCCGCGCTCCGGCCAGATGGAGCTCATGGAGGCCATTGAGCAGGGGATGAAGGAGGAAAGCCCGATGCTCATCCAGGCCCCCACCGGCCTCGGAAAGACGGTCGGGGTCCTCTATCCCGTGCTCAGGGAAGCGCTCAGCCGGGGGCAGAAAGTGGTCTATGTCACCCCGAAGAACAGTCAGCATTCTGTGGCCGAGGATGCGGTGGCCCGTTTCCAGGAGACGGGGGCCCGCGTCAAATCCCTCACGGTCACGGCAAAGGGGAAGATCTGCTTCAAGGACGAGCCCCTCTGCACCCCCGAATACTGTGAGTATGCCCGCGATTACTACGCGAAGGTCGCGACCCATGGACTTCTCGCAATCCTGGCGAACAAGAGGAAACTGAAGGCCCGCACGTTTCGCCAGCTGGGGGAGCAGTACCAGGTCTGCCCCTTTGAACTGCAGCTCGACAGCGCCCGGGAGGCGGACCTCATCATCTGCGATTACAACTACGTCTTCGCGCCCCGCTCGGCCCTTCGCCGCGTGACGGAGATCGGGATCGACCAGGCCGGGAAGCCGAACCTGGTGATCGACGAGGCCCACAACCTCCCCGCCCGGGCCATGGAATACTATTCTCCGGCACTCTCAACGGTCGTCCTCGCAAAGATGCGCGACGGGATACGGGCGCTTCCTTCCCCCTTTCGCCGCGAGGCGGAGGAGCTTCTCGACGGCTGCATCCGGGTGGTTGCCTCCTGCCGGGAGGGCGAAATCTCGAAGCCGGTGCGGATCGAGCCCCCCGTGGAGCGTTTTCTTGAACAGGATGCGCGGCTTCGCGCCTTCCTCTCCCGCTACCTCGAATCCGGCGTGGAGATACGGCACGAGGACGCGGTCCTCGGGCTATCCCTCTCCTGGTCCGCATTCGCGGAGACCCTCGAGTACGTCGTCGATCCCGACCGGGAGGAGTTCTTCACCACATACCACCCCCATCCGACCGGGGGCACGGTGAAGATCACCTGCTGCGATGCCTCGGCAATGCTTGAGGATTGCTACCGCGAATACAGGCAGGTGGTGGGATTCTCGGCCACGCTGAAGCCCTTCGACTACTACGCCCGGCTCTCCGGACTGGACCCTGAAGCCGTCAGGACGGCGGAATTTCAGACCCCCTTCCCGAAGGAGCGGCGCAAGCTCCTGGTGATCCCGCAGATCTCCACCAGGTATGCCCATCGCGAGCGCAACTACGGGAAGATCGCCGATGCCGTCCGGCGGATTACGGCACTGCACAAAGGGAACTATTTCGTCTTCCTGCCGAGTTTCGGGTTTCTGGAGAGGGTCGCTGCCCTCTTCCAACCACCGGAAGGGTTTACTGTGCTGAGGCAGGAACGGCAGATGAGGGCTTCCCAGGTGGAAGCGATCGTGGAGAGCCTCCGTGTCCGGAGCGCGCCCACCATTATCTTTGCCGTGCAGGGGGGATCATTCTCCGAGGGGGTGGACTACCCGGGAGAGACGGTGATCGGGGCCTTCGTGGTCGGCCCGCCGCTCCCCAACTACGATCTCGAACGGGAGGAGATGAGGGAGTACTACCAGAGGAGGTACGGCGCCGGCTTCGCCTATGCCTACACGATTCCCGCCATGGCCAAGGCGGTACAGGCCGCCGGCAGAGTGATCCGCTCCGAGACCGACCGCGGGCTTATCGTCCTGATGGACAGCAGATTCACGGAATCGAGCTACAGTCGGTCGATGCCGGCCGACTGGTTCGACTCCGATGTAACGGAACTGGTTTCGGAGAGCATCCTGAAGGAGGTTGCTGAGTTCTGGGGGCAATAATCTTGTCGACTTGGAAGCCTGACCCGGTATCCTCGGTATCCTCTCCCGTAAGAACGAGCTGAGAAGGTTCATCAACTTCTACAACGGAGTGCGGCCACACAAGGGAATCGGTAGCCTTACCCCGGAAGAAAAACTTCCAGTACTTCTATCCCGAAAAACTGTAAACAACGCTCGTTTTTCTTACACATTAATACTGCAAAACCGCCCTACCGGATTTCCGGAATATCAGTTAATTCGGCGGAATATGACCGGCCCATAACGAATGACCAGCACTCTGTCTTCTTGGCCCACTCTGAAACCATCCTGCCCCCAGCAGACCTGTGCAGAGCATCATTTACTTCCACTGCCCATACTTTCAGTTGCTCTTTCATAAGCGGGGAAAGTTCCTGCTGCTGCCACACCCTGTCGAAATCAAATTTTTCGCCCACCAGTTTTGAAACAACCGACACCAGATATGCGGCAACGTTCGCCTGAAATGCCGGAAACATCGGCCTGACAAGCTTGTGGGCTGTCTTGAAGATTATTGCCTTTGCAATCATATGTTTGTAGAACTGCACATCAGGCATTCCAGCTTCTGACTCCCTGTCTTCAACAGACACCATGAATCTCTCAAAGTTCTTCTGGGACCCAAGACTGACAAGATAAGGTTTCTGGTCCCAGGCATTCAGGTACTTTGCAAGATCAGTCTTCGTAATTTTCCTTACTGTCGGTATGGCCTCCTTGAGCTGCCGAAGGCGCGCTGGTGTAGTTCCCTCCCTTGCCAACAGCACATTGTAGCTGCCGGCGGCCCTTTCATAGAACCATCTTCCAACGCCGTCCGGGCAGTATACCGTATTGGAAAGCTTCTCGATCTGGACATGGAATGGCTTGTTTGCAGAAAGATCGGCTTGTCGCACTGCGTTCTGGCTGTTCGCATATCTCGAAATGGAGGAAATAAGAACCTCTTCCTGCTCCATGTCTGTGGTATGAAGAATCAAGATCTTTGCTGGAACCCTGACCCGACTCAGGTCCACTTCCGGATTCTTTTTCTTCGTAAAATATATGGACGCCGTAGTCTGTCCACCGTTCACAACCTGCATTCCCTTCATCCAGCTTATTGCCGGAGTTCCATCTTCGGTTTTCCCGAGCCGGACCTCATCGGCAATGACAACGATGCCATTGTTGTATGCCATGAATCTTTCCGGGGCCTCCCTGAGCGTGTCCCGAATGCCCTTGTTAACCTTTCCGGTGGCGCTAAGAAATGACCGGACATTTGCTTCAAGCAGCCGAGGGCCGTATTTTTCATAAACGAACCTTAGTGCCTCTCCCGGAAAAACGGTCAAAGCGGAGTCGTAGTCCTCCTGCACACGCGGCACGTACACGCATGGAAGACCGGCACCACATATCTCAGCGAAATCCATGACAATTTCGTCGCGGGGTTTTCCCTCTGCCCAGTGGCGGTGCAACCGCTCGATATCCATAACTTCAAGTTTCACCGTTTTACCCTTCACCTCCAGTGGCTTGAAAAACTTTGCTTTTGCCTGCCGGTCTGTAAGCACATAGATCCTGATTTGGTCGAGATTCTGATATGATTCCTGGATCGTCAGCGCTAAGGCATATTCTTCGCGGGAAGGATCAATGGTACGGGCAAGCGTCCCGTTTGCACATCCGGTGATGAACCGGGAACACTGTGTGGCTGCAGTCTTTGTCTCCGTATCAGTAACTGGGGTTATTTCATCAACTCCGGCATACAGGCTGACGAAAAGATCTATCTGTTCCGCGTCATCCGAGATTGCATACCCGCTAAGTCTCAGGTTCGCATTGCCTACTTTCCTGACTCCGTGACAGCAAGTTCAGAGATTTGATTTTTATCTACTCTAACCATTTGATGTTCCTTGACAATTGGGTTATTCTGCTACGCGACAAAACTCACCCGGCAGGTGAATTCATGAAGCGTTT
>Ga0209172_10000656_pt1 | contig 91154 bp, 71 predicted proteins | sample LarsenN4metaG_FD_184113 | JGI IMG/M metagenome (GOLD analysis project Ga0209172, IMG submission 184113) | Hot spring sediment bacterial and archeal communities from British Columbia, Canada, to study Microbial Dark Matter (Phase II) - Larsen... ... | reverse complement strand
ATATCCACATAGTCGCTCTTTTGTCAAGTGCCATTTTTCCACGGCCACACTGGTATCTGACCAAGAGATTCACATAGGAGCACTTTTGTCAAGTGTCATTTCTCCTCAATTTGATGCGTTTACCCTGTTTACCGGACAGAGCAACTCTTGAAGATTACAATCAAATTATTGCTTCGGTTGTTAACAGCAATAATGCCAATATTTACCTATACAAATACACAAATAACGATACAGATATCTATCCCACGGTGACAGCAACGATATCCGCTCAAATTTGGCTGGTGATGATTGGGATGGATGGAGTTTTAGAAACAGCATTCCCCCCCGACTCTCCAGAGAATTACTTGGGTCAATCAAATTTTGTTTTTTTAGGTTCAAAACAGGAGTTATATACATGAATGCTTTGGTAAAAAAATATTGTGTGAGCGTGGATTTTCCCGATGTGAGTGGAGCCGAACATTTGGAAATGCTCCAAATTCGTGATGAAATTGCCCTCATTGAACTACAGCTCACCGCTGAAGAAAAAAAATCTCTCGCTGGTGCTGATGAAAAATTACGCAACAATGCCTTAATATTTCACCAAGAATTATCGCGATTTATTGATTTAAAAAGCTGGAGAAAAACTGAAGGCATTCCGCCGCAACGCTGGTGGTGGTTTTTAGATATGTTCGCTTGGCAGTCGCCTTCCCTGTTGAATCCTGCCACACCAAAATCTCTGCCAAAAACCAAAATTTATTCTTCCTCCCTATTGCAGAAAACCGGGTAATGACTGATGCAACAGCACTGTGAGGGGCGTTAGATAGCCCTCCGAGAATGATTATCCCACTTCGCCCCGGTTGGTTTATCCTGATGAATGGAGTTTTAGGATAAGTTCGGGGATGCAAAATTATTCGGCGGGAAATTGGCACCTTTGGCGGTGGCTACCGGGAGGATGGCAAGTGACGATCGGGCTGATCGCCGCCCTTGTCGCTGCCCCAGTATTATTCATCTTAAGCAATATCGTGGCTGGTTCCGGGGACATCTGGCAACACCTGGCCACCACGGTCCTACCTCTCTATATCCAAAACTCCCTACTGCTCACCGCTGGGGTGGGAATAGGTGTCATTACCATTGGCCTCACTACCGCCTGGTTAGTCACCGCCTGCAACTTCCCTGGGAGCCGAATATTTGAATGGTTATTGCTGCTCCCCTTAGCCGCTCCCGCATACCTCCTCGCCTACGTCTATACCGACTTCCTGGACTTCGCCGGACCAGTGCAAACCACCCTCCGCCAGCTCTTCGGTTGGGAATACGGCGAATATTGGTTTCCCAATATCCGCTCTTTGGGGGGAGCTGTCACCCTAATGAGCCTCACCTTATATCCCTATGTTTACCTCATCTGTCGCGTCGCTTTTCTGGAGCAGTCCGCCTGCGCCTTAGAAGCTAGCCGCGTCTTAGGTTGCGGACCGTGGCGGAGTTTTTTCACTGTGGCTCTCCCTTTGGCTCGTCCAGGGTTAGCCGCTGGGACAGCATTGGCTCTGATGGAAACTCTCAACGACTTTGGCACGGTGCAATATTTCGGGGTTCAGACTTTCACCACCGGTATCTATCGCACTTGGTTTGGTATGGGAGAACGCACCGCCGCCACTCAGCTCGCCGCTTGCTTGTTGCTATTTGTTCTGGGCTTAATTTTAATCGAACGCTGGTCTCGTCGTCGTGCTGCTTACTACCAAACCACGACTCGCTATGATGCGGTTCCTACATATCAACTTCAAGGTATCCGGTTGGTAGGTGCTTGGGTGGCTTGTTTTCTGCCCGTGGGTTTGGGTTTTTTACTGCCAGCGGGACTGTTGTTGCAGATGACTGTTAGCAGTGGGGGAAGCTGGGGGGCAGATAGTTGGATATATGCCCGCAATAGTTTAACTTTAGCAGCATTAACTGCTATTATTGGCGCTGTGGTGGGGGTGGTGATGGCATACGGACTGCGACTACATCCCAGAGGGGATATGCGCTTGGCGGCGCGAGTGGCGGCTCTCGGTTATGCGGTTCCTGGTTCTGTGATTGCGGTGGGGATTCTGGTGCCGATTGGCCAACTGGATAATACGATCGACTCTTGGATGCGTGCCACTTTCAACATTTCCACTGGGTTACTCTTGAGTGGCACGATTACTGCTTTGGTATTCGCCTATTTGGTGCGGTTTCTGGCGGTTTCCTTCAACACTATTGAGGCTAGCCTGACTAAAATTGAGCCCTCTCTTGATGATGCGGCGCGCAGTCTGGGTCACAGTTCTAGCAGCACTTTAATTAAGGTTCACTTACCGATGATGCGGGGGGGTATCCTCACTGCCGCGATGTTGGTATTTGTGGATGTGATGAAAGAATTGCCCGCCACAATTGTAATTCGTCCTTTTAATTTCGATACTTTGGCTGTGCGGGTGTATAATCTAGCTGCTGATGAGCGGTTAGCCGAAGCCGCTGGCCCTGCTTTGGCAATTGTTTTGGTGGGGATAATGCCGGTGATTGTTCTCAGCCTCAAAATTGCTCGATCGCGGCGGGTTAATTTGAGTTAAAATATGATGATGGCTGCTAAAGGGAGATGTTACAAGTCGTAATTGTAGCGGGAATAACGGCAGCAATAAAGATAAAAAAATCCCCAGCTCTGTGGCTGGGGAAGCGTCAATCAGGGTGCAACTAATCCATAACTTCGGCACCGAGGCGATAAATCAGGATAATTTGGGGAGAAACCTGAGAGGCTTTAGAGGTGAGAGTCTCTGTCCCGATCGGGAGCGATGGGCTCTTTATGTAAGCCATTGGGAGGGAGGCGGAGTAGCTCCAGCTCATTATGAAACAAGAGGGAGCGTTGGGGAGCGCCGATCGCAATTCCTGCGGTCTCCAATTTCGGCTTGATGCGGCGGCGGAACTCCCGCGCCACATTGACATGCTCTAGGGGTTTCACCTTGATCCAGACGCGAATCATCATTCCCGCATGATCCAGACGATCAATCCCCAGTACCTCTGGCGGTTCGATAATTTTCTCTCGCCAGGAACGATCGCGATAAATTTCAGCCGCTAATTCCCGCACTATCTCCAGGGCCTGCTCCACATCAGTTTCATAAGCCACATCAATCGTAAAATCAACCCTTGCCCAATCCTTAGAAAGATTTTGGACTAAAGAAATGGTGCTATTGGGAATCGTAATTAAACGCCCCTCGCCATCCCGGAGCTGAGTTATGCGGAGATTCATATACTCTACCATGCCACTAACACCATTGACGGCAATTACATCTCCCACAGCATACTGGTCTTCTAAGAGAATCAAAAAACCATTGATGATATCTTTAATCAAACTTTGGGAGGCCAGAGAAATCCCTAAACCAATCAATCCCGCCCCAGCGATAAACGGACTGAGGTCAATCCCCACCGCCGCCAGAGCGCAGAGGATGCCGACACTAAAACAAGCCCCACCAGAGAGGCTTTTAATCGCTCTCTCAGCGCTTTCAAATCGCAAAGTTAACCGGCGAGAACCGGTGTTTCTTTCCAAAGCGGCTGTTTCCAAAGCGGCAAAAGCCCGATCGATGATGCCACAAGCCATGCGGTAAATCAAGTAACTAACAATACTGACTCCAAGCATTTTTAGCGGGGGTGGCAGCAGGGAAATTAGGACTAACTGCAGCGGGCGGGTGTAAGGGAACATACCCAAGGTAAAGTAGGTGCTACTTCCCCAGACAACTACCTGACCCAATTGCGACAAACCTAACAGCAATTCATTAAAATTCAGCTTTTGCTTGTAGGCAAAAAGTTCTTGCAACGTGGTGATGTTTTGTGCCGCCGAAGTTTCCTGGGGGGTTGCTGCATCTAAGGCGCCGTTTTGATTCGCGGACTGTTCCTCCTCTTGGGGGAGGTTTTCTGGTGGTGGTGATGGCATTTCGGCGCGGATTTTCTGGCGGTGAGCCTGTAGTTTCCGCTTCTCATCCCAGAGGAGGACGCTGCAGATAATCGCTCCTAGGATGATTCCGGCGGCGAGATAAGCCTGGTGCATCAAAAATTCTGCGGAGCGCTCAATTTTGGCTTGCAGCAAAGCAGCGCGAATCTGTTCTTTCCATTGTTCCGCCAGTGATTCTGGTGCAATCCCGCCATAGAGCTGGGAATCTAAAGTAGTCACGGTGAGAACTTGCTTGGCGCTGGCTTCACGGTGGGGAGAAACATAGATTACCGGTTGTTTATTGAGAAATTGGTAATATACTTGCAACTGGTTGGGGTCGAAATCGGTCTTGACGATCGCCATCAGCTCCTGTTTGATGGTGATGGCGCGGTTTTCGGCGGCGATCGCGATGGAAAAGATTTTCCGTCCATCCAACAGCACTGGCTCACTGGGAATCTTGCCCGAGCTGCCAGAGGTTAGGATATTGTTGGGCGATTTTTCCCCTCCCGTTTCTGAAACAGATTCTGATTCCCGTGGTAGCGGCGGCGATACCGTTTGTACTAGCGGGTTCGGGTTAGATGGTGGGGTTTGACCCCTGGCTTGGGGCATTGGCAGTGGGCTAAAGCCGATCGCGCCAACGGCGGTGAGGAGGATGGTGAGTTTTCCCCAACCTCGCAGCATTTGCGTCCGGTGGCTTTTTTGGCTCCTGACTCGAGCGGGCGATTTCCAAATCTCCTGTTTATCCATGCTTCTGGCAGATATCCTCCGATCTTGAAGACAGATTAAAAGAGCTGTGGGGGATATGGCAAGTTTGGGGAAAAATTGTGGCAGCACGATGCTAGGGTGACGCCTGACGGCGTTCGGGTAAATTCTATGACAAATATTCCCTCCGAGTTCGGTCAACAGGGCAGCAATTCACAACCACAAAGCGGCCCAGCCAATGCCTTCGATCGCCAGATGATGTTGCATTGCCTAGAACTGGCACGCCAAGCCTTGGGAAAGACGGCTCCCAATCCCCTCGTGGGTGCTGTGATCGTCAGAGATGGGCAAATTGTGGGGCGTGGGTTTCATCCCCGAGCTGGGGAACCCCACGCGGAAGTTTTTGCCCTCCGGGAAGCAGGGGAACTAGCCAGAGGCGCCACCATTTACGTCAATTTAGAGCCCTGTAGCCATTATGGGCGGACGCCCCCATGTGCAGATGCCTTGATTAAGGCGGGGTTGGCAAAAGTGGTGGTGGGGATGGTGGACCCTAACCCGAAGGTGGCTGGGGGCGGTATCGCTCGGTTGCGATCGGCTGGAATTGAGGTGGTGGTAGGCGTGGAAGAAGAAGACTGCCAGAAGCTCAATGAGGCGTTTGTCCACCGAGTTTTACACCAGCGCCCCTTTGGAATTTTGAAGTATGCTATGACTTTGGATGGCAAAATCGCCACCACCACTGGTCATAGTAATTGGGTAACTGGGGATAAGGCGCGGCGGGAAGTGCATCTACTACGGGCCGCTTGCGATGCAGTGATTGTGGGTGGTAATACCGTGCGTTGTGATAACCCCCAGCTTACCAGTCATCACACCGATGCCCACAATCCCCTGCGGGTGGTAATGAGCCGCAGTTTGAATTTACCCGGAGTGGGGGAATTCGGCTCAGAAGCATCCCATATTCACTTATGGGATATCACGGCAGCGCCCACCCTGGTGTTGACAGAAGTGGGCGCCGATCCTGAGCTGCAAGCGTGGCTAATGAAAAAAGGTGTGGAGGTGGTAGAACTAAATCCCCTCACCCCCGCTAAGGCAATGGAGTACCTCTACGATCGACAACTACTGGCTGTGTTGTGGGAATGCGGCGGGACTTTGGCGGCTCGGGCGATCGCTGACGGAGCCGTGCAAAAAGTCCTCGCCTTCATCGCCCCCAAAATTATCGGCGGTAGAGTCGCACCCTCTCCGGTAGGAGATTTAGGATTGGTCTCTATGACCGATGCTTTTACCTTGGAACGGGTACAGTGGCGGCAAATTGGGCCTGACTGTTTGGTAGAAGGATATTTGTAGGAGCGAAGCATTTCTTAATTTTTGTGATTGGTAACAAGTCCCTAGTCCTTTGTACGGGCGAGAAAGCGAATCGCCCCTCCCAAAGGACTCGCCGGACAAAGGACTAATGACCAATGACTAATGACAAATGACTTTTGACAGTTGAGAACAAATTAAATATCGGATCCATGCTGGAAATTTTGGTTTGGAGCCTATTTGTGGGCAGTCTCGGTATGGAGGCGTCCCTGGCTGGTGGATGGCTCCGGATGCGGCAGATAAAGGCAGAGGAAAAAGAGCGAGAGGAGGAAGAGATTTTGACGGAGCGAGAAGGTAAAAACAACTTGACGGCTTTGGCGATCAATGGTCTGACTGATGCTGCCCCTACAGCGATATCGATGTCTATGGGCACCGCTTGGCAGAGTCAACCATCAGGGGAGTGGGAATATAAAATCGTCCGGGCTAACCGTGACTTGTTTCGCAACCCAGAGGTGTTTCAGCAGTTGATCACAGAAGAGGCTCTCGCGGGTTGGAGTTTGCTGGAAAAATTGGACGATCGACGGGTGCGCTTCAAGCGTCCCGTAGCCCTGCGCGATACCATTGATGTTAGTCAGTTGAATTTTGACCCCTACCGGTCTCATTATGGCCCAGAGACAGAGTACGTGTCTTTGGTGGGTGCCGTGGCGGCGGTGGTAGCGATGATCCTTCCGGCTTACCTGGGCTATGCCTTGGTGACACATGCGATCGCTCAATCTCCCACCCCCCAATCCCCTCCCGCCTTGGCTTTCCCACCAGACCCCAGCCCGCCTACCTTTCCTTAAACTTTTGTCCCTTGTCCTTTGTCCTTTGGGAGGGGCGATTCGCTTTTCGCCTGTACAAGGGACAAGTGACAAGGGACAAGTGACAAGTGACAAAAAACTAATGAAAACTGCGATTTTATCCGATATTCATGGTAATTTTGCCGCCCTAAAATTAGTTTTAGATGATATTGCCTCTCGCCAAGTTGACCGGATTATCTGCCTGGGAGATTTGGTAGATGGTGGAGAGGAAAATGATGCTGTTGTCCAGGAAATTAGAAACCGAATGTCTGATTTAACCCCAGACTCGGTCGTGGTTAATTCAACTGGTTTTTCCTCAGTTCGCGGGAACCACGATGAAACCAATAATTGCGCTTTACTAAAGGACAATCAACAGTGGTTAAAGCAGCTACCAGAAACTATCATAGAATCTGATATAATATTTACGCATATTTCGCCTCGCCCCCAGAAAAAAGCTATCAAAAATGGGATAGAGGCTTGGAATGTGTTTGATGAAACTAACTGGCGATTATCTTTTATTGGGCACCTTCATTTTCCCGCCATGTTTGGGGAAGTAAATGAGGATTTATGTGAAGCACATTCCTACTCTGTGGATGAGGGAATTTACCAATTAGACCCCACAGACCGCTATATCATTTGTTTTGGTACTGTTGGTTATCCCCGTGGCGGCGGCAAATTTATCCGCTATGGGATTTTTGATGCTGCTGCCAATACGGTAGAATTTATTAAGTTATCTGGTCCACTTTTGCAGTTTGGGGAAGCAGTTTTATAGAAAGTAGTAGGGTGGGTATTGCCGGGATATGATTTGGTTTGATGAGATTTAGGCTTTGAGGCAATGCCCACCCTACAATCTTGATTTTGGGACAACGGACAAATGACCAATGACCAATGACAAATGACCAATGACGATGATTAGCGCCGCTGCAAGGTGCTGTGAGCCAGCCGATCGCGCCCCTTGGCTTTGGCTTCATAAAGCGCTTGATCAGCAGCGGCGATCAACATTTCTGGTTCACCGTTAGGACTGGGAAAAGCGGTAGCTGCCCCCAAACTCAATGTCACCATCCACGCCACCCCAGAGGCACAGTGGGGAATTCCCAAATCTCTAACGCTCATACGAATTGCTTCCGCCACTTGCAGGGCACCGGTGCGGTTAGTATTGGGTAAAATCACGGCAAATTCTTCCCCACCGTAGCGAGCGACTAAATCTCCCGGTCGCCGCACGGCATCTCTAATGGCAGTAGCCACCCGCTGCAAGCAGGCATCCCCAGCTTGATGGCCGTAATTGTCGTTATAGCGCTTGAAATAGTCGATATCACACAAAATCAGGGAGAGCCAGGATTCCTCGCGCATCATCCGCCGCCACTCTCGATTGAGATGTTCGTCAAACATCCGCCGGTTGGCGACACCGGTGAGGCTGTCGGAGGTGGCGAGTAGTTCTAACTCGCGGTTGGCGAGTTGCAGCCTTTCAAATAAGGTGGACTGCTGGATGGCGATCGCCGCGTGGGTGGCGAGCTGCTTGAGCAAATCCATCTCCCACTCGTGCCACTGGCGCGTTTCCTGGCAATGGTGGGCAATCAGTAAGCCCCATAACTGGGAATTGGCAACATTATAACCAGAAAATTGATGATCTAATAATTGTTGTTGATTGGTAGTGATATTTAATTCCTGATTGAACAGGATGGGCACAACTAAATTCGCCCGCACTTGGAATTGAGACAGAAACTTGACATGACACTCGTCTAGCCCATCACTATGTATATCTGTAATGGCTCGGACGCGCCCCTCTTGGTACTGTCTTACATATTCTTCACTAAAGCAGGGGTCATAAATAATTTCCTCGAGAATGGAAAAAGAACTTTGCCCCACAGACTCCACTTTGACGGTCCCAGTCCAATCGGGATTAAACTTGAAAATCAGCACCCGGTCTGTTAAGAGCAATTGCCGCACTTCATCCACTGTGGTTTGCAGGATTTCCGGGAGATTGAGGGACTGGCGAATTTTGGTGGCGATCGCCCCTACCAGTCGCTCCCGCTCCTGCTGATGTCGCCACTCCACCTCAGCTTGCTTGGTCTTAGTAATATCCCGAGCAAAGCAACAGAGGTATGCGCTACCTTTCAACTCCACATAGTTCGCCGTCAACTCCACGGGAAACGCCGTCCCGTCGGCTCGTTGATGCTCGGTTTCCAGAGTCAGGGAGCCCCGCAGCTTGACTGCTGCCCACCATTGGTCCCACTTGGCGGCCCCCCACTCGGAGTCTATATCACCGATATTCATCTGGTACAGTTGGGTGCGAGAGTAGCCCAAACACTGGCATGCCCCCTCATTTGCATAGCACAAATACCCATGTTCCGTCACCCAAAATGCCGCCCAAGAACTCCTATCTACCCCCAACTGGGTGAGCTGCAACACCTCGGTTGCCTGCTCCCAAGCCGATAGACCGCTATTTTTTTCTTCTAGAGCCTCATTACTGAGGAAATCCGATGTGGTTAAAGCAATTACTTGCTCTTTTCCCACCGCTCTCACATCTCCCCTCTCCATAATTTCTGCCTCATATGCGATCGTCTTTTTTGCGTGAATGTCAGCCAGCCTATTCATTTCACATCTGCAGCGACACAGGAACGCCTCCCCAAACCGATGGCACCTTCGAGCGCCAGCACCCCCTCAGCATTGTCAATATTATTATATTAGTTATTGTCATTTTTACCCCACGTGCCCACGATTGTCCGAAACTGCCCCCATACCCCTACTCATAGCCCCCTAGCCAAAAAGTCATGCTCGATCGCCCTCCGGGCTGGTCCAATACACCAAATCTATGTCATTTTTGCCCCTGTGGTTTGTTTCCACCACAACAGCAAATTTCGCCCCCAGCCCCAAAAATTCCCAGAAAGATTAAACTCAGGTTTTCACAGGTAGAATGACTTTAAAAATCTCCCCTACAACCTATTTTCCTCAATTTTTACATTCCAAGTCTCTAAAGTTAGCCCCGTTGTTTGTTCCAAACTCGTGATAGAATTAAGATAAGCAATAATCGCATTCAGTTCATTATTTTTCGCCTGTACCAACTGCTCCTCAAAGTCGAAAATATCGATCAGACGTACCCCCTGCACCCCCAAACGCAGCTTTTCCCTTTCATTATCTAGCTGCTGTTGCGAAAGTTCCCGGGCTCTTTGCGCCTGTTCTACCTGTTTCTGGTTAAAATTAACATCTCTAATCCGGTTAGCCAGTTCAATTTCCAGGCTTTCCCTTCTTTCTGCCAATTGATTTTCTGCTTGTTGCAGTCGGATTTGGGCGCTGCGCACATTGCCATCTAATGCCAGGTTGCCGAATTCACGGGTTAATCTGATCGCGGCGCGCAAATCGTTACTCTCATCCTGGTTATTCCCACTAGCATTATTAAAACTGGCATTTAAGCTCAAATCCCATTTTTTTTCATCTTCTGCCAGTAAAGCATTTAACTTTAAAGTTTCCAACTGGAGCAACTGCTGCAAGTAATCTGCATTATTGACAAAAGCTAATTCTCGAAGCTGGTTAGCATCTAAATTGTTCGGTTCTACCTCCGTGGGGATTTCTGTGGCCACAATTTCCAGATGGCGCTCGATATCTAGGATTTGCAGCAAATCTGACCGAGCTTGTTTCAGGTTATTTTCACTCGCCAAAACGCTGATTTGGCGGTTAGCCACGGCAGTTTCACTTTGCACCAATTCCACGCGGGCTCTCCTTCCGGCTTCAATTAAGGCTTGAGTAATTTCTAATTGTCTTTGTTGACTTTGTAAGGAAAGCTGCTGGATTTTCAGCTCTTCTTGTGCTTGCACTAACCGGCGGTAGGCTTGAATTGCATTAGTTATCGTTTCTATGAGGGTGGTTTTTAAATCCAAGATATTGATTTGTTCGCTGATGCGCGCCAGTTGAATCGGAGCGCGATTGATTTCGGCGCCAAATCCTTTTAACAGTGGTTGATTAAAGGTAATTTCTAAATTCTGGCTGAGGCTATCGATATCGCTGTTTGAACTAGAACTGCTCCGGGCGCTCCAATTAGCGCTTAAATCCGCGCCAGTGGGAATTTTCACCGTGACATTCGCGCCGAGGCTCAGTTGTCCGGTTTCGTTGCGGTTATCTCCGGCGCGGATTTCATTGTAAGAAACGGATATTTCTGGGGTCACATTGGGATTAAATCTATCTTCTGCTATTGCTAAATCCTGTTTTTCTATGATCCGGTCGAGATAAGCATTTTTGAGAGTCCGGTTATTTTGTAATGCTAATATTACGGCGTCAGATAGGGTTAATTCTAACTGCTGTGGTTTGGTTTCAGGGGTTAATTTGTCTGATTTGGTGGCGGCAAATTGTTGTCTGATTAATGGCAATCTTGGTGTCATCATGGGTGTGGCTTCTGTGGGGGCGAGTTGCGGTTTGCTCTTGGCTGCACCTACCATTTGGGGTCTATAAGCGTTAATTTGGTGGGAACTGGGAGTGGGTGGAGCCACCTGGTTACTCACAGGGTCTTGAATACGTAGTTTTGGGACAGGAACTGGGTTTCTGGGAGTAGCTTTGTCTGGCGGTTGGGTGGGTACAGAAACTGGGTTTCTGCTGGCAGCTTGGTCACGGGAGGCTAAGCCTTGATTGAGAAACTCGGTTTCTCTTCTGGGAGCTGCTTCGTTACCCTGGGTGGGGACAGAAACTGGGTTTCTGGGAGCTGCTTTGTCTGACGGTTGGGTGGGGACAGAAATTGGGTTTCTGGCAGTAGCTTTGTTACTCAAAGAGCCGCTTTGATTGAAAAACTGGGTTTCTCTTCTGGGAGCGGTTTTGTCACTGGAGGCTTCTGCTACCATCTCTGCTTGTCTCCCCCCATCTCCCTGCATCTCTCCTTTGATGGTGATGGTGATGAGGGTGCTGGTAATGGCGGAGAAAATGGCGGTGGCGCCGATCGTCCACAGGTGGATACTCCTGTTGTGGTTGGGGTTGTCGGTCATTTTTTTTCTGCGTTGTTGATAGATGCTTGGGGTTAATTTGGCTGGAAAAAATGGGGCGGGGAAAAATGGTGTTTCAACCGGAGCGGAGGGCTTTTACGGGGTCGAGTTTGCTGGCTTGCATGGCGGGTAAAAATCCGGCGCCGATACCGACGAGGAGGGCGGAACCGAGGGCAAAGGTGGCGGCTTGACGATCGAACTCGTAGGGGAGCTTGAAGGTGTCGGCGACGATCGTGGTGATCCCATGAACGGAGACGATCGCCACTGTACCCCCCAAAATACTCAAAACTGCGGCTTCCAGGATAAACTGCAGCATAATATCCCGCTGGGTGGCACCGATCGCTCGCCGCAACCCAATTTCGGCGGTACGTTCCATCACCGAGGCGATCGTGATGTTGGCGATACCGACGCCCCCCACCAACAGCGCAATTCCGCCCACAGCGAGGAGCGATCGAGACACCATTTTTAAAGTTTCCTGCTGTTCCATAATGTCCCTCACATTGTTCCAAGAACCGAACTTTTTCCCAGGGAAACGCTGCTCTAACAATTTTATCGCTTGCTCCCCCAGATTAACTAAATCCTCCATATTTTTCGGGCGGATAGAAATTTCACCAATTGTCCGATCTCCCGTAATCGCACTATACACCGCAATTGGTAACAATGCCGTCCCTTGCGATTGGCGCCAAGAAAACATTTGCTTACTTTGCACCACCCCCACCACCACATAAGGACGACTCTGGATATAAATCCGCTCCTGCAACGGATCTTCTCCCTGAAACAAATTTTCTACTAGCAACTCATCTACCACCGCTACGGGGCGGAATTTATCAAAATCAGCTTTATTAAAAAACCGCCCTGATACTAACTTTCTGCCCGCAGTTTCTAAAAAATCCTCAGAAACCCCCACCACTTCCGGTTTTTGTGCTTGTCGGTCTCGATATGATACAGAGATACCAAATATCACATTAGAAGTTCCTATCCGCCGCCATCCTACCATCCGCTTGCGCAAAAATTCTAAATCTTCTAGGCGCAATTGGGCCTGACTCCTACTCACTGGATCCCACTCGGCAGAAACTCGCGCTTGGGGGGCTTCTCTTTCCTCCAGTTGCTTGGCAATTACCGCACTACCAATAGAGCGGACTTGCAGGGTGGCGCTCACGGCTCCTACCCCCATAAACACCCCCAAAGTGGTCAGGGTAGAACGCAGGAAATTACCCCGTAAAGAAAGAAAAGTTAACCGGATTAAATCAATAGTAGAAATGCTCATTTTTTATTTGTCCTTTGTCATTTGTCCTTTGTACTTGGGCATTCTTGTAGTTGGGGTTATCGGTCATTTTTTTTCTGCGTTGTTGATAGATGCTTGGGGTTAATTTGGCTGGAAAAAATGGGGCGGGGAAAAATGGTGTTTCAACCGGAGCGGAGGGCTTTTACGGGGTCGAGTTTGCTGGCTTGCATGGCGGGTAAAAATCCGGCGCCGATACCGACTAGGAGGGCGGAACCGAGGGCAAAGGTGGCGGCTTGCCGATCGAACTCGTAGGGGAGCTTGAAGGTGTCGGCGACGATCGTGGTGATCCCATGAACGGAGACGATCGCCACTGTGCCCCCCAAAATACTCAAAACTGCCGCTTCCAGGATAAACTGCAGCATAATATCCCGCTGGGTGGCGCCGATCGCTCGCCGCAACCCGATTTCGGCGGTACGTTCCATCACGGAGGCGATCGTGATGTTGGCGATACCGACGCCCCCCACCAACAGTGCAATTCCGCCCACAGCGAGGAGCGATCGAGACACCATTTTTAAAGTTTCCTGCTGTTCCATAATGTCCCTCACATTGTTCCAAGAGCGGAAACTTTTCCCAGGGAAACGCTGCTCTAACAATTTTATCGCTTGCTCCCCCAGATTAACTAAATCTTCCATATTTTCCGGGCGGATAGAAATCATATCAATTGTCCGATTTCCCGTAATCGCACTATACACCGCAATTGGTAACAATGCCGTCCCTTGCGGTTCGCGCCAAGAAAACATTTGCTTACTTTGCACCACCCCCACCACCACATAAGGACGATTATCAACATAAATCCGCTCCTGCAACGGATCTTCTCCCTGAAACAAATTTTCTACTAGCACCTCATCCACCACCACTACGGGGCGGAATTTATCAAAATCAGTCTTATTAAAAAACCGCCCCGCTACTAACTTTCTGCCCGCAGTTTCTAAAAAATCCTCAGAAACCGCCACCACTTCCGGTTCTTGTGCTTGTCGGTCTCGATATGATACAGAGCTACCCCATAGCAGATCGGAGGTTCCTATCCCCCGCCATCCTACCATCCGCTTGCGCAAAAATTCTAAATCTTCTAGCCGCAATTCGGCCTGACTCCTACTCACTGGATCCCAATCGGCAAAAACTCGCGCTTGGGGTGCTTCTCGTGACTCCAGTTGCTTGGCAATTACCGCCCTACCAATAGAGCGGACTTGCAGGGTGGCGCTCACCGCTCCTACCCCCATAAACACCCCCAAAGTGGTCAGGGTGGAACGCAGCAAATTACCCCGTAAAGAAAGAAAAGTCAACCGGATTAAATCAATAGTAGAAATGCTCATTTTTTATTTGTCATTTGTCCTTTGTCATTTGTCCTTTGTCATTTGTCATTTGTCCTTGGTCATTTGTCCTTGGTCCTTTGTCCTTGGTCATTTGTCCTTTGTCATTTGTCATTTGTCCTTGGTCATTTGTCCTTTGTCATTTGTCCTTGGTCATTTGTCATTTGTCCTTTGTCCAAGAGTCTCCCCGTCTCCCCGTCTCCCCGTCTCCATGTTAACCCCGGCGCCGACGGCGGGAACGAGAGTTTGATTTTTTCTCATCTTTACCTCCAGATTCAGGCGATTTGTCCGACTTTACCGTTACTTTCATCCCCTCTTCTAAGGGGTTGTCTAGTGGAGCAACGAGGATTTTATCCCCCTCTTTCAAGCCAGAGGCAATCTCCACAGCGGTCACATCTTCTAGACCGAGGGTGATAGTTAGTTTTTGGGCTTTCCCTTCATTATCTTGCACCCATACAAAAGGTTCAACACCAGCAAAATTTATCGCTTCTGTCGGTAAAACTACCACATTTTGCCGCTGCTTGACGATAATTTCTACATTTACCGCACTGCCGGGAATCAGTGTACCGCTAGGAGCATCTAGACGGACGGTGGCAGATACGGTGGCAAGTCCCGATTCGCCGCTACTACTACTACTAGCGCTACCGCTAGTTGCTACTAATGATAACTCTTCTACTTGACCTTTGAAGGTTTTTTCTTCCGGTCCGACGAGGATAACTCGGGCAAGCTGACCCCGGCGCACTTTTGGCGCGTTGAGGGTGGAAATTTGTAATTTCACCAATTCTGTGGCGGGGTTGCCTTGGATGAGTAGCTCGTCAGATTGTTTCACCACATCTCCTTTTTTTGCTTTCATCTCTAAAACAACGCCATCGATGGGAGCGGTGACGATGTTTTGCTGGATAGTTTCTTCGATTTTTTCTCGTTCTAGCTGGTGTTTATCTAGTTCAATGTTGGCAGCAGTGAGGGCATCTCTAGCATTATTTAAGTTGGTGTTAGCTTGCTGTAATTCTATTTCGGCTTGTCGCAGTTCGGTGGCGGTGGTGCTGGCTTTGGTGTCGATTTCTTCGCGGATATTTTCCTGGTTGAGGCTGGCGGTTTCTATGTCAATGGTAGCGGTTTTCACTGCTAGCTGGGCTTGCCGGAGTTCTCGCTCCGCTTGGGTTACTTCATCGCGCAGTTGGGCGATTTGGTCTTGGATTTCTGTTTGAGTTTGCTGTAGCTGCAGGCGGTTTTTCTCCTGGTCGATATTGGCGTTGGTGACAGCTAGCTCGGCGTCTCGCAGGCTCGATCGGGCTCTACGCACGGTGTTTTTTTGCTCTTGCAATTCGCTTTCGGCGATGAATCCTCTGGCCACTAGCTGTTCGTCTTCTTGTTGTTTTTCTTCAGCGGCGGCGAGGTCTTCGGCGGCTTCGATGACTTTTTGGCGCAAGCTCTCTATCTGCATTTCCTGCTGTTGCATTTGCAGTTGCTGCTGCCGCAGTTGGGGTTGGGATTCAGAGTTAGCTTTTCTAATTTCTGCTTGCAGTTTGGCGCGGGCAGTTTCCAGCTTGGTGGTGGCGTCTTGCTGCTGTTGGCGCTTTTCGGCAATGTCGGTTTGTTTTTGCTGAATTTGCAGTTGATATTCCGTGAGTTTATTTTCGGGGTTGGCGCGATAGCGGTTGCGAATTTCGTTGATTTTGGCGGCGGCAAGGTTGACAGCTTCTCTGGCGGTTGTGAGTTGTTGGCGTTTGGTTTCCAAGTCCAGTTCTTTTTGTTGGGCTTCTAGTTGGTGGTTGCGCAGGAGGGTTTCCCTCTCCGGGTCACGCAACACCACGATCGGTTCTCCGGCGCGAACCCGATCGCCCACCGTCGCCCGCACTTCTACCACCGTCCCATCTGCCGGAGATTTGAGGATTTGTTGTCCCCCCAGTTCTAAAGTGCCACTCTCATTAATTATTTCCTCCACCCCATCTTTAGTCGCCTCAATAACGCTCACTTCCACCGCTTCCGACTTACCCGAAGAGTTGCGCAGGTAAAATACAACCACAAGAGCCGCTACCACCACCAACGCAGCAGACAAAATAATCCACCGCGTCCCCTGTTTGAACTTCTCTTTGAACTTCTCCCCACCCAGTATTTCCATCATCCTCGCTCCACATACTCCCGCAGTCGCTGTTCCAGTCGGTCTAGTAATGTGTCCACATCAGCTCCCACCTGCTCGAAACACATTGGCGGTGGCGGTTCTGGCACAAACTGAATCAGCTTAATTTGTCCGGGACCGATGCCGATAATTGTCACTTCTTTTTCCGGGTTTTTGTTGTGGACTACCCCCACCACTTCTTGCAGCAAATTATTTACCTGGCTGTTCAGCCGCTCGATCGCCTCTTGAGAACAGCACACAAACCGGGGCACCGGTTCCATATCGATCCCCAGAATTTCCTCCTGATTTTGCCGCTCTTGCCGCAACCCCCAATCTAAAGCCGCCAATTCCTGCTGGTTCGCCTTGGCAAACTCCGCCAGTTGCTGCCGCCACGGCTCTTGTTTTCCTTTAACTTCGCTAATATTCATGGCCATGCCTACCTGACTTCACTAATTGTTTTGCCATTTTATCCCAATTTGATATTTATTGGCGCTCAATCTAGGGTCGAAGCATCGGGCAGATACATTATGTGGGGGGGAATAAGGGCGAAGCCGTCGGTTACAAGCTCTCGATTCTGAGTAAGAGCCTCCTCCCCCCACTGCTTCGCCCCTACTGTATTTGCCACATCGCAGTTTTTAAGGAAATTTTAATTGTTTATCACTGCTAGCACCTTGTCCGGGGGCAGTTTATCTTTAAACCACACAATCTCCACCGGCATATCCTTCAAGTCAATTCCTGCTTTTTCTAAATTCAGCCTTTCAGAAACAGCCAGAATTAAATTATCACACTGGGACTTGCGTGCCCGCGAGAATTTTTTCTGCAAATATTCAGGACGCCAGTAACCGACGATTTCCAGCAAAAAAGAACGCCCATCAGGATGCACCAGCCGAAAATCAGGAATAATCACACTACCTGGAATGGGGATTAAATCAACTTCCCTTTCCAACCGCCACGGGGTGTTTAATTTCTGCCACCGCTCCACAAATGCTTCCTCAAGCATACTATCATAAGTTTTCCCCGGCGGGTAGTGACTCACCAACCCACAATCAGAGTTTAGACTAAAGTGCAGCATTTTGCTGGTGTCACTATAGTTGTCTTGGTATTGCAAAGTCGCTTGGAGGCTCCACTTGGTCACATGGAGCAACGCCGGGAGCATTTTCGCCAGAGATAGTCCGTAGCGAGTGCTAGTTTTAAACAGACTCATTGGGCCATCAATGGTAATGGTAAACCCACAGTCGGCGTCTCCTTCAATATACGCCATTAATTGAAATAACTTCAAATAACGAAATAAAAGTTTATACTCGCCTGGGTCATTGCGATGGGCATTGATAGTCAGATGAGTAGCGCGGTAAAAAATCCCCTGTACCTGCGCCAGGTTGTACCGGTGCAGGAGCGCTTCGGGAGTTGGCGCCTCAAATTGAGTCAGAATTTTATTTTCTTCTAAATCGGCGTATAAGCCAGCTTTCACCTCTTCGGTAATTACTTCTCGCTTTAATTCCTCAGAAAGCTGGTTGGCCACTTTTTCTAAAGTCTGCTCTGTGGCATCACTACTGGGCAAGTTATCAGCGGCAATTCTAAACACTAGCTGCCGCAATTCTACCGGATCTAAGGGACTAATCACTTCAAAGGTACAAAAACTGCTTTTGAGCAGGTGCGCTAACCCCCTCTGGATGCGGTAGTCGGGGCTATTACCTTCTAATTCCCGCAATTGGCGAGTCAGCTCGCCTTGGGGACAGCCTCGGGCTTCTTGAAAACAGGTAATCATCGTGCTGGCAAGTGCCAATCTTTTCTCGTCGATAGGAAAGCGTCGGGGTGTGATGGTCTCGCCATCTTGGCGGGAAATCAGTAAATCTGTGGGGAGCATTTTCTGTGGGCACCTACTGACCTATATATCGTCATCGTCTGTCAAATTAGATGGGGGATTTTCTGGTGGGCTGTCTCCCCATTCTACTGCTTTTTCGGCGGCACGTTTCACGGAAGATTTACTGACGCCATAAAGAGGAATTACCGGGGGAGGTGCTGCTGGTTTAATTGCTGGTGGTTCGGGTGCAATTGAAATCGGCTGTTTTTGGGGGACTTGTTTGCCCCGTCGCCGGTAGGATGTGCTTTCTTCGGTGGTATCGGCGGCGATAACTTCATAGAGGATGGCTTGTTTCTCTGCATCGCTCCCACGCCGGAGAACTCGCCCCAGGCGCTGGATATATTCGCGGGGTGAACCGGTGCCAGAGAGGAGGATGGCAATGCGCGCATCGGGTACATCTACGCCTTCATTGAGGACGTGGGAAGCTACGAGGGTTTTGTATTCGCCGCTGCGAAATTTTTGCAGGATTTGGTGCCGTTCTTTGATGGGGGTTTGGTGGGTGATGGCGGGGATGAGGAAGGTTTGGGAGATGCGGTAAACTGTGGCGTTGTCGGCGGTGAAAATTAGGGTTCGATCGGGATAATGTTCCGCCAGCAAGTCGGCGAGAACGCGAATTTTTCCTGACGTGCCTAAAGCGATTTCTTTGGCTTCTCGGTGGGCGAGCATGGCACTGCGTCCCACTGCCGATCGGGCGGAGAATTGCACGAACTTTTGCCAACCTTCCAAGGTGCCCAGAGATATGCGAGATTGGCGCAAAAATTGATTGCGTAAATTGATAAGTTCGCGGTAGCGTTCCCGCTCTTTTTGGGATAAATGTACCTTAATTTGGATCACCTCGTGATGCGCCAATGCTGCCCCCGCCAGTTCCGCAGCCGTTTTGCGATAAACTTCCGGGCCAATGAGATAATTTAATTCTGTATGTTTGCCGTCGCTTCTTTCTGGGGTGGCGCTCAAACCGAGGCGATAAGGCGCAATAGAACATTCGGCAATGATGCGATAAAATTCTGTGGGTAAATGGTGACATTCATCAAAGACTATGGCGGCATAGCGATTTCCCAGCGCCTCGGCATGAATGGCAGCACTGTCGTAAGTTGCGACTAAAATTTGGGTTTTATCGCGAGAACCACCCCCCAATAAACCGATCTCAGCATCGGGGAATGCGGCTACTAAATGAGCATACCACTGGTGCATTAAATCGAGGGTGGGTACTACCACCATCGTACTGCGGGGAGTGGATTCGATCGCCAACTGTGCCAGATAAGTTTTCCCCGCCGCCGTGGGTAATACCACCACCCCTCGCCGGTTTGCCTGTTTCCAAGCTAAAAGGGCCTCTTCTTGGTGGGGATAGGGAGGCATTTCTAACTTTGATTCCAAAGTCAGGGGCACAAATGCCGCCGCCTCGTCGATAAACTCGATTTTTTCTGCCCAAAGAGACTCTACTAATGGGCGGTATTCAATCGCCGGAATCCGATATTGTTCCACCCGATCGTCCCAAGTCGCAAAATCTAACAACCGCTTCCATTTTGGCGGCGGATGCAGCAGCAGCGTTCCCCCTTGATATTTTAGCGCTGGCTTCCGTCCCATTTCTGCCCCTATTTTCTCCTTAATTCCCGCCGATTATATCATCAGAAAATCTATTTTCGGCAACTATTATTTAGGATTTGATGTGCAAGGGAGCAGGGGAGCAGGGGAGCAGGGGAGTGTGGGGAGTGTGGGGAGGGTGGGGAGGGTGGGGAGTGTGGGGGGGGGGGGGGGGGGGGGGGGGGGTGGGGAGTGTGGGGAGTAATCTTCCCCATCTTCCCCATCTTCCCCCTCCTCCCCATCTTCCCCCTCCTCCCCCTCCTCCCCCTCCCCCCAGTCTCCCCGTCCCCCCCTCACCCCGTCACCCGCTGGCCCCCACCCCCGATCAACATCGGCATCGTGGGAAGATGGAGATAGAACAACCCGATGTACAGCGAGCAACATATATGGATGGTAGTCAGCTTTTGAAGCTTTATGCAGCGGGAGAAAGGGATTTTAGGCAAATCAAACTGATGGGTGCCTCCCTCAATAGATTGAAAATCAATGGGGCCAATCTGAAAGGTGCCAACCTTACCGGGGCTTCTCTCCGAGGCGCGGTCCTCAAAGATGTTAATCTCAGCGGTGCGATTCTCCATAATGGGGATTTGACTAATGCGCAGCTCTGTGGGACTAATCTGCAAGCGGCGCAACTGGGTGCAGCTTGCCTCAATGGTGTCCATATGAATCGTGTGGAACTTGACTCCGCCTCCCTCAAAGAGGCTCAGCTCCAAGACGCTAACCTCAGCAGCGCGGAACTCTGCGGTGCTGACCTGAGCAATGCTAACCTGCAAAATGCGAACCTCGAAGGTGTCAATCTGGAAGGGGCGAATCTCAAGGATGCTTGCCTAGCTGGCAGCAAAATCCTTTTCTGCTCTCTGAAAAATGCCTGTCTCGATGGCGCCGACCTGAATAACGTCCGCTTGATGGTGGCGGTACTGTGCGGCGCTTCTTTTACTGGCGCTCGTTTGGAAAATATCCAATTTTCTTTTGTCAATCTCCAGGATGCACGCTTGGAGAAAGCGAAAACGCTCGATCGCAAATTCGGACTGGTTTGGCAAATTATCAACCAAAAACTCCCCTGGCGACACTTGCCAGGAGCCGACCTCAGCGATGCCTACTTAGAAGCCGCCGACTTGAGCGAATGTAACCTCGACGGCGCGGACTTCACCAGTGCTTATTTAAATGGTGCCTCTCTCGCCGGATCATCTCTCGAGGGCGCTACCCTGAAAAATGCTTACCTGATGGATGCCAACCTCGAAGGTGCCTGCCTCAAAAATGCCGATGCCAAAGGTGCCAAAATGGTAGGGGCATTCCTCCACCGTGTCAACCTTTGTGGCGCTTCTCTCGCTGGCGCTCACCTGTTTGGGGCTAACCTCAGAAACGCCAATTTGGAAGGAGCATGTCTGCGAGGCGCCAACTTGACTCGCGCCGACCTCACCCGCGCTCGTCTTGTGGATGCTGACCTCACCGGTGCTTGTCTAAGCGGCGCTATTTTGTGCGGCGCTCGCCTCCCGATGGAGCTGATGGCTTTGTAACTTTTGTCCGGGAGATGATGGCGCTTTTCTTCGGGGCCAGTCTCCAGATTGTCGGGTGGGCATTGCCCTGCCTGAAGCTGCTCTCGCCAAATCATATCCCAACAATGCCCACCCTACCATGATTTTGTGATATGATTGCCTGAAACCGGGTTTCGCAAAAGAATGGTTTTGTCCTAGATAAAAGCATCTAGGTAAGAAACCTGGTTTCTTATCTGCAACAGCCAATTTCTAAACAGTAGCCAAAATTTAGGCTTCAGATTGTGTTGTCAGGTTGCTGACTACCGTAAATTCTCAGAGAAGCAACCAAATTATCATCACCAGGGACAACTAGCCCGCTACCAGAAGATAACCGAAAATGCAAACAGTAATAACTCCAATTTTTCCAGATATATCAACGCGGGAACATACCCCATCTGCTGATAGATTTGACCAGACTTGGCGCGCCAGCCTCTCCACTCTCTTGGGATGGGGGCGGGCGGCTGGTGCTGATTTTGTAGAATTCTTCCTGGAACGGGTTAACTACATCAACTGTCTGGCGGAAGAAGACACTATCACTAGCATTTCTCCTCGCCTCTCTACCGGTGCTGGGGTGCGGGTGTTTAAAGGTTTATCGGATTGCTATGTCAGCACTAATGACCTTTCTTTTAATGGGCTGAAAACTGCTCTGGAAAAAGGGCTATCGATTATGGGGCTGCATCTGCCCCGCCAGAGTACGATCGTCCCGGAAATCAACTTGGAACCGCTGCGAGATTATGCGGCTCTCAAGGGTAAAGAATCCTGGCTGGCTAATTGTAGCGATATGCGGGAAATGGGAGATATTCTCCTGGGAGGTACTGCCCAACTTAACCGCCAAGCCGCTCATATCCAATCCCGCCGCGCTACCTATTTTCGGGACTGGCAAGAAGTATTAGTAGCTTCCAGTGAAGGTACTTTCGCTCGCGATATGCGCCTGACTCAAACTATAGCTTGTCAGCTTTTATGTGCTGATGGTGCTTATCGTACTTCTATTGGTAAGCGCCAAGGCAATACTGGCGACCCGAATTTTTTGCGCAGTTGGGATGCAGCAGCAGCGGCGGCGGAACTGGCAGAATCGGCGGGCAAAATGCTTTATGCTGATTATGTGGAATCGGGCAATTATCCGATTATCATGGCTAATGAATTTGGCGGCGTGATTTTCCATGAAGCCTGCGGCCATTTGCTGGAAACTACCCAAGTGGAGCAGAAAACTACGCCTTTTCTGGAGAAAAAAGGCGAGAAAATCGCTCACGAAAATCTCACGGCTTGGGATGAGGGTCTGTCGGCGAATGCTTTCGGCACGATCGACATGGACGATGAGGGAATGCCTGTGCAGCGGACTTTGCTGATTGAAAATGGCATTCTGAAAAACTTCCTGGCCGATCGCACTGGCTCCCTGCGCACAGGACACCCCCGCACTGGTAGCGGTCGCCGCCAAAATTACACTTTCCCCGCCGCTTCCCGGATGCGCAATACCTACATCGCCGCTGGCGATTATACCACAGAAGATTTATTCGCCTCTGTGGATAAGGGCATTTACTGCAAAAAAATGGGCGGCGGTAGTGTCGGACCTACGGGTGAGTTTAACTTCGGCGTCGATGAAGCCTATCTCATAGAAAATGGCAAAATCACCAAACCCCTGAAAGGTGCCACTCTCATCGGTGAAGCTAAGGAAATTATGAATAAGATTTCCATGTCTTCCCAAGATTTGAGTTTAGCTCCCGGCTTCTGCGGTTCCGTCAGTGGCAGCATCTATGTCACCGTCGGACAACCCCACATCAAGGTAGATGCTATTACCGTTGGTGGCAGGTAAATTTTTGTCATTTGTCATTTGTCATTTGTTTTTTGTCACTTGTCCCTTGTCCCTTGCTACCAAAGGACAAAGGACAAATGACCAAGGAGAAAGGACTTTTGACCAATGACCAATGACCAATGACTAAGGACTTTTGACCAAGGACAAATCACTAATGATGAATATTGAGGAATTGGCAAATCGGGCTAAGGATGCAGCGCAAAAGCTGGGGATAGCGAAGTTTGATATTTATGGCGCAACGGTGGATGAAAATAGCGTTCAGGTGGATGGGGGTAAGCCAAAACAGGTGAAGGCTTCCCAGCGATCGGGCGTGACGGTTCGCGTCTGGAACGAACAGCAGACGATGGGTATCGCCACCACCACCGATGTCAACCCCAAAGGATTAGAGTTGGCTCTGGAAACCGCACGCAATGCTAGTGTATTTGGTGTCAAGGAATATGTCCCGGATTTTAGCCCCGAGGCGACAGCTCCTATTGAGCATATCCCCACGGATAAAACGCCCCAAGTACCTGTAGCGCAGTTGATTGAAACTTTGATTGATGCGGAAAAGGATTTGCTCGATCGTCACGGCGCGATCGTCAGCGTCCCCTACAACGGCTTAGCTCAACGCGACTCAGACAGTTTTTACATCAATAGCGCCGGAGCCGCTCGTTTTGAAGGCGGTTCCTACGCCTCCATCTACCTCTACACCAAAACCGAACAAGAAGGCAAAAAACCCCGCAGTGCGGGCGCCATCCGCCTTAGTCACAGTCTGGAAAAACTCGATATTCCCGGCTGCATCCAAGAAGCTGCCACCAAAACTATCAGCCACTTGGACTATGAAAAAATCAAATCCGGTAAATACACCGTGGTTTTTTCCGGTGAGGCATTTTTGAGCCTATTGGGCGCTTTTTCCAACATCTTCAACGCCCAAAATATCCTCGACAAACAAAGTCTCTCCACCCCCGAATCTCTTGGCACCGAAATCGCCTCCCCGCTGCTTTCCGTGTGGGATGACGCCTTGCACCCGGATAATGTGGGGATTTCCGCCTTCGACCAAGAAGGCACTCCCACCCGGCGTTTACCCATCATTAATGAGGGCATTTTAACCAATTTCCTCCATAGCGCCGGAACCGCCAAGCGGATGAACGCCAAACCCACGGGACACGCAAATATGGGCGCCAAAGTCACCGTTAGCCCCAATTTTTACCACGTTTTACCAGGAGTAGCGGCGAGTCAGCAGTTGAGTTTAAATACCGCTGACAATGTGATTTATATCGACGATGTAAGCGCCCTCCATGCTGGGGTAAAATCCTTGCAAGGTTCTTTTTCCCTACCTTTTGACGGTTGGTTAGTCCGCCAAGGGGAAAAAATCAGCATTGATTCGGCAACGGTAGCCGGAGATTTTCTGCAACTGTTGAAATCGATTATTTTTGTGGAATCAGAACTGCAATTTACCCCTAGTGGCATCTGTCCCCGAATTTGGGTAGAGGGACTTTCCATTACTGGGGAATAATTGGCTGCTATTTTTCCCCCAGAAACCGGGTTTCTACCCCCGGTTTCCTATCCAAATGACAAATGACCAAGGACAAAGGACAAATCAAAATGAGTTGGCAAGAAAGAATCGCGATCGACTCGGAAATATTGACAGGAAAACCTGTTATCAAAGGAACCCGCTTGGCGGTAGAGTTTATCCTGGAGCTATTGGCTCAAGGTTGGTCTGAAGCCGACATCATGCGCAATTATCCCGGCCTTACCATAGAGGACATTAGAGCCTGTTTTAGCTATGCTAGTGCAGCGCTAAAAGCTGAGAAAGTTTATCCCTTAAAGGCATAAAAGCGTGAGAATTTTAGCGGATGAAAATTTTCCAGCCGATGCCGTAGCAGCTCTACGCTATGAAGGCTATGATGTGGTTTGGATAAGAACAGATGCACCTGGTAGTAGCGATACACAACTGTTAGCGCGTGCCCAGGTAGAAAATAGAATTATTGTCACCTTCGATAAAGATTTCGGCGAGTTAGCATTCAAGTTTGGTTTGCCCGCCGATAGCGGAATTATTTTATTCCGATTTCGACCCTTGTCACCAGCGATCGTTGCTCAGCGAGTGGTAGCTACTTTAAGCAGTCGCACAGATTGGGCTGGCTATTTGGCAGTGGTGGAAGAAGATCGAATTCGCATCAAGCCATTTGCGCAATTATCCTAAATTTGGATTCAAAATGCCGGTTCTCGGCTACTAGGGAATAATTGGCTGCTATTTTCCCCCAGAAACCGGGTTTCTACCCCCGGTTTCCCCTCCAAGGGACAAATGACCAAAAAAATCACCCAATCTGATATAATTCTGTTACCATTTCAGCGGTAACATCGGCAGCGGTCACGTCGAATAATAGGCGCCCATGACGTAAACCGATAATCCGCTGGTAGTGACTGCGAGCAAAGCCGATCGCGTGTAAACTCGCCACCATTGTTTTACCCGTGGTTTGGCACAATGAGCGCAGCAAGTCCATTACCTCCCGGCTGCGTTCCGGGTCTAAGCTGGAAATGGGCTCATCAGCTAACATCGCCACCGGGTCTTGCACCAACACCCGGGCGATCGCTACTCGCTGCTGCTGTCCCCCCGACAGCTCATCGGTCCTAGCATACAACTTTTCCCCAATACCCACCCGCTCCAGAGCCGCCGCCGCCTTCTCCACCTCCAATGGCCACACCAAAGATGCCGCCGCCTTCCACAAAGGCCACCGCCCCAAATTGCCCGCATTCACATTATGAATCACCCGCAAATTATCCACCAAATGCAGTTGCTGATACACCATCCCCACCTGCCGCTGCACCAGTCGCCGCGACTTCCCCCCCAAAAGCGCCAAATTTCGCCCCAACACCCGCACCTCCCCCACCGTAGGCACCACCGTCCCATTCAGCAAACTTAACAAAGTGCTTTTCCCCGCCCCCGAGGCTCCCACCAACGCCACCCGCTCCCCCGGCCCAATGCGCAAATTAATATCCTCCAAGGCCGGAAAACTGCCAAACTTGACCCCTACTCCCTCTAGCTCAAAAATCGTCTCCGCCACCGCCGTCAACATCTCCAGCAACCTGAATTATCCCCATTTTCTCTGGTGCAGAGTACAGTTCATCTAGTTGATTCTGATTCAGGTGCGCGAATTCTCAACCGACTTGGAGAGGCAGTAACGATCGCCCCTGCCTGCAATTCTTCTCCATAACGCCTGATGACCTGTAAACATACAGTTGCTTGCTGTTGAGCAGCTACGTTAACCAACCGGATAATCCCACAATGGGGTGTGCCATGAACGATCGCCAATTCACCGAAATCTTTGTCCAAAGTTACTAGGATACGACCTTCGTTGTAAGCGGTGGCGATAATCTCATCATCTCCGGGATCTTCTGACCAATTGCCAGCCCAGACAACATCATAACCCCTTGCGGCGATGGCGGCAAGATTCCCACCCCAAACGCAGGTATCGAGTAAAATTTTCATGGACTGGTTTCGACTAACAGTGGTTCTACTCGCTCATGGCTAACCAGTTTGTAAGCATACAGCAAACAAGCCTGGATATCTTCCAGTTCTAGCCAGGGATAACCAGCCAAAATAGTTTCAGCCGTATCCCCAGCCGCCAACATCCCCAAGATGTGTTCCACCGCGAGCCGACGCCCCCGAATAATCGGTTTGCCCTGAAAGATTTTCGGATTTACCGTGATACGTTCTAACAGTTGTTTTTCGTTCATTTGCGCTGCGCCTAATTCATTTCCAGAGAAAAAAGGCCGGGTGAAAACAACCACCCGACCTGTCACTGCCAAACCAGCCATATGTTATTGTGCAGATTCTGCAGTCACATTACCTTTAGCACCAGCTACCGCTGCACTGGTCAACTGGGACAGAGAATGACCTACACAAGACAGCTCGCCTGGGGGGTTGCTCAGGGCTTGTCCGCTCAGAGCATTAATCGTGGCATTGTACACCGCCACCCCGGTGACTAACTTGGTAGCACTCACTGACATCACTTGACCGCTGGCGCCAACGCTAATCATACCTTTCATGGTTACACCCAAGGCTTGGGCATAATTGTCAGGTACGCCAGCACCAGTTAAACTGCTGGCGAATGCCTCTACAGAGGCGCTATCACCGGAAACGATCAAGCGGCTGACGGTTTGCCGTGCTTGGATGGAGATGGAGCGACCACCAAAAGCTAGCGGGCCGTTGCCATTGAGCTGCCCCAGGAGCAAACCGGCACCTCGGAGAACAGCAATTTGGATGCTGTAGCTAGCGAAGATAAAGGCGCCGCCAGCAATGTTGCTGGTGGTGATAATCGGGCCACCAGCCACGGACGCGCCTGCCGAGGAAACGTCATTACTGCCGTCCCCATCGCCGCTATCCGCCACGGGAGCTGACTCGATCGCCGTTGTATCTGCCGCCACTTCTTCTTCAGCTTCTGGCGTGGGCATGACCAGCACTGGGTTAGTGCCATCAGACAGGTTGCCGGTTGGTTCCGCTTCGCTATCTTCTTGTGGCGCCTCAGCGATCGGATTCGTCCCATCAGACAGGTTGCCCGTTGGTTCCGGTTCGCTCTCTTCTGCAGGAGTCTCCGCCACTGGCTCTTCCACTGGGGGCACTTCTTCCGCCACTGGCTCTTCCACTGGGGGCACTTCTTCCGCCACTGGCTCTTCCACTGGGGGCACTTCTTCCGCCACTGGCTCTTCCACTGGGGGCACTTCTTCCGCCACTTCCTCAGCTTCTTCATCTCCTGGCAAGCTGACAGGCGGAGTTTCCACTACAGCATTATCAGACTGGTTGCCCACAATCACAAATGGGATGCGCACGTCAATCCCTAACTGCGCCAACAGCATCTGAAGAATTTGGATCGCCTGTAGCTCCAGAGGAATTCCCCTCGGGAAAGCCATCGTAAATCCGCCATCCAAGATGGCTTGATAGGCGGCCAGCAAGATTTGCAATTGGGCAACATTAATCGTGCCATCCAGGTTAAACAAACCCCGGAAGCTGCGGGCCAGTTCCGATGCCAGATTTCCCGGTACGCCACCGCGCACCAACAGGCTGACGATTTGACCGATACCCCGCTGGTCTCCGTTGAGCAAAGCCAGAATCAAGCGCTGCAATTCCCCGGAAATCTCTACACCGTTGATTTTGAAGGTCTTACCCTGACGCAAAGATAGAATCAAACGGATGGTATTAGCTTCGGGCGAGTTGATGGGGAAGCTGACAATAGTAATGGGAATCGTGACATCAAAGCCCAACTGAGCCAGAATCGCTTGCAGCCCTAAAAATATGGGTAAGCCATTCAGTATTGCTAAATTAATGCCCCCAGCATTGATCATCGCCTGATAAGCCAAGAGCAGTTGCGTCAATTGGGCGACGTTGATAGTACCATCAGCATTGAATAAACCGATGAATGCTTGCGCGAAGGCAGCGGCTAAGTCACCGGGGATGCCATTTTGTACCAGAATGCTGACGATTTGACCGATCCCATTTTGGTTGCCACTGATGATGGAGAGCAGGAGCTGCTGCACTTCAGCAGTGATTTCCACCCCGTTGATAATCAGCAGTTGTCCTTCCTGAAGTGCTAGGAGCAAGGCTTTGAGCTGCTCACTGGTAATCATCACCCCCGTACCATCGGACATATTCCCTGTAGGGCCGGGGTTGTTGTTGCCGGTGCCGTCGGACATATTACCCGTCTGCGCCAAAGCTAGGGGGGCGAGCTGTACCCACATGAGGGTGGAACCCAAGGCACAGGTGAGAGCTAGGATGAATTTGCTTTTCATGGTTTGATTGACGTTTGTGTGAGTTAAAAGGAGAACGAACGACTGTAACCAACTCCGAGAATGAACCGGGCGCCGTCACCGGCACTGCCCGTGATATCGGCAACTGCCGGGGTAATGACGATCGGGAGATTTCGGAATGGCACTATAGAAGCACCCAAAGTCAAATCCTGTCCCGTCCAGTCGGCAATCACAGATGCCTGTTCAATGATGCGCAGACCCGCGCTACCAAAAAAGTTAACCGTGCCTTCATCTCTGTTAAAGTCGTCTTCTGAGCGAAAACGACCGTTGCCGATGCCAGCCGATACAGTCAAACTGCTGAATGGTTCGGCGGGACTATTCTTAAAAGGAATTATTTTACTAACTACACCATAAACGCTGCTCCCCGCATCCGTGAAACCCCAGACTATGGCGTTTTCATAACCTAGAGCAACTGCCCAATTATTCGGCAAAGCCCGGTGTAATTTGAAGCTGAAACTACCCCTGTCGAATGCCTTATCGTCATTGTTGCGGCTGCTCAGGTCTAGGACGGATACGGCTACTTCTAAACCCGCATATTTACGGGCATCACCCAAACCAAATCCCGCTGAAATTGAGCCGTCTGATGTTTCTGTAAACCGGGTTCTTTCCTGATAGCTGGCTCCCGCAAATACTTGGCCTAAACTGGCACCAAAGGCGGTGGGGGAACCAGAGCTGGAACCGGGAGACGCTGCTGCCCCTAAAGTTGATGGGGTCAGAGTCACGGGTAGGGGAGCAATTAGCAGCTGTTCGCGCAATTTTTCTTCCTCGGCTTTATCCATAGATTCCCCAGTTTGGCTGATTTCTAATGGGGATGTTTCTGCTGCCCCTACAATGGCTGCCGATGCCACAGAAAAAGCACTACTTAACCTCTCCTCTACCCCTGCTGGTGTGGCCAGGTGGGGGATATTTGGGGATGAGGCTATTTGTGAGCTATTTTCCCTGCCATAGAGGTTGAAAATGCTGGGATGGTATTGATTTTTAAGACCTCCAGGTGTGTTGCTGGATTCGGCGGCTTCAGTGATTGCCAAACCTTCCAATATAAATAAAGACGGATGGAAAATCGTTTTTGTTCCCGGGTCGGTGGATTTTGTTATCGTAGTGAACACATTCGGTGTAGCTCCTGGTAGCTGCCCGAAGTCTGGGAAGCGCTGCCAGTTAGGCTCGGTTGGGGCTGGACTGGTATTTGGCAGTCGTAGGGCAGCCGCGCCTGATGCCCTATGGTCATTGGCAGTAATGCTGGGTTCCCCGCTGGGGGGGATTGACTCGGCCAAGGGGGCGGGATTGGCCAAAGTGGGGGTGGGAGATAGGGCTAGTGCGCCCAAAATTGAGGTAGCAATAATATACTTTCTTGAGGGGATATTGTTCCCGATCGGGTTCCCTCCACCATGCGCCCCTTTTGCTCCTGTCATCATTGACCTCCTACAACTTTGTTCTCTGGCTATTTTAGCCCGGTTTCGCGACCTCAGAAAGCAAATATTTGTCAAAATTTCTGGATCTGACTGGTGTTTCCTCCCTAAATTAGGGCGGCACTGGCTAACTCATACTTATTTCGGCTTAGGTGAAAACCAGTTCTCTATTTATAATACCCCATCTGTCCGCTAAAAATATCATTTTTATTACCCCGCCCTTGACGGCGCCAAAGCCAGCCCCGGTCACTAGACGGGATAGGCGTCATCCTCGTTTGAGCTGCCCATTTTCTGGAGCAAAAATTAAAATTATTTACTCAAATAAAATAAATATTTTATCTGTTGACAAAATTGGGGTTTTTACCCTGGCAATTGGTGTTTATGTCAACATATCTTCACAAAATGTCCTGAGATAAATGGTCTCAATTGCTGCTATAATGTGCCCCCAAATGGCTGGGGCAGCTAAGGCAAAACCCGCAGGCTTTGGGCACAGCGGGTTTAGAGCAATCATCGCCGCAATCCTAGGCAGCTAACAGTTAAACTCTCTCAAGGTTTTGCCCTCCGCAAAAACACGTAAATAAATGGTAATTCCGGGAAAATATCCGATACCAACTCTGTGAATTTACTTAATTTTGCCAATTTCCCGCCCCACGGCTTCAATATTGGCGTAGTTGGCATTTGTGGTGGGGATGAATTTGGCGGCGCCAAACAGGTCGAGGATTTCTTTTTGCTCGGGCACTTGGGGGTCGAGCTTCAACAGAGCTTGCTGCACTTTGGTGGTGAAGTCTTCCCCATAACGCTGTTTCACATTGGGGTTAATCACCCAGTGATAGTCATAGTAGGCGGGAGTACGCCAGATGACTTGTACTTTGTCTAAATCGATTTCTTTGGTTTCTAGACGACTGTTCCACACTTGCTCGTTGAGAGCCCCAATTTCATAGGTGCCTGCTGCCACGAGTTTGATGGTGGTGTCGTGGGACCCGGAGAAACCGACTTCGCCTTTGAAGTCTTGCAGGTTGACTCCGGCTTGTTTGAGGAAATATTGGGGCATGAGCCGTCCGGATGTGGAGGCGTCGCTGCCAAAAGTGAGGGTGCGTCCTTTGAGTTGTTGTAAGCCGCTGATATCGGTAAAGGGGGCGATGTTGGTGTTTTTGTTGGCGATGAAGACGGTATGGAATTGGGCATCGATGTCCCGTTGGACGATCGCCTCGGCACCGGGGACCTGCAAGCGCGCCTGCACTCCCGTGAGTCCCCCAAACCAAACTAAATCTAAATCTCCCACCTTAAACGCTGTGACGGCGGCGGCATAGTCGGTCACTGGTTTATACTCCACCTTAACCCCTAGCTCTTTTTCCAAATAAGCCGCCAGCTTGCCATAAAGACGCTGGAGCTTTTCTGGGTCCTGGTCGGGGATGGCTCCTGTCACCAGAGCTTGAGTGGACTGGGCAGGGGTGGAGGTGGTGGCTTCCGGTTGGGGAGCGCAAGCGATTAAAGGCAGCATCAAACCAACCAATGCTGCCCAAGGGATTTGTTTGATTCTCATCGTTGTGGCAATTTCAGTAAAAGTCAACGATGCTAGTTTAAATCTTTTAGTGGGTACTGTGAGCCGGTGGTATTTGTATCCCTACTGCTAGTAACTCGGACGCATTAACGCTATCTAATGCTGGAGCAAATAGGTATCCTTGCCCTAACTCGCATCCGAAACCTTGTAGTTTATCCAGTTGCTCCCTGGTTTCCACTCCTTCAGCTACCACATCCATGCCTAAATTGTGGGCGAGGTCAACAATAGTTTTGACGATTTCCCAATTATTATCACTGGCTTCCATGCGGCTGACAAAGGAATGGTCAATTTTCAAAGTATCGATTTCTAGCTGCTGTAAATAGCTCAGGGATGAATAACCAGTACCAAAATCATCCATGCAGAGCTGAATTTGCCGAAATTTGAGCTGGGAGAGAATGGCTCGGGCAAATTCGGCATTGTCCATAATGACGCTTTCGGTAATTTCCATCTTGATGTCCCGGCGATCGACCCCGGTTTCCTGAAAAATCAAATCAATTTGCTCGATGAGGTTGGATTGATAAAACTGGCGGAAAGAGAGATTCACGGACATGGTTAAGGGCCGCTGCTGTGGAAATTGCTGCTGCCAGAGACAGAGCTGGCTACAGGCTTCGCGCAATACCCACTCCCCCAGGGGGACGATGAGTCCGGTTTCTTCGGCTAGGGGGATAAACTGGGCTGGGGAAACTCTTCCCAGTTCTGGGTGATCCCAGCGCAATAGGGCTTCAAAGCCGACGATGCGGCTCGTGGTAAGGGCGATTATGGGTTGATAGTGCAGTTGAAACTGGCTGGGAATCTGGAATTTTCGGGGGAGGTATTTTGTTTCCTCCAAGGCTTTGACGGCTCGCCGCAGGTCGTTTTCTAGCTGGAGCAGGGCGAGAATTTGCTGGTGTACGGCGGTATTGAAGACTTCATAGCGCGACCTTCCCAGAGCTTTGGCGCGGTACATGACGATGTGAGCGTCCCGGAGGATGTCTTCGGGGTGGTCGTAATTGGTGGAACTCAGAGCGATGCCAATGCTGACGCTGGTAAAGACTTCTGGGCCGTCGAGGATGAACGGGAGGCTTAAAGCGCTGTGAATTTGCTCGGCGACTTGGGTGGCGCGGGGAAATTCGGGGATGTTTTTGAGGAGGATGGCAAATTCATCGCCGCCAAGGCGAGCGACTAAATCGCCGTTGGTGATGCAATTCTGAAGGCGATAAGCGATTTCTATGAGCAAACCATCGCCGACGGTATGTCCGAGGCTGTCATTGATGACTTTGAAGCGATCGAGGTCGAGAAAGAGGACGGCGAATAAGTAATCTGGGTTGTCTTTGGCTTGGGCCACCACTCGGGCTAGCTCTTCCATGAATAAGGCGCGGTTGGGCAGGCCCGTGAGGGAGTCGTGGAAGGCGTTGTAGCGCAGTTGCTCTTCCATTTGGGCTTTGGCTTGGATTTCTTGGCGGAGTTGGTCGTTGGTGGTTTTGAGTTCGGTGGTGCGTTGTTCAACGATGGTTTCCAAGCGGGCGTTGAGTTGGGCGAGTTTGGCTTCGGCTGAGGAGCGAGCGATCGCCCCGCCGATGCTCCCCGCCGCTGCCATCAAAATCGATTTTTCTGTCTCGGTCCAATGCCTTTCTTGCTGGCAGTCATCAAAGCCAATAAATCCCCAACAATTTCCCTGAATCTGAATTGGCACGACTAAAATTGAGCGGATGTCTTGTGCTTGAAGGATTTCTCGCGCTGGCGAGGGCAAATCCCGCACTAATGAGGCAATCACTCTCCCAACACAGAGGGTTTCATACCACCACATCCCGATATCATCGTAAACTACGTTTTGCAGTTCTGGGTTGTCTATTTCCTGCGTCACTCCCGGCTTTGCCCATTCCCAACGCTGACTGGCTAGGGGAATACCGGTTTGGGGATGGTAGTGATGCTGAAAAATATAAACCCGATCGACCACCGTGGCTTGTCCTAAAGCCTCCAGAGCCAGGGCGATCGCCGCCTTCTCTTCCGTGGTGGTCAGCAGTTGATTTGTCGCTTTCGCCACCCCTTCCAAAAGCCAGTTTTCTTCCCAACAGGCGGTATGAGAGTCCGGCTTGATGGTCACGGTCCCTAGGTTTTCTCCCGTCGCCAGCACATAACTGCCTCCCTCCACCAGGAGGGCGGTCTGGCTGCATTCCGTGATCACGCTAGAACAGATGCACTTCAGCACCACTGGATGTCCTTGAAAATCAAACGTCCATTTCATGCTCAAGGTTTTTCCTGGTGCTAATTCCGGGATATTTTTTTGGAGCTGGGGAGCGGCTGAACCCAGAATTTGGCGCCCGTCACGCTCTCGTAGTTCTTCCAAGCTGCGGGCGTTCCAAAGCGTGAGAGCCGCCCGGTTTGCCCACCAAATTTGCATCTCCTCGATGTCTAAAATCCACATGGGTGTTTGCAAGACATCGAGCAATGCCAATTGCGAGCGCGTCAAGATTAAATCGCTGGTTTTGGGCATGGATTGAATTAAAAGCGCCTTTCCTCTGGCCTTCCGGTTCACCCGAATCCACTGGCTAAATCATATTTTAGTCGGGAAATTGGATTAACAATGGAAAATTGCGATCGGCAGTGCCGAATCCCCGACGGTGGGTTTGTCCGATCGCCTCCCATCACCAGGGGAAAGGCCATCGGGAAGGTTTGCCTTGGCTTTTGCACCCATGAAGGGTATCACCCCCTATTCTGATTTGGGATCGAGTTTGGGGAAGAGATGGGGACGGTATCTGCGGCGACCTCGGGGGTGCCGATCGCTGGCTTAGAGATACCCATAAAGGGTGATCCTCACCTACAGCCCAATACCTGAATCTATCCCTAAATCTGACTTCCTTTTCACTGATTGTCAAGGCTATTTGCCTGATTGGATGGCTGCATTTTTCCTAATCAGCCGCGATTATATCACGGTTTAGCTCCCATCCTTAAAAAAATTATCAAAATTTAATTTTTAATTGAACTGATGGCCAATTTTATATAGAAAAACCGATATTGTCTCACCCCCCAATTTGGGGGGATAAATTATGCCCTTAAGAGGAGGATGGTCCGCCAATTTGGATATTGCGCACCCGCACCGGGACACAGGCATGGGTCATCTGTGCGATTTGCATGGGTTCCCCTTTGCCACACATATCTGTACCGCATTGCTCTAATTCCGCTGCCGTGCCAATGGCATCTATGCTGTTCCAAAAATCTACGGTCATCCCCTGATATGTGACGTTTTTCAGCATTCCCACAATCCGGCCTTTTTCTACTTTCCAAAAGGCATCGCCACCGAATTGGAAATTGCGCCGCTGTTGGTCTATGGAAAAACTGCCAATCCCATCGATTAAAATTCCTTCTTCGGTATCGGCAATCATGTCTGCTAAAGTGGCAGTGTGACTGCCGCCATCCGCTCCCGGTTCTAAGCCTAAATTGGGAATGCGCACCATTGGCACATTTGCCCAACTATCCGCATAAGCGCAACCGTTACTGGTGTTGCGTCCCAGGCGATAGGCGGTTTCTCGATCGGTGAGGTAATCTACCAATATTCCATCTTTGACTACATACCACTCTTGGGCGGGGACGCCTTCATCATCATAACCCATTGTGCCCCGTCCCGCCGGTTGGGTTCGATCGCACTTAAAGTTTACCCACGGTGCCGCATACTGCAATTTATTCAATTTGTCGGTAGTGGCAAAACTGGTGCCAGCAAAATTTGATTCATATCCATACACTCGGTCTAATTCTGTGGGATGTCCTACGGATTCGTGAATGGTCAAAAATAGGTTGCTGGGTTTTAAAATCAAAGTGCTGCGGATGCCGGAAGGTCCTACAGGGGCATGGACTTTTTCTATAGCTTCCTCGGCCACCCGGTCAGTTTGGGAGAGCAAATCCGATTTATCTATATGTTCATACCCAATATTCAGGGGTGGACGTTCATAGCTGCGAGATTGGGCGTCTCCATTGGCCACGGCGGTGCAGCCAAAGCCGCTATAAGTGCGGTAAATGGTTTGTTCAATTAAGGTGCCTTCTGTGGAGGCAAATGTCTTATCTTCGCGGGCGAAGCGCAAGAAGGAATGGGCTTTTTTAATGCCCTTTTCTCGGTAAGCGAGCAATTTCTCGTTTATCCCTAGCAGTAGTTGGGTTTTCTCGCTGATCGGCACCAGGAAAGGGTCGATTTCTATGGGGGTGATGTAGCGATCGCGCTGAATTGGCACTGGCGCCAACCGGACCGGGTTCAGTTGGGTGAGGTGGCTGGCTTTGGCGATATCCACCGCTAAGGCAACAATGCGGGTGATTTCTTGGGGAGTTTGGCGGTGAGACGCCGCAAAACCCCAGGCGCCATTGAGGAGGACCCGCACCCCAAAGCCGGAACCGACATTATCGGCTAAGTGGCTTAAAGAGCGATCGCGGGCGGTAAAATTTTGATTTCGGTAAGAACACAGGCGAATGTCTCCATATTCGCAACCCGCCGCCCGGATCAAGTCAATGGCCAATGTGGATAGGTCTGTAGTTGCGATTTCTGGTGCAGTTTTAATCATCATATCCCGTCTAGTTCATGCAAATGGTTATCTGGCGGACTTTTCCTGAGTTGGGGACCTGGAGCCGCCACGCCACCATATACCGGATGGGCTATTGATTTGAGCCACGAGGACGAATGCGACTGCCTCTGCCTTACCCAGAAAAGTTTTAACAATTGTAACGACAACCTACAATAAAAGGAAGTTTGAAGTTGAACTTTTATGAATGTTACCTATCTAGACAGCAACTCTTGGTTAATAGAATTCGCAGGGCAGCGAATTCTCCTCGACCCCTGGTTAGTGGGTCCGTTGGTATTCGGCAATGCAGGCTGGTTGTTCCAAGGTGAGCGCCGCTCCCCCCGATCGATTCCAGAAAACATTAATCTGATTCTCCTGTCTCAAGGCTTGGAAGACCACGCCCATCCTGCGACTCTGAAAGCGCTCGATCGTCACATCCCCGTCGCCGCCTCTCCCAATGCCGCCAAAGTCGCCCAAGGACTAGGTTACACCCGCGTCACCGCTATTGCTCATGGTGGCACATTCACAATGGGAAATCGCCTGGAAATTAAAGCCCTTCCCGGCTCTCCTATCGGCCCAACTCTCGTAGAAAATGCTTATCTCCTCAAAGATTTAGATACCGGAATCACTCTCTACTACGAGCCCCACGGTTTTCACTCCCCCGCTTTAAAAAACGAGGCGCCGATCGATGTGGCTATTACCCCGATCGTCGATTTATCCATCCCCATTCTCGGTCCAATTATCAAAGGCAGGGAAACTGCTTTAGAATTAGCTAAATTAGTAAAACCACAGATAATGCTCCCCACCGCCGCTGGGGGAGATGTGGTTTTCTCGGGGTTATTAGTTTCGGTTCTCCGCGCTGACGGCAATCTCGAAGACTTTCGCTCCCAGCTCGCACGCCACGGTCTCTCCACCCAAGTGATTGAACCCAAACCCGGAGAGCCTTTGGAATTGTCTTTAAAAGGTCGATCGGCCAGTTCCGTCTAATTAACAGTTGAAAGGTTTGTAGTTGGGCTTTAGCCCAAAAACCGGTTCAGAGTAGGGGCTAAAGCCCAACTACGAGCCTGAGAATATTTGGGCTAAAGCCCAACTACAAGCCAATTTTCGAGAAAAATTCTGGCACTCCTTTAATACCCAAATTCAGGCGGAATACGGCACCAGCTCCTGGACCATTTTCGGCGCGGTTGTCACCCCCTGCAGTGGTGACGTAAATATCTGTCCAGTCGGGCCCGCCAAAAGTAAGACTAGAAACCTTTTTGGCCGGAAATGGGATGCGCAATACCTCCCTACCGTCGGGAGCATAGCGGAATAAGTGCCCCCCATCCCAGCGACCGGACCAGATATAACCTTCTGCATCCACTGTCATACCATCGGGAACGCCTTCTCCTTCGGGAGTGGTGATGAATACCTGCATATTGCTGAGGTTTCCGGTGGTGATGTCGTAGTCAAATATATAAATTTGCCGCTTGGGAGAGTCGGTGTAGTACATTTGTTTGAGGTCGCGGGTAAACCCCATGCCGTTGGGAATATCTACTTGTGCTAAAACTTTGGTGAGGGTGCCATCGGTGTCTAGGCGGTAGAGGCTGCCAAAGTGAGTATCGCTTTGCATTGTCCCGGTGAAGACTCGGCCCGCTGGGTCGGCGATCGCGTCATTAAACCGCGTGTCTCTCTCCTCTGGTAGCTCAGAAATCAGCGTTGTGATTTTCCCATCTTGCCAACGCTCGATCGCCCCCCGCATTTTAAACAGCAACAGCGACCCATCCTCCTGCAGCGCCATCCCCCCCACCGGTTCCCCAGCATAAATTTGCTCACTGGTACGATTAGCTGGGTCATAACGGAACATCCGTCCCGTGGGGATATCCGTCCAATACAATTTTTGCTCTAACGGATGCCACATCGGATTTTCTGCATTGTGGCACTGGTAATCCGCGATCAGTTCCATTTCTTCCATATTTATCCCTCATTTTAGTTGACAATTATACCAGTTTGATTCACTGTTCAAACAGCTACCAGGTCGGGGCAAAAAATTTTCGCCCCTAAGAAACGCCCCGAACCTGACCACTCTGTTCCAATTAGAGTCATGCCAAACCCTGGGAAATAAAACCCGACCAATAATGGGGACTGACAAAGGGTAAAGTTTGCCGACTCAGGAAATCCAACCGCAACCGCACATTGTACATAATTTCGGCTTGATTTTCGCCCCAGTTTTGCTGCTCAAAATAAGCCTCTAACTGCGGTTTGTACTTAGCATGTAATTCGTCGCCCGTCAAGTTCCGCAGCTTAAATTGGGCTTGGCGGATGGCTTCCGAACGGCTCTTGTCTTGCTTTTCTTGATAGTACAAAATGCAAAACAAAGCGGTGGCTAAATCATCCACTGCCCATAAGGTACTGACCACATTTCGCGCCCCCGCACAGAGAAAACCAGCCGCAATACTCAGGGGGTCATCGGTAATTGGGGTGAGGGTTAAATTGGTTTCGCAGCAGGAGAGGAAAACTTCCACTAGCTGCAAAAATCTCCAGGTAAACAGCCGCCCAAGGGTGATATCACCGTCGGATAATAGCAGTTTTGATTCCAGGGAATTATTCAGGTTAGAACTGGCGTGATGGCTGGAATGGAGGACATTAATTTGGGGGATTAAAGTTTGATAATTGCTGATAGTGGCTTGCTGGTGTTGCAGGCGGTTGTCTGGGGTAACTTGGTGCATAGTGGCTAGGGTTTCGCACTCGTAGCCGGTGAAAACCAGGTCGCCAGTGGCATTTTCCACGATACCCATATTCTCAATTTTCTGGTTGCCTCGCTGGTGGCAATAATTGAGGATTTGGCAACTGGGAACGATGCGAAGGCGGAATTTATCGCTGAGGTATTCTGGTTGTTGGGATGGGGTTTTGGCGGCTGCGACTGCGGCTGGGTCGGGTTTTTTGACAGCTTTTACGCGAGTTTGGTCGGAGGCTGTATTGCTTTGGGGAATGGCAATATCATTTAAAGGTAAGGCAGCAAAGGGTATTTGATGCAGGAACAGGTGAGGGATGATAATCAGTTCTTGGATGCCGGTGAGATGTTCGGCAATCAGTTGATTGAGTTGCAGCCGGTTGGCAAGTTCCGGGAGAAAACCTCGCATTTGATTTAGCCATACGTTTCGATTTTCGACGTAAGGTTTTAACCAGTTGTTGATTATCCAATTTTGCGTTTCAAACCCTTGACCTTCGCAGGTGTGGAGTTGGGGCGGTTGATTTTGCCGCAAGATGAAAACGTGGGTATGTTTATCAGTGGTGTAAAAATTGAGGATGGCGGTTTCCGTATCAGGGATTAGGGCTTGCATTTGCTGGAAACTGAGGGGGTCAGCTTGCAATTGACCCGCCAAAACCGGGTCTTTGCTGCGAATTTTCAGCCACGCTTGCTGCTTTTGCGCTTCTAAGTTTTCAATCAGTTTCAGCGTCGCGTCGCTGTTGGGGGTAGCTTGGCGAGTGGCGGCGAATGCTTTTGTCCCGTCGTTGTCAGAAATACGCAAACGATCGCTTTGTTCTTGCAGGCGATAGTATTCTGCCACTTCCGGGGGAATTTCCCCTTGGGGGTAGAGGTCTTTGCTGGCGAATAAGTCCGCGAGGTGGCGGGAACGAGAACGGTCGGCGGTTTCGACGGCTTTATCGTATTGTTTCAGGTTGATGTAGCATTGGACGGCGTTGGCGTAAACGGAGATGGCTTCTGCAATGATTTCTTGGCGGCGTTTGTCGGTGGTTGAGCCTTTGCGGAGTTGTTCCACTGCTTGCATGGCGGGTTCGTATCCTTCTAAGGCGAGTTGCCAGTCGCCTTGGGTAAAGCCGATGTTGCCGAGGTTGCGACCTGCTTTGAAGCATAGGTCTGGCATAGTTTTGGGAGTGGCAATTTTGACGGAGTTTCGAGAGTTCTCAATAGCTTTCTCTGTTTGCTGCAATTGGTAGTAAGCACCGCCTAAATTTCCCAGAGCATTCCCTTCTCCAAGACTGTGTTTGATTTCCCGACTAATGATTAAATGCTCTTCGTGATAATTGATTGCTCGTTTAAATTGTCCCAGAGAGTCGTAAGCATTGCCTAAACTTCCCAGAGAATGTGCTTCCCCAAGGCGATCTTTGATTGTCCGTGTAATGAGCAAAGACTTTTCGTGGTAATTGATTGCTCGTTCAAATTGTCCCAGATAGTAGTAAGCATTGCCTAAACCGCGCAGACAATCGCCTTCCCCACAGCGGTGCTTGATTTCTAAACTAATGGCTAAAGATTTTTCGTATAAAGTAATCGCTTGTTCAAATTGTCCCAGAGAGAGGTAAGCATTGCCTAAACATCCTAGAGAACCCTCTTCCCCAAGACGGTTTTTAATTCCCCGACTAATATCTAAAGACTTTTCGTAGAAATTGATCGCTCGTTCAAATTGTCCCAGAGAGTGGTAAGCATTACCTAAACATCCCAGAGAATTTGCTTCCCCAAGGGTGTCTTTGATTTCCTGTTTAATGGCTAAAGACTGTTCGTGGGAAGTAATCGCTTCTTCATATTCTCCCAGAGAGTGGTAAACATTTCCTAAATTTCCCAGAGAAGCCGCTTCTCCTTGACGGTCTTTGATTTCCCGACTAATGGCTAAAGACTGTTCGTGGAAGGTGATGGCTCGTTCATATTCTCCCTGAGAGTGGTAAACATTTCCTAAGTTTCCCAGAGAAGCCGCTTCCCCTTGGCGATCTTTGATTTCCCGACTAATGGCTAAAGACTGTTCGTGGAAGGTGATGGCTCGTTCATATTCTCCCAGACAGAGGTAAACATTGCCTAAACCTCCCAGAGAAGCAGCTTCCCCTTGGCGGTCGTTAATCTCTGGATAAATCATAAGGCACTGTTGCCAGCACTCCAAAGCCACCATAAACCGACTAATATCAAACTGTTTAATTCCCCAATTTAATAAAATACCGGCTGTCTGTTTTCTGATGGTTGTTTCCTGCTGGTCACTACCGAGCCATTCCCCCAGTTGCAAGGCAAGGTTAGTTAAAAAGTTAGATTCGTTTTGTATGCCTTGCTCATCGAATTGTTTAGCAACTACAATTATCGTTTGCAAAAATCCGGGGTCGAGTAACTCGATGTTGTTGTTTAAAATCTGCCCTTCTTCTCCGTTGGGACATTGGAGCAGTCTTTGGATGAGTTGATAATAAGCATTGATGCGTTGTTCGTCCATTGTGGTTTCCCTTCCTTTTGTGTAATGGTTGTTCACTCTCCCAAAGCATCCCAAAGTTCAGGCATCGGTTCATCAAAATCCGCAGCAATTTTGATTGGCATTCCTCGCAGGGGATAATTTTTTTCCGTTACATCAGGAATCGAATAGGGAACAATCCGAGCCACTGGTAAACCCTTGCGAGTAATAATAACTTCAGACTGGTTAGCCGCAATTTCATCAACAATTGCTGTTAGGGTGATATCGGGTTTCTCTAGGTTTAGATATTTCATAATTATCCCCTGGTTATGATTTTAGCCGGAGGTTGGGTTGAGGCAACGAAACCCAACCTCCTACACATGGATGGAGTCGGGGAATAAAGTTGGGTTTCGCTCCGCTCAACCCAACCTACGGATTATCCGTTCTCAACATTATCGGCTTGTGTTTCTGATTCCACCACCTCAAAACTTTGATAAAACACTTGCCATTCTCCTGACTGTTCCAAGTGGTTAAATACGTCCACAATCCGCTCAACATTCCATTCTGGTAACGATTCTTCTTCACTGGGTTTCATCCAATCAAAATTTACATCTTTATCCAGGATAATAGCCATAAATTCTTCGCGCCGCACATCCTCAAACAATATCTTTTCATTCTCTCCATTTTGTTCTGCCCAAGAACCCGCTTGAGGCAGCACAAACGGCGGTTTTTCCAGGATGCTATCTGGAGCGAAATCTAAGGAAGGACAGAATAGATACTGGCCCTCGGTATTGCCATTAACCAACAGCAGTCGATGCTGGGGATATTCCAAGTTTACCTCCAAATACAAAGGTTGATTAACTGGAATTTTCTCGGTAATTTTCTCAACAGAATCGGGCCGTGAGGGGCGGCGAACTCTCGTTTCCTCTGCTAAGACCTTTTGCTTTTCCTCTTCTGTTAAAAATCGTATCCACTTGGCAGGGGATTTAGCCTTTTCCCGCAATAATTGCCAAAAGTTAGTTTGTACTATTTTAGGATCGCTGTTAATTTCAATCAGCGTTTTCAGTTCCTCGTGCCGTTGTTGGGATTGTTGGTTCAGATATTCAATGCTATTAAGGATAGCTTTAGAATCAAATAGTAACTGATTGATATCAGTTTGCAGCACTCCCATTTCCTGCAAAGCGTTCTGAAACCCAGAATCAATTTGTCCGGAAACACTTTTTAATTCTGCTGCAATTTCGTCTTGGCTTTTTTGAGTAAATAATTCTAAATTCTCCAATTTATCGTGATTTTGGGTAAGCTGGGATCGCAGCACCGCCAACAAATCCAAAACTATCCCAGCAAAGCCTTTCCCATCCGATTTCAAATCCTCTTTCAGCATTTCTCGCAACGCTTTCGGGAAAATTTGATGTAGGCGGGTAGCGGTATCAGTGATTACAGATAGAGGTAAATCTACATTTGCTTGTTGCTGCAAATCAGTCAGTAAACTTTCCCACAAATTTACATCCAATGCGGTGAGATGGTTAAAATCTTCGGGTCGAATCGTAAAAAATTCTGTTAATTGCGATTCCTGAATAGGTGCAAATTCACCGGGCAGATTTTTGCCGATATTTTCCCATTCTTCCTCTGCCAATTTCGCCATTTTTCGCAAGTTAGTTTCCGTTTCTTTGTCAAACTGTTGTGATTCAGCAACGGCGACAATTACAGATGCGATCGATTTTCCTACAATTCTGGTTAAATCATTATTTTTCAGCGTATCTTTATCTGTTTCCTGTGGGGTTAAAATGGGGCTGACTTCATTTGTAACAACTCCACCCGCAATACTTGCTAACACAGTTCCCCCCACCGCAACAGGTACACCCACAACGGATACACCCAGTACACTGCAAGCCGTCCCCACCGCCAAAGCCAAGCTAAACGTACCGATGCGGATATAATCTTGTTTAGTTAATTTTGTTGTTTTCATAACCAAAAATGTGCGATAATTCAATGTTGGCAAGCAGATAGAAAAATGAGCTTAACAATTATTTACATATTTAAACTAGACTCGGCCAGTAATGGTTTTTCTTTCATGTAGTTTGGTTTGAGGCACGAAATCCAACGCGATACATAATTTTTGTGCCGCTGTTGCCTGTGCGTGCAGCATCCGACTGTAGGGGCGAAGCATGACGGTAATTAACCCCTTATTATCACCAATAATTTATCTGCCGGAATGCTTCGCCCCTACGGATTATCCGTTATCAACCTGAGCGGTGCCCCCTTGATCTCCTTGTTCAGTGCCTCCTTGCTCTCCTTGTCCATTAAGTAAGATATTAACATCTCCCCCATCGTCTGTCATCTCTTCTTTATATTTATTTACGATCGCCCGCCGGACATTTGGTGAAATTCTCTCAGAATTGCTGATGAGTTGGAAGCTAGCCAGCATGATGTTGTGAAACATCCAGTAGGCACCTATCCTGTGGAAGCAAAAGACTGGTTGCCGTCAGAGGTTCACTGGGTGTAAAATAGAATACCCTCACCCCAAACCCCTCTCCCAAGGGGGGAGAGGGGCTTTGATAGAACTACGAAGACTGGGTGTAAAATTACAGCCTAGGAAGACCCTCACCCCAAACCCCTCTCCCACGGGGGGAGAGGGGCTTTGAGAGTAAAATACACCCTACGAACTGATTCAGGGTGGTTTTTTTATGCTATGTTGAGATAACCCATCCCAGAAATAATATGGCACCCAGAAAAGATACCATATTCCAAAGGTTCCTCGCCCCCGCTTTCGAGCTGCTAATTGACGGCGAACAGCTAAAACGACTCTCCCAGAGCATCGACTGGAACCAAGCAGTAACTAAATTTGGTGATTCAGAAAACTTCGTCTATCCCGAATATTACCGCAGCCAAAATTTCCACGGTATTGAAGGCGGATATCTCACTCGGGATGCCGCTGTTACCTACGATGCTATTACCCAGTATGTCCTACCACCGGGAGAAACTTTAGTCCGCCAAGGATTAATAGATGCGATTCGCTGTCAACCCACCACTATCCTTGATTTAGGTTGTGGTACTGGTTCCACGACAATTATGCTGAAAAAGGCTTTTCCTCGGTCTTGGATTGTGGGTTTAGACCTCTCACCTTATATGCTGGCTGTGGCGGAACATAAAGCCAAACAAGCGGGATTAGATATCCTCTGGTTACAAGGAAAAGCGGAAGCTACCCGCTTCGCCACGGAGCAATTTGATTTAGTCACGGCTTCTCTGTTATTTCACGAAACCCCACCGACTGTTACCCGCGCTATCCTCAAAGAATGCTTTCGACTGCTGAAACCGGGGGGAGAGGTGGCGATACTCGATGGCAATCAAAAATCTCTGCGTCAAGTGCCTTGGCTCACAGAAATTTTTGAGGAACCCTATATAAAGGACTATGCTGGTGATAGTGTAGATGCCGGGATGGGAGCTGCAGGTTTCGCCGCTGTGCTAACGGAGGAACTCTGGTGGCTGCACCAGGTGACTTTGGGGGTGAAACCCCTCGCTGCCCGGGCAGGCTTTACTACCAGGGAGGATGCGATCGCATCAGGGGATTGGATGGCAGCTCCTGGTTATTGAGTAGGTAAAGGAGTTATGGGGATTAAGGCGGTTTTATTTGATTTCAACGGCGTGATTATTAATGATGAGTCAATTCACGAGCAATTGATTTCTCACCTGATGGTAGAGGAAAATATGCGTCCCCAGCCCGGGGAGTACCGCAAAATCTGTTTGGGGCGAAGCGATCGAGCCTGCATCAAAGACCTATTTGCCAACCGGGGCCGCTTTCCCACAGAAGAATACATCGCCAAACTCATTGCCCGCAAATCCCAAGCCTATCGCGAGCAACTGGAACAGATGACCAAATTGCCCACTTTTCCCGGACTAGAAGACTTTATCTATAAAGTGCGGGTGGCGCAGTTGAAAATGGCCGTAGTCAGCGGTGCCATCCGCGCCGAAGTGGAGCTGGTGTTACAACGCCTCAAGCTAGCACCCTATTTTACCGTGATCGTCGCAGGCGATGACATCACCACCAGCAAACCCCAACCAGACGGCTATCTCTTGGCTGTGGACCGCCTGAATCAGAAGTATCCCGACTTGCACTTAACCCCCAGGGAATGTGTGGCGATCGAAGATACCCCCGCCGGTCTCGCCGCCGCCAAAGCAGCAGGTATCCCCGTGGTGGGGGTAGCCAACACCTATCCCTTCCATATGATGCAGCGTCAAGCCAACTGGGCCGTAGATTATCTCTGGGACCTAGACCTCGACAGAATCCAGCAAACATATGCCGCAGGCTCGAAGTAGGGGCGCTTCGCGAAGTAGGGGCGCTTCGCGAAGCGCCCCTACAGCCCAATCTTGGCTCGTGCCCCAACCCCCCAGAAACCTTACCAGGAGCGCCTCCCGCCCACTTTGGGCAATAATTCTCCCTCAGATACTTTACGAGCCCGAATTTCTGTGCTATAATCAATTTCGTAGCAAATTCGGGGAATTAGCTCAGTTGGTAGAGCGCTGCGATCGCACCGCAGAGGCCAGGGATTCGAGTTCCCTATTCTCCATCTCCCCCTCTCCCCTAGGTGTAATCAATTGCCCCTAGGGGTTTCCCTGGCTGCCAGAGAATTTATATCAAGTCCGGGGGGGGCATCGTGACGAAAATTCCGGGGCAACCCCCCTGTGGTTGCCCCCCAGTTATTCACTCAGATTTTCCTCAGTCTCCCCCATCCTCCTTCTCTCCCCCATCCGCCCACCCTTCCCATCCCCTCTTTTGTAGCCAAATTAACGGAAAAACTCAGCCAAAGTGGTAAATAAATGATCAGCGGCAGGAATTAATAAGAATTGTTGCGGAGGAGTATTTTTTTCGCACCTCAACCCTCACGGGGGTTATGATAGTGCGAGAATATAAAAAAATCGTTAAGGAAACCGAGAGGCGGGTTGAATCGGTCAAATATAATAAAGCCAAAAACAGACCGGCAGCTCCCACTCCAATAAAAGAGAGGGATGTTTGTAAGCAGGAGGAGTTATGAGTCCCGGAATGCTGCGACAGCTTTGGAACTTGATTGAACAAACACAGGTCAACACCTTGCTCAGTCTTAATGATACCACCCTGGTACATTGGCTGATCGAGCAGTTGAAGCAGGAACGAACCCTCAACAGCGATGAAACCCATGTGATCAAAGCCTACCTCTGTTCCAAATTATCGCTGATTCGCGATATGGCATCAGCACGATTAGCCTCCTAAAGGCGGGGGTCATATGTCATACCCCCCAGAAAGAGGCAGGAAGAGACGGTAGGACGGAGGGAGATCAATAGCGGGCAAGATAGTTATGCCGAAATAGGGTGGCATGGGACTAGCGCCGATCGCACTCGCTAGTCAGGTGGTACTCTGTGATTGGCTGGCGGAAAAACACTAGCCGCTAACTCTCATAGTGGAAAAATTCGCTCTACTCACCGACAACCCCAAAATTAAGCGCTTCTTAGGGTTGTCGGTAGTTTCGTGAGCCAATTTAATTTATTTGTCACTGCACCTGGTTGATGATGGAAACCACGAAGACATCAACGGCTACAGCCGCCGCACACCAAGCCAAATGAACCAGTCCTCCGCCACTAATTACCGATAAAATCGAGCATATATTGGGCGGTAATTTCTGGTTTTTCCAGGTGGGGGACATGACCACAGTCATCAATCCAGATAAGCTGGTTATCAGGAATAGCGGCGGCAAATTTTTGGGCATAGCTTGTACCCAAGATTTTATCACTATCGCCCCACAAAATCAAGGTTTTTTTATCAATTTTGCTGATAAATTCCGCAGATAAGAAGCTGTAACCACCACTTTTGGTAAAAGCCATCATGGCTTGATTCCATCCCTCCATTTGTAAGTGCATATCAGCGCAGAGGCACGCATCAGTAGAGGCAAATTTAGGGTCTTTATAGGCGCGGATGCCAGCATTTTGCCGCACTTGGGGATTGCGCAGGAATTCTGTGGCCATATAGAGGAGGGGAGAAGGCATGAATTTGGCCAGGAGCGGGTCTTTGGCAAAACCGGCGCTGTTAATCAGTACCAATTGTTTGACAGCGTGGGGGTAAGTAGTGGTAAAATCAATGGCAGCAGCACCCCCCATAGAAACACCTACTAAAATCACGGGTTCGCCGATGATGGTTTTCCAGAAGCTGTGGAGATGGGTTTTGATGGCAGGCGGGTCAAAAGGAGTGCCAGCAAGACGATCGGTGAAGCCAAAACCCAATAAATCCAAAGCATAAGTTTGGCGGTGAGGAGCCAACAGGGGGAGAAGGCGGCGAAATTCCAAAACCGAACTATCGAAGCCGTGGAGTAATAAAATCGGAGGACTGCCTGCTCCCTCACAGACGTAGCCAGTGGCGATCGGCTGCGGACTCAAAGGCGTGATGATATCTGTGCGCCGAATGCTGTGAGCCAAAGCAATAGATGCAGACTCAGTGAGATATTGCGCGGTAGTGGGAAGAAAATCTGGGAAATGCGGCATAACCAATAGTTAACACTGTCATTTGTCCATTGTCCCTTGTCCCTTGTCAAAGTACAAAGGACAAAGGACTCTTGGACAAATGACCAATGACAAAGGACAAAAATATGATGACACAAACATTACCAGTTTTAGACGAAATAATTGAGGGATTACCGAACATTTGCGGCTGGGAAGACACCGTAACGCAAGTGACACAACGCCAAGAACCGGTATTTTTGCCAAAAACAAATTTGCGGTGGGAAGAGGTGACGGCAGGATTTGCGATCGCCCTCCATATGCACCAACCCACCATTCCCGCTGGTGGTAACGGCGAACTCATCAGCAACCTCCAATATATGTTTGAGCATAGCCAAGAAGGAGACAACCACAACGCCGGAATCTTTTCCTGGTGCTACAGTCGCATGGGAGACTTCATCCCCGAACTCGTCGCCGCCGGTTGCAACCCCCGCATCATGCTAGACTATTCCGGCAATCTCCTCTGGGGAGTCCGACAGATGGGGCGCCACGACATCATCGACAACCTCAAGCGCATCACCTGTGACCCCACCTACCAGCCTTATGTAGAATGGTTAGGCACCATGTGGAGCCATGCCGTCGTCCCCTCCACCCCCATCCCCGATATTAAACTCCATATCCAGGCTTGGCAGCACCATTTTGCCGCCATTTTTGGCTGGGATGCCTTAGCACGAGTCAAAGGATTTTCACCCCCAGAAATGCACCTGCCCAATCACCCAGATACCCTCTATGAATATATCAAAGCCCTCAAAGAATGCGGCTATCGCTGGTTAATGGTGCAAGAACACAGCGTGGAAAATCTCGACGGTTCCTCCCTGCGGGAAAAATACCTGCCCAACCGTTTAATTGCCCGCAACTCCCAAGGCGAAACCATCAGCATCACCGCTTTGATTAAAACTCAAGGTTCTGATACCAAACTCGTGGCACAAATGCAGCCTTATTATGAAGCCAAAGGGCGCGGACGGCAACAAATAGGCGGCGTTTCCGTACCTTCTTTAGTCACCCAAATAGGCGACGGCGAAAACGGCGGCGTAATGATGAATGAATTTCCCCCCGCCTTCAAAAAGGCTTGGTATGAAGTCCAGGCTGCTTCTGGCGGCAAGTCTGGCACCGTGGGCATCAACGGCACAGAATATTTAGAATTAATTGAGGCTTCCGGGTGTCGTCCCGAAGATTATCCCCCTTGTCAAGCAGTGGGACAGCATCTCATTTGGCAGCAGGTGGATGTAGATAATTGTACCCCAGAAAAGGTAGCGGCGGCGATAGAAAATTTGCGGCAAACTCATCCGAATTTTCATGTAGATGGGGCATCGTGGACAAATAATATTAGCTGGGTGAAGGGATATGAAAATGTCCTAGAACCGATGCAGCGTTTAAGCGCCACGTTTCACGAAAAATTCGACCCCTTAGTAGGTGCTGATGCCTCAGTGACACGACAATCAGAATACCGCCGGGGGTTGTTGTACGATTTGCTCCTAGAAACGAGCTGTTTTCGCTACTGGGGTCAGGGAGCATGGACTAATTACGCTCGGGAGATTTACCGCCGAGGTGAAGCAGTGATTTAGGGATTTGTCCTTAGTCATTTATCCTTGGTGATTAGTCAAATCAAGTCCTGGTTTTAGATGGCATCACAGCTAATAATTAACCGGACTTGATCTAATACAATCGCTCTCATCTAGAATCATTATAGAAGCTGCCCTGCGGGGAAAAACACCTCTAAATTATCTCATCTCAATTGACCATGCCTCGGAGACCAAGCCTAATTTCAGGGAGATTAATCTGGTTAGCCTGCTTTGCCACTGCCTTGATTTGGGCGGGATGGCAAGCAGGCATCTGGCATCAAGATTTAGTCAATCATGGGGGATGGTCGTTATTCTTCCAGTTTGTGCGGGCGAGTTGGCAACCAGATTTAAGTTGGGAATTTCTTCGCCTCACCCTAGATGCTACGATCAAAACTCTCGGTTATGCGGTAACAGGCACATTTTTTAGTTTAATTATCGGGATAATTGGCGGTATTTTAGCGTCTCAAGTGTGGTGGGAGATAGCTTTAGGGCATCCCCGACAAAAATGGGGCATATTATCACCGTTACTAGCGGTCAGAGCGGGTTTAGCAATTCCCAGAGCCATTCACGAGATGATTTGGGGATTGTTTTTTGTGAATATTTTTGGCTTAGACCCCCTAGTGGGAGTTGTTGCCATTGCGATTCCCTTTGGCGCCATTACCGCTAAAGTATTTGCCGAACTGTTGGACACGTGCGATCGTCTCCCCCTCCACGCCACAGTCAACGCCGGTTCACCCCCTCTCAGCGCCTTCCTCTACACCATCATCCCCCAAACCTTTCCCAACCTCCTCTCCTACGCCTTCTACCGCTTTGAATGCTCCATCCGCGCCGCCGCCGTCCTCGGTATCATCGGCGCTGGCGGTCTCGGTTATGAAATTTTCCTCAGTCTCCAGTCCCACCGCTACCAGCAAATGTGGACTCTATTTTGGGCGATCGTACTCCTCAACGGCGCCGTAGATATTTGGAGCGCCTCCCTCCGTCACCGCTTCGGCGCCCCCTCCCGTCTAGATTTAAATTTTCAAAAACTCTCCCCAGCCAAACCAACCACCCAAACCAAAACCCCATCCATCCCCTCTCGCGACCCCTTCATCAAACTATCATTAATCGCCGTTGCCGCCATTTTACCCCTATCCTTTTGGTATATTCAAGCCGATTTCACCAAACTTTGGGCACCCCGCACCGGCCAATTACTCGCCAATTTTCTCACCAGTGTCTGGCCACCCCAACCAACCGAATGGGGTCAACTCTTCACCCTCAGCGCCCAAACCATAGCCATGTCTATTTTAGCCATGACGGGCGCCGGTTTCGGCGGCATTCTCTTATCATTTCCCGCCGCCAACTATAGTTTAAATAACACAAAATCTCGCCAAAGTCAAGCCCTCAAAACCACAATTGTCCTAATTACTAGAACTTTCCTCCTCATCACCCGCGCCATTCCCGCCCCCATATGGGCATTAATTCTTCTCTATGTCTTATTTCCCGGCATTCTCCCAGGCAGTATCGCCCTCGGTATCTACAATCTCGGCATTTTAGGGCGATTAATGGCAGAAGTGATAGAAAATACCGATAAGCGCCCCTTGCAAGCGCTATTCACCCTCGGAGCCAACAACCCCCAAGTATTTCTCTACGGCATTCTCCCCCGCACTTTACCCCGGTTTCTCGCTTACATTCTCTATCGTTGGGAAGTCTGCACCAGGGAAACTGCCTTAGTCGGTTTAGTCGGTGCTGGCGGTTTAGGACGCCAGCTTTCCGAACAACTCAGTAGTTTTGATTATCCTGGTTTAATGATAACTTTGCTGGCGTTTATTGCTGTCACCTTGATTGTGGATTTTATCAGCACTCAAGCCGGTAAATCTCTCCGGTAAATATTCCCCTAGGCTTCCCGCCTTTCCCACTGCCAATGGCTCTGCTGCAACTGACGCATATGGTTAAACAACCCCCAGCAATACTGCTCCGGCAAACCGCAAGTAATCGCCCCCCGCATCACCACATTAAAATACCAATCATTAGGAGGCAGTTCTCGAGGTAATTTCTCGATTACCGTATAAGTACGGACCCCCCGATAAGACTTACCGCCGCTCGACACTCGGACAATTTCGTGACGATAGCCGATTTCTCTTTTATCTAGTTGTTCGCTCAACCGCATTGGCAACCGATAGAGTACCCCTTCCACAGCGGCGGTGGGGTCTGCCACCACATCCAACACCCCACAGTTGCGTAGAGAAGAAAAACCATAAAACACCAGGCGATACCCCGGAAGCGTGGCCGGACCTACTACATAATGATGCGTTTTTTCACCTAGGGACCGCTTTAAATCCACCGGGCACATGCAGGACCCATAGGCGAAGTAGTAAAATCCTGCCTCGGTTTTGTCTGAGTCGATCGGCTCGCTGCTCCAGGCGAAATGCTCTTTAGGTGTCATCTTCTCTCTCTCACCACACGGGTAACAAAATCCATTTTAGCGTTACTGGTGGATTATACCCCAGTATCTCCATGTAGAAACCGTAGATTTTATTAAATTCAGAAACCCCAATGTCATCCTGGTTTTTGAAGTGTGCCACGAGTTACCGGGTTGCTGGAGTATCTTAGACTACACCCAATGGTCCTATATTACCACCCCACGTGCCACCCCCAGTCAAGCGGACTGCAAGTTTGATGCTGCAAGGAATTTAAGTTTTTTTGCTCTGTATTCAGATAACATCCAACAATTGGGATCAGCTAAAAAAGCTGAATGTCCTATAATTTTAATATGAATAATGAAATAGAAACCCCAATTTTGCCCCCCCAAGCAGAGGTTGAAAATTCCCACCCCTGGGTTAAGTTTGCGGGAATGTTCAAAGACGATCCGTTATTTGATGATTTTGTGGAGAATATGGCGGCTTACCGCCGTGAATTAGAGGCTATCGATGCTGATGAAAATGAAATGGGTGTTGTGGAGTAGGGCTGGCACTGCCCACCCTACTACAATTATCCTTATCGCAATAAGGCATCTTCTAAGCGAATTTGTTTGCCGGTGGCATCAGTGCGATAAGCCCAGCTTGTGTCTCCTGCGGATAACACAATGCGCCAACCATCTACGTTATTACTGGGGGTGCATTCTTCGTCTGATTTGGGAATACCCAAACATAAATCAGACCAAGTTTGGGGGCTGAATTCGCGCAATTGCAGCTCTTCTGGGGGAATACCCACGGCTTTTGCTAAATCCATTTTCACCGCATGCAGCACTGGTATGGGTAGGCTCGCTGGTTTCGAGTTGCTATCGGCTGCGGATAACTGTGCATCCAACAATACAGTTTTCCCTGTGTCATCGGTGCGATATACCCACCGGTTTGGGCCGCTAGAGACGATCGCGACCCATCCAGCTACTTTGTTTGACCCACATTCCGGATCCGCTCCCGTCAGTCCCAAGCAACTATTCTCCCATTCCCGCCATTCCACCCAAGTAAATTCTGGTGGCGGTGCATCCATTGCCAGCTTCGGCTCTACTGCTGCCAACACCGCATTTTTCACCGCCTCTGGCAGATAACTTACCGGTGCATTGCGATTTTCTAGCACTATTTTGCGGCCAGTATCATCAGTGCGGTAAACCCAATGGTTGGCCACTACCACCCGCCAACCAGACACCATCATTTGGCCGCAAACTTCACCAGTCGCCGCCAGTCCCAAGCAGGTATCTGGCCAATTCTCTGCCGAACTAGCGGTAATTTTTAGCTGGGATATGGAAATGCCCAGTTTTTGGGATAAGTTGAGTCTGACTGCCTGAGATACTGCCAACGGTACGCCCTCTTTCCCCTGCATCTTCGCCACCACTACCCCGGTTTTAAACAGGATTTTGCGGGCAAGTACCATCGGGTCAGACCCGGCTCTGGCTTTATGCGTTATCCCCGGATAGGCTTGTAACAACAAAGCGCCAGTTAGCATCAAAGCCAGAACCAGGGGACGAGGCTGTTTCGATGGGGTATCGCGATCGCTTGTGTTCATGGCAATGCTCGCTCATCCTAATCTCAACTAATACTTTCGAGCCATATCCGGGTGCCGCCAACTCCGGAAACTGCTGAGATCAAGACAGCGGCCAACCCCCTGCAAGTTCCAGCTTGACCATAGCCCAATATATTTTTACCCTCAAATTATATACCATGATCCATCATCTGCCTAGGCAGGCGCCAATCAGCATCACCAAGTCATATATTAAAGAAAAGCCATCATCACTCATCAAAAAATGATATCCACAACTATGATCCCCAACAAAATCCCCCCCCAGCCCGGACAAGAATCAGTTTGGGACTACCCCCGTCCCCCCAGACTCGAAGACTCCACCAAACACGTCCAAATCATCTTCAACGGCATCGCGATCGCCGACAGCCGCAACGCCAAGCGCGTCCTAGAAACCAGTCATCCCCCAGTTTACTACATCCCTCCCACGGACGTGAAAATGGAATACCTGCAACCCACCACCCGCAGCACATTTTGCGAATGGAAAGGGCAAGCTGGTTATTACACCATTGCCGTTGGCGATAAAACAGCCCCATATGCGGCTTGGTTCTATCCCCAGCCCACACCAGGATTTATTGGTATCAAAGATTACATTGCGTTTTACCCCAGTATGATGGATGCTTGTTATTTAGACGGCGAACAAGTGCAACCCCAACCGGGGGATTTTTATGGCGGTTGGATTACTAAAGATATCGTCGGTCCGTTTAAAGGGGCTTTAGGCACTTGGGGTTGGTAATGGCAAAAAAACCATAGACCGGAAATCTAGAAACCGGGTTTCTCCCACAAGAGGTATCGTCCCAGATGAATAATCTCGGTCAGAAACCCGGTTTCTCACTGGCACGCTTTCTCACTGGCTCAAAAACTGTAATCCTAAAAACACCGCCGCCACCGTGCCCGATACCGATAACTCCCCTGATGCTATGATATCATAAATTTTATCCATTGGCACCAATACCACCTCAATATCTTCCGTGACATCAAGAATTTGTTGGCCAGTATTGACCACATCAGTGGCGATAAAAACGTGAATAGCGTTGGTATCTTTCACGGGATTATCATAAAGAGTGGCTAATTTAATCAATTTATCGGCGATATATCCGGTTTCTTCGGTCATTTCCCGCGCTGCTGCTACGGCGGCGTCTTCAGTTTCCGGGTTAAACGCCCCGGCGGGTAGTTCTAACAGGATTTCTCCCACACCATGACGGTATTGCCGCACAAATACAATTTCATTATTCTGGGTGACGGGAAATACTAGGGCAATATCGGGGCGGACGTTTAAGAAAAAGTCATCGATGATTTCGCCGCTGGGTAATTCTATTTCTTCTTGGCGGACACGACACCATTTATTATCTAAAACTAGGCGGGATTTGCGGGTTTTCCACTTTTTAATATCTTTCATTTCACCAAATGTGAGAGGATATGGGCAGGATTTGACCATGCCCAATTGCTGATTATGACAATCGATAGGGCCGCTTGGCTGTCCAATGACGGTCTGAAGATTGATAAATTTCTACGCCTTCAAACCCGGCGGCGGTTATCATTTGGCTGATTTCATCAACGGTAAAGGAGGCTCGGAGAGAATCACCGAATAATTTGGCTTGATAGGGATTGTATTCGTGTCCAATTCTGGAGACTAAAGCCTCGACGGTGGCGTTATCTGTGGGGCGGATTAAATCGCGCAGGAGGAGGGCGCCGTTGGGTTTGAGGACGCGGTTGATTTCCCGAAAACAGGGCATGGGGTCGGGGAGATGATGGACGATGCTGTTAGAAATTACCATGTCAAATTCATTATCGGCGTATGGCATGGATTTGGCATCGACTAATTCTAATTTGATTTGGGTGGATAACCAGGCTCTGGTGATGTTCTGGGTGCCGACTTTGAGCATGTTTTGGGAAAGGTCGATCGCCCGCAGAAGCCAAGGGCGCTGCTGGCAGATTAAAATAGGAATGCGGGCGGTTCCGGTTCCCACATCGAGCAATAAACCGGCGGTGGGTCCTAATGCTACTACCTCGTTGGCGAAGGCGGTGTTTACTTCCGTGAAGTCCATCGCGTCGTATTCTACGGCGTCTTCCCAGGTATCCATCACTTCCGGTTCTAGCACTCTTTCCATAGTTGGCGGGGAGCAGTCCTCTGGACCGCATATCGGGAGAAAATTATCTTTATCTTTACAATACCGTGGACCAGGTATCTTGCCTGCTTTGGGTGTGGGGATTTTAGGGGCGATCGCGCTTCCATCAACCTTAAGACATTATAATGGGCTTAAGTCGAAGTCGTTATGAGTTGCAATAAACTGCTATGGCCAACCCACAAGTAGAAAATCTGGTAATCATCGGTTCCGGTCCGGCGGGCTTCACCGCCGCCATCTACGCCGGACGGGCCAACCTCAAACCGGTGATGTTTGAAGGCTATGTCATCGGAGGTATCCCCGGCGGACAGTTGATGACCACCACCGAAGTAGAAAACTTTCCCGGCTTTCCCGAAGGCGTCAGCGGTCAAGAATTAATGGACCGGATGAAAGCTCAGGCGCAACGCTGGGGAGCGGAGCTTTACACGGAAGATGTGACGGAAGTGGACTTACAGCAGCGTCCGTTTGTGGTGCGATCGAGCGATCGAGAAGTGAGAGCCCACAGTCTTGTCATCGCCACCGGGGCCACCGCCAAACGCCTCGGACTACCCGGAGAAGATAAATTCTGGAATATGGGGATATCCGCCTGCGCCATCTGTGATGGAGCCAGTCCTCTATTTAAAGGAGTAGATCTAGCGGTCATTGGCGGTGGCGATACAGCAGCGGAAGAGGCAGTATATTTGACCAAGTACGCCAACCGGGTTCACCTGCTAGTCCGCCGCCATGAGTTGCGCGCTTCCAAAGCCATGCAAGACCGGGTATTGGCTAATCCCAAAATTACCGTACATTGGAATACTGAAGCGTTAGAGGCTTTTGGCACCGAAGGTAGTCAGTTGGAAGGGTTAAAAATTAAGAACAACCAAACTGGTGAGTTAACAGAGTTACCAGTGAAGGGTTTGTTTTATGCCATCGGCCATACCCCCAATACTAAACTGTTCCAAGGTCAGCTAGAACTGGATGAGGTGGGTTACATTGTCACCAAACCCGGTTCCGTCGCTACCAGTGTTGAGGGAGTGTTTGCGGCTGGGGACGTGCAAGACCATGAGTTTCGCCAAGCCATCACCGCTGCGGGTACAGGTTGTATGGCGGCGATGTTGGCGGAACGGTGGTTATCCCATGAGGGTTTGTTGCAAGAGTTCCATCACAGCGAGCAGTCTGAGGAGGCGGCGGCGACTGAGGCGGCGAAACCCGAGGTGACGGATACGGAGGAGAATTTTAACCCCAGTGAAACCAAGCACTTTGGTGGCTATGCCTTGCGCAAGCTGTATCACCAGAGCGATCGCCTGGTGATGGTGAAATACGTTTCCCCCACCTGCGGACCGTGCCACACCCTCAAACCCATTCTTAACAAAGTGGTAGATGAATTCGATGGCAAAATCCACTTTGTGGAAATTGACATAGAACAAGACTCGGAAATTGCCGATAATGCAGGCATTGTCGGTACTCCCACAGTGCAGTTTTTCAAAAACAAAGCCCTAGTGGGACAGATGATGGGAGTCAAACCCAAGAGCGACTACCGCAACATGATTGCCAGCAATATCTAGGGACGATCGTCCCCTGTTGGGGCAATTTACCAATTGCCCCAACCATAGCCAAAAAAAGAGGCGTTGCCTTTGCATTAGCAACGCTTCTTTAAAACCTGCCAAGAATCGCTTGGTGGATGCAGCCTTCACCGGCACCATCCCCAACCACTTTTGCGCCTGCTTTCCGTAATTTCAGTACAATCACGGATGTGAAGGCTGCTTTATATTCCCTCTTCATGCTTCTATCCGTGATTATACGGCAAAAAATGCTGATGTGGCCAGGAAATTTGTTAAATTTTCATTAAAAACCAAAAATATTTTTCGTAAATTTACGCAGTCAAATCCCCAAAATCCCCAGACTTATGAGTAATTTTTCCGAGTAAAATAGCTGCAGGGCACCGAGAGGGCGCAATTGCATCTAAAATCTAAAATTTAATGGCCAATCTAAAACTGACATGACTGCAAGCAACAGGGTGAAAATCCCCCGATTTTTGCGATTTTCCGGGAATAATCGCCTGGACATGATATTTCTGTGGGTGGGAATAGGCATAACCCTGGTATTTGCCGTAGTCGCTCTGATGGCGCCAGCGGCGGCTAACTGGGGATGGATTCAAAACCCCACAGAATTTCTCAGCAACCCAATTCACGACCCCCCCTCGTGGCAACATTGGTTTGGTACTAACCGCCTGGGTTACGACGTATTCGCCAGAACTTTGGTCGCGAGTAGAGTCGCTTGGCAAGTGGTGATATTAGCCACAGCGTTGAGTATGGTGGTGGGGGTGCCTCTGGGGATGCTCAGCGGCTATCTGGGGGGGAGAATGGACCGAGTGCTGCTGTTTTTGATGGATGCCATCTACACTCTACCCGGATTATTGCTGTCAATTACCCTAGCGTTTGTGGTGGGAAAAGGGGTATTGAATGCCGCGATCGCCCTCAGCATCTCCTACGTCCCCCAATACTACCGCGTCGTCCGCAACCACACCGTCAGCGTCAAAACCGAACTATTTATCGAAGCCGCTCGGGCATTAGGAGCTGACCCCCCCACCGTCCTGTCCCGTTACCTATTTCTCAACGTCATTCAAAGCGTCCCAGTTTTATTCACCCTCAACGCCGCTGATGCCATCTTAGTCCTCGGCGGTTTAGGCTTTCTCGGGTTAGGACTGCCCGAAGAAGTCCCCGAATGGGGTCACGACCTCCGCCAAGCCTTAGAAGCATTACCTACAGGCATTTGGTGGACAGCCTTATTTCCTGGAGGCACCATGACCATGATGGTAGTCGGTCTATCTTTTTTAGGCGAAGGACTCAACCAATTCGTTAATCCCAAACTGCGTCAAGGGAGCTGAGGGAGATAATTGATAATTGATAATTGATAATTGATAATTGATGGTTGATGATTGATGATTGATGGTTGATGATTGATGATTGATGGTTGATGATTGATGGTTGATGATTGATGATTGTCAATTATCATTGGTGCAGGGCAATGTACCAGCTCGGGCGGGTTTGAAACCTGATTTTCCGGCATCAATTATCAATTATCAATTATCAATTATCAATTATCAATTATCAATTATCAATTATCAATTATCAATTATCAATTATCAAATGACCAATGACAAAGGACAATAATTTACCCTTTTCTTTTTAATTCCATATCTACCCTAGCCGCCAAAGTATGGATTTGACTTAATAACTGGGGTAATTCCACAGGTTTAACGGCATAATCATCCGCCCCAGATTCCAGAATCGAGAGCAATTCAGCCGGAGGACAAGCCGGTGTCAAGGCCAAAATCTTCAGATGGGGGTTAGCGCTAGATTTGCGGAGGAAATGGATGATTTCCCCACCATCCATCCCCGCCAAACGGATATTAACTATAGCAATCTTAGGCTGCAGCAGCTCGATTTGCTCGCAAGCCGAAGAGCCATCAATCATCCAGACCACTTGATAACCAGTCTGGGTCAGCATATGGCATATTTCCGTAGCGCTTTGCTCCGAGCTTTCAATCAAAACAATACAGCCCAAAGGACTGCTAGAATTGTCATCACGAGTGCGGTCTTTAGCATCCAGCAGCGAGGGAGTAAAAGACTGGGCGGGCAAACGCACAGTGAAAATAGAACCCTTGCCCAACTTAGATTTCACCCCAATCCAGCCGCCGTGGAGTTCCACAAGCTGTTTAGTTAAAGCCAAACCCACACCCATACCACCGTAATTACGGCGGTGCGTGCCATCTAACTGCTGAAACACCTGGAATAGCAAAGGTTGCAGTTCTTCAGGAATGCCCACGCCGTTATCTTCTACTTGGAAAGCGGCGGTTTTGTCTTCCAGCCAAACGCTCAGCTTGACCCTGCCGCCTTGGGGAGTAAATTTGAGGGCATTGCTGAGTAAATTTTCCAGAATTTGCTCTACACGGTTGGGGTCAGCAGTGAAGATATCTTCGGGCTCTGGAATCATCAGATTCACCGTCAAAAACACATCCCTAGAGGCGGCTTTTTCCGAGAAACCTTGGACAATGCGATTAGCCAGTTGACTGAGGGAAAACTGCCGTACCTGCAAAACCGTTTTCCCAGCTTCCAACTGGGACAAATCGAGAATATCTTCAATTAAATGCAGCAGGTGTTTACCGCTATCGTAAATCGTTTGCAAATAATCGCGCTGTTTCTGGCTCAGAGCCGTGCCATTATTGCCCTTACGGCCATCAGTAGCCACGGGCCAGCGCATGAGAGTGGAAGACATCCCAATTACGCAAGTGAGGGGGGTGCGTAACTCATGGCTCATGGTGGCGAGAAATTCGCTTTTGGCGCGGCTGGCGGATTCTGCTGCGAGCAGGGCGTCCCGTAGTTCTTGGGTGCGCGATCGGACTCGCCGCTCTAAATTTTCCTTTTGCTCTTGCAGTCGCGCATAAAGCAGAGCCTGCTGGATACCTAAAGTCAAATGCTCAGCAATGTGGATTAAAAAATCCTTTTCCACATCCAACCAAGGACGCGGCCCACTACATTGGTGCGCAATCAACAACCCCCAGAGTACCGGCTTCCCCCGCTCTGAATCACCAACATCCCCAGCAAATTCCTTCTCCAAATCCTCCGCACCAATATTTACCACCAGAGGCACCACCAACTTAGCCCGTACCCCCGCTTGGTGCATTAACTTGAGCAAGCAGGGGTAGGAAACATAGGCAGTTTCCACATCTTCTATGGCCAAGGTGGAGCCTTTGCGGTATTTTTTGACAAATTTCGGGTCATCCACAAAGCAGTTAACACCCTCTTCCCAGTGGAGAACCGAAGGGATAGTATCCGCCGCCCGAGATTCATAAGTAATTCGACCCAAAACAGTTTTGCGGTCTTCTCTGTGGTATGCCCGATCGCCTTCAGGCGTCGCCCGAGCATCGACCTTTTCTGGCTGTGGTCGGTTGAACTCGTAAATCACCAGGCGATCGACCTGCAAAAACTGGCGCACTTGCTCCACCGCCGTACTCAGAATCACCGGCAATTCCAAACTCTGACGAATCTGGGCAGTCACCTGATTGAGGAGTCGTCCTTGCTCAATTTGTTGCTGCAGGGCGCTTTCCACTGGCTGACAGATGGAAACACAGGGGTAAGCAATATCCCACTTAGGGTCACTTAACACCTGGTTTTGTGAATTTGGCTCTGATTGGGGGAGGGGAGCAGCCATAATTTCCAGTATTTTTTCAATCCCGCGATCGGGATTCCTCAGTTTATAGGGTGTCTCTGTTTGCTCAAGTACAGCGGCGCTGGGACAGCCGAAGCCCCCGCCCGCTACCACATCCTCGGCTGGGAATCAAACCGAACTGAGCTACAGCCACCCGATGTTGCCTTTCACTTCTACACCGTACCTCATCAACTTGAGAACCGCTATAAAAGCCAATTTGGCAATAGATGCCCGCATTTTAACACAGCCATCTCTCCAGCGCACCAAGAGTGGTGTATCTTGATTGGGGCATATGAGTAGGGAAAACCACCATGCACCGTCTCGCCGCTACCCCCGGAGGTTGGAATCCTGACACCCTGGGCACCATTTTCCTCGAACAAACACCTGCACCCATAGTTTTTCTCAGCGCCGCCGATACAGATATTCAAATAGTAGCGGCAGCGGCGGCGCAGCTTCCGGCGGATTTCCCCCCATTGCGGGTAGCCAATCTCTTACAACTTCAACAACAATTAACAATTGACGTTTATGCCCAAGATGTATTATCTGGCGCCCAAGTCATAGTTTTGCGCCTCCTCGGCGGACGTGCTTACTGGTCTTATGGGCTAGAAGTCGTGCGGGAAACAGTAGCTAATTCTAGCGCTATGCTCCTGGTCATCCCCGGAGACGATGCTGTGGACCCCGATTTAATCGCTCACTCCACAGTTTCCCTCACCGTGGCGAACCAATTATGGCGCTACTTCACCGAAGGCGGTAGAGAAAATATCATCAATGCCCTCCAGTTCGTCGCCGCTACCTGCTTGGGACAGAATTACCATCCCTCCCCACCAGTCCCCGTACCCAAAACCGGTCTTTATTCCCTGCCGCCAAACCCAGTTTCTGTCAAACTCTCGCCCAAGGTGGGCATTATCTTTTATCGCGCCCACTATCTGGCAGGAAATCTCGCCCCCATAGATGCTTTGTGTGAGGCATTGAGGCGCATCGGCTTAGAACCGGTGCCAGCATTCGTGTCATCTCTCCGGGATGTATCCTCTGCCCAAGAGATAACATCTTATTTTCACAACCAAGTTGATTTAGTCATTTGCACCACTGGGTTTGCGATCGCTCAAGATGGAGATGCTCCTTCCCTGTGGCAAGACTTAGATGTACCAGTGCTGCAAGTGATTTTCAGTGGTGGTACTCAGGAACAGTGGCAAAGTGGATTTAATGGACTTTCTCCCCGAGATATTGCCATGAATGTGGCGCTGCCAGAACTAGATGGGCGAATTATTACGCGGGCAGTATCTTTCAAAACGGTGCAAGAGGACAATCAAGACCTAGAAACTCAAGTTGTCACCTACCAACCGGAGCGATCGCGCATTGATTTTGTCGCCCAATTAGCCGCTAATTGGATTAAATTACGCCGGACTCCCCCCCAACAGCGACGAATTGCTTTAATTTTGGCCAATTATCCCACCCGCAATGGGCGCCTCGCCAATGGTGTGGGACTCGACACCCCCGCTAGTTGCATAGAAATACTCAAATCTCTTCAAGCTGCCGGTTATGAAGTGGAAAATATCCCTGCCAGTGGTGAGGAATTAATTAACCGTCTCACCGCCTTAGTGACAAACGACCCAGAAGGTCGCGACTACCGCAAGGCACAGCAGTATTTACCCGCAGAAGAATACTGGCAGTATTTTACCACCTTGCCGCCCCTAGTGCAAGAGCAAATTCATCAGAGATGGTCAAAATTTGTTGATAATTCCGCCCCGGTGTTTGGGCTAAAGCCCAACTACGAACCTCTGACAAAGGACAAATTGGGATTTCCGATTCCGGGAATCCAATTGGGCAATGTATTTATCGGGATTCAACCAGCGCGGGGTTACGACCTTGACCCTAGTTTGAACTATCATGCCCCGGATTTAGAGCCGCCCCACGATTATTTAGCTTATTATTATTGGCTGAGAAATCATTTTGGGGCGCTGGCGGTGGTGCATGTGGGCAAACACGGCAATTTAGAATGGTTGCCCGGTAAAGGGGTGGCGCTGTCGGAATGCTGCTATCCCGAAATCGCGTTAGGAGCATTGCCACACTTATATCCTTTTATTGTCAATGACCCGGGGGAAGGTTCCCAGGCAAAACGCCGCGCCCAAGCGGTGATTATTGACCACTTGACCCCACCCCTGACCCGGGCGGAGTTATACGGTCCACTGCTGGATTTGGAAAGGTTGATTGATGAATATTGGGAGGCGCGCAGTTTAGACCCCTCGCGGTTGTCAGTAATTCAAGAGCGGATTGCCAAACTGATGCAAGAGCAGCACTTGCAGCCAGATTTGCCCGGGGATGTGGGGGGGGATGGCAGTTCGCCCCTCCCAACTGGGGATAATTTTGAAGGGTTGCTCAATGATATTGATGGTTATCTGTGCGAACTGAAAGAGGCGCAAATTCGGGATGGGTTGCATGTGTTTGGGCAGGTGCCCCAGGGGCGACAGTTGCGGGATTTGATGGTGTCGATCGCTCGGGCACCAGGCCCGGAAAGACTCGGTTTAACCCGCGCTATTGCCCGAGACTGGGGGTGGGAGTTTGACCCCCTCACAGAAAAGCACAAATCCCCGGACGGGGTGGAAAAACTAGAACTATTTGCCGCCGAATTAGGAGAAAAACTGATAACTGACTCCCACATCCCCCCTGATTCCTCCTTATTCATGGGGATGGATATGCCCGCCACCGCGAAAGAGTTAACATGGATGCAGCAATTTCTCCTCCCCGCCTTGCGAGAAACTCACCAAGAAATCACCAATTTGCTGCGGGGGTTAGATGGGTGCTATGTGAGCAGCGGACCATCCGGCGCGCCGACGCGAGGACGCCCAGAAGTATTACCCACGGGACGCAATTTTTACTCTACAGATATCCGCGCTCTCCCTACGGAAACTGCCTGGGAAATTGGGAGAAAAGCGGCGGAAGAAGTGATTTGCCGCTACACTCAAGAGCAAGGAGAATATCCTCAAACCCTAGGTTTATCGGTGTGGGGAACCGCCACCATGCGCACTGGCGGCGATGATATTGCCCAGGCTTTGGCATTATTGGGAGTGCGTCCGGTGTGGGATGGACCTTCCCGGCGAGTGGTGGATTTTGAAATTATCCCGGTGCAAGTATTAGGACGCCCTCGGGTGGATTGTACTTTAAGGATTTCTGGGTTTTTCCGGGATGCGTTCCCGAATCTGATTGATTTATTTGATCAAGCAGTGGTGGCGGTGGCGAATTTAGATGAACCGCCAGAGGACAATCCTTTAGCGGCGAAGGTGAGGAGAGAAACACAGTGGTGGGTAGAGCAAGGGTTGGAGGAAGAAACGGCGGTGGCGCGATCGAGCTATCGCATTTTCGGTAGCAAACCCGGAGCTTATGGCGCCGGACTCCAAGGTTTAATCGCCGCCCAAAACTGGGAGAATGAACAGGACCTCGCCCGCGCTTATATCAATTGGAGTTCCTACGCCTATTCCTCCCATCACCAAGGTGGTTTGGCTGGAATTCCGGCTCCGGAAGCCTTTAGCCAACGCTTAGGAGATATGCAAATAGTCTTGCACAATCAAGACAACCGGGAACATGACTTGCTCGACTCTGACGATTACTATCAGTTCCAAGGCGGTTTAACTGCGGCAGTCCGCAGCGTCAGGGGGCAACATCCCCTCACCTATTTTGGTGACAACTCCCTCCCAGAACAGCCCAAAGTCCGCCAACTCAGGGAAGAAATTGCCCGAGTTTATCGCTCCCGGGTGATTAATCCCAAGTGGATTGCTGGTGTGATGCGTCATGGTTACAAAGGCGCCTTTGAAATGGCAGCTACCGTGGATTACTTATTTGCCTACGATGCTACGGCGCATTGTGTGGAAGACTATATGTATGCTGGGGTGGCGGCAGCTTATATCTTTGACCCCACCGTGCGACAATTCATTGAAACCCAAAATCCCTGGGCACTGCGGGATATGGCGGAGCGGTTGCTCGAAGCCAACGCCCGGGGTTTGTGGGCGCAGGTTCCTGAAGAAATGTTGGCCAAATTGCGCCATGTGGTTTTGGCAGCGGAAGCGGTAGTAGAAATGCGGTGATTGCCCTCACGCCCAGAATTATTAATTTTTTCCCCCTTCTCTCTCCCCGGGTTCAAAGGAGGTGAGGGGGTGAGGGGAAAATTTGGGCAAAAATGGGACGATCGCCAGTGATTCCCCTCACCCCCATCCTGTCCCAAGGGGGAAACGGTGGTGATTTTAGGATTAATTTTAGGTTTTTTTGTCGCCTTATGGGCTATAATCCTACGGGCTAACTGACAATATGGCAACGGACAATCATGTGAGGGCAAAATCCTCAAAATATCGGGAACTCTAGGAGTGCGGGCGGACTCCCTCCCTACCAAGCAGAGGTGAAGGACTTTTCTCAGGCCAAGATGTCCTAAGTCCCCATGTCCATTGCGATGTTTTCTGGTATCCCTGGTGTTAAGATCGCAAGACTTTCACCCCGATCGGGGAAGGCAGTGTTACTCGATCGCCGGTGGATCCTGATATAATTCCACCCCATGTCACCCTTAGCGCTCCAGCGGATGTCACGGGAATAAGTATATTTCCAGAGGCCAATAAATTGCCCAAAACTGGTGGCGGGAAGCTGGTAAGTTGCCCTGAGTGCCCAACCTTGTCGGGGCTGTTTCAAGGGAAGCCAGCCCCTGTTACCGCCGCCGAAATATCGTAGCGGTGGGAGCAGAAGGGCAGAAAAATTAACGGCGGTGATGGTTGTTGATGTGGTCACAGAGAAATCAGGGGCTGAGTGCAGCCGCATATCACCGCCTCTATGACAGATGCCTGGTATAAATCGGGTTTAATTTTGAGCAAAAGTGTCAGTTTGAGAAAATTAATGATAGAGTGATAGGAGAATTTGGCCAAGGAGTAAATTGATGTTGACTAAAGCGAAATCCCCTACCGCCCTCAGTGGCTCAGAACTGCTGATGAAAGTCAAAGAGATGGCTAACGCCAGCAAAGAAGAAAAAGCCAAAGCCTGCGGCTACTACACCCTGACGAAAAATGGTATCGAACGGGTAAATATGATGAAGTTCCTCAACGCCCTGATTGATGCGGAGGGGATCGAGTTAGATGGGAAGCCCAGCGGTCAAAGGCGGGGAGGTCGTAGCGCTAGCTATCGGATTACTGTGCAGTCTAATGGCAACCTGCTCATCGGTTCGGCTTATACCAAACAGATGAACCTCGCTCCTGGTGATGAGTTTGAAATTACTTTGGGACGGAAGCACATTCACCTGAAACAAGTCGGGGAAAGCGATATCGACTTTGAGTGAGGCGAGATCGTCTCTCTCGGCTTTAGCTCAGATTTCTGGCGGTATGGCAACAGCAACAGGCGTGCGATCCTTCACTGCCTCGGAGCGCCACTCGCCAGAAGGCAACCGCCTGTAACTTTAGTTAATGAGAAACCCCAAATCTGCAAGTGTCGCCAGATAGATATAGCTTCTATGCAAGTGATCTCATCTGGCGATCGTTTCCCACGGGCAATTCTCCTCGATGGGAATGCCAGTCATTAGTCCAAAACCAAGCTGTTTTCATCCCCGCCAGGGAGCGAGCGATCGCCACACTCAGAGCATTGAGGCTGTTGCGGCGCGAAATAGAGCGTCACACTAAGGCAGCAAACAGCCCATATGGCATGAGTGGGTAGAAGAGATTGGGGATAGATATGGCGGTGACACCACAACTGCCCGCTGTCAGGAAATTTGGCGCGGCGGGTAGTTGTCTGCCCGATCGCTGCCCCTGTCCGGTTGCTCCTGGCGGCGGCGGCGGCCCAAGAGGGAAAATTTGCCCTCAATATGAGAAATCGCTCCTCACAGATAAACACAGAGACTCTCAATTATTCTGCCCCAAATTTTAGGGACTATGCCCAGCTCCTCCCCCCAGGGGTTTGTATATTTTAATTGTTTCCCAGGCCGATGACCTGCCCAGAATCGATTTTTAGCTCCCCTCAAACCAGAAATAATTTTAAAGATTTGCATGTAGCACTAGACAAGAGATAATTGTTATGTGCTAGATCATAGATGCGGCCTCTAAGAAAGCGCCCTAGCCATCAAGCTGTCATTCCGTTAGGCGCATCGGTTTTAGTTGCTCGCCGAAGCTGGAGGTACTCTCACGGGGAATGAGAGCTAACAGAGCCTGCCTCACCTGACAGCAGGATTGCCCCAAGAACAGCAAGCATCAATGAGGCAGTATGCCAAAAAAACCTAGCTTACCTTGGTATCGCTACCTCCCGGCAGGTTTAATCCTCGGCTTCGGTGTCAGTATGTCCGTGGCGGCATTCTTCATGGTGTGGAATTGGGAAGACCGACGGCGCAATTATGAATTTCTCCGGGGAACCGAGGAAATCGCCAAGACTCTCGAAGGCCATTTCCAGTCTTCTTTGGAAGCGATCCGCACGGTGGGGGATTTTGCGTTGGCGGCGCCAACGGGTTCCATATCGTCCTACCAGCAATTTGTGCAGCGTCCCCTCAACCGGCATCCGAGCTTGGACGCTGTGGCATGGCTGCCCCGGTTTAGGGAATGTGGGGATAGAGTCTGCCGCGTCGGTGCTGACAAAGTTGGCTACCAAGCTGACAATCTCGAACCATTCCAAATTACTGGGCAAGATGGCGTGGGGAAGTTGGTGCCAGCTCCCAGTAAACCAGAATATTTCCCCATATATTACATCGAACCCCGCCAAACCAATACCGCTTACTTGGGCTTTGATCTGTCATCTGTGCCTGCTTTCCGCCGAGCTGTGGAGAAAGCGAAAAACACGGGCAAAATGGCGATCGCTGGTCCGGTTTCCTGGCCTCCCAATGGTGAAGGAAAACCGAGTTTGGTGGCGATCGAGCCTCTCTACGGCAACCCCAGTCGGGATGGTAAGAAGGAATTACAGGGATATATTATGGGGGTACTGCGCCTCGGCGACTTATTCCCGGTGGCGGTGAGCAAATCGGACTTGCGCTACCTCAATTTATACCTCTGTGCCGAAACATCTGATTCGCCTGCACAGGGAAATGGTCTCCTGGCGAAATCTGAATCGCTGCCCTTGTGGTCTGGTGCCAAAGATGCGGTGGTCAACCCGGAAAACCAATGTCCGGGAAAAGCTGTCAGAGAGTCTCTAGAGCAAGTATTTCCCAATCAGACGGGGACAGCGCGCAGTTTGGTGCTGGTGGAAGACCAGCAGTGGCAGCTCTACCGTCTGCCAACTCCTGATTATGAGGATGTGCAAACTAAGCACTGGCGCTCCTGGGCAACTTTGATTATCGGTCTTTTGTGGACTCATATCCCGGTGACTTACTTGCTCACTTCTCTGAGTCGCACTGCTCAAATTGAGCAACTAGCGAGCGATCGTGCCCGCCAAGCCGAACAGCTCCAGCAAGCGTTCAACCAGCTAGCAGCAGAGCAAATCAAGTCAGAGCGACTGCTGTTGAATATTCTACCGGCGGCGATCGCGCAGCGCCTGAAGCAAAACACGGCCTTAATTGCTGACAGTTTCCCAGAAGTAACGGTTTTGTTTGCCGATATCGTGGGTTTTACCAAACTGGCTGAGCGCATTTCTGCCTCAGAAGTGGTGCAAATTCTCAATAAAATTTTTTCCGCTTTCGATGGTCTCGCTGTCAGCCACAACCTGGAGAAAATCAAAACTATCGGCGATGCTTATATGGTGGTGGGAGGTTTGCCCGTGTCTCGCCCAGACCATGCGGAGGCGATCGCCGAAATGGCTCTGGATATGCAGGATGAAATTGCTAGTTTCAACGCCGAAAACCGGGAATCTTTTTCTATGCGTATTGGTATTCACTCCGGCCCAGTAGTCGCCGGGGTCATCGGCGCCAACAAATTCGTCTATGACTTGTGGGGCGATACGGTAAACGTCGCTTCTCGGATGGAATCCCACGGGATACCGGGCTGTATCCAAATGTCTGAAGCCACCTATCTCCGCCTCCGGGATAAATACATTTTCACCCAGCGCGGCACCATCCGCGTCAAAGGCAAAGGTGATATGACCACTTACCTGCTCGCCAGTCGGAAAGCGAACCATCAGGTTAGCGAAGCGATCGCTACCTCACCCGCCAACCCAACCTTTCCCACCACTCCAATTGTGCTATCTTCTGCGATCGCCACATCCTAGAAGTAATTCCATCAACCACAAAGTCTCATAATTGTCCGCCGCCGTCCGGGAGAAAAACGACTGGGGAGAGAAAAAAAGAGAAACAGCGCGGTTGGGAGCATCCCGCCGCATGTAGGGGCGAAGTAGGGGCGAAGCATTCGGGCGAGTCATGTCTGGCAAAAAACCCCAAATTTACCACCCGTATGCTATGCGCGGCGCGCAGGCGGCGCCAACGCCCTTACGGCGAATCATCTATCTCTCAAAACCGAGAATTTATCCTCCGAATGAATCTGCACGGGTTATCTATGCCACGAGATTTAGAATCCCTGATGGCTTTTTTCTGTGCGATTTGGCTAGTCACGATCGAGGCGAAACCATACCTCGATCGGGCAAGCTATAATTACTTGGCATCATCTCCTCTACCTCTCTGATTCGTTGCCAATCGATCACAGCCACCCAAAGATTTTCCTCTTCAGAATATTGCACCACACCATCTGCCTCTAATTCTTCGCTATAGACAATTAGAATATGACCAGGTTGCAACTGAACACTCTGGCGGCTCAAATCTTCAATAGTCCCCACACAATTGAGACGGAGACGACCTTGTTTGTCAGCATTATGAAAATCCACCAAAATTTTAAGGTGATTCATCACTATACTCTCATCGGGATGATTGCCGTGCTGGATTGGGAATCGTTGGGGTCAGCAGAAAGCTGACTTGCTCTGGAGTTAAGCCCGTTAAAGTGGCATGATTTGAACTTCTGCCTGAAGTTCTGATGACATCTCCACCTAAAGAAACCCGATTTTTCCCAAAAACCGGGTTGATCGCATTACTTCTATCTGGGATTAGTGAACTTTCTGGGGTAAGACTTGATGGTGGCGCCTGCGATTTCGACGATGTTGTAAACCGTATAATCATCCCAGACAATCGTCAATAATATTAAGGAGATTTCCTCATAAAGTCTGGGATTAAAATTAATCGATTGTCGATCGCTACTTGGGGGTTTGGTGTTTATATACATATATGTTGGCCAGAAACTTTGGTTTTTTAAAGCAATTTATATGTGTAAATGCCACCCAGAAAAAGCTAGATAGAGTAGCCGAAGCGCCCGAGTCTCTACTCCGCCAATCGCTGCCAGGAAAGGGCGGATGTAGAGGGGTCTAGATGCCAACGGAGGAGGTGGGTGGCGGGTTGACCGACTGCTAAACCGGTCTGGCCCAGAGCGTGGCGGGGTGACTCGGTAGCCAGACCGATCGCCTCTGCGGCTTCGCATATCCCCCACCGCACTAAATTGCGCACCCCATCCAACAGGGGCAAAGTTGTACCAGAAAGAGTGCCATCAAACAGGCGAGCGGTGCCGTTTTTCACCTCTATTTGCCGACTATCCCAAGGATATACACCGTCTGGGAGACCGAGGGGGGCGAGGGCATCGCTGACCAAAAACACGCCCCGGGAGCCGCCGGAAGCTCGTAACAGCAGGTCTAGCATGGGGGGACAAACATGCTCGCCGTCGGCGATCGCCCCACAATAAACCCCCTTTCGGACGATCGCCGCCCCCAACAAACCCGGTTCCCGATGGTGCAGAGAAGGCATGGCATTAAAAGCATGGGTCACGATCGTTGCTCCCAGATCAAAAGCCCGGTTCGCCTCCTTTGCCTTGGCTTGAGAATGTCCCAAACTCACCAAAATACCCAGAGAGCGTAAATATGGAATCACATCCCCTGACTCGTCCAACTCCGGAGCCAGAGTAATTTTCTTCACGAACCGGGCATAATCCCCCAAAACCCGCTTGACATTTTCCAGATTTAATGGTAACAGATACTCCTCTGGGTGAGCGCCCCGTTTTTCCCGGTTCAGGAATGGACCTTCTAGATGTACCCCCAGCACTTTTGCCTCTGGTGTGGTTTGGGTACGGCTCATAAACTCCCCAATCGTAGCGAGGGAGCGATGAATATTCCTCACATCAGTAGTGACAATGGTGGGCAAAAAAGCATCGACACCTTGCTGCCAGAGAAAGGCGCAAATTTCAGCCAACCTGTCCTCATCTGAGGGTTGGAGGTCAGGAAAAGCCAAGCCTAGGGCACCATTAATCTGTAAATCCACACCCCCCAGAGAAATCCAATCACCCCCTACATCCAAAACTGGCTGCTCTCCAGGGGTGGCAATGTATTCTGTCATCGGCGCTATGGTAGAAATCGCGCCATCAGCACCCATATGCAGCCAGTGGGAAGTGGGAGAACCGGGCAGACGGGCGTTGATGATATCCATATTACTGTAGCCAGCACTGGTCATGGCGCTGGGAGGGAAAGTTTGATTGGGCAATGGCTATTGTAATCTAGAAAATCTCGATTAAAACTGGGATTTCTAGGTGGCTGCCAAATCATTGTAGAATGCAGCCCACCGGATGGAAATAATTATTACTATGACGAACCCCCAACCGCAAATAGGGATTATTATGGGCAGCGATTCCGATTTGCCCACAATGCAAGGAGCGATCGCCATTTGCGAACAATTTCAAGTGACCACAGAAGTGGCGATCGTCTCCGCCCACCGCACCCCCCAGCTCATGGTAGAATACGCCACCACCGCACACCAGCGGGGATTAGTCGTGATTATCGCCGGAGCTGGAGGGGCGGCCCACTTACCTGGGATGGTAGCATCCCTGACCCCCCTGCCAGTAATCGGCGTCCCCGTACCTTCCCGACACCTGAATGGCTTAGACTCCTTATACTCGATCGTGCAGATGCCTGCGGGGATACCCGTCGCCACCGTCGCCATTGGTAACGCCCAAAACGCTGGTTTGCTCGCCGTGCAAATTCTCGCCTCCCACCAACCCGCTCTGCTCGATCGAGTCCAGAAGTACAGAAACAGTTTAGCCGCCTCCGTCATGGAAAAACAGGAGCGGCTGAATCACATCGGATATCAGGAATATCTAACCCAAATAAAGTAACCAGAGGCGAGGGGTTACACCACTTATTTACCCCCTATCCCCGCCCCACGCGCCAAAAAGTATCCTGAAATACAGAATTCCTCAGCCATAATTGGTGGAATCGATGTGACTCATAGCTTGGTGAACTGCGGGCAACATTCCCAAAAGTTCAGGCTCTTGGACACCGGAGCCGCCAACCAGTGATAGGATAGACTCCCATCTCTAACCAAATAACCGCCGGTGCCCTGAGTTCCCAAACAGCCAAGCCTAGCATTAGTTAGCCCTGTAGTCCTCCTTTTACCAAGGGCGCAACTGGGGAGGTTAGCAGCCCAACGACAGGACCAAGGAGTTGTCTGAGCCTAGGATAAGCAGGGTCATCAAGCTGTTAGAGCTGCTCAACTGCTCTTGAAGTAAAATTCCCAAGATGAAATTTAAAAGCAAGCGACAACCCAAAAGCACAGAAGCAACTGCCAACCCTCCCGATTTCTTCGGAAAAGTAGGAGAGACATTTGCCTTGTTGCGCCCAGCCATCAGCAAGCTATCGCCCAACTGGGTGGCGTGCATTCCCCTAACCGCCCTGATCGTCGTATTCTGGAGCTGCGCAGCTACCGCCGCCGAAGACACACCCCTCACTCCTGAGAAAGTCCAGGGTCTTTTAAACACCATCTGGGTTTTAATCGCCTCCATTTTGGTGATTTTTATGAACGCCGGTTTTTGTATGCTAGAAACCGGTTTCTGCCGCCAGAAAAACGCCGTTAACGTTCTTTCTAAAAACCTGATTGTATTCGCCCTGGCCACCCTAATATATTGGGCGATCGGCTTTGCCTTCATGTTCGGCGGCGACGGTCCGTTTATGGGTTTCAGTGGCTTTTTCCTGTCTGGAGACCCGGCAACCTACGGACTATCTCCCTTTCCCGAAGGATTGCCGGTATCGGTGTTTTTCCTCTTCCAAGTGGCTTTTGCAGGCACCGCTGCTACCATTGTGTCCGGTGCCGTAGCCGAACGGATTCAGTACAACGCTTTTTTAATCTTCAGCGTTTTAATTGTGGGCATTTCCTACTCCATCACCGGTCACTGGGTATGGTGCAGTGGCGGCTGGCTCAAGAGTATAGGATTTCACGACTTTGCCGGTTCCACCGTCGTCCACTGCGTAGGGGGCTTTGCAGCCCTGATGGGAGCCGCCATCCTCGGTCCTCGTATTGGCAAGTACCAAGATGGTCAAGCCACCGCCATGCCCGGTCACAATATGAGCATAGCTACTTTGGGATGTTTAATTCTTTGGATTGGCTGGTTCGGTTTCAACCCCGGTTCTCAATTAGCAGTTGATGAGCATGTACCCTATATCGCCGTCACCACTAACTTAGCGGGAGCTGCAGGCGGTATCACTTCTACGATTACTTCCTGGGTGAAAGACGGCAAGCCGGACTTATCGATGACCATCAACGGCATTCTCGCCGGTTTGGTGGCAATTACTGCCGGTTGCAACAACGTCTCTTATCTATCCGCCGTGATTATCGGCAGTATCGGCGGGATTCTCGTGGTGTTTGCTGTGGGGATTTTTGATACTGTCCTCAAAATTGATGACCCAGTAGGTGCTACCTCGGTTCACCTGGTCAACGGCATTTGGGGCACCCTAGCTGTGGGCATATTTGATAGAGACAACGCAGGTATCGCCCAGTTTGGTATTCAACTGCTGGGGATCCTGAGTGTCGGTGGGTTTACGGTGTTGCTATCTACCGCTTTTTGGATAGCTCTGAAACAGACGATCGGGATTAGGGTATCCCCAGAGGAAGAAAAGAAAGGCTTGGATATCGGCGAACATGGTATGGAAGCCTACAGCGGATTCCTCAAAGATACCAGTTTGTTATAACAAAGCTAGTGGCCAAGCATTCCCCTGTAGGGGCGAAGCATTCCGGTAATAGGTTATTGGTTAAAAGCGACAGGCTCTTGGCCGGAATGCTTCGCCCGTACTAGCTAATTCCACACCAGGGATCCACCGCCTCCGCCTCCAGTTGTCAGTTTGCCTCATTCTGTCGTAACCTAAATAAAGCTAAGGTAGCCAACTAGCGGCAAATTTTACCCCCTGACAATAGGTTGTGAACCGGGCAAACTCCGACGAGAGTGGGGCACAAAACGCCCTGATAGCTGACGCTCCATCAAAGAATGGTGGGTGCTGGCCTATGCTATCTTTGGCGACTAACGGGCTCCTGATGCTGACTGTGGCTGTGGTAGTTCTGAGCCAACCTGGTCGATCGCCTTCCGATTTGGCGCCACCATCGTTTAACTCGCCACATCAGGCTGGTTCCAACCAGGTGACGGCTGGTGGTGGCTCCGTCCCAATGGATTTAGGACCGCGCCATAAATGGACTTATGACCAGTGGGTTGCGCAGTTAGAGCGGGAAGCGGCGGCTGCAGCAGCCAATAAGCCGGAAAATTTGGCGATTTTGGCGGGAGATTCGATTAGTCTTTGGTTTCCAACCGAATTGCTCCCTAACGGGAAAAACTGGCTGAATCAGGGGATTTCCGGGGAAACTTCCGCCGGACTGCTCAAACGGCTGTCCCTATTGGATAACACCTCCCCATCAGTGGTTTTCGTGATGATTGGGATTAATGATTTGATTCGGGGGGTGCCGCCAGAGGAGATTTTAGAGAATTCCCGCCTGATTATCCGGGATTTGCTCTGGGTTCACCCTAATGCTAAAGTGGTGCTACAGTCGATTTTACCCCACAGCGGACCTGGAGCTAGTTGGGAAGGGCGCGATCGTCTCCTCGCTATCCCTAATCAGAAAATCCGAGAAATCAACCGCTCCCTGAAAGAAATTGCCGCCCAAGAAGGTGCCACATATCTGGACTTGCACCCTCTGTTTGCCGATGATGCAGGGAACCTCAGCCTCCTGCTCACTACCGATGGCTTGCATTTGAATCAGCAGGGTTATTTAGTTTGGCGTTCTGCCCTGATTTTATTTATGCAGCTCCAAATCAACGCTTAAAAATTAGACTTGGGGAGAGATGGGGAGAGATGGGGATCCCCATATTTTCTTGCATAAATCAGAGGTCTAATGTAGTTTTATCGTGATTTTTATTAGAAAAATCAACCTCGATACCGAATCCCTGAAAAACATGCGAGAAAATGAGAAATTGATACAAAAATTTATCATAAAATTTTCCTGTAAATTTGACAATATCAGTAGATATTTGATGGCATTGGTAGCAATTGATACTACTTTTTTAAGGCAGTTGATGCAATTTTGAGGAGTCGATCACGCTGCATCAATCATTGGGGAGACCAAATGTGTTGCCAAGATTAATTATTAATGCTCTACTCGTCCTGTGCTTGTTACTGGTGCCTCTCACGGGACCGGCACTGGCACAAGATGAATACCTCGAGGAGGTGCCAGCCGCAGAACAAGTAGAACCAAGTGATTTAGGAGAGGAAGGAGTTGCACCGGAAACGGCTCCGGTAATATCCGCCCCAGCCGTATTTGCCACCAAGGACGAAATCCAAAAACTCACTGCGGAACTAGAAGCGGCGAAAAGTGCAGTATTAGCGGCTGAAAAGGCATCGGCGACGGCGCAAGAGTCAGCAGACACCACATTTATGCTGATTTGCGCGGCCCTGGTGTTACTGATGACTCCTGGACTGGCTTTTTTCTATTGCGGTTTTGTCCGATCGCGCAACGTCCTGAACACCATGATGATGAGTTTCATCCTCATGGCCCTAGTAGGCGTCACCTGGGTATTATGGGGTTACAGCCTTTCCTTTGCTCCCGGTTTACCAATTATCGGGGGCCTGAAGTGGCTATTTTTTAATGGCGTCAGCCATGCGCAAACCACTGGTTATTTGCCCCCAATGGCTTATGAAACAGCTCTCAAAGCATCTAACCCAGAGTATAGCGAGCTGGCTTCTTATGCGCCTACGGTCCCGCATCAGGTATATGCCATTTACCAAGCCATGTTTGCCATCATCACCCCGGCGCTAATTTCCGGGGCGATCGTCGAGCGAATCAACTTTCGCGCCTACTGTTTGTTTATCGTCCTCTGGTCTAGCATCGTTTACTATCCTCTCGCCCATATGGTTTGGGCTAAAGGCGGTATCTTGGGCTTGTATGGCGGTATCGGCGCTTTGGATTTTGCCGGTGGGACCGTGGTGCATATCGCTTCTGGTATTTCCGCTCTTGTAGCCGCCTTAGTCATTAAACCGAGGAAAACCTATCCCCACCAGCTCAGCGTCCCCCACAATGTGCCGTTTATTTTGCTCGGCGCTGGGTTACTCTGGTTTGGTTGGTTCGGTTTTAATGCTGGGAGTGCTTTGGCTTCTGGCTCGATCGCTACCGCTGCCTTTGTCAATACCAACACTTCTGCTGCTGGCGCCGCCATGATGTGGGTAATTTTAGAATGGGTGCTGCGCAAAAAACCCACGGCGGTGGGAATTGCCACTGGGGCCGTGGCCGGTTTGGTGGGTATTACCCCCGCTGCCGGATTTGTCACCCCCCTATCGGCTCTGTTGATTGGCTTCATTACTGCTTTTTGCTGCTTCTTTGCCATTAGCATTAAAAACAAGCTGCAAATTGATGATGCTTTGGATACCTACCCCGTGCATGGGGTAGGAGGGACGATCGGCGCCATCCTCACCGGCGTTTTCGCCACCAAGATGGTGAACCCCTACGGTGCCAATGGTTTGCTCTTCGGCGACAGCGGCCAGCTCTTTCAAGGCAGCGACCCTGCCCAAGTCTGGCGACAAATCATTGCGATTGTGGTGACATATGTGTTTGCAGGTGTAGTGACATTTGTACTGCTAAAAGTAATTGACGCTACCATCGGCCTCCGCATTAAATCCACTTTGGAAGTTCAAGGCATGGACATTAACGAACACGGGGAAGAAGGCTACGGTCAAGAGTTTATCTCTGGCATTAGCTCCACGATGGGTGAGTAGGGGCGATTCCCGAATCGCCTCTACACCGTCCTGAATCCACACCGCTGGTGACTTTATGGACACTAGCGGTTAATTTTTTGGCAATATGGTGGCTGTGGTTTGGGCTGGCGGTACAAATCCTTGTACGATCGGATTAAAACAAGGCAACGGCGCCGATTATGGATACCAAAGCTTTTACTATCGCCCTCAAACAGTCGGAAAATTACCATCGCAAGGGATTCGGACACGAAGAAGAAGTCGCCGTCACGATGAACTCGGCGTATCAAAGCAACCTGATCCAGCTCATTCGCGAGAATAACTACACCCTGCAGCGGGGTGATGTGACTATCCGCCTCGCTGAGGCGTTCGGTTTCTGCTGGGGGGTGGAACGCGCCGTGGCGATCGCCTACGAAACCCGCACCCACTTCCCCACGGAGCGCCTCTGGATCACCAATGAAATCATCCACAACCCCGCCGTTAACCAGCATATGCGCGATATGCAGGTGCAATTCATCCCCGTAACCAACGGTCAAAAAGACTTTTCCCCAGTAGAATCTGGTGATGTAGTCATTCTCCCCGCCTTCGGCGCCACGGTCCAAGAAATGCAGCTCCTCAACGATAAAGGCTGCAAAATCGTCGATACTACCTGTCCCTGGGTTTCCAAAGTCTGGAACAGTGTCGAAAAACATAAAAAACGTGATTGCACTTCCATCATTCACGGTAAATACAAGCACGAAGAAACCCTCGCCACCAGCTCTTTTGCCGGTAAATATCTCATCGTCCTCAATATGGCAGAGGCGGAATATGTGGCTAACTACATCCTCAATGGTGGCGATAAACAGGAATTTCTCGCCAAATTCAGCAAAGCTATCAGTGCCGGATTTGACCCCGACAAAGATTTACAACGTGTGGGCGTCGCCAACCAAACCACTATGCTCAAAAGCGAAACCGAACAAATCGGCAAGCTATTTGAACATACGATGATGAAAAAATATGGCCCCGACAAGTTAAACGAACATTTTATCGCTTTTAATACCATCTGCGATGCCACCCAAGAACGGCAAGATGCTATGTTTAAGCTGGTAGAAGAAAAGCTGGATTTGATGGTAGTGATTGGCGGCTTTAACTCTTCTAATACCAGTCACTTACAGGAAATTGCCGAAGAGCGGGGTATCCCTTCCTATTGGATTGACGGACCGGAGCGCATCGGACCGGGCGATCGCATCACCTACAAGCCGATGCACGGTGAGATGGAAGTGAAAGATAACTGGCTCCCCGCCGGGGAAATCGTGATTGGTATTACCTCCGGCGCCTCGACTCCCGATAAGTCGGTAGAAGCGGTGATGGAGAAAATTTTTGCTCTCAAGGCTGCTCCTTTGGGGGTATAAACTTATCTAGGTTTGTAGTTGGGCTTTAGCCTATCCCCCCTACCCCCCTTTGAAAGGGGGGGGTTTGTAGTTGGGCTTTAGCCTATCCCCCCTACCCCCCTTTGAAAGGGGGGGGTTTGTAGTTGGGCTTCAGCCCAAAAAATGAGAGCCTATCAAAGAGGGCTAAAGCCCAACTACGAGCCTTTTTTAGAGGGCTAAAGCCCAACTACGAGCCTTTTTTAGAGGGCTAAAGCCCTACTACGAGCCAAGACTATGACCCAACAATATCGGATTACTCTGTTACCAGGTGACGGCATCGGACCAGAAATTATCGGCGTCGCCACCCAGGTGCTATCAGTGGTGGGCAAGCAATTTGACTTGCAATTTGAATTTCAAGAGGCGCTGATCGGCGGTGCGGCGATCGACGCTACCGGCGTTCCTTTACCCGAAGCGACTCTGGAAACTTGCCGCAATAGTGACGCGGTACTCTTGGCGGCGATCGGCGGCTACCAATGGGATACCCTCCCCAGTCACCTGCGCCCCGAAGCTGGTCTGCTGGGCATCCGCGCTGGACTAGGTTTATTTGCCAACCTGCGGCCCGCCAAAATCCTCCCCCAGCTTGTGGATGCTTCCACCCTGAAGCGGGAAATCGTCGCCGGAGCTGACATTATGGTAGTGCGGGAGCTGACGGGCGGCATTTATTTTGGTAAACCCAAAGGCGTCTTTGAAACCGAAACCGGCGCTAAGCGGGGTGTCAATACAATGGCTTATACAGAAGCCGAAATCGAGCGAATTGGGCGCGTGGCGTTTGAAACCGCTCGCAAACGGGGGAGCAAACTCTGTTCTGTGGATAAGGCGAATGTGCTGGAAGTGTCGCAACTGTGGCGGGAGTGCATTACCAAACTTAGCGCTGAATATCCCGATGTGGAACTATCGCACCTTTATGTAGATAATGCGGCGATGCAGTTGGTGCGGTGGCCGAAACAATTCGATACCATTGTCACGGGCAATCTCTTCGGTGACATTCTCTCGGATATCGCCGCTATGCTCACTGGTAGCATCGGGATGTTGCCTTCTGCTAGTTTAGGCGCCACTGGCCCCGGTTTGTTTGAACCCGTCCACGGGTCCGCTCCTGATATCGCTGGTCAAGATAAAGCCAACCCCTTGGCGCAGGTTCTGAGTGCGGCGATGATGCTCCGCTACGGACTCAACCAACCCGCCGCCGCTGATGCGATCGAAACTGCGGTAGAAAAAGTCCTTGATGCTGGCTATCGCACCGGCGATATCATGTCTGAAGGTATGAAACTGGTTGGCTGTCGGGCAATGGGAGACGTTCTCCTGGAAATGTTAGCTTCGTAGGTTGGGTTGAGGCACGAAACCCAACTACTGCGGATTAGCTTGTAGGGGCGAAGCATTCGGGCGAGGAATGTTTGGCAAAAAACCCAAAATTTATGACCCGAATGCTTCGCCCTCCCAAGATTCATGTTTGGCATCCTGGTCTTACTCCCCTTTCTCCCCTTTTGGGAGAAAGGGGTTGGGGGATAGAGGGCAACTGCAAGGGTTGTCTCATTCTTAATTGAAATGACTATAAAATTATTCGGCAGGATTGCGCTTGCTTATGAAGCATTTTTTTTAATTATTGATTTCATCAATTAATTTTCAGCCAAACCTTTAACATACTGTTTAATCACCGGGGACAAACTATAAAAACTTTCTCTTTTTTCAATTAAGCCACGTCGCCCAAGATATTGCACCACATTTCCTAAATCTGCTGGTGAGATAATGCCAGTTTCCAGCAATTTTGCCAGATTGACTGATTGATTTTCTTTCGCCAAGAAAAACATCAGGTTTTTTTCTATCTCCGATAACCGCTCCCACTGCTGCTGCAAACTATCTTTCACCTCTTCTGGCAGCAATATAGTATCCTCTGGCAAGCAATCTGTCAACCCTTCTGCTACTTCTAAAATCTGAGTAGCGACAGTTTTTAAGCAAAAGGGGTTGCCTTGGTAGCAGTCCATCAAGGTTGCCCAGTTGTCCATTTCTGCCCAACCATAAGCAGTCAGTAATTCCCGTACCGCCGTCCTGTCTAAACCCCCTAGCTGCAAGGTACAAATAGGAGCGGTTTGGCTTTTACCTTGAGGCAATTCTCTGGGTTGTTCCCAACCAATTAATAGAAGGCAACTTTGATGGGATAATTGTTCTATCTGTTTAAATAAGGAGCGATATTCTTCGGTTTCTGGTTTATACTTGCCAGCCAATTCGCCGCTACTGAAAAGGCGGTGAACGTTATCTAAGACGACTAAACAGCGATGGTTTCGCAAATATTTGATGAGGGTGGAGGTGTTTGGGGAGGTGGCGGATAAATCTGGCGTTTCTGACTGGGACAAAAATTTGATTAGTTCAGCTTGAAATTCTGAAAAAGGCGGGGATGTCTCTAGACTGCACCAGATGACATATTCAAACTCATCTTTTATTTGTTGTACCAGTTGCACGGCTAAGGTGGTTTTACCGATACCGCTGACACCGGTGAGGGCTACTAGGCGACAGCGTTGTTGTAAAATCCAGTTATGGAGGGTTTCCAGTTCTTGGGTGCGTCCATAAAAATCCCCCAACTCTGGCATCTGGCTTAAATCTTGATATTTTGGGGGTGGTTGGGGGTGGGGTGTTTGCTCTGTTGGGGTGGGTGAGTTTGGAATCGTTGAGTTTTGTGGAGTTTCTGAACAAATGTTAAAGCTACCGCTAACGTTGTGTGCAAAGTTTAAAATATTAGAAGTTTGCAACCTACCCATGACCGAGCGTAAATTCGTTTTACTAACTTCTTCGCCTAACGCTGCTGAAAGTATCCGCCATAATTCCGAACCTGCATTCCTCACACTACTTTCCGAGCAGTCCAAATCCTTAGCTATCTTCTTGTATATGTTACCTTGGAGGGTCCCTCGCAGTACGGCTTCTTGTAAGTCATCCAGATGATGTTCTGTTTGTGCAAATACGATTTCATCGGCCACTTGTAACATTTCTTCAAGATTCATGGGTGTAGTAGTATGCAAGGATTTTGTATATGATAGCACATTTTAGGCTTTTTTGCACATTTTTGTACATTTTGGGACAAATTTAGATTTTTTGGGGTGAATTTTGGGGGATGAGTGGGGCAAAATTGTATATTTTGGGGGTTGACAATAATTTTTTGTCCCATATAATCATAAAAAGATATGCTTTTGTGGTTATACTTAATTTTTGAATAAATTATATTATGTCTCCCAATAATTCCCTACTCCAGTCCAAGCTGCAGCAACTGTTACCTCAAGAAAATATGGGTGGGGACAAAAAACCAGCCATAAGGACATCTATTCTCAAAATCATAAATAACACTATTGTGTTTGAAAATACTGTGTATCAAATTCGCAATATATGTGATGTTGAACTTGCAGATCTTACAAAAAAATATCCTGTTCCAACTTGGTACTGGTTTATTCTTGTGTTTGGATTGATTACTATTCCACTTGGGGTTGGTATTTTTATTTTAATATTTGTGGTTTGGCTATTTTGGAGACATAGCCAAAAGAGAATCCAAGAAAAATATGGTCTCAAGATCGGCATGAATTCAGGAGAAGGAGTAATTATAGTCAGTAAAAATAAGGAATTTATTTTGCAAATCATTGTTACTATACATGATATTATGAACAACGATGAGCCAAAATCTATAGAATTTAATTTTGAGACATTTCAGGATCGGTCAATCACAATAGGTCAAGCTCATGGATCTACTTTGATATCAGGACAAATTACCGGCGATGTAGTAAATCGGGTATAATAAACAGATGAACGTTTTTAATAAAATAGTCAGGAGAAGAATCTAAAATGATAGAAGATAAGTCAGTCAAAACAAGTAATGTTCAAAATTCAGTCATATCTACCGGGAACGTTGTCGGTAACATTACTAACACTCACAGTACCTCAGCACAGCAAAAAAATCTTACAGAAGCTGCCGCTGAAATTCAGCAGCTTTTAGCTCAGTTGTCTCAGAGCTACCCAACAACAACGGCTAAAGAAAAAAGAGACTTAGCAATAAAAGCTATAGAAGAAATCGATAAAAATCCTGATATAAAAGCAAAAGTAATCAATGCTTTAAGAGCAGGCGGAACAGCAGCTTTAATGGAACTGATAAATAATCCCGTTGTCAGAATTTTAACGCCAATGCTTGATAGTCTTCTAGAAGACGCTAACTAGCACCACGATCGCCCCTCCTTTCCAACCTGTGCCAACCTGGAGGAGGTGCGTTACCTGCTGCCAAATATGAGTATCTAACAGCAGTTTCATTCTAACACATCCCAGGGCTGAGGCTCAGGAAAAATTATATCTCCTAAAATTTCACCGCTTCCCTTCATCACCCCAAAAGTAGGGCGGTCATCTGGGCTAGTGGCGGGATAGATAATCACTAATGGTTTGCCTTCATGGATGACTGTAAGGGGTGTTTTAGTGCGTTCTACTTCTATAAATAGACTCTGGAGAATTTGGGGCAGTTCATTGGAAGTAATTTCTGTCATTTTTTACCTCATATTTTTTGAATTGAGGAATGAGGATAAATTGCTTTATAGGATAAATAACCCGTGCAGATTCCAGTATATTTTGGCGGCGGAGCCAATTTTCGCTCCGCTCTATGGCGGCTTTTACAATCAAGTCAACTTCGCGCCCAAAGAGGGTTTCTAGCTCCTGACGCATTTGTAAAGTTTCGGCGAAACCCCGCTGAAATTGAGGGTCAAAAGTGACTAACACATCAATGTCACTATCGTGGCGAAAGTCCTCTCGCAAGACGGAGCCAAAGAGGGCAAATTCTGTGATATGCCAGCGGTGACAAAACTGGTTAATTTCAGCTAATGGCAGGTGGATGTTGCTGGTTATGGCGCTCATGGTCTAGACTGGGAACTGGTGGCTACAGTAAATTTAAGCTAATTTACCATTTTGGGAAAAATTACTGCCTTGCACTAACCACCACAACCAGCATAGCATATCTCACAACAGTTTCACCCTGCCTCCCCCTCAAATGCTGCCAAAAGCACATAGATTGCTGGTAAGATATAGCGCGTACTTGCATCAACCCCCATAAATTTGTGCAAAGGATTCCCAACGAAGCCTTATTAGTTCGTGGTGGTCGCAATCGTCCAGAGTTCCTCAACTCAACCTACAGACTCTATCCTGATGGTTAGTAATCATCTCTTGAGATTCACAGACTGGAGGGGGCAACGCTCTTCGTCACCCCCCAAACATAATTAAATTATGGCCGGTTGCTTGATTGTGGCTTGGCGCAGAGAATTAATCGTGGATATAGTCGCTTCTGCCACTTGATCAATTTCTGCCTCGGTATTAAACCGACCAATTCCAAATCGTAAACTAGCGCGGGATAGCTCTTCTGACCGTCCTATGGCCATTAACACATGGGAGGGATTCGCTTTACCGGTACTGCATGCGGAACTAGAAGACAATGCTACCACTGACTGTAACCCTAGGCGCAGAGCCGCACCATCTACCCCGCCAATGCTCACATTCAGATTTCCCGCCACCCGCATGGTGGGATGTCCGTTGAGATAGATGTCATCAATTGATGATAATTGATGCCACAATCGCTCTCGTAACGCCAACAAACGGGCTGATTCTGTTTCCATCAGCTCGGTGCATAATTCCATCGCCTTCCCAAACCCCACAATTTGCGGTGTGAATAGGGTTCCCGCTCTCATGCCTCTTTCTTGTCCGCCGCCGTGCATTTGGGGAGCTAGTTTCACCCGAGGATTGCGCCGCCGCACGTACAACGCCCCAATTCCTTTTGGTCCATAAATTTTATGGGCGGTTATGGACATTAAATCGATGCGCATTGCTTCTACGTCGATCGGGCTTTTCCCTACGGCTTGGGCGGCGTCGGTGTGGAATAATACTTCCCGCTCGCGGCACATAATCCCGATCGCGCCGATGGGCTGCAACACCCCAATTTCATTATTCCCCGCCATCACCGATACTAAAATCGTGTCAGGACGAAATGCCGCATCTAATTGCTGCAAATTCACCAACCCATCCGACTGTACAGGCAGATAAGTCACTTCAAATCCCAAGGATTCCAGATACTGACAGGTATGCAAAACGGCATTATGTTCCGTTTGCACTGTGATGATATGCTTACCTTTTTGGAAATAAGCCTCGGCTATTCCTTTAATCGCCAAATTGTTTGCTTCCGTAGCCCCACTGGTAAATACAATCTCTTCTGGTGTGGCGTTAATAGCTGTGGCGATTTGCTCCCGTGCCTGTTTAATTCCCGCTTCGGCTTCCCAACCATATTGATGGTTAATACTCCCGGAATTGCCGAAATATTCCATAAAGTAAGGCATCATGGCGGCCATTACCCGCTCATCTACCGTTGTTGTGGCGTGATTGTCCAGATAGATCGGTCTGTAAGACATAACAATTCGCTCATCAATTGAGTTGATTTGGTCAGGATTATTCCTCAGCTTCAATCTTAATTCAAGAATTGAATTTATAACCTGAAAATATGATTACGGATTTGTCCTTTGTCCTTTGTCATTTGACAATTATGGCACTTGCCACAGTTGCACGATTCCATCTTTGCTGCCACCGATGACCGTGCGGCCATCGTCACTGAATGCTACAGACAGGAGTTGACTGCCGTCCCCTTTTAAGGTAGCCAGTTCTTTGCCTCCACGGGGGTTCCACAGTTTCACTGTACCATCATTGCTGGCGCTGGCTAAAATGCCGTCTTTGGGACTGAAGGCAATGGCATTCACTGGCCCCATGTGACCCTTGAGCTGGCTTTGCAGTTGCCCCGTCTGTGGGTCCCAAATTTTAATTCGGCTGGCATTGGCAGCAGCCAGCATTTGACCATCGGGACTGAAACTCACAGCGGGAATGTAGGTGGAATTTTCCCCTAGGCTTAGCACTTCCTTACCGCTGTTCGCATCCCAAATTTTTACTAATTTGTCCTCTGTCCCAGTAGCTACGGTCCTGCCATCGGGACTGAATGCCACGGCTAACACTCTTTCATCGTGTTGGAAGGTTTGCAGAACTTGGCCACTATTCACATCCCAGATTTTAGCAGTAAAATCTTTGCCGATACCGCCACTTCCACTGACCAGTTTGGTGCCGTCGGGACTGAATGCTACGGCATGCACTTGGTCTGTATGTCCCGATAGGGTTTTTTGCCATTGTCCGGTTTTGGCATCCCAGAGCATAATCTGTGTGTCGGCGCTCCCTGTGGCTAGGGTAGCACGATCGGGACTCACAGCCACGGACCAAATAACACTCTGATGTTTGGACAGGGTAGCAACTGGTTCCCCTTCTCGCTCATTCCACAGTTTCACCTGTCCGTCTTCACTGGCACTGGCCATGAGGGTCCCATTTTCTACTACCGCCACCCCATACACCGGTTTCTGATGAGCCGCGATACTTTCCACCGGCGATATCTCTGATGATGGTGTGGGTGTGGGTGTTGGCGTGGGTGTAGGTGTGGGTGTGGGTGTCGGCGTGGGTGTGGGCGTGGGTGTCGGCGTGGGTGTGGGTGTGGGTGTCGGCGTGGGTGTCGGCGTGGCTGTCGGCGTGGGTGTGGGTGTCGGCGTGGGTGTCGGTGTGGGTGTGGGTGTGGTTGTCGGCGTGGGTGTGGGTGTTGGCGTGTTAATGACAGAAACTACTGGCTTTTGCGGCTGTTCTGACTGGTAAATGTACCATCCGGCTCCCGCCAACAGGAGGATAACTCCGGTCACTAGGACTTTGGCATAACTGCCGGTATCTGTGACTGTAGTGGTGTTGCTTTTACCAGGCGGAATTGCTGGGACTGTGGCTACCTGAGATAAAGAGTTGGTGTTTCCTGGCTGGGTGACACCCAGGAGTTTTCCTCCTTGTTCTATCTGTGTTAGAAGTTGTAGCAGCTCGCCGGTACTTTGGGGCCGCTTCCCTGGCAGCATTGCCATCATCCGATCGAGTAGGTCGGCTAATCCTGGAGGGACTTGGGGGGCACTGTCTCGCCACAGCAGTTGACCGGTTTGGGGGTCTTCGCCAAAATCATGGGGTGGTTTGCCTGTGAGCAGATGTATGAAGGTGCGGCCCAAGGCAAAAAAATCTGATTGGGGCAAGGCTTTGCCGATCGCCTGTTCGGGAGCCGTATAACCAGCGGAAATAATCCCAGTAACAGCCATCCCGCCTTGGACTTTGGCCACATAAGTGTTGCTGACTTCTCTGGCGGCGCCAAAATCAATCAAAGCCAACTGCCCATCGGGCTTTAACATGATATTCGATGGCTTGATATCCCGGTGAAAAAAGTTTTTTTGATGCACTTGGTGCAATATCCCGGCGAGCGATCGCAACCAACCCAATGCCAAGTGAGCTTCTAACGGTTGGTTTCCCCGGCGGCGCAACCATTCCCCCAAATCATCCCCCGCCACAAATTCCATCACCAGGCAATGTATCGGTTGCTGGCTGTTTCTGGGGACAAAGGTAAAATAACCGTCAGCTTTGGGGATACCGGGGTGATTCAATTCTTGGAGGACTTTGGCTTCTTGCTGAAATAAAGAGATGGCTTTCTGGTTATCCAGCATCAGCATTTTCAGGACTTTAGCCTTGTTCCCCTCCCGCACTTCTAGGGTTTTGCCAAAACCGCCTTTTCCCATTTCCCGCACGGCTCGATACCGCCCAAATAGCAATAATTCACTGCCGCAAGTTTGGCAATATTGCACGTTATCGGGATTTTGCGGGCTGGCACATTGGGGATTGATGCAGATGCTCATAGGGTTATTTGTCATTAGTCCTTGGTCATTAGTCCTTTGTCATTGGTCACTTGTCACTTGTCACTTGTCCCTTGTCTTTTTTCACTTTTATGACCAAACAAAGGACAAAGGACTAATGACTAAGGACAAAGGACTAATGACAAATGACTAATGACAAATGACCATTTTATGTTTAATCCTCATCAGGGGGATACACTCTCACGGCTCCGGTTCCGGAAATGTCCGGGGAGACGGCGATTTGGACGCGAGTGCCTATGGGGAGAGGGGGGCTATTTTGGGTGCGGGCGTGGATTTCTTGCCCGGAGGGGGTAATGAGACAGTAGCGGTGTTCGCGGCCTAAAAATTGCCGATCGCCAATCACGGTGGCGGCTCCCTCGTCGGGAATGACGCACAAATCCTCTTCCCTAATCATCACTTCCCCCCAGGGGGACTCGGAGATGGGGGGACGGGGGGACGCGGAGACGGGGAGACGGGGAGACGGGGAGACGGCGGTTCGGCTTCGCTCACCGATCGGGAGACGGGGAGACGGGGAGACGGGGAGACGCGGTTCGGCTTCGCTCACCGACCGGGGAGATGGGGAGACGGGGAGACGGTCCCCTGGTTCCCCAGTTCCCACAGTTCCCACATGAAAACATCCTACTTCGGTTTCCCAGACTTGGCCCAGGCGTTTGGCAGGGAGGAAATTGGCTCTGGTGACGAATCCGGCGACGAAGCGAGATGCTGGCTCACTGTAGATTTCTTCTGGGGTGCCTAGTTGCTCGATTTTGCCGTGGCGCATGACGCCCACCCGATCGGAAATCGCCAGGGCTTCTTCTTGGTCGTGGGTTACAAAAATTGCCGTTGTCCCGGTATTTTTCAGGATTTTGCGAATTTCTTCGCGCAGATACAGCCGCACTTGCAAGTCTAAATTACTCAAAGGTTCATCTAATAGGACTAAGGTGGGAGCCGGGGCCAGTGCCCGCGCCAGAGCCACCCGCTGTCTTTGGCCGCCAGAAAGTTCGTGGGGATAGCGGTTTTCCATGCCTTGTAATCCCACCAAGGATAACATTTCTTCTATTCTTTGTTTGGCTTCTTTTTTGCTGACGCGCTGCAAGCCAAATCCCACATTATCTGCTACTTTTAAATGGGGAAAGAGGGCGTATTCTTGAAATACCATGCCTAAGCGCCGCCGTTCTGGTGGCACCCATTCCCCCGCACTGGCTACGGTGGTTCCTGCCAGCTCGATCGTCCCCCCATCGGGTCGCTCAAACCCAGCCATTAACCGCAATAGAGTAGTTTTTCCGCACCCAGATGGCCCTAACAAGGCCATAATTTCCCCTGGTTCTAAGGTCAGGGATACCTCCGCTACAGCGGCTCCTTTAGCGTTAGCATACTGCTTGGTGACATTGGCTAAACGCAAAATTGAATTTTCACTCATTGGCTCTATCTTGCAACCCGCTATCTATTCTTATAATGTCCTTTGTCCTTGGTCATTAGTCATTTGTCCTTTGGTCACAAGTGGAAAAGTGACAAGTGACAAGGGACAAATGACAAATGACCAATGACTAATATACCTGTTGGATGATTTGTGCTTGAAAATGCTCATCTATCATTTGGGGTATTTCTGATGGTTCTATGTGACTGTAGCGGGTTTTATCTGGCATAATAATCATATTGGGACCGGCTTTGCAGCGCTTCATGCAGCCGGTGGCTTGGATGGTGACTTGGTTTTCTAAGCCTCGATCGCGCAAGTGCTGTTCTAATGCCTGACAAACTTGAGATCCTCCCCGCTTCCAACAATCGGATTTTTGACAAACCAAAATTGTGGCTGAGGGAACCTCTGGCACAACACAACTTAGAGGGCGGCTATCCGAGGCAACCGACTGCTTTTGGTCATCCTTCGCGAACGCCACCCCCGGGCGATCGCTGCATAGAGACTGCCATCCCCCATCGGCTCCCCGCTTGAGTGCTTCCGCTTTCAGTTTCAGTTTTCCCGTTTTCAAACAAAAGCTGCTTTCACCACTGACTGTAACTACATCCCCTGGTTGCAACTGTTCTCCCAAGCTGGTTTGCAGGGGTTTAGCCAGTTTAAACCAGTATTCCCCGATCGCTGTTTCCAGGCGCAGCTTTTTGATTTTATCGCCATCTTTGTAGATATAGCCGAGAAACCGCCCCTCAACTTGGAACGGAGCCACTGATTTTCTGGGTTTTGAATTGTTCATGTTTCTATTATCTGCTAGCCGATATCTACTACTTGGTATTTATTATTTGTTAAGTAACAAAGGACAAAGGACGAATTACACCCTGTAGTGATGGTGATGCTTCTCTGCCAAAGAAACCGGGTTTCTACAGAGATTTCTCCTCATCAACCGAGATTTGGCAAAGAAACCTGGTTTCTGAAGCCCCAACCCCCCTGTTGCCACATTGGACCCCTGCAAACTCCATCTCCTCCAGCTTCTAGCTCTAGTGACTTCATCAGCACCTAAATAAGATTAATTTGTATTTGGTTTTAGCTGAGGTAGCCACCTCTGGGAATCAAGCCCCAAGCGCTGCCCTGTAATCACAGGATAATACAGGTGAAAATAATTCTCAACAGGTTTCCCCAAAATTTTTGCAAAATTTTAAAAATTTTCAGTTATCGCCAAAAGTCGATACCTTGTAACTCTCTCTGCGCAAGGGATACAGCCATGCTCGCTTATGTCCAGCATCGGCTCAAATTACTCCGGGTATCCTTTGGCGCAACAGCCACAACAGAGATCCTCATCCTGAAAGTTGCTGGACCAGGCGGCAATGGCTCTTATGGGTCCCTAGCTTTCTCCACCTTGGTCTAGAATCCCCAAAGCATGATTTTCAAACCAGCGGCTAGATAGGCACCTCCGCCAGACTCCCGGCGCACAGAAACTCAGTGCAGGGCTACACAGAGTTATTGCTAAGTTTTAGTAACAGTTATATAGGTTCTGGGGATACTTATGCCACAGAGTGATAACTAAAAATTAGGCGATATGGGCAAAAGCAGCCCAGGATGCGCAGAAAATCTATTGACAAAAGTTTTCAATAAATTTACACTGCTTTAAAACCTCAACTAAAGAGCTATATCAGATGAGGGTGGCGATGCGAAGAGCGGATGCGGGCTTCCACCGCTGCTAGCTAGAGGGTTGGGGTACTTTCCAAACCAAGTACGGCAGGCAAACATGGCATTTTATACTGAAGCTGCACTCAAAGCGGTCCTCAAGGACCGGGGATTGCGTTTGACACCTCAGCGCGAGAGGATTCTGCGGATTTTTCAAACTCTCCCCCAGGGTAAACACCTAAACGCCGAAGAACTCTACCAACTGCTGCGCCGCCAAGAAGAGTTGGAGGACGCCCCTCCCGGGCGACAGATTGGTTTAGCCACAGTTTACCGCACGGTAAAGCTGATGGCGCTTTTGGGCATTTTGCGGGAATTGGAATTGGCGGAGGGCCATAAGCATTATGAACTTAACCAACCTTCTCCCCAGCATCACCACCATCTGGTTTGTGTGAATTGCCACAAGACGATCGAGTTTACTAATGAGGTGGTTTTGCAAATTTGTCGCAAGCAGGCTGAATCTGCACAATTCGATATGCTCGACTGCCAGATGACAATTCACGCCATCTGTCCCGAAGCGGTCGATCGGGGTTGGCCATCGGTCCTGCCCGAGGATTGGGAATGCCCTAGATCTGGTTGGTCGCGAGATGCTGCTGAGTTTAGCTAGATGGCAGCTTCTGGGAGCTGATTGGTGTTTTAATTAGCTTGCTAGTAACAGCATATAAGTAATTTTTGCCCAATTTCTATCTAACTTAATGAAAATTAATCTCAAATTAATTAAGAATTACTTGCAATAAGTCTTGAGACATCATATGATTGATGGCCTAGCCGTCACCCCCGGGGGAGATGGGGAGACTGGGAGACTGGGAGAGGGGGAGACGGGGAGCAGGGGGAGTGTGGGGAGTGTGGGGAGTGTGGGGAGTGTGGGGAGTGTGGGGAGTGTGGGGAGTGTGGGGAGTGTGGGGAGTGTGGGGAGTGTGGGGAGTG
>Ga0209172_10000655_pt1 | contig 91155 bp, 88 predicted proteins | sample LarsenN4metaG_FD_184113 | JGI IMG/M metagenome (GOLD analysis project Ga0209172, IMG submission 184113) | Hot spring sediment bacterial and archeal communities from British Columbia, Canada, to study Microbial Dark Matter (Phase II) - Larsen... ... | reverse complement strand
TTACCTGCAGAAAAAGGCCGCTTCATTGGGCTTCAATCTTCAACCCGTCAGCACCGTTTGCCCGTGAAGCCCACAAAATCTAAGCCCTTGTCACAGCACGGTTCATAAAGCTGTTTCTTGAGAGCGGAGCACCTGCGCAGTCGAAGGGCGAAGGAACATCACCATGCAGGGAATAACCTGATGGAGAAAGCGTACGCGATGTGGCGCGCCTTCCAGGATCGCGTGGTGGCGCCGCTCGCCGCGCTGCTCCTTCTCGGATGCACGCTGCTCGCGATCGTCGAGATTTTCCGGCGCTACCTCCTCGGCGTATCGTTCGACTGGCAGCAGGACGCGGTCACGTTTTTCACGCTGAGCGGTGTTTTTCTCTACTTCGGCATCGCGCAACGCTACGGCTCGCATCTCAACGTCGCGCTGCTGACGGAATCGCTGGAGACGGTGGGGCCGCGCGCGCGCCGCATCGCGGACATCGTGCGGCTCCTTGCGCTCGCCTTCTCCTGCGTCTTTCTGCTGCTCGTCCTGTGGTGGGCGCTGCCCGAAATCCGCGACAGCATCGAGTACGAGAGCCGCACCGAGAGCCTTGCCTTTCCGATGTGGCCGTTTCTCGTGGCGCTCTTCTGCGGGTTCGCCCTGATGGCGGTCACCATGTTCTTCCAGATCTATCGCCAGGTACACAGGCTGCGTGGGCGCACGGTGCTGAGAGAGCCCGAAGGCGGCGAAGCGGCCGGCCACTGAGTTCAGCGGGGGAGGGAATCGATGTACATCGTGGGCGGGGTGGTTTTCGCGCTCCTCATTCTGAGCGTGCCGATCGGCATCGCGCTGAGCGCCGCCGCTGCCGCCTACATCGCGGTCGATCCGCTGCTCACCGCCGAGGTCATCTTCCGCGCGTTCTTCAACTTCATCGGCAAGTACTCGCTGATGGCGATCCCGCTTTTCATCTTCGCGGGATTCCTCATGGAGAAGACCGGCTTGGTCGCCCAGCTCTTCCGCTTTTCGGACTCGCTCGTGGGCTGGATGCCGGGAGGGTTTGGTGTCGCGACCGTGCTCGCGTGCGTCATGTTCGGCGCCATTTCCGGCTCGAGCGTCGCTATGGCCGCCGCGATGAGCGTCATCGCCATTCCCGAGATGAGGAAGCGCGGCTATCCGGACTGGTTTTCCGGGGGGCTCGTCGCGACCGCGGGCGGCATCGCGATGCTGATTCCGCCGAGCATCATCCTGATTCTCTACGGCATCGTTACCGAGACCTCGATCGTCAAGCTGTTCTTCGCGGGGGTCATACCGGGATTGCTGCTCGCCCTCGGCAATGCGCTGAGCGTGATCGTCATCGCATGGATCATCAAGCTGCCGCGCGGCACGTTCGACCGGCGTCGGCTGTGGGTGGAATTCAAGGGTGCGGCCCCGGCGCTCGGCATGCCGGTGGTGATCCTGGGCGGCCTCTACGGTGGCCTTTTCACGCCGACCGAGGCGGCGGCCGCTGCGTGCGGCTATGCGCTCGTCTACGGCTTCCTGTCGCGTGGGCGGGAATTCCTGCGCGAGCTCATTCCCACCGCGTGCCGCTCGCTCAATCTGACCGCCGTGATCCTCTTCCTCGTGGGCAGCGTCGGCGTGTTTCAGTTCCTGCTCGCCAACATGTACTGGCCGCAACGCATCGCCGAAGCGGTCGTCGCCATGGGGCTGACACCGCTCGGCTTCATCTTCGCCTACATGGCGATCCTCATCGTCCTCGGCATGTTCGTGGACGGCATCGCAATGGTGCTGCTCACCGTCCCCGTGATCTATCCGATCGCCATCGCGCTCAAGATCGACCCGGTGCACCTCGCGATCATGATCACGCTCAACGTCGAGATGGGGGTCGTGACGCCGCCGGTCGGTCTCAATCTCTTCGCCGTGAGCGGGACATCGCGCATTCCCCTGGTACAGGTGGTCAAAGGGACGATCCCGTTCTTCCTGGGCGACCTGAGCGTGCTGCTGCTGGTCATCTTCTTTCCGGGGCTCGCGACCTGGCTGCCCAACATGCTGGTGACCGACGTTTTCGGATAGGGGATCGTGGAGGCGCTTTTTTTGGCGCCTCTTGACGTAAATCAATGCGATGCATCGCTTCGCGGGCGAACATACGGCGCGCTGCGCAGTCAAACAAAACTCCGGCTGGTGCAATGCACCATGCCGATCGAATTCAACGGAAGGAGGAAATATCCATGCTGCATCGAAAAAGCCGTCTGCTGGGAACCGTCGCCGCAGTCACCGCCGTTTTCGCCGTGTCCGCGCTTGCCCCTGCGCATGCGCAGGAGCGGAAATCGATCCGCTGGGCGACTTCGAGCGTCGACTCATACGGATACAAGGTCGCCGCGTCGATGACCAAGATCGTGGAGGAAGCGCTCGGCGCCAATGTCACCGTCACGGTCAATCCGTATCCCTCGACCACCGGGGCGATGAAGGCCGCGATGGACGGCAACGCCGAGATCGGCTATACCGCCGACGTCGGCATGACGGAGCTCTACGAGGGCACCGGCGGCTTCAAGGGCTACAAGCCGGCGAAGGGCATGCTGGTGCACACGTGGTATGCCTACCCGATGGAGTCCTTCATGGCGACTTCGGCGAAGGAGGCGGGGAAGTACAAGTGCTGGAAGGATTTCAGCGGCAAGCCCGTCTTCTATACCACCGCGGGCTTCATGAACTGGCTCAACTTCATGCGCATCCACAAGGCGCTCGGCTACCAGTTCCGCCACGTGCAGATCGATCCGAAGACCCAGAGCGACGCGCTGCAGGGCGGCACGATCACCGGTTCGGTGGCCTACACGACCGCGGGACGCTCACTCGCGCCGTACTGGAAGGAAACCGAAGTGCGGATGGATATCCGCGTCATCAATCCGTGCCCGGATGAGATCGCGAAGCTGAAGCAGGCCGGCCTCGCGGTCGTCGAGATCGATCCCAAGCAGGCGTTCAGCAAGGACGTCGGCGTCAACCAGATCTACGGCGTGCCGATCCTTTTCGCCTACAACGTGCGGCCCGACATGCCCGAGGAGGACGTCTACAAGATGCTCACGGCGTTCTACAAGAACAAGGACAAGCTCGCGCAGGCCGACCCCGGATTTACTCCGATGGCGAAGGACTTCGTCGGCATGCAGGTCCAGGGCATCAACGCCAACCCGAACGTTCCGGTGCATCCCGGCCTCGCGCGCTTCCTGAAGGAGCAGAAAGCGTGGAACGAGAAGTGGAAGATCGCGAAATAAGTTGATTCCCCTCCTCCGATGAGGAGGGGTGCCCACTCAAGTGGGCGGGGTGGTGATGATGCGAGCATTGGGGGGAGATTCATGCCGACGGGACCGTTGAAGCGCTGCGCAAGCCTTGCCAATCTCATCTTTGCGCTTTCGCTGGTCCTTTTCATCTGGGTCATCTGGTACTGCTTCACCGGCTCGGGCGGGCCGCAGGAGCTCGTCTCGCGCCTGCTGCCGATCGCGCTCGCGCTCCAGATTCTCTTCATGTACCAGAAGGAGTACTTCTACAAGTGGCTGCCGTCGTGGGGCAACCATTTCGCGGTCGTCCTCTATCTCGGCATCTGCGTATACGCGTTCGTCTATTTCCTGCTCTACTACGAAGACATAGCGATCTGGCGGCAGGGCTCCTACACGACGCAGGACTTCGTCGTCGGGCTCCTCATGTTCCTGCTGGTGATGGAATTGTCGCGCCTCGCGCACCCGGTGCTGTTCTGGGTGAACCTGGTGCTCGTGTTCTACACGCTCTTCGGTTACCTGAGCCCGATCGATTTCTTCTGGCATCCGGGTACCTCGTTTTACCGCATCGTCACCTCGAGCACCGTGGAGATGTCGAACGGCATCTACGGCATCTACGGCCAGATCGCGCTCACACTGATCGCCGCTTTCCTGCTTCTCGCGGCGGCGGCAAACGGCTTCGGTGCGCAGAGCGCGATGATTCTGGTCATGCAGCGGCTCGCCGGGCGCAACCGCCAGATGGTGCCGCAGGCCGCCGTCATGGGCTCGATGTCGATCGGCATGGTGAGCGGCAGCGGCTCGGCCAATGCGGTCGTGGTGGGCACCATCACCATCCCGCTGATGAAGCGCTATGGCGTGCCGGGGGTATTTGCCGGCGCCGTCGAGACGGCTGCATCGATGGGCGGTCTGCTCATGCCGCCGATGATGGGCGTCGGCGCGTTCCTGATGGCCGACTTCATGGGGGTGCCGTACTGGGACGTGGTGGTGCGCGGCTTTTCGCTGGCGCTCGTCTATTATCTCTCGCTCGCATTCGCCGTGTATCTCATCTGCGTCGCGCTCCTCCCGCGCGAAGCGATCGAGCCGCCGGCGGTCTCCGGCTACAACCGGATCAAGACGTCGATCTTCTTCCTCGGCGTGCTTTTCCTGCTCGTGGCGATGGGGCTCTTGGGCATCGGCGAGCTGCTCGCCGCGCTCTATACCGCCGCTTTCATGTTCGTGCTGCTCCTCGCCAATTTCCTCTACTTCAAGTACGTGCTGAAGGATGCCGTCGCCGCGCAGGAGACCTTCCTCGGCAACCTGCGCAAGACCATCGAGACCCACGCCGACATGACGTCGTATCTCACGCTGCTCCTCGCGACACTGGGCATCATGATCGGGCTCTTCACGGTGACGGGCTTCATCAACCGCATGGGCGGCATGCTGCTCCAGCTCGGCGCATGGCACATCATGGCGCTCATCTTCATGGCGTTCGTGTTCGGCTGGCTCGTCGGGATGGGCCTTCCTCCCACGGCGACCTACATCATCGGCGCCGTGGTGATCGTGGGGCCGATGCGCGAGCTCGGCGTCAATCCGTGGGTCGCGCATTTCTTTGTCTTCCTGCTCTCGGTGTGGGGGGAGCTCTCGCCGCCGACTTCGCTTACCGCGGCGATTTCCGCGCGCATCGCCGAAGCCTCCTTCATGCAGACCATGTGGGTCGCGCTGCGGATATGCCTGCCGGTCACGCTGATGACGTTCGCCATCTTCACGCGCGACGACATGGTGGTGAACCCGGGCTGGTCGCAGGTCGGTGCGACGCTCCTCGTCTTCGTCGGCACCTGCGCGGTTGCCTACGCGATGTTCGGTCGCTTCGCCACGGCCGCGACCGGCGATATCCTCTACCGCATCATCGTCGCGATGCTCGGTTTCATCGCGTTGTTCCATCCCGACGACACGCCGGCGACCATGGCCGGGGTCGTTGCGCTTGTCGCGACGATATTCGGCGTGTGGCGCCATCGCCGGGTCGCGCCGCGCGTCGAGCTCAGGCCTCAGCCGGCTGCGTAGGCCACGAATCGTCTCTGGTTCAAAGGCTTATTTAGTTCAAAGCCTTATCGTGCTATCCTTGCGGGTTAATCAATCCACAAGGTGGTTCCGTTCATGGCGGCAGTCGAGCGCACATTGTCGATCATCAAGCCCGATGCGGTGTCGAAGAACGTCATCGGGCAGATTTATACCCGTTTCGAGCAGGCCGGCCTGAAGATCGTCGCGGCGCGCATGATGCATCTTTCGCGCGAGCAGGCGGAGGGCTTCTACGCCGTGCACCGCGAGCGCGCTTTCTTCAGGGATCTCGTCGATTTCATGATCTCCGGTCCGGTGATGATCCAGGTGCTGGAAGGCGAGAACGCCATCCAGAAAAATCGCGATCTCATGGGCGCCACCGATCCGCGCAAGGCCGCACCCGGGACGATCCGCGCCGACTTCGCGCAGAGCATCGACGCCAACGCGGTACACGGATCCGACTCGCCGCAGACCGCCGCGGTGGAAATCGGGTATTTCTTCCCGGCGCACGAGATCTTTTCACGCTAGGGGCCGCATGACGGTGAATCTGCTCGGGCTCGATGCCCGGCAACTCCAGGACTTCGTAAGCGCTCTCGGCGAGAAACCATACCGCGCGCAGCAGCTCATGCGCTGGATCCACCGCGCCGGCGTGGCCGACTTCGGCGCGATGACCGACATGGCGAAGGCGCTGCGCGAGCGACTCGTGGCGAGCGCGACGATCGAGGCGCCGACGGTCCTGCGCGACACCACCGCGCCGGACGGCACGCGCAAATGGCTGCTCGACGTCGGGACCGGCAACGCGATCGAAACCGTTTTCATTCCCGAGCCGGGCCGCGGCACGCTCTGCATCTCTTCGCAGGCGGGCTGTGCGCTCGAGTGTTCGTTCTGCTCCACCGGCCGTCAGGGCTTCAACCGCAATCTCACGTTCGCGGAAATCATCGGCCAGCTCTGGCTCGCGAACCAGGCGCTCGGCCGCGGCGTGACGGCGGAGCGGCCGATCACGAACGTGGTGATGATGGGCATGGGCGAGCCGCTCGCCAACTTCGACAACGTCGTGCGCGCGCTCCAGCTCATGCTGGACGACGATGCCTATGGGCTTTCGCGCCGCCGGGTCACGGTGAGCACCTCGGGACTCGTGCCCTGGATCGATCGCCTGCGCGATGCCTGTCCGGTGGCGCTCGCCGTTTCGCTGCACGCGCCGGACGATGCCTTGCGCGACCAGCTCGTGCCGATCAACCGCAAGTACCCGATCCGCATGCTGCTGGACGCGTGCGTGCGCTACCTCGAGAAGGCGCCGCGCGACTTCATCACGTTCGAGTACGTGATGCTGGCCGGTGTGAACGACAGCGTGGAGCAGGCGCGGCGTCTCGCGGCACGCCTCGAATCGGTGCCGTGCAAGCTCAACCTGATCCCGTTCAATCCGTTTCCGAATTCGGGTTATACGCGCTCCGGTCCCGAAGCGATCGCGCGCTTTCGCGATGTGCTGGCGCGCGCGGGATATACGGTCACCGTCCGCAAGACGCGCGGTGACGACATCGCCGCGGCCTGCGGCCAGCTCGCCGGCGAAGTGCAGGATCGGCGTCGCCGCCGTGCGCCGCGTCCGGAGGCGACGACGACATGAACTGGCGCCGGGGAGCGGTCCTTTTCGCTGTGTTGCTTTCCGCCGGATGCGCGGTGCAGCCGCCACAGCCGGAAGTGCGGCCGGACCGCGATACCACGGGCGGGGAGCCGGACCAGACGGCGCGCGCCCGCATCCATACCGAGCTTGCGGCCGGCTACTTCGAGCTCGGCAACATGAGCGTCGCGCTCGAGGAAGCGCAGATCGCGCTGCGTGCCGACCCCAGCTACAGCCCGGCGCACAACGTCGCGGGCCTCATCTACTCGAATCTCAAGGAGGACCGGCTCGCGGAGCAGCACTTCCAGAGCGCGCTGCGGTTGAACGCGCTCGACTCCGACTCGAACAACAATTACGGCTGGTTCCTCTGTCAAAGGCGGCGCGAGGCGGAAGGGATCAAGTATCTGATGGCGGCGCTGCGCAACCCGCTCTATCAGTTTCCCGAGCGCACCTACGTGAACGCTTCGCTGTGTGCGCGACAGCAGGGCGATCTTGCGGCCGCGGAGCAATATGCGCTGAGCGCGATCAAGCTCCGGCCGTCGCATCCGCCGGCGCTGTTCCAGGCGGCGGACCTCGCCTACGCGCGCGCGGATTACGCCGCGGCAAAGGGCCATCTCGATCGGCTGATGCAGATCGTGCAGCCCAACGCCCAGGCGCTGTGGCTCGGCCTGCGCATCGAGCGCAGGCTGGGCGACCGCGCGGCCGAGGAAAGCTACGCGCATCGGCTGCGCAGCAACTTCCCGGAGTCGCGCGAAGCCCGGGCGCTGCTCGCCGGCCAGTACGAATGACCGATATGGCAGACAACCCCGAGCTGCGCATGCGCGAACGGGGTCCGGGCCCGCTGCTCGCGGCCGCCCGCACGGCACAGAACTTGAGCGTCGCGGACGTCGCGCGCCAGCTCAAGCTTTCCGCGAGCCAGGTGACCGCGCTCGAGGCGGGGGAGTACGAGCGCCTTCCCGGCCCGGTGTTCGTGCGCGGTTTCGTGCGCAATTACGCGCGGCTGCTCAAGATGGATCCGGATCGCCTGCTCGCGATGGTCTCCGACCTTCCGGGGCAGGATGTACCCCACGCGATGCCGACCGCGCGCGGTGTTCCGTTCCCCTCGAAGACCGAGCGGCGCTGGCCGCGTGCCCTGATGGTCGTCATGCTCCTTGCCGTCGTCGCGCTCGGTGCCTACGAGTTCTACGGCGACGGCCGCGGCGTGGAGGTCCAGACCAAGACCGTTGCGCCCGCGGCAGTGCAGGAGACGGCCCCACCGCCCGCGCCCGCAGCGGCGAGCGAGCCGGCAGCGCCTCCGGTGCAGGCCGCTTCCACTTCGCCGGAAAAAGTGGCACCCGCACCGGTCGATGGCACCTCGGTGCCGGTAAGGCCCGAGGAAGGCACATTGCGTTTCGTGTTCAGGCGCGATTCGTGGGTCGAGGTGCGCGACGGCAATGGCCGCGTGCTGATGACGCGGCTCAATGCCGCAGGCACCCAGCAGCATCTTTCGGGCAAGCCGCCGTTTTCGCTCGTGATCGGGAATGCGCGCGGCGTCGAGCTTACGTACAATGGCGCGCCGGTCGATCTCGGGGCGCACACGGTGCGCGACGACATCGCCCGCCTGAGGCTGCAATGAACTGCCATCCCGCATACGGTCCCGCGCCGCGCCGCAGGAGCCGCCAGGTTCGCGTCGGCGACGTCGCGATCGGGGGCGGCGCGCCCATCGTCGTCCAGTCGATGACCAATACCGACACGGCGGACCTCGCTGCGACCGTCCAGCAGGTGGCGGCGCTCGCCCGCGCCGGATCCGAAATCGTGCGGGTCACGGTCAATAACGCCGAAGCCGCCGCGCAGGTGCCGCACATCCGCGATCGGCTCGAGCGGATGGGCATCACGGTCCCGCTCGTCGGCGATTTCCACTTCAACGGGCATCGGCTCCTCACCCAGCATCCGGCGTGCGCGGAGGCGCTCGCGAAGCTCCGCATCAATCCGGGCAACATCGGCCGCGGATCGAAGCGCGACGAGCAGTTCGCGACGATGATCGAATTCGCGTGCCGCTATGCGAAGCCGGTGCGCATCGGCGTCAACTGGGGGAGTCTTGACCCGGAGCTCCTCGCGCGCATGATGGACGAGAACGCGAAGCGCCCCGACCCCGAGGACGCGGCGGTCGTGACGCGGCAGGCGCTCGTCGCCTCGGCGCTCGAGAGCGCGCGTGAGGCCGAAGCGCTCGGGCTGCCCGCCGACGCCATCGTGCTCTCGTGCAAGGTGAGCGGGGTGCAGGATCTGATCGCCGTCTATCGCGATCTCGCTGCGCGCTGCGATTACCCGCTGCACCTCGGTCTCACCGAGGCGGGCATGGGCACGAAGGGCATCGTCGCTTCGACGGCGGCGATGGCGGTGCTGCTGCAGGAGGGGATCGGCGATACCATCCGCGTCTCGCTCACCCCCGAGCCGGGCGGCGATCGCACGCGGGAAGTCGTCGTCGCGCAGGAGATCCTGCAGACGATGGGCTTGCGATCGTTCACACCGATGGTGATCGCCTGCCCCGGATGCGGACGCACGACGAGCACGTTCTTCCAGGAACTGGCGGACCGCATCCAGAGCTATCTGCGCCAACAGATGCCGGTATGGCGTGATCGTTATCCCGGCGTCGAGTCGATGCACGTCGCGGTCATGGGCTGCGTCGTCAACGGCCCGGGCGAGAGCAAGCATGCCAACGTCGGCATCAGCCTACCCGGCTCGGGCGAGAACCCGGTTGCGCCGGTCTATGTCGATGGCGTCAAGACCGTGACGTTGAAGGGCAACGACATCGCGGCCGAATTCCAGAGGATCGTCGAGCAGTACGTCATCGATCACTATTCGAAAAGCGGAGCCGCCCGGAAAGAAGGCGCGGAAGAACGGGCCCATGCGCCCGGATAGACCCTACGCCCGATAATCGCACATGACGCAGAAGATCAGCGCGATCCGCGGGATGAACGACATCCTGCCGGACGAGGCGGAGCTGTGGGAACGCTTCGAGGACGCCGTGCGGCGCTGGGTGCGCGCCTACGGCTACCGCGCGATCCGCACCCCGATCCTCGAGCGCACCGAGCTTTTCGTGCGCTCGATCGGCGCGGTGACCGACATCGTCGAGAAGGAAATGTATACCTTCGTCGACGAGCTGAACGGTGAGCGCCTGACGCTGCGGCCGGAGGGCACCGCTTCCTGCGTGCGCGCGGTGATCGAGCACAATCTCCTCTATGGCGGACCGCAGCGACTGTGGTACTGGGGCCCGATGTTCCGCCACGAGCGCCCGCAGAAGGGGCGCTATCGCCAGTTCCACCAGGTCGGCGTGGAGGCGCTCGGCTTTCCCGGGCCCGACATCGACGCCGAGCACATGCTGATGTGCGCGCGACTGTGGCGCGAGCTCGGGCTCGAAGGCATCGCGCTCGAGGTGAACACGCTCGGGAGCGCCGAGGCGCGGGCGCGTTACCGCGCGCGGCTCGTCGCGTATCTCGAGCGGCACGCGGAAGCGCTCGATGAAGACTCGAAGCGGCGCCTCCACGCGAATCCGTTGCGCGTGCTCGACTCCAAGAATCCCGCGATGCGGGCGATCATCGAGGGCGCGCCGAAGCTCGCCGAGGACCTCGACGACGAGTCCGCCGCAAGTTTCGAGGAACTGCAGAAGCGCCTGCGCGCGGCGGGCCTCGCCTATGTCGTCAATCCCCGGCTCGTACGCGGCCTCGACTACTACAATGGCGCGGTGTACGAATGGGTGACCGACCGGCTCGGGGCGCAGGGCACGGTATGCGCGGGCGGTCGCTATGACGGTCTGATCGAGCAGATCGGCGGCAAGCCCGCCCCCGCGTGCGGTTTTGCGATGGGGATGGAGCGGCTGCTCGCGCTGATGAAGGACGCCGGCACGATCGCGGCACGCAGCGCGCCCGATGTGTATCTCGTGCACCAGGGGGACGCGGCGGGACGCATGGCGGATGCGCTCGCGGAGCGCCTGCGCGACCATAAGCTCGCTGTCGTCCTGCACTGCGGCGGCGGCAGCTTCAAGGCGCAGATGCGGAAAGCCGACGCGAGCGGCGCGCAGTTTGCCGTCATCGTCGGCGACGAAGAGGCGCAGGCGAACGAAGTGAGCGTGAAGCCGCTGCGCAGCGCCGTGGCGCAGACGCGCGTGCCGCTCGATCAGGCGATCGCGCTGATCCGGCGCGAGAAGACGATGCCAACCGACAGGGAAGTGTGATGGCGTACGACTTGCAGGAACAGGAGCAGATTGAGGCGATCAAGTCATGGTGGGAGCGCTACGGCACGCTCGTCATCGCGGCGGTGGTCGCGTGCGTCCTCACGATCACGGCGTTTCAGGGCTGGCGCTACTATCGGCACCAGCAGTCGATCGCCGCCGTGACGCTCTACGACCAGCTCACGCAGGCGGAGCGCGCGAACGACCACAAGCGCGTGCGCGACATCGCCGCGCAGGTGATCGACAGGTACTCGCGCACCCCCTACGCGGCGATGGCGGCACTGAGCGCGGCGCGCGCCGCGTTCGAGACCGGCGATCTCGACGCCGCGAAAACGCATTTGCAGTGGGTGATCGAGCGGGCGCGCGAAGAGGAAATGAAGGACCTCGCGCGGCTGCGTCTCGCGGGCGTGCTGCTCGACCAGAAGAAGCACGACGAAGCGCTCGCGCTCGTGAACGCCCCGCATTCGGCGGCGTTCGATGCGCTCTACGCCGACATGAAGGGCGACATTCTGCTCGCGCAGGGCAAGCGCGGAGACGCGCGCGGTGCCTACCAGCAGGCGCTCGAGAAAAGCGACCCGAGAAGCCCGTATCGGCCGATGATCCAGGCGAAACTCGACGCGTTGGGCGAGGCGAAATGAGCCGCGCGTTTCGCATCGGGGTTGCCGCAGCGCTCGCGGTGTTCGTCGCGGGCTGCCAGACCGTCACCAGCACCTACGACCGGCTCTTCGGCCGCACGCCCGAGACGCGCAAGCCCGCGGAGCTGGTCACCTTCACGCCCGTGTTCACTCCCAAGGTGTTGTGGCAGGCGAGCGTCGGAGCCGCGGACAAGCAGACGTTCTTTCCGGCGGTGACGGGCGGCGCGGTATATGCGGCCGGCGCGTCCGGCCAGATCGCGGGCTTCGATGCGAACGGGCGGCAGACTTTGCGCATAGATGTCGGACAGCGACTGTCCGGAGGGGTCGGCACGGGCGGGGGACTCGTCCTCGTCGGCACGCCGAAGGGCGAGGTCCTCGCCTACGACCGCGACGGGAAGCTCGCGTGGAAGGCGCAGCTCACCGGTGAAGTGCTTGCGCCTCCCAAGGCGGAAGACGGCGTGGTGGTCGCGCGCGCGGGTGACGGGCGGATCTTCGGGCTCGACGCGGCGACCGGCAAGCGGCGCTGGCTGTACCAGCGCTCGCTGCCGGCGCTCTCGGTGCGCAGCCACGCCGGCGTCGTGATCCACCGCGGCGGCGTCTTCGCCGGATTTCCGGGCGGCCGCATGGTGGCGCTGTCGCTCGCCAACGGTAACGTCGGCTGGGAGGCGATCGTGGCGGTTCCGCGCGGGACGACCGAGCTCGAGCGCGTCGCGGACATTACGAGCCTGCCCGTCGTGGACGATCGCCAGGCGTGCGCCGTCGCCTTCCAGGGCCGGGTGGCGTGTGTCGAAGCGCAGTCCGGCAGCTCGATCTGGGCGCGCGACTTCTCGAGCATCGCGGGCATGGGGACCGATGGCCGCAACCTCTACATCACCGACGACCAGAACGCGGTGGTCGCGCTCGACCGGACGAACGGCGCGAGTCTCTGGAAGCAGGACCGGCTCTTCGGGCGCGGCGTGACCGCGCCGCTCACGCTCGGCCGTTACGTGATCGTCGGCGACTTCCAGGGCTACGTGCATTTCCTGTCGCGTGAGGATGGCTCGTTCGCCGCGCGCATCGCGACCGACGGCAGCCCGGTCATGGCTCCGCCGGTTGCGCTCGACATGACGAGCTTCGCGGTGCAGACGCGCAGCGGCGGCGTATTCGCGATCTCGACCCAATAGACGCCGGCTGCCGTTGTTGGCCGCAAGCTGCGTGCACCGGGAACGGGCGGGCAGGAACCGACGCTAAGCGCATGAAACCCACCATCGTCATCGTCGGCCGGCCGAATGTCGGCAAATCGACGCTCTTCAATCGCCTGACGCGCAGCCGCGACGCGATCGTCGCCGACGTGCCGGGGCTGACGCGCGATCGTCACTACGGCGAGGGCAGGGTGGGCGGCAAGCCCTACCTCGTCGTGGATACCGGCGGCTTCGAACCGGTCGCCGAGGATGGCATTTTCCGCGAGATGGCGCGCCAGACACGCCAGGCGATCGACGAAGCCGACGCGATCCTCTTCGTGGTGGACGGCCGTGCCGGGCTCACCACGCAGGACCGCGAGATTGCCCATGAGCTGCGGCGCACCGGGCGGCGTATCCACGTCGTGGTGAACAAGGCGGAAGGCATGGCGGCCGCGCTCGTCACCGCGGAATTTCACGCGCTGGGTTTGGGCGAGCCGCTGCCCGTCTCGGCGGCGCACGGCGAGAACGTGTCGGATCTCATGGACATCGTGCTCGCCGATTTCCCCGACGCCGGGGAGCAGGCGCAAAGCGTGTCCGACAAGCATCCGCGAATCGCCGTTGTCGGGCGCCCGAACGTCGGAAAATCCACGCTCATCAACGCGCTGCTTGGAGAAGAGCGCGTGCTCGTCTTCGACCAACCGGGCACGACGCGGGACGCGATCCATGTCGAGTTCGAACGCGCCGGCCGGCGCTATACGCTCATCGACACCGCAGGGGTGCGCCGGCGCGGCCGCATCGAGGATGCGCCGGAAAAGTTTTCCGTGATCAAGACCCTGCAGGCGATCGCGGATGCCAACGTGGTGGTCCTCGTGCTCGACGCGCGGCAAGACATCGCGGAGCAGGACGCACATATCGCGGGATTCATCCTCGAAGCGGGCCGGGCGCTGGTCGTGGCCGTCAACAAGTGGGATGGGCTCGGTGAGGAGGCGCGCGATCTCGTGCGGCGGGCGCTGGCGCGCAGGCTCAAGTTTCTCGACTTCGCGCGCGTGCACTTCATCTCCGCGCTTGCGGGCAGCGGCATCCGCGGCCTGATGGCTTCCGTGGATGCGGCCTATCAGGCGGCGATGGCGCGGCTTCCGACCCCGCGACTCACCCGGGCGCTGCAGGCGGCGGTCGCCCGCCAGCAGCCGCCGCGCGCCGGTCGCGTGCGGCCCAAGCTGCGCTATGCCCACCAGGGGGGTATGAATCCGCCCCGCATCGTCATCCACGGCACGGCGCTGGAGCACGTTTCCGATCGCTATCGCCGCTATCTGGAACGATTTTTCCGCGATGCTTTCAAATTGCAGGGCACGCCGCTCAAGGTGGAATTCAAAAGCGGGCGCAACCCGTATGTGAGCGCATGACGGCGTGTTCGGCTAACCCTATGGCCTAACGGCGAAATTTCAAGTAAAGTGACCATTTCCGATCCAATAACGACAACGGCGAGGGCATCATGAGCAACAAGGGCCAGTTACTACAAGACCCGTTCCTGAACACTTTGCGTAAGGAGCACATCCCGGTCTCGATTTACCTCGTCAACGGCATCAAGTTGCAGGGGCAGATTGATTCGTTCGACCAGTATGTCGTCCTGCTCAAAAACACGGTGACCCAGATGGTGTACAAGCACGCCATCTCGACCGTCGTTCCCGCGCGGCCCGTCAACTTCCAGCTCGATCAGGGTGCCGACTAGACCCGATGTCGGTCTTTTCCCGTAATTGATGTTCGACCGTCCCGGCCACGGCACCGAGGCGGTGCTGGTCAGTCTCGACTTCGGCGAGCCGGATCACGCCGACAGCCTGCAGGAAATGCAGCAGCTCGTGGCGAGCGCGGGCGTCGCCACGCGCGCCGTGGTCAAGGGCCGCCGCCACAGGCCGGACGCCGCCTACTTCGCCGGCCGCGGCAAGGTGGCCGAGATCTCCGAGTCGGTGTCCGCGCACCGGGCCCCGCTCGTCATCTTCAACCACGACCTTTCGCCCGTGCAGGAACGCAATCTCGAGCAGGAGCTCAAGTGCCGGGTGGTGGACCGCACCAGCCTGATCCTCGACATCTTCGCCCAGCGCGCGCGCAGCCACGAAGGGAAGCTCCAGGTCGAGCTCGCCCAGCTCGAGCATCTCTCCACGCGGCTCGTCCGCGGGTGGAGCCACCTCGAGCGGCAAAAGGGCGGCATCGGCCTGCGGGGCCCGGGCGAGACGCAGCTCGAAACCGACCGGCGGCTGCTGGCGAAGCGCGTCAAGGTGCTGAAGGAGAAGCTCGGGCGCGTGCGCCGCCAGCGCGAGGTGCAGCGCCGCGCCCGCTCGCGCTCCAACGTGCTTTCCGTTTCGCTCGTGGGCTACACCAATGCCGGAAAGTCGACGCTTTTCAACCGGCTCACCCACGCGGACGCCTACGCGGCCGATCAGCTCTTCGCGACGCTCGACACCACGACGCGCCGTCTTCATCTGGAGAGCGGCGCGCCGGTGGTGCTGTCCGATACCGTCGGATTCATCCGTCATCTGCCGCACTCGCTGGTCGCCGCGTTTCGCGCGACCCTCGAGGAGACCGCGCGCGCGGATCTCCTGTTGCACGTCGTGGACGCGAGCAGCCCGACGCGCGATGCGCAGATCGAAGCGGTGAACGAGGTGCTCGCGGAAATCGGCGCCGAAGACATTCCGCAGGTGCTCCTCTACAACAAGATCGACCGCACGCAGATTGGGGCCCGAAGCGAGCGCGATCAGTATGGTAGAATCGCACGTGCCTGGATCAGCGCGAGATCGGGGGAAGGAATGAATCTCGTGCGGCTCGCGCTGGAACACCATGCTTCGGGCCACGTGCAGCGCGCTGAGGGCGCTGCCAGCCCGGCCGCGGCCTAGAAACCTACAACTTCTCTCGATGCCCGCTTACGCAAGGTCATTTCGCGACTGGATGAAGGCGCGCGCGCTGCGCGCGGTGGGCGCGCTGATGTCGCTCAACGACCCGCAGTGGGGCAAGCGTCCCGGCCGCGAGGGTCCGCCGGATCTCGACGAGCTGTGGCGCAACTTCAACCGCAGGCTGGACGGGCTTTTCGGGCGCCGTGGCGGCGGCAGCGGCGACGGCGAACGGCCGCCTTCGACCGGCCGGCGCTTTGGCGGCGCCGGACTGCTCGCGGCGCTGATCGTGGTGGTCTGGCTCGTGAGCGGCTTCTATATAGTCTATGAGGGGCACCGCGGGGTCGTGCTCCGGTTCGGCAAGTTCCAGGAAATCACCATGCCGGGCCCGCGCTGGCACCTGCCATACCCCATCGAGACCGCGGAAGTGGTCAATATCTCCGGCGTGCGCACCGTCGAAGTGGGCTATCGCAACAACATCAAGAGCAAGGTGCTCAAGGAATCGCTCATGCTGACCGACGACGAGAACATCGTCGACGTGCAGTTCGCGGTGCAGTACGTGCTCAAGAGCCCGACCGATTACCTTTTCAACAGCCGCGTGCCCGACGACGCCGTGCTGCAGGCCGCGGAGACCGCGATCCGCGAGATCGTGGGCAAGAGCAGCATGGACTTCGTGATCTTCGAGGGCCGCGCCGAAGTGGCGGCGCGGGCGCGCAAGCTCATGCAGGAGATCCTCGACCGCTACGGCACCGGCATCAGCGTAAGCACGGTCACCATGCAGAACGCGCAGCCGCCGGAGCAGGTGCAGGCCGCGTTTGACGATGCGGTGAAGGCGGGGCAGGACCGCGAGCGCCAGAAGAACGAGGGGCAGGCCTACGCGAACGACGTGATCCCGAAGGCGCGCGGCGCGGCGGCGCGGCTGGTGCAGGAGGCCGAGGGCTATCGCCAGCGCGTGATCGAGCAGGCGGAGGGTGATGCCGCGTACTTCCGGCAACTGCTCGCCGAGTACTCCAAGGCGCCGCAGGTCACGCGGGAGCGGCTCTACATCGAGGCGGTGCAGCAGGTGCTCAGCAATACCAGCAAAGTGCTGATCGATCAGAAAGGCGGCAACAACCTGCTCTACCTCCCGCTCGATCGCATCATGCAGATGACCGGAGCGGTGCCGCCCAAGGAAGCGGCCTCCAAGCCGGCTGAGGCGCCGCCGGAGCCCTCGACGGCCCGCAGCCGCGAGGCGTTCCGCAGCCGCGAGCGGGAGGCACGCTGATGAAGCTCAATCTCGGCACGATCCTGATCGCCGTCATCGTCGCGCTCGTGATCGCGGCGCTCAGCATGTTCGTCGTCGATCAGAGGCAGAACGCGCTCGTGTTCCGGCTGGGCGAGGTGATCGACGTCAAGAAATCGCCCGGGCTCTACTTCAAGGTGCCGCTCCTCGACAACGTGCGCTATTTCGACGTGCGCATCCTCACGATCGACACGCCGGAGGCGGAGCGCTTCCTCACCTCCGAAAAGAAGAACGTGCTGGTCGATCTCTTCGTGAAATGGCGCATCACCGACGTGCGCCAGTACTACGTGAGCGTGCGCGGCGAGGAATCCGCTGCCGCGACCCGGCTGCAGCAGACGATCAACGACGGTCTGCGCGCGGAGTTCGGCAATCGCACGGTGCACGAGGTCGTCTCCGGCGAGCGCGATCAGATCATGGAGCTCATGCGCAAGAAAGCGAACGAGGATGCCAAGTCGATCGGCGCCGAGGTGATCGACGTTCGGCTGAAGCGCGTCGATCTGCCGCAGGAAGTGAGCGAGGCCGTCTACCGCCGGATGGAAGCCGAGAGGAAGCGCGTGGCAAACGAGCTGAGATCCACCGGATCGGCGGAGTCCGAGAAGATCCGCGCGGATGCCGACCGCCAGCGCGAGGTCATTCTTGCGGAAGCGTATCGCGACGCGCAGCGCATCCGCGGCGAGGGCGACGCCAGGGCGACCGCGATCTACGCGAAAGCCTACGAGCCCAACGCCGAGTTCTATTCCTTCTACCGCAGCCTGGAAGCGTACAAGCAGAGCTTCAAGAACCGGAGCGACGTGCTTGTTCTCGAGCCGAACTCCGAGTTTTTCAAGTACCTGAGATCGAGCGGCAGGGCCGGCACCGGCAAGTGAGCGCCGGGCTCGGAGACGATCCGCGGCGAGGAGGACCAGCCATCGATGACGACGATCCTGCTCACCGCGCTCGCGCTCATGCTGGTGATCGAAGGCGTGCTGCCGTTCCTGATGCCCGGCGTGTGGCGCCAGACCTTCCGCAAGCTGACCGAGATGACCGACGGACAGATCCGCTTCATCGGGCTCACTTCGATGCTGGCGGGGCTGCTCCTGCTGTATATCGTGCGGCAGTGAGGGGGCGGCGATGAGGAGGTGGCTGCTGCCGGAGTACATCGAGGACATCCTGCCCGCCGAGGCGTTGCACGTCGAGCGGCTGCGCCGGGCGATCCTCGATCTTTTCCAGGTACACGGCTACGAGCTCGTGATGCCGCCGCTCCTCGAGTACCTCGACTCGCTCCTCACGGGAACCGGGCACGACCTCGACCTCCAGACGTTCAAGCTCGTGGATCAGCTCTCCGGCCGCATGCTCGGCGTGCGCGCGGACATCACGCCGCAGGTCGCGCGCATCGACGCGCATCTGCTGAACCGCAGCGGCGTCACGCGCCTCTGCTACTGCGGCAGCGTGCTGCACACGCTGCCGAACGGCATGACCCGCACGCGCGAGCCGCTGCAGATCGGCGCCGAGATCTACGGGCATCGCGGCGTGGAGAGCGACATCGAGATCCAGCGTCTCATGATGAAGGCGCTGACGGAGAGCGGTGTGGCACGCGCGTATCTCGATCTCGGGCATGTGGCGGTTTTCCGCAGCCTGATCCGCCGCGCGAAAGTCACACGCGAGCTCGAGACCGAGCTCTTCCGTGCGATGCAGCTGAAGGACGTGCCCGAAGTGCGCCGTCTGAGCCGAGGTCTGGACGGCAGAACGCACGAAGCGCTCACGCTGCTGCCAGAGCTCTACGGCGGCCCCGAGGTGCTGAAGCTCGCGCGCAGGAAGCTTCCGCCGTACCCCGAGATCCGTGCCGCGCTCGCAACACTGGCTGCGCTGTCGCAGCGGCTGCGGGACATCGCGCGCATCCGCTGCTTCGACCTCGCGGAGCTGCGCGGCTACCATTACCACAGCGGCGTCGTGTTCGCGGCGTACGCGGAAGGCTGGCCGAACGCGCTTGCGCTCGGCGGGCGCTATGACGAAGTGGGCAAGGCTTTCGGGCGGGCCCGCCCCGCCACGGGCTTCAGCATGGATCTCCGCGAGCTCGTGTCGGCGGCACCGGACGAGGGCCGGCCCGCCGGGATTCTCGCGCCGTATCAGCCGCGGAACGTCGCGCTGCAGCGGCGGATCGAAGCGCTCAGGCGCCGCGGCGAAGTGGTGGTCGAGGATCTGCCGGGCCATGCGGACTCGATATCGGAATTGAGCTGCGCGCGTCGTCTCGTGCGGCGTGACGGGCGCTGGGTCGTTGAAAAGGTGAAGTAACCGGAATCGCGCTTATGGCAAGGAACGTCGTGGTGATCGGCACCCAATGGGGTGACGAGGGCAAGGGCAAGATCGTCGACTGGTTGACCGATCACGCGCAGGGCGTGGTGCGCTTCCAGGGCGGCCACAACGCGGGGCACACGCTCGTCATCGGCGGGCGCAAGACCGTGCTGCACCTCATTCCCTCCGGCATCCTGCGCGAAGGAGTGGCGTGCTACATCGGCAACGGGGTCGTGCTCTCGCCGCAGGCGCTGATCGAGGAAATCGACATGCTTGAGAAGGCGGGCGTCGATGTGAAATCGCGGCTCAAGGTGAGCGAAGCGTGCGCGCTCATCCTGCCGCATCACGCTGCGGTCGATCAGGCGCGCGAGGCCGCGAAAGGCAGCATGGCGATCGGCACCACCGGCCGCGGCATCGGGCCAGCCTACGAGGACAAGATCGCGCGCCGTGCCATCCGCGTGCAGGACCTTTTTCATCGCAAGCGCTTCGCGGCGAAGCTGGGTGAGCTGCTCGACTACCACAACTTTCTCCTCAAGAACTACTACAAGGCAAAGGCGGTGGACTTCGCGCAGACGCTCGACGAGACGCTCGCGCTCGCGGAGCGCCTCGCGCCGCTCGTCGCCGACGTCCCGCGGCTGTTGTACGAAGCGCAGCAGGCGGGGCAGAATCTGCTCTTCGAGGGCGCGCAGGGCACGCTGCTCGACGTCGATCACGGCACCTATCCTTATGTCACCTCGAGCAATTGCGTCGCGGGCGCTGCGGCCTCGGGCGCAGGCATCGGGCCGGGCGGTCTGCACTACGTGCTCGGCATCACCAAGGCCTACACCACGCGCGTCGGCTCCGGCCCGTTTCCGACGGAGCTCGACGACGAGATCGGGCGTCAGCTTGCGGCGCGCGGCAACGAATTCGGATCGACGACGGGCCGGCCGCGGCGCTGCGGGTGGTTCGACGCGGCGGCGCTCAAGCGCTCGATCCAGATCAACGGCGTGTCGGGGCTGTGCGTGACGAAGCTCGACGTGCTCGATGGCATGGAGAAGGTCCGGCTCGGCGTCGGCTACCGGCTGGACGGAGTGCGCCGCGATATCCTGCCCTTCGGGGCGGAGATGCTCGCCGAATGCGAGCCGATCTACGAGGAAGTCGACGGCTGGGCGACGAGCACGGTGGGGCTTACGCGCTACGAGGAACTTCCCGCGGCGGCGCGCGCCTATCTGGAGCGCATCGAAGCGATCTGCGGCGTGCCGATCGCGCTCATCTCCACCGGTGCGGATCGCGACCAGACGATCGTGCGCCGCCATCCGTTCGAGAGCTGAACGCGGGATGCGCGGGCACTTGGACGCTCCGAAAAATCTTCAGGGGATTGGTGCCGAGGAAGGGACTCGAACCCCCACGATGTTGCCACCGCCAGGACCTGAACCTGGTGCGTCTACCAATTCCGCCACCTCGGCGAGAGAGGGGAAATTTTAACCGATGGCGCTCGGATCGATCAAATGAACCGCCGCAAGACGCGCACTGAAGGTGCGGCGCGGCGCTCGCGCCGGCAGCTCGGGGTGCGCACGCGTTCGCATGCCGGCGGGAAGGCCGGGCCCCGCACGCAGGTGAGCCTGCGCGCGGCCGACCCGTTTCTCGAGCGTGAGCGCGAGCGCTATGCGCAGCCGCTGCCGAGTCGCCAGTACATCCTGCAGATCCTGACCGAGCGCGGCGTACCGGTGAGCGAGGACGAGCTCGTCGATCTGCTCGGAATTGCCGACGACGAGCGCGCGGCGTTCGCGCGGCGCCTGGGCGCGATGGAGCGCGAGGGCGAGATCATGCGCAATCGCCGCAACGCGATCTGCGTGGTGGAGAAGCTCGATCTCGTCCGGGGGCGGGTTCACGGCCACCCCGACGGCTACGGCTTTCTCATTCCCGACGACGGCAGCCCCGATCTCTTCCTCGAGCACAAGGAGATGCTCAAGGTGCTGCACGGCGATCGCGTCGTCGCGCGCCAGTCGGGCTTCGACCGGCGCGGACGGCCCGAAGGCAAGATCGTCGAAGTGCTGGAGCACGCGCACCGGCAGCTCGTCGGCCGCCTCTACGTCGAGCACGGCGTGACCTACGTCGTCGCCGAGGACAAGCGCATCAGCCAGGATTTCATGATTCCTCCGGGCGAAGCGGGCGCGGCGCGGCCCGGGCAGGTGGTCACGATCGAAGTGATCGCGCAGCCGAGCCGCCACGGCCAGCCGGTCGCGCGCGTGCTGGAGGTGCTGGGCAACTACGCGGATCCCGGCATGGAGATCGAGATCGCGCTGCGCAAGCACGATCTGCCATACGTGTTCCCGGAGGACGTCGAGCGGCTCTGCGCGAAGATTCCCGGCGAAGTCACGGAAAAGGACCGGCGCGGGCGCGTCGACATTCGCGACCTGCCGCTCGTCACGATCGACGGCGAGACGGCGAAGGACTTCGACGACGCCGTGTACTGCGAGCCGAGGAAGGGCGGATTCCGCCTGATCGTCGCGATCGCGGATGTGAGCCACTATGTGAAGCACGGCGATGCGCTCGACCGCGAGGCGCTGAAGCGCGGCAACTCAGTGTACTTCCCGCGGCGCGTTATTCCCATGCTGCCGGAGAAGCTTTCGAACGGATTGTGCTCGCTCAATCCCGATGTCGAGCGGCTGTGCGTTGCCTGCGACATGGAGATCGATACGGACGGCGAGATCCTCTCCTACCGTTTCTATCCCGCGCTCATGCGCTCGCACGCCCGTCTCACTTATACCCATGTCGCGCAGGTGCTGGAGCACCCGCGCGGGGCCGCCAATCGCGTCCATCCGGAGCTGACGCCGCATCTGCGCGAACTGCATCGGCTTTACCAGCGCCTCGGGAAGGCGCGCGAGCGGCGCGGGGCGATCGATTTCGAGACCATCGAGACGCAGATGATCTTCGACGATCACGGGAAGATCGAGCGCATCGTGCCGGTGCGGCGCAACGACGCGCACCGCATGATCGAGGAGTGCATGCTGGCGGCAAACGTGTGTGCATCCCACTTCCTGCGGCAGAACGATCAGCCCATGCTCTATCGCATCCACGAAGGGCCGACGCCGGAGAAGCTCGAGGCGCTGCGCGAATTCCTGAAAGGCTTCGGCCTCAACCTGACGGGCGGGGACGAGCCGCATGCGCGCGATTACGCGAAGCTGCTGCTGCGTGTGAAGGACCGTCCCGATGCGCAGCTTCTGCAGACCGTCATGCTGCGCTCGCTGCAGCAGGCGGTGTACAGCCCGGACAACGTCGGCCACTTCGGGCTCGCATACGAGTCGTACACGCACTTCACCTCGCCCATCCGGCGCTATCCCGACCTGCTGGTGCATCGCGCCATCAAGGCGGTGCTCGCGGGCAAGCGCTACGAGCCCGGCAACTGGCACGAGCTCGGCGCGCATTGCTCGATGACCGAGCGCCGGGCGGATGAGGCGACGCGCGACGTGGCGGCCTGGCTCAAGTGCTACTACATGCAGGACCGCGTCGGGGAATCGTTCGAGGGCAGCATCAGCGCCGTGACGGCCTTCGGCGTGTTCGTCGCGCTCGACGATATCTACATCGAGGGTCTCGTTCACATCTCCGATCTGGGCCGGGACTATTATCATTTCGACGCCGGGAAGCGGCAGTTGATGGGCGAGCGGACGAAGCAACGCTATCGCCTGGGCGATCGGCTGCGGGTCAAGGTGGCGCGGGTTGACCTCGATACGACCAAGATCGACTTCGTGCTCGACTGAGCCATGGCCGTGCAGGCACTATTTCAGCCCGCTCGTCCTGAGCGGAGCACATGCGAAGTCGAAGGATGAGCCTGGTATTGCGGTCGAGTTCGGCGGGTTCGAAACATACTCACGGCTGTTCGTCTCCTCATGCCTGATACCCGTCTCATCTACGGCTTCCACGCAGTCGTGAGCCGGCTGCGCCAGAACGCGGCCTCGGTCAAGGAAATCTACTTCGACAGCGCCCGGCGCGACCGCCGGGCCCAGGATTTCCTCAAGCTTGCGGAGGCGCGCGCGGTGCGCGTGATGCTCGTGGATGCAAGCCGCCTCGACGGCATGACCGGTCATGCGCGCCATCAGGGCGTCGCTGCGCGGGTGGAGGCGGTGCGATTGCCGACGCACATCGACGAAGTGCTCGAGGGGTTGCACGAGCCGCCGCTGCTCCTGGTGCTGGACGGCGTCACGGATCCGCACAATCTGGGTGCGTGTCTGCGCGTGGCCGATGCGATGGGCGCGCATGCCGTGATTGCTCCGAAGGATCGCGCGGTAGGCATCAATGCGACGGTGGCGAAAGTCGCGAGCGGCGCCGCGGAAACCGTGCCGTATATCGCGGTCACGAACCTCGCTCGCGCATTGCGGGAACTTAAGGAACGCCAGATCTGGCTTTACGGTGCGGACGCGTCGGCGGGGCGCGACCTCTTTGCGACGAAGCTCGAGGGTGCGATCGCGTGGGTGCTGGGCGCGGAAGGCGAAGGACTGCGCCGCCTCACGCGCGAGACGTGCGACGAGCTCGTGCGCATCCCGATGTACGGCAGCGTGGAGAGCCTCAACGTCTCGGTCTCGGCTGGAATCTGCCTCGCCGAAACCCGCCGCCAGCGTGGTATGGGATAACGCTTTGAAAAGCAACGCGGGATCGGTATAATGCGCGCCTTCGGTTCGGCCTCCATGCCTTGAACCGACATCCTTGCCTCACCGCTCCTCGCATGGCGGGAGGCTCAACCCACAAGGAGCCTATTCGATGCGACATTACGAGATCGTATTCATCGTGCATCCCGACCAGAGCGAGCAGGTGCCCGCGATGGTCGAGCGCTACCGGCAGATGATCACGAGCCGGGGCGGCAGGATTCACCGGCTCGAGGACTGGGGGCGCCGTCAGCTCGCGTACCTCATCGAGAAGGTTCACAAGGCGCATTACGTGCTCATGAACATCGAGTGCGACAACGAAACGCTTTCCGAGCTCGAGCACGCCTTCAAGTTCAACGACGCGGTGCTGCGCCATCTGACCGTCAAGATGAGCGGTCCGGTCACCACACCCTCGCCGATGATGAAGGACGAGAAGTCGAAGTCGCTCGCGACGGGGGGCGAAGAGACGCCCAGGGCGCCGGTCGCGGCCGAACAGACGCCGGCGACGGCCTAGTGGAGCGCAATGCCGTCGCCTTGAGCGGCGAGTTGACCGAAGTCGAACCGCTGCGCCACACACCGGCCGGCATTCCGCTGCTCAACTTCAGGCTGACCCACAAGTCGCAGCAGATGGAAGCGGGCTTCAAGCGACAGGTGGAGTGCGAAGTGAACGGCATCGCAATCGGCGAGGTGGCCGTCGCCATGGCCCGGATGAGCGTGGGCGCGACGGTGAGCCTCGAGGGATTTTTGAACCGCAAGAACAGGATGAGCACGCAGCTCGTCCTGCACGTGACACAGGCACGAAGGTCAGAGGATACTCAACATGCCAAGACTGGGACCGAGCAGGGGCAAACCCAAGGGTAAGGGCAAGGGTGAGCGCAGAGGCGGACGCGGACAGCTCTTCCGGCGCCGCAAGTTCTGCCGCTTCACCGCGGAAGGCATCAAGGAGGTCGATTACAAGGACATCAACCTCCTGAAGGACTTCATCAACGAGAACGGCAAGATCATTCCGGCGCGCATCACCGGCACCAAGGCGCGCTACCAGCGGCAGCTCTCGGTGGCGGTGAAGCGCGCGCGATTCCTCGCGCTCCTGCCGTACACCGACATCCACTGAGCCGCGGAGCACACATCATGCAAGTGATCCTCCTCGAAAAGGTGGCCAACCTCGGCCAGCTGGGCGACGTCGTCAAGGTGAAGGACGGCTTCGCGCGCAATTACCTGATCCCGCACGGCAAAGCGCGGCGGGCGACGCCGGAAAACCTCGCGGAATTCGAGAAGCGCCGCGCCGAACTGGAGAAGGCACAGGCCGAGGCGCTTACGGCGGCTCAGGAGAAGGCGGCGCAGCTCGCTGGCCTCACGCTCCAGATTCCGCAGAAAGCGGGGGTCGACGGCAAGCTCTTCGGTTCCGTCACCAACTTCGACATCGCGGAAGCGCTGGCGAAGCGCGGTTTCGAGGTGTCGAAGTCGGCGATCCGCATGCCGCAGGGACCGCTCAAGGTGGTCGGGGACCATCCGCTCAAGGTTGCGCTGCACACCGACGTGGTCGTGACGATCACCGTGTCGGTCGTCGCCGAGCAGTAATCGCCCGCGTTTCGCCTGCGCGATTCGGTTTCGCGCGATGCGCGCGCGTCGGCATGCTAAATGCTTGCGCGACATCGCAGCACTGGCGCGCACGTCGCGCTGAAGCGCTCGCAACGCGCTCCGAAAAAATCTTCGTTGCGCTTTCACAACAGAACTTTTCACGCCAGCGAAAAAGGGCTGGCGAGGGCTTTCTTTTTTCGCTAAATTGATCGCGCGACGCATGACTCCGTCGTGAGACGCGCGCCGCCATCGCGGCGGATAATTCATACAAGAACGACAGGGGCAGGGACATGGTGCAAGTCGTCACGCCGATCGCCAGGGAATCGCTGGTCGAAGCCGCGCGCGTACCCCCGCAATCCATCGAAGCGGAACAATCGGTCCTCGGCGGGCTGCTGCTCGACAACAGCGCCTGGGACCGGGTGAGCGACGTCCTTTCCGAGGAGAGCTTCTACCGCGCGGATCATCGCACGATCTTCCACCACATCGTGCAATTGATCGAGAACAACCGGCCGGCCGATGCCCTCACGGTCGCAGAGAGCCTGGAGCGCAGCGGCAAGCTGGAGGACATCGGCGGCCGCGCGTACCTCAGCGCCCTTTCCGTCAACGTCCCGAGCGCGGCGAACATCCGCCGCTACGCCGAAATCGTGCGCGAGCGCGCCATCATGCGCGACCTCGCGGCGGTCGGGACCGAGATCGCGGAATCCGCCTATAACCCGATGGGCAAGGATGCCGCGGTGCTGATCGACGAGGCCGAGGCGCGCGTGTTCCAGATCGCCGAGGCGGGCGCGCGCTCGCGCCAGGGCTTCACCAAGATCGATCCGCTGCTGACCGAGACGGTCGAGCGCATCGACATGCTCTACAGCCGCGAGAACAAGGACGACATCATCGGCCTTGCCACCGGCTTCATCGATCTCGACAGGATGACTTCGGGCCTGCAGGGGGGAGACCTCATCATCATCGCGGCGCGGCCGTCGATGGGCAAGACCACGCTCGCGATGAACATCGTCGAGCACGTGGCGCTCGGCCTGAAGAAGGCCGCCGCGGTATTCAGCATGGAGATGTCGGGGGCGCAGCTCACCATGCGCATGATCGGCTCGGTGGGGCGGGTGGACCAGCACAAGCTGCGCACCGGCACGTTTTCGGAGGAAGACTGGCCGAAGCTCGTGGAAGCCGTCGGCAAGCTGAACGAGGCCCATATCTACATCGACGACACCGCGGGACTGAACGCGCTCGAGGTGCGCTCGCGCGCGCGCCGGCTGCACCGCCAGTGCGCGGACGTCGGAGGCTTGAGTTTGATCGTCGTCGACTACCTGCAGCTCATGTCGGCGAGCCGGGGCGGGCGGGAGGAAAACCGCGCCACCGAGATCGCCGAGATCTCGCGCTCGCTCAAGGGGCTCGCCAAGGAGCTCAAGGTGCCGGTGATCGCGCTCTCGCAGCTGAATCGCAGCGTCGAATCGCGGCAGGACAAGCGGCCGATGATGTCGGATCTCCGCGAGTCCGGCGCGATCGAGCAGGACGCGGATCTCATCTTCTTCATCTACCGCGAGGAAGTGTACAACCCGGAAACCCCGAACAAGGGTGTGGCGGAGATCATCCTCGCCAAGCAGCGCAACGGCCCTACGGGGATGAAGAAGCTCACCTTCCTCGGCGCCCACACCCGCTTCGAGAACTACGCCGACACGAGCCGGTTTTAGGGTTCACAGCGCCTCGGCGGCGTAGTCGGCGAGCCGGGAGCGTTCGCCGCGCGCCAGCGTCACATGCCCGCTGTGCGCCCAGCCTTTCATGCGATCGACGACGTAGGTGATGCCGGAGCTGCCCTCGGTGAGGTACGGCGTGTCGATCTGCGCGATGTTGCCGAGGCACACCACCTTGGTGCCGGGGCCGGCGCGGGTGATGAGCGTCTTCATCTGCTTGGGCGTGAGATTCTGCGCTTCATCGATGATGAGGTACTTGTTGATGAAGGTGCGCCCGCGCATGAAATTGAGCGATTTCACCTTGATGCGTGAGCGGATGAGATCGCGCGTCGCGGCGCGGCCCCATTCTCCGGCCTCGTCGTCCGTCTTGTTGAGCACGTCGAGGTTGTCCTCGAGGGCGCCCATCCACGGATTCATCTTCTCCTCTTCGGTGCCCGGGAGAAACCCGATATCCTCGCCGACCGGCACCGTCACCCGCGTCATGATGATCTCGGAGTAGACCTTGCTCTCCAGCGTCTGCACGAGCCCGGCGGCGAGCGTGAGCAGCGTCTTCCCGGTGCCGGCCTGCCCGAGCAGCGTGACGAAATCGATTTCCGGATTCATCAGGATGTTGAGCGCGAAGTTCTGCTCGCGATTGCGCGCGGTGACGCCCCACACGTTGTGCCGCTGGTGCGCGTAGTCCCTGAGCGTCTGGAGGATGGCGGTTTTGCCGCTCACTTCCTTCACCTGCGCGTAGAAGGGCTTGTCCTCGCCCTCCTGGTACACGAACTGGTTCACGAGGAGGCTCGAGCAGATCGGGCCGCGCACGCGGTAGTAGGTGTGCCCGGACTGCTGCCACGACTCCATGTCGCGCCCGTGCTTCTCCCAGAAGTCCCGGGGCAGCGCGCGCGTGCCGGTATAGAGGAGATCCGTGTCCTCGAGCGCCTTGTCGTTGTAGTAGTCCTCGGCGGGCATCCCGAGCGCACGCGCCTTGATGCGCATGTTGATGTCCTTGCTCACCAGGATCACGTCGCGCTTGGGGTGATGCTCCTGCAGGTGCCGCACCACGCCGATGATCTGGTTGTCCGCCTTGCCGCTCGCGAGCCGCGCCGGCAGCTCGCCCTCGATCGCCTCGGTCTGCAGGAAGAGGCGGCCGGTCGCGGTCTTGTCGCCGCGGGACTCGAGCGCGATGCCTTCACCGATGTTCGGGCCGGCGTGGCTGATCAGCTCGTCGAGATAACGGCTCGCCTGTCGCGCGTTGCGCGCGACCTCCGACAGTCCCTTCTTGTTGTTGTCGAGCTCTTCCAGCGTGGCCATCGGGATATAGACGTCGTGCTCCTCGAAGCGGAAGAGGCTCGTCGGGTCGTGCATCAGCACGTTGGTGTCGAGCACGAAAAGCTTGGTGGCGGCGGGAAAGCGGGCGACAACCGACATGGACTTGCGCGGGGTCATGATTCTCCTTGTGCGTGAGGCCGGTGGATCGGGCGTGGACCTATTTGAGCGTCCTGACGAATTCGAGCACCTCCTTCGCGTGGTCGGGCACCTTCACGCCGCGCCAGGCGCGGCGCACGACGCCCCGGGCGTCGATCACGAACGTGCTGCGCTCGACGCCGCGCACCTTGCGACCGTACATGTTCTTGAGCTTGATCACGTCGAAGAGCCGGCACGCCGCCTCCTCGCCGTCCGAGATCAGCTCGAACGGAAACTTCATCTTCGCCTTGAAGCTCTCGTGCGACTTGAGGCTGTCGCGCGAGATGCCGTAGACCTCGCACCGCAGCTTGCGGAATTCGGGATAGAGATCGCGGAACTGCTCGCCTTCGCGCGTGCAGCCCGGCGTGTTGTCCTTGGGATAGAAGTAGAGGACGAGATGCCTGCCCTTGGCGTCGGAGAGGCGGAAGGTCCTTCCGCCGGTCGCGGGAAGTTCGAAATCTGGCGCAGGCTGATCCAGCATTGAGATCGGCGCATTCCTTGCGGCCGTGTCGCTTGCTCGCATGTTGAACGAATTGCGCGCGGCACGCAAGCTTTCGGCGTGGTGAGCATCATGCGCGGCGCGCTGCGCGGGCGAAGGGCGCGACTGCGTCGTCAGGTCTGCCCGACGAGGAACTCCTCGCCCTGCAGGCTCAAGGGGCGAAGCCGTCCCGGCACCGTGCCCTCGACGACAGCGTGCCGTGGAAGACGCGCGAGGTTGAGACTCGCGAGCACGTCTTCGAGCGCGCACAACGCATAACCCTGCGCGCGCCAGCCTTCGAGCAGCGAAGCGAACTGTGCCGCGAGCGCGCCGCCTTCACGCTCCGCGCGCGCGGTATAGACGTGAGGTGAGACCGTCTCATGCGCGGTAAGGTCGAGGAGCCTTGAAACGGACTCGTCCGGCGCCCGGTCCTTCCGGGCCCTTACTTCGTCGAGCGTCGGCAGCGTGGTCGGAAGCTCCGGGCAGGCGATGATTTCCGCGTTTCGGACCGGAATGAAGGGGCCGCGGCCACGTGCATTCGATCCGTAGTGGAAGCCGAGCCGCTGCATGAGCCGCCACGCGTGACGGTTCATCTGCCAATCGGTGGCGGCGTGCGCGTGCGCCGGCCGGCCGAAGAGCCGCAGGAAGTCCGAGCAGGCGCGTTCCATTGCGCTCTGCGTCCACGCGGCATCGGCGCGGCCGATCTCCTGCGTCCACCGCGCAGGATCGTGCGCCTGCAGCGCGACTTCGAATCCCGCGCTCTGCAATCCACGCAGGACCGCGGCGCACCGGCGGCCGATCTCGACCGCAGGCAACCACCGGCGGCCGAAGAGGTGCGCGGGCCCGAGCGCGAGAAAGAACGTTGCGCGTACCTGATGCCGGGCCAGGAGCTCCACGATACGCGGCACGCCTTCCTTCGCACCGCGCCGGGTACTCACATCGATCTTGAGCGCAAGCTTCATTGCCCGGGACTCGACTCTTGTGCAAGGCATGCGTGCGCGAGGCGCACGAACTCCGCATCGTCGGTTCCGCGCACCGCGAGGCGCGGCGCGCGCGCGAGCGCCGGGTAGTGCTTGAGGGTGGAGCGGGTGTAGGCGGGATCGTAGTGGCGCACGAGCAGCGCTTCGGTAAGTTCGTCCCAGCGCCCCGACGCAGCGAGCGCTTTCCACGCTTCGATCACGGCGCGGCCGTAGAGCCCGGTGAGGCAATCGAGCTTCGCCATCAGCGTGGCGGGGTCCGCGATGAAGTGCTCGTATTCCGCCTTGAGCAGCGCAACGCGCAGAGCGACCGGCGCCTCCAGCACGATGCACGGACTTTCCCACATCGCGGCGATGAGCGCATCGGGCACGCGCAGCACGCCGATCTTCTTGCTTTCGGCCTCCACGTATATCGGGCGCGCGGGAGAGAATTTACGCAGTGCATCCCAGATGAGGCTCTCGAACATCTTCTGCGAGGGTTGCGGCAGATCGGGCAGGTTGCCGAGCACGGAGCCGCGATGACGCGCGAGTCCCTCGAGATCGAGCACCTGTTCGCCGCACGCATCGAGGGCCCGCAACAGCCGGCTTTTTCCGGCGCCGGTGAGCCCGCACACCGCGCGCCATGCGAATCGCCGCGGCAGCGTCTCCAGATCCGCGAGCACGTGGCGCCGATACGCGCGATAGCCGCCGTCGAGCTGCCCGACGCGCCAGCCAACCTGATGCAGGACGTGCGCGAGCGCGCCGCTGCGGCTGCCGCCGCGCCAGCAATAGACGAGCGGACGCCAGTCGCGCGGGCGGGTTTGGAAGCACGCCTCGAGATGGCGCGCGATGTTCGCGCTGACGAGCGCGGCGCCGATTCTCTTCGCTTCGAAGGCGGAAATCTGCTTGTAGATGGTGCCGACCCGCGCGCGCTCCTCGTCGTTCAGCACCGGGCAGCTGATCGCTCCGGGGATATGGTCTTCGGCGTACTCGCTTTCCGAGCGCACATCGACGATCTCGTCAAACTCGGGAAGCTGTGCTACGGTTACGACCGATGGGCCGCGGCTCTTCGGTGCAGGCGGCGCCGCGACGCCGGAGAGATTACGACCGCTCATGCCGCATTCGTCGCGTTCGGCCTGCCATGCATCGCGTATTCATCGTCAGCGTCTAGTTTAAGCGAAAATGAACAAACCTTCGGACAGCGCGCCGTTGCGCCTCACCCAGCTCGCACACGGCGGCGGCTGAGGCTGCAAGCTTACGCCAGCGTTGCTGAGCGAAGTCCTGTCGCAGTCGGCGGCGACCCGCGTGTACTCCGATCTCCTGGTCGGCACGGAGACGGGTGACGACGCCGCCGTCTATCGCATCAACGAGTCGCAGGCGATCGTCGCGACCACCGATTTCTTCATGCCGATCGTGGACGATCCCTACGACTTCGGGCGCATTGCCGCGACCAATGCCATCTCCGACGTCTATGCGATGGGGGCGAAGCCTTTTCTCGCGCTCGCGCTGCTCGGCGTGCCGGTCGGCAAGGTGCCGCCGGAAGTGATCCACCGCATCGTGGCGGGCGGGCGCGCGGTGTGCGACGCCGCGGGCATTCCGATCGCGGGCGGCCATTCGATCGATTCGCTGGAGCCTATCTACGGGCTCGTCGCGCTCGGACTCATCGACCCGCGCAAGGTGAAGCGCAACAGCGGCGCACGGGCCGGCGACGCGCTGATCCTCGGGAAACCGCTCGGCGTCGGCATCATGAGCGCGGCGATCAAGAAGGACGCCCTCGACGCGGAGGCGTATCGCGCGCTCGTCGCGACCACGACGCAGCTCAACACGCCCGGGATCGCGCTCGCCGAAATGGAGGGTGTCCACGCGCTTACCGACGTGACGGGGTTCGGCCTCCTCGGCCACCTGCTCGGCATCTGTCGCGGTTCCAGGCTCAGGGCCGAGCTTGAGTGGAAGCGCATCCCGGTGCTGGGCCCCGCGCGTGAGCTCGCGCAACAGGGATATGCGACCGGCGCATCGCAGCGCAATTGGGCAGCCTGCGGCGCCGAAGTGACGCTGCCGACCGGCGCACCCGACTGGCAGCGCACCGTCCTCACCGATCCGCAGACGAGCGGCGGGCTGCTCGTCGCCTGCAACAGGGAGGCAATCCCGAAAGTGATGGAAGCGTTCCGGGCACAGGGCTTCACAGAGGCAGGCGAAATCGGACAGCTCGTCGCGGGCGTGCCGGGCGTCGTGGTGCGTTGAGCGCGCGCTGCGCTCGGTGTCGAGCGGCGCTTTTGCTTCCTACGGTTTCAGCAGCGGGCGCAATGCCGACCACACGGTTTCGGCGATGAGCGGCTGCGCGCGGGCGGCCGGGTGCACCCCGTCGTCCTGGAAATACTCGTGCTTGTCCGCGAAGCCCTCGAGCAGAAACGGCACGAAGGCAAGCTGGTGCTTGCGCGCGATGTCGGCGTACGCCGTGCGGAACTTCTCGGTATAGGCCGGGCCGTAATTGGGCGGGAGCCGCATGCCGACCAGCAGCACCTGTGCCTTATGGCGCCGGCACGCCGCGATCATCGCTTCGAGGTTCGTTCGCAGCGCCTCGACGGGATAGCCGCGCAGCCCGTCGTTCGCACCGAGCGCGAGGACGACGATCGCCGGGCGGTGCGCCTTGAGCGCATCCTCGAGGCGGGCTCTACCGCCCGCCGTCGTTTCGCCGCTGATGCTGGCGTTCACCACCTTATAATCGGGCCTCGCATCGCGGAGCCTGCGCTCGAGCAGGCTGACCCACGCTACTTCCCGCGGCAAACCGTACCCGGCCGACAGGCTGTCGCCGAAGACGAGCAAAGTGGCCGCGCCCGCCCCGTCGTGGACGATGAGCATGAAGAGCACTCCGACAAGACGCAGGATCATGTGGAACGAAGACGATGCAACGCGTGACTGAGGCGAATGCGGCCATTGTGCGGGTGAGCGCGCTCACCAAGCAAGTGACGACCGGAGAAGCGCGGTTGACGATCCTCGATCAGGTCACGTTCGACGTCGCGCAAGGCGAGGCGGTTGCGATCGTCGGCGTCTCCGGCTCCGGGAAATCGACGCTGCTCGGCCTGCTCGCGGGGCTCGATACGCCGAGCGCGGGTCGCGTGCTGATCGACGGCCACGATCTCTACGCGCTCGACGAGGACGGCCGCGCGGCGCTGCGCGCGCGCATGGTCGGATTCGTGTTCCAGTCGTTTCAGCTCCTTCCGGCGATGACCGCGCTCGAGAACGTGATGCTGCCGCTCGAGCTGGCCGGTGAGCCGCGCGCGCGCGATGCGGCGGCAGCGATGCTGGCACGTGTCGGATTGCGCGATCGCATGCATCACTATCCGCGCCAGCTTTCGGGCGGCGAGCAGCAGCGCGTGGCGATCGCCCGCGCCTTCGTGACGCGCCCGGCGCTGCTCCTCGCGGACGAGCCCACCGGTAACCTCGATCAGGCGACCGGCGCGCAGGTGATCGATCTCATGTTCGAGTTGAATCGCGAAAAAGGTGCGACACTCGTTCTCGTGACGCACGACGAGTCGCTATCGCAGCGCTGCAGCCGGGTGCTGCGGCTCGCCGGCGGACGGCTCGTGAACGGCGTGCCGGCGGGCGCATGAAGCGGAGCGCCGAGATCCGCCTTGCGCTGCGTCTGCTGCTGCGCGATCAGCGCGCGGGTGAACTGCTGCTCCTCGGTCTTGCGCTGGTCATCGCCGTGGCAAGCGTGACGACGGTGGGATTTTTCGCGGACCGCGTCCAGGCCGCGCTCGGCCGGCAGGCCAACGTGCTGCTCGGCGCCGACCTGGTCGTCGTCGGTGATCGTCCGTTGCCCCCCGAGTTCGAGCACGAGGCCCGCCGGCGCGGCCTGAGCGTCGCGCGCATGCTGCGCTTTCCGAGCATGCTGCTGCACCGTGAGCAGAACCTCCTGGCAAGCGTCAAAGTGGTTTCGCCTGGCTACCCCCTGCGCGGGGAGGTGCGGATCGCAGAACGCCCCTATGCAACGGATCGTCGCAGCGACGGGATCCCGGCGGCAGGCACCGTCTGGGTGGACGAGCGCCTCTATACGCAGCTCGGCCTTGCGCTCGGGGACGAGGTGACGCTCGGGCGCGCGGGATTCCGGGTGGCCGCCATCCTCACGCACGAGCCGGACACCGCGATCGGCTTTCTCAACGCCGCGCCGCGCGTGCACATGAACGAAGCCGATATTGCGGCGACGGGCCTGATCCAGCCGGGCAGCCGCATCCGTTACCGACTGCAGCTCGCCGGAAGCGAGGCGGCGATCGAGGAGTACCGTGCGTGGCTCGCGCCGCGCCTCGAGCCCGGTCAACGCGTGGAAGGCATCCGCGACGCACGGCCCGAAGTGCGATCGGCGCTCGACCGGGCGGAGAAGTATCTCAACCTGACGGCGCTGCTGAGCGTCGTCATCGCCGCCGCGGCGATCGCCCTTTCGGCACGGCGCTTTCTGCAACGGCATCTGGACGGCTGCGCCATGATGCGCTGTCTCGGCGCATCGCAGGGTCTGGTGCTGAGACTCTATCTCATTCATTTCGTGGTGCTCGCGCTCGCGGCGAGCCTGGCCGGATGCGCGATCGGCGTGGGGGCGCAGTCCATCCTCGCGCGCTGGCTGGCGGCGCTCACTTCGGTGCCGCTGCCCGCACCCGGATGGCAGCCCGCCGTCCAGGGGGTCGCGACCGGCCTCGCGCTGCTCCTCGGCTTTGCCGGCCCGCCGCTCGCGGCGCTCGGACGGGTTCCGACGCTGCGCGTTCTGCGGCGGGAACTCGGGCCGCCGAGCGGCAGGGGGATCGCGGGCTACGCAATTGCAGCGGCGGTCGTGACCGGCCTCATCCTGTGGGCGGCGCGCGAGATGACGTTGGGGCTCATCGTGCTCGGCGGATTTGCGGGTGCGATGGTCGTGTGCGCGCTCGTCGCCTGGCTCCTCATCGCCGCGCTGGGACGCGTGAGGCGAGGCGGGGTCGCGTGGCGCTTCGGCATCGGCAATCTGCGCCGGCACACCCTGGGCAGCATCGTGCAGGTGATCGCCCTCGGCATAGGGATCATGGCGCTCCTCACGCTGACCCTGATCCGCGGCGATCTCATCAAAGCCTGGGAAAGAACGCTGCCCCCCGAGGCCCCGAACCGCTTCATCATCAACATCCAGCCGGAGCAACTCGAGCCGCTCGCCCGATTCTTCGCGGCGCGCGGGGTCGCGCAGCCGCCGGTCTTTCCCATGGTCCGCGGCCGGCTCGTGCAGTTGAACGAGCGGCCGGTCAGCTCCAGCGACTACGACGACGATCGCGCGCGGCGCCTGGTCGATCGCGAGTTCAATCTCTCGTGGACGACTGCACTGCAGGCGGACAACGAGATCGTCTCGGGACGATGGTGGGGCGAGCGGCCGGCGCGCGCCGACCAGTTCTCCATGGAAACCGGCATTGCGGAAACGCTCGGGGTGCGGCTCGGTGATGTCCTCACCTTCGACATCGCCGGCGAACGCGTCGCGGCGCCCGTCACCAACCTGCGCGGAGTGGACTGGGATTCGTTCAACGTGAACTTCTTCGTCGTCGCGCCGCCTGGGCTGCTCGAGCGCCATCGCGCGACCTACATCACGAGCTTCCATCTGCCCCCGGGGGAGGTGGAGCTGGTGAGCGCGCTCGCGCAGGCTTTTCCCAATGTCCTCGTGATCGACGTGGCGCGCATCATGTCGCAGGTGCAGCGGATGATGGACGAGGTCGCGCGCGCGGTGCAGTTCGTCTTCGTCTTCGCGCTGCTCGCGGGGCTCGTCGTGCTCTATGCCGCGATCTCGGGCACGCAGGACGAGCGGCTCTACCAGGCGACCATCATGCGCGCGCTCGGCGCGAGCCGCGTGCAGATCACGCGCGCCAATCTCGCGGAGTTCGCGACACTCGGCGCGCTCGCGGGCCTGCTGGCCGCCGCCGGCGCCAACGTGCTCGGTGTCGTGCTCGCGATCAAGGTGCTCAACCTGCACTACGGCTTCAGCGCCACGGTATGGCTCACCGGCGTCGCCGGCGGTGCCGCGGGGATCGCAGCCGCGGGTTATCTCGGCACGCGCACGGTGCTCAAGGTCGCGCCGCTCAGGGTGCTGCAGCGCCTCGGCTGAGGGGCGGGTTATACTTGTCGCACATGAAGTGGTACACCGAGTGGCGGCGCGCGCGCATCCTGAGGCGGGCGAAAATCGACGAAGCGCTGTGGCGAACGATACTGAGCCGCTATCCTTTCCTTGCCACCCTTTCGGACGATGAAGCGGCGCGGCTCAGAGAGAAAGTCGTGCTGTTCCTGCACGCGAAGTCGATACACGGCGCGGGCGGTCTTGCGATGCGCGACGAGATCCGGCTCGCGATCGCGGCACAGGCCTGCATCCTGATTCTCAATCTCGACTTGAGTTATTTCCGCGGCTGGGTGGAAGTGATCGTCTATCCCGACGAATTCGTCGCGACCTACGAATACGTGGACGAGAACGGCGTTGCACACAGCGTGAGCGAGCCCATGTCCGGGGAATCGTGGCTGCAGGGCCCGGTGATCCTGTCGTGGGCGGATGCCGGGGAGCGCGGGGGTGGCGGCTACAATGTCGTCATTCACGAATTCGCCCACAAGCTCGACATGCTGAACGGCGACGCCAACGGCTTCCCGCCGCTCCATGCGGACATGAGCCGCGAGGATTGGTCGCGCGCGTTTTCCGAAGGCTATGCGGACTTCTGCGCGCGCGTCGATCGCGACGAGCCGCTCCCGATCGATGCGTATGCGGCCGAGGATCCCGCCGAATTCTTTGCGGTGTTGAGCGAGGCGTTCTTCGAGATTCCCGGCGCGGTCGAGGAGTTTTATCCGGAGATCTACCGCCAGCTTGCGCGCTTCTATCGGCAGGATCCGGCCTTGCGCCTCACGCCCCGCACGCGCGATGTGACGGGGGTCATGGCCACATGACGGGCCACGGCACCCGCGGCTCGCGCTCGAGTCGCATCCTCGTCTTCGGCTTCGGCGTCCTGCTGACCGTCATCGTGGGCCTGACGCTCGCCGGCATCACCGTCGCGCGGCTCGGCGATATGCCGGAAGACGGCGGCTTCGCGAGCAACGCACTGCTCGCAAGCGTTGCACTCGGCGTGGTGGGATTGGTCGTGGGCGGCTATCTGGCGGCGCGCGTCATACGCGAGGTGATCGGCACCGAGCGTGCGCTGGCGCTGGAGAAGGATCTCGCGCAGGTTACCCTGCATTCCATCGGCGACGGCGTCATCACGACCGACGCGGCAGGTCGCATCGAATATCTCAACCCGGTCGCGGAGCGCTACACGGAATGGCGGACGGCAGAAGCGCGGGGCCGCCCGCTCGCGGAAGTGTTTCGTGTGATCGACGAGCGCACCGGAAACCCCGTCGATCCGCTTGTGCACGGCAGTGCCCGTGAGCGCAGCGAGGATGGAGAAGCCGCGTCGATGCGGCTCGTGAGCCGCAGCAACCGCGAGTGGCCGATCCGCTTTTCCTCGGCGCCGATCAACGCCGCCGGAAAGGATGCGCTCGGTACGATCGTCGTCTTCCACGACATCAGCCAGATCCGCGAGATGGCGCAGCAGCTTCTGTGGCAGGCGAGCCACGACGCGCTCACCGGCCTCGTCAACCGCCGCGAATTCGAGCGGCGGCTCGCGGCGCTCATCGAAACCGCGCGCGGCAAGGGGCGCGAGCACGCGCTCATGTTCATGGACCTCGACAATTTCAAGGCGGTGAACGATACCTGCGGGCACAGCGCGGGAGACGAGCTGCTGCGCCAGTTGACCGCGGTCATGCTGACACGCATGCGCGGCAGCGACACGCTCGCCCGACTCGGCGGCGACGAGTTCGGGGCGCTGCTCGAGTCGTGCCCGCTCGATCAGAGCCTGCGCATCGCCCATGCGATGCGCGAGACGGTGCGCGAATTCCGCTTCGTCTGGGAGAACAAGACGTTCAACATCGGCGTCAGCATCGGCCTCGTGCCGATCGATGCGGCGAGCGGCAGTCTCCACGAAGTGCTCGCCCTCGCGGACGCCTCGTGCTACGAGGCGAAGAACAAGGGCCGCGACCGCGTGCAGGTGTATCGCCCGCAGGAGGGTGAGGCGGCCGGCAAGCACAGCGAGTTGCAGCTCGTCTCGCAGATCAACCGCGCCTTCGAGCTGGGTGAGTTCCGGCTTTTCCGCCAGCGCATTCTGCCGCTTGCTCACGGCGGATCGCAGCAGCCTTACTACGAGGTGCTGGTGCGGATGGTGGACCGCTCGGGAGCGCTCATCCCGCCGACGGGCTTCATGCCGGCGGCGGAGCGCTACAACCTGCTCACCTCCATCGAGCGCTGGGTAATCAGCGCGCTCGTCGAGTACCTGCACCGGCAGTGGCAGTCGGGCGCGATCCCGCACCAGCCCGGTCCGGACGGCACGCGCGGCTACTATTCGGTGAACCTCTCCGGCGCGAGCATCAACGACAAGAGCTTTCCGGATTTCCTGATGCGGCTGCTCACGCGCTATGAGCTGCCGCACGGGCTGCTGTGCTTCGAGATCACGGAGACGACCGCGATATCGAATCTCAACCAGGCGGCGGAGCTGATGCACGAGCTGAAGGGCATGGGCTACCGCTTCGCGCTCGACGACTTCGGCACCGGCATGTCGTCGTTCGCCTATCTCAAGTATCTGCCGGTCGATTACCTCAAGATCGCCGGCATGTTCGTGAAGGACATGGCGGAGGACGCGATGGATTGCGCCATCGTCGAGGCGATCAACCGCATCAGTCACATCCTCGGCATGCAGACCGTCGCCGAGTCGGTGGAGAACGCGCAGACGCTGGAGCGCGTGACGGCGCTCAAGGTGGATTTCGCCCAGGGCTACTTCATCGCCGAGCCGGAGGCCATGGTGATCGGCGAGACGACACAGCCCGCGCGGCTCACGGCATGACGCGTCGCCCCGCGCGCTGCGTGCTCGCCGCAGACGTGGGCGGCACGAAGACCGCGCTCGCCTTGGCCCGCGCGGAGGGCGCATGGCCGGGCATCGTGTCCGAGCACGTTTATTCGAGCCAGGATCATCCGTCGCTCGAGGCGGTCATCGCGGAATTTCTTTCGCGGGCCGACGCGCGAGCGCATGCCAGGGACATCGCGGCAGCCTGCGCCTGTATCGCCGGGCCGGTCGAGCGCGACCGCGCCACCACCACCAATCTCGACTGGACGATCGACGCCGACTCGCTCGCCGCGCGTTTCGGCATCGCGGCGGTGGAGCTCATGAATGACTTCGCGGCGGTGGCCGTGGGCATCGGGCGCCTCGAGGCGGACGATCTCGAGACGCTCCAGACAGGGCGTGCGCTCGAGCACGGCGCGCGGGCGGTGATCGGCGCCGGCACGGGCCTCGGCGTCGCGCTCATGAGCTGGACCGGCGGCGACTACGCGGTGCACGCCTCGGAGGGCGGGCACGCCGACTTTGCGCCGGTCGACGAGCTGCAGGACGGGCTCCTTCAGTACTTGCGCCGGGAGCACGGGCGCGTCTCGTACGAGCGGGTGCTGTCCGGCGCCGGACTCGCAAGCATCTTCGAGTATCTTTCAACGCGCGAGGCGCCGTCGGGTGAGATCCGCGAGGCACTGAAGAACGCCGAGGACGCAGCGGCCGTCGTGAGCACGTTCGGGCTCGAGCGGCGGGATCCGGTCGCGGTGCGGGCGCTTGACCTCTTCGCGACGGTCTATGGCGCGTTTGCGGGAAACGTCGCGCTCACCGTGCTGGCGCGCGGCGGCATCTACATCGCGGGCGGGATCGCACCGAAAATCGCGGGAAAGCTGAAGGACGGCACGCTCGTTCGTGCGTTCACGAGCAAGGGACGCTTCAGTGCGCTCCTCTCCACCTTCCCCGTAAAGCTCGTGATGAATCCGAAGGTCGGTCTCTACGGGGCGCTTCATCTCGCGCGCCGTCTCGCGCAGCCCACCGTGCATCCGGCGCGGCGGCGCGGCGCGCGTTAAGCGCGCTCAGGCCTGCGGCCGGCGCTTTCGAAGCTCGCCAGCTCGTCGCGCGTATTGATATTGCTGAACGCCGCGGCCTCGTCGTCGAACGGCACTTCGATCGTCGCGAGACTCGCGTACCAGGCGTCGATCTTGCGGCCGCCGGCGCCGAGAAAGGCGGTGAGGCTTCCGAGAACCGCTTTCCGGCAGAGGCAGAACACGGGATGCGGCTGCTCTCCGGTGCGCGCGACCGCGAGATCCGCGCGCTGCGCGTCGAGCGCGGCGGTCAGGCGGGCGATGAGGTCTTGCGGCAGAAAAGGCGAATCGCAGGGGACGGTCGCAACGCGCTCGTGACGCGCTTCGGTGAGCGCGCGGTGCAGCCCGGCGAGCGGCCCCGCGAATCCGTCGATCGCATCGGGGATCACGCGGTAGCCGAGCGCCCGATAGCGCTCGACATTCTGGTTGGCGTTGATCAGGAGCTCGTCGACCTGCGGCGCAAAGCGCTCGATGACCCACTGGACGAGCGGCTTGCCGTGCAGTGTCTGCAGCCCTTTGTCCACGCCACCCATGCGCCGGCCCAGACCGCCGGCAAGGATCACACCGGTGACGGGCGTGGCGTGCAGCGGAGGCTCCGTCATCGGTCGCCTTTCCGTGCGAGCGCGTTTGTCACGCGAGCATCGTCGGCGTTACGGTCTTCACGAAGCGGTGCCGGCCGGTGAAGAGCAGGTAATGCCGGTTGACCGCGCGCCCGAACATCGTGATGCCGACCTTGTTCGCGACCTCGTAGCCCATCTGCGTCAAGCCCGAGCGCGACACGAGAAACGGGATGCGCATCTGCGCCGCCTTGATGACCATTTCCGAGGTGAGCCGCCCGGTGGTGTAGAAGAGCTTGTCGGAGCCGTCCACGCCGTCGAGCCACATCTGGCCTGCGATCGCATCGACGGCGTTGTGCCGACCGACGTCCTCGATGAAGTAGAGAATGTCCGCACCGTCGGCGAGCGCGCAGCCGTGCACGGCGCCGGCGCTCTTGTACACGGTCTCGTGGCGCCGCACGGCGTCGAGGAGAGCATAGAGCGTCTCTTCCTCGAGCGACACGTCGTCGCGCAGCCGGATCGAGTCGATCTCTTCCATGAGGTCCCCGAACACCGTTCCCTGCCCGCAGCCCGTGGTCACCGTGCGCTTCTTCATCCGCGCCTTGAGGCCCTTGATGCCGCTGCACGTCGTCACGGCCACGGCATCGGTCTCCCAGTCCACCTGGACTTCGGCGATCTCATCGAGTGAATTGGCGAGCCGCTGGTTGCGCAGATAACCGATCGCGAGCGCCTCCGGCGCCTGTCCCAGCGTCATGAGCGTCACCACTTCGCGCTTGTCGACGTAGAGCGTCAGGGGATGCTCGCCGGCGATCGGCGCGGTGAGCGCCTCGCCGCGCTCGTTGAGCGCCTCGACTTCGAAGGTGAGGGGGCGTCGTGCCGCGGAAATCCGGGGGCGATGCATTCAGCCCCCGATGTACGACATCTCGATCTTCGGGAGCGGCACCGTGGCGGCGCTGCGGATCTCGGAATAGCGGTCGGCGCGCCGCGACCACACGCTGCGAATCGCCGAGCGGATCTCCTCGTCGCTCGCGCCGCCGCGCAGCAGTCCGCGCAGGTCGTGGCCCTCGGTCGCAAAGAGGCAGGTGTAGAGCTTGCCTTCGGTCGAGAGGCGCATGCGGGTGCAGTCGCGGCAGAACGCCTGGGTCACCGACGCGATCACGCCGATTTCCCCCGAGCCGTCGCGGTAGCGCCAGCGCTCCGCCACTTCACCGCGGTAGTTGGGCTCCGCGGGCTCGAGCGGCATTTCGGCGTCGATCAGGCCGACGATCTCGCGCGCCGTCACGACGTCGTCCATGCGCCAGCCGTTGGTGTGGCCCACGTCCATGTATTCGATGAAGCGCAGGATGTGGCCGCGTTCGCGGAAGTATCGGGCCATCGGCACGATGCTCGCCTCATTCATCCCGCGCTTGACCACCATGTTGATCTTGATCGGCGCGAGCCCGGCTGCCGCGGCGGCGTCGATGCCGGCCAGCACGCGCCCGACCGGGAAATCCACATCGTTCATGCGCCGAAAGACCGCGTCGTCCAGCGAGTCCAGGCTCACCGTGATGCGCTTCAGTCCTGCCTCCTTCAGCCCGCGCGCCTTCTGCGGCAGCAGGGCGCCGTTCGTCGTGAGCGTGAGATCGAGTGCGGGCATCGCCGCCAGCATTGCGACCAGGCGCTCGAGATTGCGGCGCACCAGCGGCTCGCCGCCCGTCAACCTCACCTTGGTGACGCCTTCGCCGCCGAATATCCGCACGACCCGCGCGATCTCCTCGAAGGTGAGGAGCGCCTTGCGCTCGAGAAACTGATAGTCGCTGCCGAACACCTCCTTCGGCATGCAGTAGACGCAGCGGAAATTGCAGCGATCGGTGACGGACACGCGCAGATCGCGCAGCGCCCGACCGCGGCGGTCGCGGAGCGCGGAGGTGGCGGGGAGTGTGTCGTGCCGGTCGTTCATCGCGGAGCCGATGCTGCACAGCGCTTCAACGGAAGGCGCCCATTATGGCAAGCCTTCTCCCGCGGCGCAAGGAAACCATTACTTGTAAATCAGGTATTTGAAGCGTTTTCTTGTTGAATCGGGCGCGCTGCTGGCGCACAATTCACGCCATGTCCGATTCGACCCCCTTGTCCTCGCAGCGTTCGCTCGCCGTCATCATGGAGCGCGTCGCACTCAGAAACCGCTGGGCGACCGAGCAGTGGAGCGCGCGCGCGGTGTTGTGCGACGACGCGCCCGCGGGCACGCCGCATCGCGTGATCGTGCAGCATGCCGACACGGTGCAAATACTGTTTCCGGGACAGAGAATCGCGCTGCGTCCGGACGAATCCGAAGGCTACTATCTCAACGTCACATCGTCGCAGCCGCGCGTGTTCGTGCTGTGGCGCCTGCGCGAGGACATCGCGCGTCCCGAGATGCTGACGGTGAGCTATCACGAGGGTGCGCGCTGGATGGACAGCGACGAGCACGTGGACGGCGTGCCGCTGCCGCCCGAGCTGACGCCGTGGATCGCCGAGTACGTCGAGCGTCACTACCGCCCCGAGCCGCCGAAGGCCAAGCGCTACGCGAGCAGCAAGGATCGCGGCCGCATGGGGCACTTCTGAGGGAACGCATGGCGGCGGAGAAAGAGCCTTTTCTGGAGCGGTGGTCGCGGCTGAAGCGCGAAGCGCATGAAGAGGCCGAACGGCCAGGCCCGCCCGCGGAACCGGCGGAAAAAGCACCGCCCGAGCTGCCGCCGCTCGATAAATTGAGCTTCGATTCGGACTACACCGGCTTCCTGCATCCCAAGGTGGACGAGGAAACAAGGCGGGCGGCATTGAAGCGGCTCTTCAGTGATCCGCGCTTCAATGTGATGGACGGGCTCGACGTCTACATCGACGACTACTCCAAGCCGAGCCCGCTGCCGGCCGAGATGCTCGCCGGTCTGAGGCAGGCGCAGCGAATTCTCGACTGGACCCGCGAGGAAGCCGACACGGCGAAGGCGGAGCCCGCGGCGCTCGAGGGCAGCGCACCTCCCGCGCTCGATGGGCCCAAGGAGGGTCTGACGGCGGCGACCGCAACGGCGGAGAGCCCGAGCGAGCCCGCGGCCGCGAAGACACCCAAGCAGGACGCCGGCTGATCGGCGCCGAATTCTGGAGGCCGGCGCAGAGGAGCGCCCGTAACATGACTCAGCAAACCCGAAAAACACTGTTGTGCAGTTGCAACCGCACCATGGCGCTCGACGCCAGGCGGATCGCACAGGGGCTCGACCTGGACGCCGCTCCGGGCGTCGTGGATGAGCTCTGCCGGCGCCATGTCGCCTCCTTCGAGGTCGCGGTCAAGCGCGGGGAGGACGTGCTGGTGTGTTGTACCCAGGAGGCGCCGCTCTTCGGCGAGCTCCACAAGGAGCTCGATGGGCGCGGGAGCGTCCGCTACGTCAACATCCGCGAAACTGCGGGATGGTCGGCGGAGGCGCCGGAGGCAATGCCCAAGATCGCTGCATTGCTCGCCTTGGCGAGCCTCCCGGATCCGGAGCCGGTTCCCACCGTCGCGTACAATTCCGCGGGTAGCGTGCTCGTGATCGGTCCCACGGAAGTCGCGCTCGACTGGGCCGAGCGGCTGGTGGACCGCCTCGACGTGTCCGTGCTCATCACCCATTCTGCGGATCGTGGTGAGCTTCCGGTCGAGCGTCGTTACCCGGTGTATTCCGGAACCCTCAAGTCGGTCACCGGCTATCTGGGCGCGTTCGACGTCGCGTGGGAGCAGGCGAATCCCATCGACCTCGACGTCTGCACGCGCTGCGGCGCCTGCATAGCCGCGTGTCCGGAGCACGCCATCGATTACACCTATCAGATCGATCTCGAGCGGTGTCGGGCGCATCGCCAGTGCGTCGCCGCGTGCGGCGACATCGGCGCAGTCGATTTCGAGCGCGAGGCGCGCGCCCGCGGCGACCGCTTCGATCTCGTGCTCGACCTGATGCCCGAGCCTGCGCTCCGGCTCCATCAGCCGCCGCAAGGCTATTTCGCCCCCGGGCGTGACCCCGCCGAGCAGGCGCTCGCCGTGAGCCGGCTCGGGGAGATGGTCGGGGAGTTCGAGAAGCCCAGGTACTTCGAGTACCGGGAGAAGATCTGCGCCCACAGCCGCTCCGAAATCATCGGATGCAGCAGGTGCGTGGACGTCTGCTCCACCCGGGCGATCTCGAGCGATGTCGAGGCGAACCGCGTGACGGTCGAGCCCCATCTCTGCATGGGCTGCGGCGGGTGCGCGACGGTGTGTCCTTCGGGCGCGATGCGCTATGCCTATCCGCGCATGCCGGACATGGGGCTGCGCCTGAAGGCGCTGCTTCAGGCGTATCGCAAGGCCGGCGGGCGCGATGCCTGCCTGCTGCTTCACGACACCGCGGCCGGCCGGCAGTTGATCGCCCGGCTCGGGCGACGCCGCAAGGGGCTTCCCGCGCGGGTCGTTCCGCTCGAGGTGTACCACATCGGCGCGCTCGGTCCCGATCTCATGCTGGGTGCGCTCGCGCTGGGCGCCGCGCAGGTCGTCGTCCTCGCGACCGGTACCGAAGCGCCGGAGTATCGGGAAGCGCTGCGCCGCGAGATGGCGTGGGCCGAGGCGATCCTGGCGGCGCTGGGATATGGCGGGGGACGCCTGCAGCTCATCGAGGCCGAGGACGTTGCCGCGCTGGAAGCGGCGGTGTGGGGGCTGGAGCGCATGAGCGACATGCCGCCTGCAGCCTTCAATTTCTCGGACGATAAGCGCACCACCCTGGATTTCGCCCTGGATCATCTGCTGCGCCAGGCCCCCAAGCCGCAGGAAGTGATCGCGCTGCCGGCTCAGGCGCCCTACGGGACGGTGAACGTCAACAAGGAAACGTGCACGTTATGCATGGCCTGCGTGGGTGCGTGCCCGGAAAGCGCACTGCTCGACTCGAAGGAAGCACCGCAGCTCCGGTTCATCGAGCGCAACTGCGTGCAGTGCGGACTGTGCGAGAAGACCTGCCCGGAGGAGGCCATCACCCTTACGCGCCGGCTGCTGCTCGGCGCCGCCGCCAAGCGCGAAGTGGTGCTGAACGAGGCCGAGGTCTTCGCCTGCATCAAGTGTGGAAAGCCCTTTGGAACCAAGCAGATGATAGACAGCATGGTGGCCCGGCTCGGGGCCCATTCCATGTTCGCGGAGCGAGCCGCCCTGGAGCGGCTCAAGATGTGCGCGGACTGCCGGGTGGTGGACCTCATGCAGAACGCCCGCCACGGCTCCATTTTCGAATCGTGAAAGCCGGATGGGGCATTCGAAATCGCTTGATATTACCGTGGCTTGCGGACTAACATTGGCCTGAGAAGAATTCATGGCCATGGCGGCGGTTGAGACTGGCTACGCACCTCAGGAGGAGGTCGCTGAAGAAGAGCGCGCACGTGCCGACGTTTACGCACTGCTCGCCGCGCTGTTCTATTCCCCTCCTTCCGAAGGTCTGCTGAAGAGCATCGCTGCTGCGCGCCTGGTGAACGAGGATGCGAACGATACGCAACTTGCACGGTCATGGGCCGCACTGCAGGCCGCAGCGCGGACGGCGGTGCCCGAAGCGGTCCGTCACGAGTATGACAATGCGTTCATCACCGCGGGCCGGCCTCCGGTTTTCCTCTACGGATCGGTGTACCAGGCGGGCTTCCTCATGGACAAGCCGCTCGCGCAGTTGCGCGACGACCTCGCACGGCTCGGGCTTGCGCGCAGACGCGAGGTAGGCGAGCCCGAGGACCATATTTCAGGACTGTGCGACGTGATGCGCTTTCTCATCGTCGGCGCCGACAGCGTGCCGCCCGCGCCTGTAGATGCGCAGCGCGAATTTTTCGAGCGGCATCTCGCCCCGTGGTACACGCGTCTCTGCGATGCCATCGAGGTTGCGGAGCCCACCCATTTCTACCGGCGCGTCGCGGCCTTCGCGCGCGCGTTTTTCGATCTCGAGCTTCGTTCTTTTGAAATCGCCTGACACAGGAGGAACGGCAATGACAACCACCCGACTGAATCGCAGGAAATTCCTCGCCGCGATGGGCCTCGGCACGGCCGCTGCAGCGGCGGCTGTTGCGACACGCACCGACGACAGGGGCGGAAAGCGCAAGTCCGCGGCGGCGACCTCCGGAAAGGGATACCAGTTGACCGAGCACGTACGCCGTTATTACGAGACCACCAAAGTCTGAGCGAGGAGTCGCGCCATGTCACTTACCCGAAAAGCCACGCTTGAGCCGGTCGGCGCCCGACGGCTCTCCCGCAATGCCGCAGCGTTCCTCGGCAGGACCATCGACCGGCGCACGTTCCTCAAGCGCTCCGGCATCGCGGCCGGCGGTGCGGCCGCGCTGTCGCAGTTGCCCTTCACGATGCTCGACCGCGCGGAGGCCGCGCAGCCGGCGCCCGGCGCGAAGACCGAAGTGAAGCGCACCATCTGCACCCACTGCTCCGTCGGCTGTGCGATCGACGCGGTGGTGCAGAACGGCGTCTGGGTACGCCAGGAGCCGGTGTTCGATTCCCCGATCAACCTCGGCGCGCACTGCGCCAAGGGTGCCTCGATCCGCGAGCACGGCCACGGCGAGCACCGCCTCAAGTACCCGATGAAGCTCGTCGGCGGCAAATGGCAGCGCATCTCCTGGGACCAGGCGCTCGACGAAGTGAGCAAGAAGCTCCTTGCCATCAAGAAGGAAAGCGGCCCCGACGCGACGTTCTGGATCGGCTCGTCGAAGCACAACAACGAGCAGTCGATGCTGCTGCGGAAGTTCGTGTCGTTCTTCGGCACGAACAACATGGATCACCAGGCGCGCATCTGCCACTCGACCACGGTGGCCGGCATCGCGAACACCTGGGGCTACGGCGCGATGACCAACTCCTACAACGACGAGCAGAACTCGAAGTGCATCCTGTTCTTCGGGTCGAACGCGGCGGAGGCGCATCCGGTCTCGATGCTGCACACGCTGCACGCGAAGGAGAACGGCGCCAAGGTGATCGTCGTCGATCCGCGCTTCACGCGCACGGCGGCGCGGGCTGACAAGTACTATCGCATCCGCTCGGGGACCGACGTCGCGTTCCTGTGGGGCATGCTCTATCACATCTTCAAGAACGGCTGGGAAGACAAGGACTACATCAAGGCGCGCGTCTACGGCATGGACAAGGTGCGCGAGGAAGTCATGAAGTGGACGCCGGAGGAAGTCGAGAAAGTGACCGGCATGAAGGAGCACGAAGTCCGCGACGTCGCCGAGATGATGGCCAAGAACCGCCCGAGCACCATCGTATGGGCGATGGGACAGACCCAGCACACCAACGGCAACGCGATCGTGCGCGCATCCGCCGTCCTGCAGCTCGCGCTCGGCAACGTCGGCGTATCGGGCGGCGGCTGCAACATCTATCGCGGCCACGACAACGTGCAGGGCGCGACCGACGTCGGGCCGAACCCCGATTCGCTGCCCGGCTACTACGGGATCGCCGCCGGCTCCTGGCGGCACTGGTGCGCCGTGTGGGGCGTCGATTACGACTGGGTGAAGAAGCAGTTCGCCTCACCCGAGATGATGGAGAAGCCCGGCATCACGGTGTCGCGCTGGATCGACGCGGTGCTGGAGAAGAACGAGAACCTCGACCAGGATCCCAATCTCCGCGCGGTCGTGTTCTGGGGCCACGCGCCGAACAGTCAGAGCCGCGGCAAGGAGATGGTCGACGCGATCAAGAAGCTCGATCTGCTCGTCGTCATCGATCCCTATCCCTCGGCGACGGCCGCGATGGCCGCGATGGTGCGTCAGGATGGCGTGTATCTCCTGCCTGCGGCGACGCAGCTCGAATGCGCCGGCTCGTGCACGGCGTCCAACCGCTCGATCCAGTGGCGCGAGAAAGTGATCGAGCCGATGTTCGAGTCGCGCACCGATCACATGATCATGTATCAGTTCGCGCAGAAGCTCGGCTTCGGCAAGGAGTTTGTCGCGAAAATCAAGCTCGTCAAGGGCAAGGGTGGCATGGACGAGCCCGACATGGAGGACACGCTGCGCGAAATCAACCGCGGCACGTGGACCATCGGCTACACCGGTCAGTCTCCCGAGCGGTTGCAGGCCCACATGCGCAACATGCACGTCTTCGACGTGAAGACACTGCGCGCCAAGGGTGGCAAGGACGCGAAGACCGGCTATGTCCTCGACGGCGACTACTTCGGCCTGCCGTGGCCGTGCTACGGCAACCCCGAGCTCAAGCATCCCGGCTCCCCGAATCTCTATGACACCTCGAAGCACGTCATGGACGGTGGCGGCAATTTCCGCGCGAACTTCGGGGTCGAGCGCGACGGCGTGAGCCTGCTCGCGGAGGATGGTTCGCACTCCAAGGGCGCCGACATCACCACGGGATACCCCGAGCTCGATCACGTGCTGCTGAAGAAGCTCGGCTGGTGGGACGAGCTCACCGATGCCGAGAAGAAGGCGGCCGAGGGCAAGAACTGGAAGACCGATCCTTCGGGCGGCATGATCCGCGTGTTCATGAAGAACCACGGCTGCCACCCCTTCGGCAACGCCAAGGCGCGGGCTTACGTGTGGAATTTCCCGGACCCGGTGCCGCTGCACCGCGAGCCGCTCTATTCGCCGCGGCCGGACCTCATCGACAAGTATCCGACGCACGACGACCAGAAGAACCGCTGGCGCATGCCGGTGCTGTTCAAGACCGTCCAGCAGGCGAACAAGGACGCGGTCAAGCAGTTCCCGCTCATCATGACGAGCGGGCGTCTCGTGGAGTACGAGGGCGGCGGCGACGAAACGCGGTCGAATCCCTGGCTCGCCGAACTGCAGCAGGAGATGTTCGTCGAGATCAATCCCAAGGACGCCAACGATCGTGGCGTGCGCAACAACGAGTACGTCTGGGTCAGCACGCCTGCGGGCAACAAGCCGCGCATCAAGGTGAAGACGCTGGTGACCGAACGGGTCGCGCCGGGGACGGTGTTCCTGCCGTTCCACTTCGCCGGGTGGTTCGAGGGGCGGGACCTCCTCGACAAGTATCCGGAAGGCGCGGCGCCGGTGGTGCGCGGCGAGGCGGTCAACACCGCGACCACCTATGGTTACGACATCGTGACCATGATGCAGGAAACCAAGACCACGCTGTGCCAGGTCACGAAGGCGTGACGATAACGGGATCGTGAGGAGCAAACCATGGCGAGAATGAAATTCCTGTGTGATGCCGAGCGCTGCATCGAGTGCAACGGCTGCGTGACGGCGTGCAAGAACGAGCACGAAATCCCGTGGGGCGTCAACCGGCGCCGCGTGGTCACGCTGAACGACGGGCTGCCGGGCGAGAAGTCGATTTCAGTCGCATGCATGCACTGCTCGGACGCTCCCTGCATGGCGGTGTGCCCGGTCGACTGCTTCTACAAGACCAGCGAAGGCGTCGTGCTCCACGACAAGGACCTGTGCATCGGGTGCGGCTACTGCTTCTACGCCTGCCCGTTCGGTGCGCCGCAGTTTCCGCAGGATGGCGCATTCGGGCTGCGCGGCAAGATGGACAAGTGCACGTTCTGCGCCGGCGGGCCGGAGCCGGACTTCTCCGATGCGGAATTCAAGAAGTACGGCCGCAACCGGCTGGCCGAGGGCAAGCTGCCGGCGTGCGCCGAAATGTGCTCGACCAAGGCGCTCCTGGGTGGCGACGGCGACGTGATCGCCGACATCTACCGCACGCGCGTGACGAGACGCGGCAAGGGCTCGGAAGTGTGGGGCTGGGGCACCGCCTACGGCGCGCCGCAGAAGCCCGCTGCGCCGCAACCCGGAGGGAAGTCATGATGAGAGGCGCGCGATTGCTGGTGACGCTTGCCGCCGCCGCGGGGCTTGCGGCGGTCGCCGGCTGCGGCGAGAAGGCCGCCGTGACGGTGTACAAGCAAGGTCAGTACCAGGGCAAGCCCGACATGCGGCCGTGGGACAACGACCAGTTCAGGGGTGACAAGACCGCGTGGGAGAAGACCATCAAGGCGCGCAACGACGGCCAGAACGAGTACGTGCGCGTCGCGACGCAATAGGAGAGACAGCATGCCCGGAACAAGTGCATGGAGATGGGCGGCATGCGTCGTCCTTGCTTGGCTTGCGCTGGCGCCGCCGGTCTGGTCAGCGGACAGCAGCGCGGCCCGCGAGCAGGCGCAGCGCCAGTCGGTCCAGCCGCTGAACAATGCGCCGGTATGGCGCGACGTGCGCGGCGGCGAGGTCAATCCCTACCAGACCACGCAGGTTCGCGGCGTCGAGACGAACGTCCTGATCCAGACCGAAGGCGAGATCTGGCGCCAGATCCGCAACGGGCCGGTGACGGTCTATGGGGGCTGGCTGATTGTCGCGTTCCTTGCGGGCATTGCGGTTTTTTACGCGGTGAGGGGACCGATCAAGCTTCACGAGAAGCCGACGGGGCGCACGGTGGAGCGCTTCAACGCCTGGGAGCGCATCGTGCACTGGTCCACGGCGATCAGCTTCGTCCTCCTCGGCGTGACCGGGATCGTGATGCTGTTCGGGAAGTACATCCTGCTTCCGGTGCTGGGTTATACGCTCTTCTCGTGGCTCTCGATTCTCTCCAAGAACCTGCACAACTTCGTCGGCCCGCTCTTCGTGATCTGCACGATGCTCATGATCATCACTTTCCTGAAAGACAACCTGCCGCGCGCTTACGATTGGCTGTGGGTGAGAAAGGCGGGCGGGCTCTTCACGGGAGAGCACGTGCCGTCCGGCCGCTTCAACGCCGGCGAGAAGAGCTGGTTCTGGCTGGGCGTGACGATTCTCGGGATCGTCGTCAGCGTAACGGGTGTCATCCTCGACTTTCCGCAGCTCGTGGATGGCGCGCGCAGCGCGATGCAGCAGGCGAACGTCATTCACGCCGTCGCGGCGATCGTCTTCATGGTGCTTTCGTTCGGGCACATCTACCTCGGGACGGTGGGCGTCGAGGGTGCGTACGAGTCGATGCGCAACGGCTATATCGACGAGGCTTGGGCGAAGGAGCACCACGAGTACTGGTACCAGGAAGAAATCGCGAAGCGCTCGACAGCGGCGGGCAGCGCGCCCTCGGCCGCGGTGGCAGCGCCGATGAAGGAGGGATGGAAGCTATGAGGATCAACGTGCGGAAGATCTGGGCCTCAGTTCCGGCGCTGCTGGTCGCGGGGAGCGTCGGGCTCGCCTATGCCAAGCTGCCGCCGCCCACGGAAGAGCAGAAGGCGAAGGCGGCCGAGGCTAAGGAAAAGGCCGCGGCGGCCGCCAAGAAGGAATCGGAGGCGCTCGCGAAGGCGCAGGATCGCGTCGCGGAGCACTACAGGAAGACCAAAGCCGGAGTGACGACCGCGAAGAAGTAAAGCGCGGCGGCACGCGGTTTTCCAGAAAGCCCGGCACGACCGGGCTTTCTTTTTGTCTGTCGCCGGCCGCTATTTCGCGATGGTGGTGCCGACCGTCGGCAGCCAACTCGCAAGCTGGGGGAAGGCGGCGAGCACGACGATCGTGGCGATGAGCGCGAACCAGTAGGGGATCGCGCCGCGGAAGATCTCTCCCACCGAGGCTTCGTGGGGCAGGGCCGCTTTCACGGTGAAGACGAGAATCCCGAACGGCGGCGTGAGGAGCCCGGTCTCGATCGCCAGAATACCGAGCACCGCGAACGCGAGGGGATCGAACCCGAGCGCCATTGCTACTGGCGCGAACACCGGTACGGTGATGAGGATGATCGAGATCGAATCGATCAGGCAGCCCAGCACGAACCACACCAGCACCATCACGGCGAGCACGCCGAAGAGGCCCAGCCCCGAAGCCACGAAGAAATCCTTGACCGCCCCCGTGACGCCGGTCATCGACAGCACGCGCGAATAGAGCTGCGCGCAAAAAAGGAGCAGCAGCAGCGGGGCAGAGGTGCGACCCACGGACAGCACCACCTCGAAGAGCTCCTTCCAGCGCATGCCCTTCCAGATCGCGATGAGCAGCGCGAGCGCCGCGCCGACGCCCGCACCCTCGGTGGGCGTGAAGAAGCCGAGCCAGATGCCACCCAATGTTGCGAGGATGAGCGCGATCACGAGAAACGTGCTCACGACGAGCGTGCGGAATTCTTCGTCGCTGACCTCGACGCTGCCGCCGCTGTTCTGGACGGCCTTGCCGGCCCCGACGCGCTCGGGCTGCGTCAGCGCGACCCACATGATGTAGGCGCAGTAGAAGCCGACCAGCACGAAGCCCGGCAGGATGCCGGCGATGAAGATCTTCCCGATCGCCTGTTCGGTCAGCACGCCCCACACGATCATGAGGACACTCGGCGGGATCAGCATGCCGAGACACGCGGAACCCGCAATGCAGCCCAGCGCGAACTTGCGCTCGTAGCCGTAGCGCTTCATTTCCGGATACGCGATGCGCGAGAACGCGGCCGCGGCAGCGATCGATACGCCGGTCACGAACGCGAACACCGCGTTGGCGAGCACGGTCGCGATCGCGAGGCGTCCGGGAATCCGCCGTGAGAGCCGGTTCGTCAGCGCGAAGAGATCGCGGGCCGCGCCGCACTTCGCGAGAAAGTCGCCCATCAGCATGAAGAGCGGAATCACCGCGAACACGTAATCGCGCAGCGCCTCGTACGCGGTCTGCGCGATGAAATTGCGCACGATGACCATGTCGCCCTGCATGAGGTAGATGCCGAAGACGGCCGCGATGCCGAGCGCTACTGCGACGTGCACTCCCGCGAACACCATGAGGAGCAGCGCGCCCAGCAGCAGGAAGATCTCGCCGGTGCCGAACATGGCGACCCTCAGCCGATATGTGCCGCGGCGCGCGCGGGATGGGGAAGGAGGCTCATCCGAGGGCCGGTGGAATGTCGCCGTGATGCGGCCGGACGCCGCGCCGGAATGCGCGCAGCCGGTCAACGGCCAGCAGGGCGTAGTTGAACGCGGCGAGGAACGTCCCGAGCACGATAATGAAGCGGGCGGGCCACGCCGGCACGCGCAGGGCGCCTTCGCCCTCGAATTCGTTCGACGTCCAGGAATACGAAGCCGGCTCGAGGCTCCCCCAGCACACGAGGCCGAAGAACACGATGCCGAGCAGCGCGCCCAAAATCTCACAGACGGCCTGGACCCGTGCAGGCAGGTGCTGCGTGATCGCATCCACGGAGATCATGCCGCCGGAGCGGATCGCGTAGCCCGCCTGGAGAAAGCAGATGACGACGATCGAGTAGGAGACGATCTCCGGCGTGCCTTTGACAGGACTGTTGAAGACGACGCGCCCGATCACGTCGGCGCACACCAGGAACGCGAGCAGGAACGCGAGCACCGCTGCAATTGTCAGCAGGGCGCGGGCGATCCAGTCGGTGATGCGGCTGATCACGTCTTCTCGGCGGAAATCGGCTTCAGGCAACAGGCGCGCGGACGGCCTTCCCGCGGTAGTGCGCGCGGGAGGGTAAGGTCTGCACCGGTCCGATTACTTGACGGGATAGCGCACCGGCCACTTATGGCCGAGCTTTTCCGCTTCTTCGAGCGCCAGCTTGAGAACCTGCGTGCCGGGAAGGCCGGCCTTGTCGAGCTCGGCCGCTTTCTCCTGCGGCCAGCCCTTGAGCGAATTCGCCCACTCGACGCGTACGGAGTCCGGCAGCTGCTTCACGATCGCGCCGTTCTTCTTGAGCAGCTCGAGCTGCTTCGGATAGGCCTCGAGGTTCACCGTCCCGGTGCGGGCCTCGTACTCCCGGCCCACTTCGAGGATGATGTCCTGCACTTCCTTCGGAAGCTTCGCCCAGCGCGCGCGGTTGATGGTGAGCCCATGCCACGTGATCGCGCCGAAACCGATCTCCGTGTAGTACTTGCCTACCTCGTAGAGCTTGAAGTTGACGTACCCCGAGGGGAACATGATCCAGCCCTGGTACACGCCGGTCTGCATCGAGGTGTAGGCTTCGGGAAGCGAGGATTGCACCGGCACGGCGCCGGCGTACTCGAGCCACTTGAGATTGAGCCCCGCGCCAGCGAGCTTGCGGCCCTTCAGGTCCGCGACCTTGTTCCACTCGAAGCTCGTGCCCAGGTTGTAGCCGTTGTCCGCGATGAGGGCGATCAGGCGCTGGTTGAACTTGTCCTCGAACACCTTCGACATGTACGGCACCTTGTCATAGACCCGGCGCGCGAGCGTGACGCTTTTCACCGGGTCCATCGTGCCGAAGGGCAGCATGACCTGGAAGGCGTGCAGCGGCAGATTGGACGGCTCGAAACAGAAGCAGAACCCGCCGATGTCGATGATGCCGGACTGGACGCCTTCGAGCGTGTCCGCGACTTTCACCATGGCGCCGCCGTAGCCCTCGACGAATTCCACCTTGTGCTTGGTGCGCTCGGCGACGCGCTTCGTCACCTCCGGCACGAAGAAGTTCTGCATCAGGTTGACGTAGGTGTTCGCCGGAGGATGGCCCGAGGCGATGCGAAGCTTGATGTTCTCGGCCATCGCCGATGCGGACCAGGCGAGCGGCATGACGACGCAGAAAGCAAGCGCCGCGCTGCGGATTGTTTTCATGGTGTGCCTCCTTGGGTAGGGCGATTCCCGCGCTCGGGCGCGATCGAGTTATTGTGCGGAATCCGTGCAGCACGGATGTTCCACAATCGCGCGCGCCTTGTCAACGAAGGCGGCGCGGTATGGACATGCCTCGAGCATGCCCGGGCGATCGCGTCAGACGACCCCTTCCAGGACCTGTACGTCGACAAGCGTGCCGGGCGCGACGTTGCCCTGCCCGGTCTGCAGAATGATGAAGCAGTTCGCTTCCGACATGGAGCGCAGGATGCCCGAACCCTGCTCGCCGGTCACGCGCACGCTCCAGTTGCCGTCGGTGTCCTGCGAGAGGATGCCGCGCTGGAACTCGGTGCGCCCTGGCGCTTTCCTGAGCGCCGAGGTGCAGGGCACCCTGAAAATCGGCAACGGCTCGACCGGATCGCGTCCGGAAAGCTTGAGCAGCGCATCGCGGACGAACTGGTAGAAAGTGACCATCACGGATACCGGGTTGCCGGGGAGCCCGAAGAAGTGCGCGGCGCCGACCTTGCCGTAGGCAAGCGGCCGGCCGGGCTTCATCGCGATCTTCCAGAACACGACCTCACCGAGCTTGTTGAGGAGATCCTTGACGAAATCCGCTTCCCCGACCGATACACCCCCGCTCGTGATCACGACATCCGCATTCTCCGCGGCCGTCCTGAACGCCAACTCGAGCTTCGCCGGATCGTCGCGCACCACACCCATGTCGATCGCATCGCAGCCCAGTCGCGTGAGCATGCCGTAGAGCGTGTAGCGGTTGCTGTCGTAAATCTGTCCTTCCTTCGGCACCGTGCCGATGGAGACGAGCTCGTCGCCGGTGGAGAAGAACGCGACGCGCAAGCGGCGATACACCGGCGCCTCGGCGATCCCCAGCGAGGCGAGCAGCCCGATATCCGCGGGACGCAGCAGCACGCCGCGCTTCAACGCCGCCTGCCCCGCCCGGAGGTCTTCCCCTGCACGCCGCAGATTCTGGCCCTTGCGGTGGCCCCCGCCGATCCGCACTTCGCCGTCCCTGGCCGTGACGTGCTCCTGCATGACGATCGTATCGGCGCCCTGGGGGACGACCGCACCGGTCATGATGCGCACGCACGCGCCGGCCGGTACGTCGCCTTCATAGGGCGCACCCGCATAGGCGGTGCCGACGACGCGCAGGGCGGTTTCCCCTTCCGGCTTGAGGTCGCCGAAGCGCACGGCGTAACCGTCCATCGCCGAATTGTCGTGCGCCGGGACATCGATGGGAGAAATCACGTCCTCCGCCAGCACGCGCCCGAGCGCCGCGCGCAGGTGCAGCCGCTCCGTGGCGGAAACGGGGGAGAGGAAACGCACGATCAGCTCGCGTGCCTTCGCGACCGGCAGGGAATTGGGATCGTAATCGTCCGCGCAGGAAAGCTCACGCAGGGACGGGGCAGGCTCTTTCATGGCGGGTGTTCCCGGTCTCGGATATCCGGCGACGGTCGATTTTACCGCAGCGGGCGCGCGAGGCAGCGCACAGGAGCGGTATGCGGGGCCGCGCCCGGCCCGGCTTTGATTGGGCGGGCCGCGGGCGGCGAAGCGTCGCGAATCCTATATGCACAAACATGCCTATATTTGCCCGAACGGTCCAGATCGGGGAAACTCTCGCAGAAGCACAATATGCAAGTATAAGCATATCCATGGCGCTGCAGGTCGATTTCGCCTTCACGTGGCTTGCCGCGGAGCGCCTGAGCGCGGCGCACGCGGCGACGCTCCTCAGGCTCGTGGCCGAGGTGCGCGCGAGCGGCTCGCTCAGGCAGGCGGCGCGGGCGGCGGGGGTGTCCTATCGGCATGCCTGGGGACTGCTGGGCGAGGCGTCCGAAGCGTTCGGCGCGCCGGTCGTCACGCTCGAGCGGGGGCGGGGTGCGCGTCCCACGCGCCTGGGCGAGAAACTCCTGTGGGCCGATGGGCTCGTGCGCACCGCCCTGGACCCGGAATTCACGCGCTTGCGGCAGAAAATCGATGCGGCGCTCGCTCACGCGCTTCCGCACCGCATACCGCGCCTCGTCCTGCACGCGAGCCATGATCTTGCGCTGCAGGCTCTGGTCGAGGTATGCAGCGGCAGCCTCGATATCGAGCTCGTCTTCCGCGGCGCCGACGACAGCCTCGCGGCGCTCGCGAGCGGCCGCTGCGATCTCGCCGGATTTCATGTCGCGGATGCGCTTCCGCGGGCGGCCGCGGCCGCGGCGGCGCTGGGGCGCTGGCTCGACCCGCGCAAGCATCAGCTGGTTCGCTTCGTCACGCGGGAGCAGGGGCTCATCGCCCGACCGAACAGCCACATCCGGAGCGTGCACGATCTCACGCGGGCCGGCGTGCGCTTCATCAATCGCCAGAGCGGTGGCGCCGGACATGAGGGTGAGTCCGTGGCTGCCGCAGTCGCCGCCGGGCGGGCGGACGCCGGGTTCGGACTGCGCGCGGATGCACTGCGCTTCAAGCTGGACTTCGTTCCTCTCGCGCGCGAGCGCTACTTTCTCGTATGCCGGCGCGGGCGCCTGCGCGAACCCACTCTGCAGCGGCTGCTGGGCGTCCTGCAGGGGGTGGATTTCTCACGCCGGATCGCGGCACTCCCGGGCTACGACGCGACGCACTCCGGCCGGCGCGAAAAGCCCGATGAGGCGCTCAACTGGGTGGAGCGCGCGCGCCGCCGCAGCGGGCGCAGGGCACGCCGATGAATGATCTCGGACTCGCTTTTGCCACCGCGTTCGCGCTCATCGCCGGTATCGATTCTAAGTTGATCGAGATCGTGGCGCTGAGCCTCAAGGTGAGTCTCACCGCCGTTGCGATCTCCGCCCTGATCGGACTGCCGCTCGGTGCTCTCCTCGCCGTCGCGCGCTTTCGCGGGCGGCAGGCGTTGATCGTACTGCTCAATGCGTTGATGGGCCTGCCACCCGTGGTGGTGGGCCTCTTGGTCTACCTGCTGCTCTCGCGCGCCGGGCCGCTCGGCAGCCTCGGCATACTGTTCACCCCCGCGGCGATGATCGTCGCGCAGTCGATCCTCATCACGCCGATCATTGCGGCGCTCTCGCGCCAGTCCATCGAGGACGCGTGGCACGAGTACGAGGAGCAACTGCGCTCGCTCGGCGCAGGGCGCTTGCGCGCTTCGCTCACGCTCTTATGGGACACGCGCTTCTCCCTGATGACGATCCTCCTTGCCGGGTTCGGCCGGGCGGCCGCCGAGGTGGGTGCGGTGATGATCGTGGGAGGCAACATCGACGGTGTCACGCGCGTCATGACGACCGCCATCGCGCTCGAGACGAGCAAGGGCGATCTTCCGCTCGCGCTCGGCCTCGGCATCGTTCTCGTCGTGCTGGTCGTCATGCTGAATGCCGCCGCGAGCCTGATCCGCGAGGCGGCGCTGCGCCGTTACGGATAGCCGATGCTGCCGCTTGCCCTGCGCCAGGTGTCGTACGCCGTCGGCGGCAGGACGATCATCGACCGCGTATCGTTCGAAATCGACGCCGGCCCGCGCACCATCATCCTGGGCCCCAACGGCGCGGGGAAGAGCGTGCTCATGCGCCTGTGCCACGGCCTGCTGCGGCCGAGCGCCGGCGAAATCGCATGGCGCGGCGGCAACGGCGCACGCCCCGGACGCCAGTCGATGGTCTTCCAGCGTCCCATCATGCTGCGTCGGTCCGCGCTCGGGAACGTCGTCTACGGGCTCCGGCTCGCAGGCTTTTCCGCGCGCGAGTCGGAGCTGCGCGCGCGCGACGTGCTCGAAGCGGTGGGGCTCGAGCGCCAGTCCGAGCATCCGGCGCGCACGCTTTCGGGGGGAGAGCAGCAGCGCCTTGCGCTCGCGCGTGCGTGGGCGCCCGGTCCCGAGGTGCTTTTTCTCGATGAGCCGACCGCCAACCTCGATCCCGGATCGACGCGCGACATCGAATCGATCATCGGCGCGATACATGCGACCGGGACCAAGATCATCATGACGACCCACAACCTGGGACAGGCGCGCAGGCTGGGCGACGACGTCCTTTTCCTGAGCGAAGGACGGCTCGTCGAGCGCGCGCCGGGCGAGACGTTTTTCAGGCAGCCGGCGACGCCGGAAGCGGCGGCGTTCATCAGAGATGAAATGCCATGAAAAATGGCATCACTGCTGCCGCGATCGCGCTTGCGATTCCGATCACCGTGCTCGCGCCGGCGTCATCCGCGCAGCAGTTCATTACGGTCGCGTCCACGACTTCCACCGAGCAGTCGGGACTGTTCCGGCACATCCTGCCGATTTTCGAGAAGAAGACGGGCATGCAGGTGCGCGTCGTGGCGCTCGGCACCGGCCAGGCGCTCGACATGGCGCGCCGCGGCGACGCGGACGTGGTGCTGGTGCACGCGCGGGCGGCCGAGGAAAAATTCGTGGCCGAGGGCCATGGCCTCAAGCGCCTGCCGGTGATGTACAACGATTTCGTCCTGATCGGACCGAAGGCCGATCCCGCGAAAATCGCCGGCGGCAAAGACATCCTGAAAGCGCTGCGCGGAATAAGGGATGTGAAGGCGCCTTTCGTCTCGCGCGGCGACCGCAGCGGCACTCACATGGCCGAGCTTGCACTGTGGAAAGAGGCCGGGGTCGATATCGTCTCGGAGAAGGGCGCCTGGTATCGCGACACGGGACAGGGCATGGGGCCGGCGCTCAACAGCGCTTCCGCGATGAACGCCTACATCCTCGCCGACCGCGGGACGTGGATTTCCTTCAGGAACCGCGGAGACCTCGCGGTCCTCGTCGAAGGCGACCGGCGGCTCTTCAACCAGTACGGCGTGATCCTGGTGAATCCCCGGAAGCACCCGCACGTGAAGCGGGAAATGGCGCAGGCCTTCATCGACTGGATCGTGTCTCCTGAAGGGCAGAAGGCGATCGCCGACTACAAGATCGGGGGCGAGCAGCTGTTCTTTCCCAACGCCGGAGATGCCGGGGCGTGACGATGCGCAACTCGACCGTGCGATTCCGGCAAAGTATCATGCGGCGTTCTGCCGTATGGCGCATCCCGGGCTTCATCGCATGAAGATATTCGGCTTCGCCGGCTACTCCGGCAGCGGCAAGACGACGCTGATCGAGAAATTGATCCCGGTCTTCACCGGGCGCGGGCTCGCGGTCTCGCTCATCAAGCACGCGCACCACACGTTCGACGTCGATCAGCCCGGCAAGGATTCGTGGCGCCACCGCCACGCCGGATGCAGCGAGGTGCTGGTGACCTCGTCGCGACGCTGGGTGTTGATGCACGAGCTGCGCGGCGCGGCCGAGCCTTCGCTCGCCGAGCACCTGAAGCGCATGTCGGCATGCGATCTCCTGCTGGTGGAGGGCTTCAAGCGCGAGCGCATACCAAAGCTCGAGGTTTACCGTGCGGAAGTGGGCGAGCCGCTCCTCCATCCGCACGACGGGGACATCGTCGCGATCGCGTCGGACCGCCAGCTGAATACGGCGCTCCCGCAGTTCGACCTCAACGACCACGCCGCCATCGCGGACTTCGTGTTGAGGCACGTCGGCCTGTAGCCCGATGGATGCCGCGCGCCTTAAGGTGTAAGCTCGAAGCATGGTGAAGGTGCTTTATTTCGCCCGGCTGCGGGAAGCGCTGGGCACGGCGTCGGAAGAGATCGCGGTTGCCGCGTCGGTTACAACCGTGGCGCAGCTTCGCACTTTGCTCAGCGCGCGCGGCGGCGTCTGGAGCGAGGCGCTGGCGCCGACGACGCGCGTGCGGGTCGCGGTGAACCAGGCGATGGCGTCAGACGACACCCGCATCGCCGACGGTGACGAGATCGCCTTCTTTCCGCCGGTGACGGGAGGCTAGCGCATGACGGTGCGGATACAGACGGAGGACTTCGACATCGGAGCGGAGATCGCCGCCCTGCGCCGCTCGAATCCGCGGATCGGGGCGGTCGCGAGCTTCGTCGGCATCGTGCGCGATGTGAACGAAGGCGCGGCGATCGAAACGATGACGCTCGAACACTATCCCGGCATGACCGAGCGCTCGATCGAGGAGATCATCGGTGAGGCGCGACGGCGCTGGAGCCTCTTCGATGCGCTCGTGATCCATCGCGTGGGGACGCTGAGGCCGCCCGACCAGATCGTGCTCGTGATCGTCACCGGCGCCCACCGCGGCGATGCTTTCGCGGCGTGCGAGTTCATCATGGACTACCTCAAGACGCGCGCTCCGTTCTGGAAGAAGGAGCAGACGCCTTCCGGTGCGCGCTGGGTCGATGCCCGGGCGAGCGACGATGTCGCCGCCGAGCGCTGGCGCCACAAGGGCCAAAAGCCCTGATTCCACGGGACGTGGGCTCGGACCACGAAGGACCGCATGGGCCGACGCGCTCACGCCGCAGTGAGCCCGCCATCCATGACCAGCGTGTGCCCGGTGACGTAACTTGCTTCGCGGCTCGCGAGGTAGCAGACGGCCTGCGCAACTTCATCGACGCTGCAGAAGCGCCGCAGCGGAATCGCGTCGAGCATGCGCTGCAGGTATGCCGGATTGGCGGCGGACGCCGCGCGCGCCGGCGAGCCGCTTTCGACCCGGCCAGGGGCGATCGCGTTGACCCGGATCCCGTGCGGCGCCCATTCGAGGGCGAGCATTCTGGTCATGTGCATGAGGCCGGCCTTGGAGATGCCGTAGGTCGAGCGCTCGGCGCGCCCCACGAGGCCGTGCGTCGAGGCGATGTTGACGATGCAACCCGGGTGATTGCGCTTCACCCAGTGTCGCGCGATCTGCTGCGTCAGGAAGAAGGTGCCGGTCAGATTCGCCGCGAGCACCGCGTCCCACTCCCCGGGCGTCACGTCGAGCGCAAGCCGGCGCAGTGGCACGCCGGCGTTGTTCACCAGTACATCGATCTGACCGAAGGCCGTAAGCGCTTCGGCCGCAGCGCGCTCGATGACGCCTTGGTCGCGGAGATCGAGCGCGGCCGCAGCCCCACGCGCGCCGGCTGCCGCGATGGCAGACAGCGTGGGACCGAGCTTGTCAGGCAGCGTGGACGAGACGACGACGTCGTAGCCTGCGCGGGCGAGCGCGGCAGCGACGCCCGCGCCGATGCCCTGCGATGCGCCGGTGACGAAGGCCACCGGACGCCCGGACGCCGTGCCCGTGCTCACCAGCCGCGCGGCTCTGAACGCAGCAGACCGCTCGCCTCGAGTTCGGCAGCGAGCGCGGCCTCCGCATCCGGCCCGAGCGGCCCGTTGGGCGAGCGCGGCGTTCCACAGTCGCGTCCGAGCGCACGCAGCGCCGCCTTGAGTCCCGCGAATCCGCGCCGCTTCACGATCTGGCGCAGGGCCGATATCTGCTCCTGACAGGGACGGGCCTCGAAGTACTGTTCCTTGCGGCACAGACCGAAGAGCTGGCGCACGAGCTCCGGTGCGATCGCCGCGAGCGAAGTGAGCATGCCGGTCGCGCCGAGCGTGCCTGCGGACACCATGTATTCCGTGCCGGAGATCAGCTGGAATTGCGGGCGCGCACGGTTCGCCGCCCACGCCACGTTCACCATGAACTGCCAGTCGAGACTCGCGTCCACGATGCCGGCGAAATTCGGCAAACGGTCGATGAGCTTCAGCACGAGGTCCGTGCCGAGCCGGGTGCCGGGCATTTCGTCCGGCGTGTACAGAACGAAGAAGGGAAGACGGACCGCCGCGCCGATCTGCGTGAAGTGCTCGAGCACCATGCCCGCGGGCGGCGTCCAGTAGTACGGCGTCGTCGCGACGATGGCCGCCGCGCCCACGTCCTCGGCGTGCCGCGCGCGGGCGGCGGCGATTGCCGTGCCCGAGTCGCTCGCATGCGCGATCACCGGCACGCGGCGTTGGACTTTGTCGATCGAGAATTCCAGCAGTTTGCGCTGCTCGGCATCCGAGAGGCTCACCGATTCTCCCGCGTGCATCGGCAGCGCCAGCGCCTCCGCGCCGTGCCGCAGATGGAACTCGATCAGCCGGGCATAGGTATCGAAGTCGATGCTCCGGTCGGCTTTGAACGGAGTGACGGGGGTATGTACAAGGCCGGGACGAAAGTGGTTCATGATGGATGCGGTCCTCGCGTGTATCACCAGCCGTGCGGCTCGGTGTCGAGTATGCCCAGCTCCTCGAGCTGGGTGCGGATGTAGGCGATACGTTCGGAGCTCGCGGTCGGCAGCGGCGGTCGCGTCGGACCCACGGCTCGGCCCATGATGACCATGCCCCCCTTGAGCGACGAGGGGTACTGGTCGCGGAAGAGATCCCACAGCCGCGCCAGTTTGTACTGGAGGTCGCGCGCCTTCGGCCAGTCGCCCGCCGCGCACGATGCGTAGAGCGCGGTGCACAGATTCGGGCAGATTGCGCCCGCGGACGAGTACGACCCCGCGCCGCCGAGCGGCACGGAGGGCGCGAGCCATTCGACGCCTGCGATCAGGGCGAACCCGGGGCGCAGCGCGAGCGCCGCACGCGCGATCTCGGTGAATTTCTCGCTGTTGAAGCTCGCTTCCTTCATGCCGATGAAGTTCGGCAGGCGCTCGATCAGCCGCCGCGTGAGGTCGCCGGTGATCTCGACGCCGGAAAGGTAGCTCGGCGAGTTGTAGGCGATGAGCGGAAGCCCGACCGAGGTCCCGAGCCGCACGAAGTAGTCGTAGAGCGCTTCCTCCGTCGGGTTCCAGAAGTAGGGCGTGATCGCGAGGATGGCATCGGCGCCGATTTTCTCGGCATGGCGCGCGAGCTCCATCGTGTCCTCCACCGCGAGCGCGCTCACGTGGATCGAGACCGGCACGCGGCCCGCCGTCACCTGGACCGCGACTTCGGCGAAGCGCTTGCGTTCGGCGATCGTCAGGTTGAGCGACTCCGCCTTGTGGTGCGGCCACGCGATGGCGGTGGCGCCGGTGCGCACGTGGAACTCCACCAGCTTCTCGAACGTGGCGAGATCCGGGCTGAAGTCGTCCTTGAGCGGGGTCACCGTGCTCTGCATGACGCCTTTGAGTTGTATGGTCATGATGGATGCCTAGGTTGGAATGCCCTGTATCGAATTGAGAATGCGCCGGGCCGCGTCGATGGTGTCACCCGCGGCGATGCCGATCGGTCCTGCGCCCTGCGCGACCAGCGCATCCGCCGCCGCGCCGTGAAGATGAACCGCGACACGCAAGGCGTTTTGCGGTTCCAGGCCTTGTGCGAGGAGCGCCGCGATGAATCCGGTCAGCACGTCGCCCATCCCGGCACTCGCCATGCCGGGATTGCCCGACGCGTTGATCCCCCATGCGCCGTCCGGGTCGGTGCAGATGCTCCCCGCGCCTTTGAGCACCACATGGCTTCGCAGGCTTCCTGCGATTTCCTGGGCCGCGGCGAGGCGATCGCGCTGAACGTCCGCGGTGGTGCGATTGAGGAGCCGCGCCGCTTCTGCAGGATGCGGCGTGAGGATCGTGGGCGCGGTGCGTTGGCGCAACTTCCTTGCCAGTGCGTCCTGCGCGGCGATGAGATTGAGCCCGTCCGCATCGATCACGAGCGGAAGCGGAGTCTCGAGCGCCCAATCCAGATGGAATGCGGCGTCGGGAGACTGGCCCAGACCGGGCCCGATGGCGAGCGCGGTGAGGTGGCCGAGCTTGAGCGCTTCGTCCGCGCTGCGCAGCATGATCTCGGGTTGCATCGGGTCCACCAGCGGCGCATCGCGCGCGATGAGCCCGAGATAGACCCGTCCGGCTCCCAGTTTCAGCGCCGCGCGCCCTGCGAGGAGAGCCGCCCCGACCATGCCGTGCGCACCGCCCACGATGGCGAGGCTGCCGTAGTCGCCCTTGTGCGAGTTGAGTCGGCGCGGTGGCAGGGCGCCCGCGAGCACGCCCCCGGCAAGCACGATGCCGCGCCGGGGGTTGAGCGCTGCCGGATCGAGGCCGAGGTTCGAGACATGGATCTCGCCGCAGTGATCGGGCCCATCGTGGGTGAGGAGGCCTGACTTGAGCGCGATGAAGGTGACCGTATGATCCGCGCGCACTGCACAGCCCATCACGCGGCCGGTATCGGACTGAAGGCCACTCGGGATATCGACCGCGAGCTTGGGCGCAGCGAGCGCATTGATCGCGGCGATCACTTCAGCATGGCGTCCGGTCACCTCGCGCTTCAGGCCGATGCCGAAGAGGCCATCGACCACGAGCCCCCAGTCCGTGCCGTGAGGAATGCGGTCGGTGCAGTTGCCACCCGCTTCGCGCCAACGCGTGAGCGCTGCGCCCGCGTCCGGCGAAAGCTTGTTCTCGTCCCCGGCGAACACGACGCACACCCTGAACCACCACGATTTGAGATGCCGCGCGATGACGAATGCGTCGCCGCCGTTGTTGCCCGGTCCGGCGACGATGAGAATCGCGCGACCCGACTCGGGCGCCACCGTGCGCGCGATCTCGGCGGCTGCAAGTCCGGCGCGCTCCATGAGCGGCAGATCGGCGGCGGCCGCTTCGATCCTGCGGATTTCCTCCGTGCGGTAGATCGGCGTGCCGTGAGCGAGGCGGGCGAGCATCGAGATGGAGCGTCGTGGACAGTGGTGTTTCGAGCGTTCTAGTTTAACGGAAAGGCGGATGCGATTTGGTAAAATGCGTTTTTACAGCGTCGCCCTGAACTCATGCCGCAACTCATCCGGCTGCGCGGACGCAGCGCGCTTTCCGCCTTCCGACTTCGGAAACTGCTTCAGACGCTGGCTGCGGCCATTCCCGATCTCGATCTCGCTGCGGAGTACTGGCACTTCGTGATGCTGCGCGATGCCCTCGTGCCCGCGGCACGCGAGCGGCTCGAGCGCATCCTTACCTACGGGCCGAGCGGCGAGCCGGCGCGGCGCGAAGGCGTGCTGCTCCTCGTCGTGCCGCGCATCGGAACGATTTCACCCTGGTCCTCCAAGGCGACCGACATCGCGCGCCACTGCGGGGTGGCTCAAGTCGAGCGCATCGAGCGCGGTGTCGCCTGGTGGTTGAGTCGTGGTCTCGACGCGCGCGAGCGCGCGTTGCTCGCGCCGCTCATCCACGACCGGATGACGGAGACGATCCTCGATTCGTTCGACGCGGTCCCGCACCTCTTCGAGCACATCGCCCCGCAGCCGCTCAGGACCATTTCACTTGCGCGCGAAGGCACGGCGGCGCTCGAGCGCGCCAACCGCGAAATGGGACTCGCGCTCGCGTCCGACGAAATCGCCTATCTCGCGGAGTATTACGCGCGGGCGGGACGCGATCCGACTGACGTGGAGCTCATGATGTTCGCGCAGGCCAACTCGGAGCACTGCCGCCACAAGATCTTCAACGCGCAGTGGGTGATCGACGGCGAGCCGCAGCCGCATTCTCTGTTCGGCATGATCCGCACGACACACGAGAAGAATCCTGGGGGCACGGTCGTGGCGTATGCCGACAATGCGGCCGTCATGGAAGGTGCGACGGTCGCGCGCTTCTATCCGCGCGAGGACGGCACGTATCGCTTCAGCGACGAGCCCACCCACATCCTGATGAAGGTCGAGACACACAATCATCCGACCGCGATTTCTCCTTTCCCTGGTGCGGCGACGGGCTCGGGCGGCGAGATTCGCGACGAAGGCGCGACCGGGCGCGGCGCCAAGCCCAAGGCGGGGCTCACCGGGTTCTCGGTGTCGAACCTGCGCATTCCGGGCTGCGTGCAGCCGTGGGAGGAGGACTACGGGCGCCCGGGGCGCATCGCGTCCGCGCTGCAGATCATGATCGAGGGGCCGATCGGTGGCGCCTCGTTCAACAACGAATTCGGCCGGCCCAATCTCTGCGGCTACTTCCGCACCTTCGAGCAGCGCGTGGGCGATGAGGTGCGCGGCTACCACAAACCGATCATGATCGCGGGCGGGCTCGGCAACATCGCTGCGACGCAGTGCCGCAAGGAGCCGCTCGAACGCGGCGCGCTCATCATCCAGCTCGGCGGACCCGGGATGCTGATCGGGCTCGGCGGCGGCGCCGCTTCCAGCATGGACACCGGGGCGAATCTCGAGGATCTCGACTTCGATTCCGTGCAGCGTGGCAACGCCGAGATCCAGCGCCGCGCCCAGGAGGTGATCGATCGCTGCATCGCGCTCGGAGCGGACAATCCCATCCTCTCGATTCACGATGTGGGGGCGGGCGGGCTTTCGAATGCGCTGCCGGAGATGGTGCATGCGGCGGGACGCGGCGGGCGCTTCGAATTGAGACGCATTCCGAGCGAAGAGCCCGGCATGTCGCCGCTGCAGATCTGGTGCAACGAGGCGCAGGAGCGCTACGTGATCGCGATCGCGCCGCACGCGTTGGAGCGCTTCGCTGCCATCTGTGCGCGCGAGCGTTGCCCTTACGCCGTGGTCGGCGAGGCGACCGACGACGGCCGGCTGACCGTCAGCGACGCGCACTTCGGGAACCACCCGGTGGACATGCCGCTTTCCGTGCTGCTGGGGAAACCGCCGCGCATGACGCGCGAGGCAGTACACGTCAAGCCGCGCCCGACGCCGTTCAGGACAGACGGCATCGACATTGCGGAGGCCGCCCATCGCGTGCTGCGACTGCCGAGCGTCGCCGACAAGACGTTCCTGATCGCCATCGGCGACCGCACCGTGGGCGGATTCACCGCGCGCGACCAGATGGTCGGGCCGTGGCAGGTACCCGTCGCCGACGTGGCCGTGACGCTCATGGGATACCAAACGTGCCGCGGTGAAGCGATGGCGATGGGCGAGCGCACGCCGCTCGCACTGGTGCATCCTGCGGCATCGGGCCGCATGGCGGTCGGCGAGGCGATCACCAATATCGCGGCGGCTGCAATCCGCGACATCGGCGACATCAAGCTTTCCGCCAACTGGATGGCGGCGGCGGGCCATCCGGGAGAAGACGCAACGCTCTACGACACCGTGCGCGCGGTGGCACTGGAGCTCTGCCCGCGTCTCGGCGTCAGCATTCCGGTCGGGAAGGATTCGCTGTCCATGAAGACCACCTGGCGGGAAAACGGCGAAACCCGTGAAGTCACCGCGCCGCTTTCTCTCATCGTCTCGGCGTTCGCGCCGGTGGAAGATGCGCGGCGGACGCTCACGCCGCAGCTCCGCACCGATCGCGGCGAGGCAGCGCTCGTCCTGATCGATCTGGGCGAGGGTCGCTGCCGGCTCGGCGGCTCGGCGCTCGCTCAGGTTTACGGCGCGCTTGGGCAAGAAGCGCCGGACCTCGATCGTCCCGAGCTGCTCAGAGGATTCTTCGCGGCGATCCAGCGCCTGAACCGGGAAGGGCGCATTCTCGCCTATCATGACCGCTCCGACGGCGGGCTTTTCGCCGCGGTCTGCGAGATGCTGTTTGCCGGCCGCTGCGGCGCCCAGATCGACGTGTCGAAGGCGCGCGGAAGCCGCTCGCCGATCGCTGCGCTCTTCAATGAGGAACTGGGCGCGGTGCTTCAGGTGCGGCGATCGGACCTCGAGGCGGTAGGTGCCGCCTTCGCCGCCGAGGGATTTGCGGAGACGTTTCACGACATCGGTTGCGTCGAGCGCGGCGAAGTGCTGCGGATATATGACGGCGCGACGCTGGTTTTCGAGGATACGCGCGTCAACCTCCATCGCGCATGGTCGGAAACCACCTATCGCATGCAGGCGTTGCGCGACAACCTCGAGGGCGCGCAGCAGGAATACGATCGCATCCTCGATGTCGCGGATCCCGGTCTTGCGCCGCGGCTCACGTTCGATCCCGCGGACGACGTTTCGGCGCCGTATATCGCGCGCGGGGCGCGGCCGCGTGTTGCGGTGCTGAGGGAGCAGGGCATCAACGGGCAGGTCGAAATGGCGGCGGTGTTCGACCGCGCCGGATTCAATGCGGTCGACGTCCACATGACCGACATCATCGAAGGGAGAACCGGCCTTGCGGGCTTTCAGGGCATCACCGCGTGCGGCGGCTTCTCGTACGGCGACGTGCTGGGCGCAGGGGAGGGCTGGGCGAAGTCGATCCTCTTCAACGCGCGTGCCCGGGAGGAATTCGAAGCATTCTTCCGCCGCACCGATACCTTTTCGCTCGGCGTGTGCAACGGCTGCCAGATGATGTCGAGCCTGCGCGAGCTGATCCCCGGGGCGGAAGCGTGGCCGCGCTTCGTGCGCAACAAGTCGGAGCAGTTCGAGGCGCGCTTTTCACTGGTGGAAATCGCGCCCTCGCGCTCGCTCTTCTTCGACGGCATGGCGGGCAGCCGCATTCCCATCGCGGTGGCGCACGGCGAAGGCTACGCCGAGTTTCGAGATGCCGCGGCGCTCCAGGCGGCGCTGCCGCTGGTTACGCTACGCTACGTTGACAACTACGGTCGCCCGACCGAGGTCTATCCCGCCAATCCGAACGGCTCACCGCAGGGCATCACCGGCCTCACCACGCCCGACGGTCGCGCAACGATCCTCATGCCGCACCCGGAGCGCGTTTTCCGCACCGTGCAGAATTCGTGGCATCCCGACGAGTGGGGCGAGGACGGGCCGTGGCTGCGGATGTTCCGCAACGCGCGCAAGTGGGTGGGGTGATGGAGACAGACCCGGACACCGGGTCTGTCCCCGAAACTTACTCGATCTTGGCCTTGGCGCGCAGGTCGTTCAGCATCTTCTGCACCATCTGCTGCTGGACGCTGCGCTGCAGATTCTGCTTTACCTGGTCGAACGGCGGCGCCTGGAACGGCCGCTCGTCGTCGAGCCGGATCACGTGCCAGCCGAAATTGGACTGGACCGGCGTCTCCGTCATCTGACCTTTCTTGAGCTTGGCGAGCGCGTCCCCGAACGGCTTCACGAAATTGCCCGGCACGTTCCAGTCGAGGTCACCGCCGCGCTCCTTCGTGCCCGTGTCCTTGGAGCGCTCCGCCGCGATCTTCTCGAAGCTCGCGCCTTTCTTCACCTGTGCGATGATGTCCTTCGCTTCCGCTTCCTTCTCCACCAGGATGTGGCGCGCCTTGTATTCCTTGCCCCCCATCTGCGCCTTGATCCGGTCGTATTCCTTCTTGAGCGTGTCGTCGTTCACCGGATTTTTCTCGAGATAGTCCTGCACGTAGGCGTTCACCAGGATGTCCTGCCGGTTGATCTCGATTGCGGCCGCGACATCGGGCTTCTTGTTGATGCCCCGCTTCACCGCCTCCTGGGCGATGATTTCCTGATTGATGAGCGCCTCCTTCACGCTTTGGCGCAGCTCCGGCGAATCGGGCTGCCCCTGCGAGAGGCGGCTCTTGATGCCCGCGTCGATGCGCGACTGCGGGATTTCCTTGCCGTTCACCTTGACACCCTGCGCGCCGGCGAGCGGCACGAGGAGCACGGCGAGCGCGACGGCCGCGGCGATCTGCTGCACTTTGCTTGCTGCCTTCATCGTGCTTCCTTTCATCGTCATATTTCGTCCGGTGCGTAGGCCTTGATGGCGAGCGCGTGGATTTCCTTCTGCATGAGCGCCCCGAGCGCGGCATACACCATGCGATGCCGCACCTGCGCCGGTTTCCCCGCGAACTCCGGCGACACGATGGTCAGCGTGTAGTGTCCGCCCCCGCCTTTCGCCCCCTCGTGCCCGACGTGCTTGCCGGACTCGTCGATAATCTCGAGCGACTCCGGGCGCAGGGCCGCGAGTCTCTGCTCGATCTTTTGCGCGGTATTCGGCGTCATCCCTTCCCGGACGGGTCTTCGACGTACTTGCCCAGCATGAGCGCCTGCACCACGACGAACACGAGCATGAGTCCGATGCCGCCGAAGAGCTTGAAGTTGACCCACGCGTCGGTGGAGAAGGTGTAGGCGACGAAGAGATTGAGCGCGCCCATCACCGCGAAGAAGCCGATCCAGCTCGCCTGCAGCCGGTTCCAGGCGATGTCGGGCAGGCTCATCTGCTTTTCCATCAGGACGCGGATGAGGTTCTTTCTGAAGCCGAGGGACGCCACGGCGAGAATGCCGCCGAAAAGCCAATAGAGCACGGTGGGCTTCCACTTGATGAAGGTCTCGTCCCGCAGCAGCAGCGTCGCGCCGCCGAAGACGACGATGACCGCGAGGCTCACCCACAGCATCGTATCGACCTTGCGGTGGCGCAGCCAAACCCACCCGATCTGCACGAAGGTCGCTGCGATCGCGACCGCGGTCGCGACGTAGATGTCGTAGAGCTTGAACGCGACGAAGAACAGCAGGACCGGAAAGATATCGAACAGGAACTTCATGGCTGGCGCGCCTCCGAACGGGGCGAGGGCATCGCAGGGCGGGCGCGGGGCATGGGCGGCAAATGGCGCATTATCGCCTTTTGCCGGCGGCGCGTCCATAAAAGAGGGCGCGAACGCGGCCCGTTCATTCCTTCTCGAAGCGCAGCGAGGCGGAGTTGATGCAATAGCGCAGCCCCGTGGGCTCCGGGCCGTCCTCGAACACGTGCCCGAGATGCGCTTCGCAGCGGCTGCAGTGCACTTCGGTGCGCCGCATGAGAAAGCTCGTGTCTTCTTCGGTCGCGACGCTTTGGGGCGCGGACGGCTGCCAGAAGCTCGGCCAGCCCGTGCCGGAGTCGAACTTGTGATCCGAGCGAAAGAGCTCGGCGCCGCAGCACACGCAGCGATAGACGCCTTGCTCGTGATTGTCCCAGTACGCGCCGCTGAAAGCGCGCTCGGTGCCGTGCCTGCGCGTGACGTGGTACTGCTCCGGCGTCAACTGCGCTTTCCACTCGGCGTCGCTCTTGATGACTTTCTCCGCCATGCCTGCCTCCACGTCCGGTCAGAAACCGGCTCGCCCCCGAGGTTCCAGCACCTTGCCGGGATTCATGATGCCGTGCGGGTCGAGCGCGCGCTTCACCGCCGCCATGAGCTCCATCTCGACCGCGCTCTTGTAGCGTCCCATGTCGGCGACCTTTGCGAGCCCGATGCCGTGCTCGGCGCTGAAGCTGCCGTCGTAGCGGTGGACGATATCGTAGACGAGGGTGGTCACGTCGTCCGCTTCGCGCGCTGCCTGATCGCTGCGGCTGCGCCCCGGGATGAACGCGTTGTAATGGAGATTGCCGTCGCCCAGATGCCCGAAGCAGATCACGTTCGCGCCGGGAAAGCGCGCGAGGAGCGCGCTCTTCGCTTCGCGGATGAACGCCGGGATCCTGCTCACCGCGACGGCGATGTCGTGACGGTACAGCATGTCGGGCTCTCCGCGCGCCGCTTCCGGGATCGTCTCGCGCAGCCGCCACAGCGCACGCGACTGCGCCTCGTTCTCCGCGACGATGGCATCGATCACGAGCGTGCTTTCCATCGCGGACTCGAGCGCGCGCTCGAGCTCGTGCCGCACGCGCTCGCCGCTGTGCGAATCGGAAAGCTCGGCCAGCACGTACCATTCGTGCGGTTTCGGCAGCGGGTCGCGGGTCCCGGGGATATGGCGCAGCACGAGGTCGAGGCAGTTGCGCGACAGGATCTCGAACGCGGTGACGCGATCACCGCAATGCCGGCGCAGCAGCGCGAGCAATTCCAGCGCCGCTTCCGGATGCGGCACGGCGGTCCACGTCGTCGCGCCCGCGGCCGGACGGGGAAAGAGCTTCAATACGGCGGCAGTGATGATGCCGAGCGTGCCTTCGGCGCCGATGAAGAGCTGCTTCAGGTCGTAACCGGTGTTGTCCTTCCTGAGGCTGCGCAGGCCGTTCCAGACGCGACCGTCGGGAAGCACTACCTCGAGCCCAAGCACGAGATCGCGCGTGTTGCCGTAGCGCAGCACGTTCACGCCGCCGGCGTTGGTCGAGAGGTTGCCGCCGATCTGGCAGCTCCCTTCGGCGCCGAGGCTCAAAGGAAAGAGGCGGTCCGCTTCAGCAGCCGCCTGCTGGATGTTCGCAAGGACGCAGCCCGCCTCGACGGTCATCGTGTTGTTGAGCGCATCGACTTCGCGGATGCGATTCATGCGCGAGAGCGCGAGGACGATTTCGCCGCCGCTCGCGTGCGGGACGGAGGCGCCGCACATCCCGGTGTTCCCGCCCTGCGGCACGATCGGCGTGCGGCTTTCCGCGCAGAGCTTCACGACCGCGGCGACCTGTGCCGTGTCCGCGGGCCGCACGACGGCGGGTGTCGCGCCACGAAAGATACCGCGCCAGTCCACGACGTGCGGCTCGACATCGGCAGGAGCGGTGAGCAACCCCTGTGGGCCGACGATCGCGGCGATGCGTTCGAGGAGCGTGTGAGCGGTCATCCCGGAAGGGGCCAGGCTCGATTCATGCGTGCATTATAGCGAGCGAGCGTCTCCACCAAGGAAACAGGCCGGCATCTTGTGAATGCCGGCCTGCATGGCAGGTGGCGCCGGGTAGGCGCCGTCGTAATTGAGTGCGCTATCGCGCCGGGAAGCGCCTTTTCCTCGCGTATGCGGAGGAAGGGCGGGGCAGGGGCTAAGCCGCGAGCAGCTCCCGCAGCACGTAGGGCAGGATCCCGCCGTGCCTGTAGTAATCGACTTCGATCGGCGTGTCGATCCGCAGCCGCAGCGGCACCTTGTCGGTCTGGCCGTTCTTGCGCTTGATCACCATCGTCACGTCCTGCATCGGGGTGATGCCGTTCTCGATGCCCTGGATGCCGATCGTCTCGGAGCCGTCGATCCCGAGCGACTGCACGCTCGCGCCGTCCTTGAACTGCAGCGGCAGCACGCCCATGAAAACGAGATTCGCGCGATGGATGCGCTCGAAGTTGCGCACGATCACCGCTTTCACGCCGAGGAGCTGCGGACCCTTCGCCGCCCAGTCGCGCGAGGAGCCCTGGCCGTATTCGTCGCCGCCGAACACCACCGAAGGCACGCCGTCCTTCCGGTAGCGCATCGCGGCGTCGTAGATCGGCATCTGCTCGCCCGAGGGCTGGTGGATCGTGATGCCGCCTTCGGTGCCCGGCACCATCAGGTTCTTGATGCGCACGTTGGCGAAGGTGCCGCGCATCATCACCTCGTGGTTGCCGCGGCGCGCACCGTAGGTGTTGAAGTCGGGAATCGAGACACCGTGTTCCTGCAGGTATTTCCCGGCCGGCGTCGTCGCCCGGATGCCGCCCGCGGGGCTGATGTGGTCGGTCGTGATCGAGTCGCCGAAGATGCCGAGCACGCGCGCGCCCCGGATGTCGCTCACCTTCCCGGGCGTCATGGAAAAGCCTTCGAAGTAGGGCGGCAGTCGCACGTAGGTGGACTTCTCGTCCCACTGATAGGTTGCGCCGACGGAGGACGGAATCTCGTCCCACATCGGGTTGCCTTCTCCGAAGGCGGAGAAGAGCTTGCGGTACATCTCGGGGTCGGTCGCGTACTTCATCACCGCCGCGATCTCCTGCGTGGAGGGCCAGATGTCGCGCAGATAGACCGGCTTCCCGTCCTTGCCGGTGCCGAGCGGGTCCCTGGTGAGATCGATGTCGATCGTTCCGGCGAGCCCGAACGCGACCACCAGCGGCGGGCTCATGAGGAAGTTGGCGCGGATGTTCTGGTGGATGCGCGCCTCGAAGTTGCGGTTCCCCGACAGCACCGCAGCCGCCACGATATCGTTCTTGGCGACCGCTTCCTCGATTTGCGGATCGAGCGGCCCGGAGTTGCCGATGCAGGTCGTGCAGCCGTAGCCCGCGACGTAATAGCCGAGTTGCTCGAGGTACGTGAGCATCCCCGCGTTCTTGAGGTACTCGGTGACGGCGAGCGAGCCCGGCCCGAGTGAAGTCTTCACGCGCGGATGCGGTTTCAGTCCGCGTTCCACCGCCTTCTTCGCGAGCAGCCCCGCGCCGAGCAGCACGCCGGGATTCGAGGTGTTGGTGCAGGAAGTGATCGCCGAAATCAGCACGTCGCCGTGGCCCACGTCGATATCGCCTTTGCCGGTCGGCACGCGCTTGCCCATCTCGTTGCCCTTGCCGTAGCCGCCATCGACGAAGGGCTTCTGCATGAGCTCGTGGTACTTGCTCTTGAGCGCTTCCAGATCGAGCCGGTCGTGCGGGCGGCGCGGACCGGAGACGGCCGCCTTGACCGTGCTCAGGTCGAGCTCCACAACTTCGCTGTAGTCGATGTCGCCCTTCTGCGGCATGCCGTACATGCCCTGCGCCTTGTAGTAGGCCTGCACCGCCGGCACGATGTCGCCGCGCCCCGTCATGCGCAGGAACTCGCACGCGACGTCGTCCACCGGGAAGTAACCGCAGGTCGCGCCGTATTCCGGCGACATGTTGCCGATCGTCGCGCGATCGGGGATGGGAAGCGACGCAGCGCCTTCGCCGAAGTACTCGACGAACTTGCCGACCACTTTCTTTTCGCGCAGAAGCTGCGTGATGCGCAGCACGAGGTCGGTCGCCGTGACGCCGTCGCGGAGTCGTCCGGTCAGGTGCACGCCGACGACATCGGGCTCGAGGAAGTACATCGGCTGGCCAAGCATCGCGGCTTCCGCTTCGATGCCGCCCACACCCCAGCCCAGCACGCCGAGGCCGTTCACCATCGTGGTGTGCGAATCGATGCCCACCAGGCTGTCGGGGTAGAACACGCCGTCCTTTTCCCACACCACGCGCGAGACGTACTCGAGGTTGATCTGGTGGCAGATGCCGTTGCCCGGCGGGATGATGTGGAAGGTCTTGAACGCCTGCGCGCTCCACTTCAGGAACTGGTAGCGCTCGCGGTTGCGCTTGAACTCGATCTCCATGTTCTTCCGGAGCGCATCCGGCGAGCCGTAGTGGTCGATCTGGACCGAGTGATCCATGATTAGGTGGCCCGGCACGATCGGCTCGATGATCTCCGGATCCTTGCCCTGCGCCTTCGCCGCTTCACGCATCGCGGCGAAGTCCACCACGAGGGGCACACCGGTCATGTCCTGCAGCAGCACGCGCGCGACGACGAGCGGCACCTCCTCGGTACGTGCGGCCTGCGGCTTCCACCCGGCGAGCGTCTTCAGGTGCGCTTCGGTGATCTTCTTGCCGTCGCAGTTGCGCAATGCGGACTCGAGCACGACACGCAAGCTGACCGGCAGCCGCGAAATCCTGCCGAAGCCCACCTTTTCGAGTGCCGGCAGCGAATAGTATTTGCCTTTCTTTCCGGCGTAGGTGAATTCCTGCTGCGAGTTGTAGAGGTTGTGACTCATGGAATGCTCCTGGCAGAGAGAGGCGCCGCCGGCAGCGCCGGCGACGGCATGTCATTGCGTTGGGAAATGCGCGGCGCGCGACGATGACCGGAGGCAACAGTGGACGTCATTTCAGGGATGGGCTGACCGCGCGCCGGCTTGGAGACGTTGAGGATAGCGCGCGAAAGTAACTGATCCCGCGAGGCAATGTCAAGGCATGCTAGTATCGCCGCTCGTTTGCGGCGCGGGGAGTCGCATCGCGCGCGTCCACATCGTGTCGGAGTGGCAATCTTGGCGAATACAGCAACGATCATCGCGCAGGCCCTGAGGGAAGCGGGCGTGCGTTACGCATTCGGAATTCCGGGCGGAGAAGTGCTCGAGCTGCTCGAAGCGTTTCGCCGCAGCGGCATCGAATTCGTGCTCACCAAGCAGGAGCTTGGCGCGGGTTTCATGGCGGATGCGAGCTACCAGTTGACCGGCGCGCCCGGCGTGCTCGTCGCAACCCTCGGCCCCGGGATCACGAACACCGCCACCGCGGTCGCGCAGGCGCTGCTCGATCGCTCGGCAGTCGTGGTGGTGACCGGAGAGATCGCCACGCGCTTGAAGGCAGTCTACACGCACCAGATCATCGACCAGGAGTCGCTGCTGCGCCCCCTCGTGAAGTGGTCCACCGCGATCGTCGCGGGCGGCGCGCACGAGCAGGTGCGCAAGGGCATCGACATCGCCTGCACGCCGATGCCCGGGCCCGTGCACTTCAATCTGCCGACTGATGTCGCGCCGGCGGAGCAGAAGGAGGGTCGCCGATTCGAACCGCTGCGCATTGCAGCCGCTCCGGCGGGCTTCGAGGCCTCATCGGTGCTCGCCTGGCTGAGGAGCGCCAAACGGCCGCTCGCCTTCGTCGGCATCGGCGTGCAGCTCGAGGGCGCCGAAAGCGAGTTTCGCAGTTTCATCGAGAAATGGCGCATTCCCTTCATCGCCACCTACAAGGCGAAGGGCGTCGTGCCGGAGGACCACCCGCTGTGCATCGGGGCGACCGGCTTGAGCCCGGTCATCGACAAGATCCACATGGCGCGCGTGCGCGAGGCCGACCTCGTTTTCACCATCGGGTTCGACCCGGTGGAGCTGCGCAGCGACTGGATGGCGCCGTGGGACGAGAAGAAGCGCACCGTCAACATCGATCTCGTTCCGAACACGCACCATGTCTTCAGAAGCGCGGTGGAGTATGCCGGCAGCATCGCCGGCGCGCTGCGCGTGCTCAATCGCGCCGCGCCTTCGAAAGCGCCCGCACGCTGGTCGCGCAGCGATGTGGACGATTATCGCGCGGCGCTGCGAAGCGCGATCGCGCAGCGGCCGCGGCACGGCATCGGGCCGTACCAGGCGGCGCTCGCGCTGCGCGAAGTCTTTCCGCGCGACACCATCGCGACGATCGACACCGGCTCGCACCGTATCCTTATCAACCACGTGTGGCAGACGTACGAGCCGCGCCGGCTACTCCAGTCGAACGGGCTCGGATCGATGGGCTATGCGTTGCCCGCAGCGGTCGCGGCAAAGCTCCTGTACCGCAAGCGCCCGGTGCTCGCCATGATGGGCGAGGCGGGGCTCGACATGGTGATCGGGGAGATGGCACTGCTCGACCGGCACGCGCTTCCCATCGTCATAGCCGTCTTCCGCGACGACACGCTGAGCCTCATCAAGTTGAAGCAGGAGCGCATGAAGCTGCCGGAGACCGGGGTTGCGACCGGCAGCCCCGACTACGCCGCGCTCGCCCGGGCATACGGCGGCCATGGCGTCGCCGTGCGGTCGATTCCGGAACTCAGGAAGGCGGCGCAGGCGGCGCTGCGCGCGCGGCGCTTCACGCTGATCGAAATTCACATCGACCCGTCGGAATATCGCAGACAGATGTAATTGATGCAAAACTTGGGTAACATGTGGCCCACTCAAAACGACATGCGCTGAGCACGTCGGCGCCGCCAACCGGAGGATACACGCGCGTGGCTGACCGGGTCATCTTCGTCTGCATCATCGTACTGGCCGCGGTTTATTTCTGGGCCACCGAACAGATTCCTTCTCTCGAAATCGGCGATCCGCTCGGTCCCAAGGCGTTTCCCCGCCTGCTCGGCATCGCGCTCCTCGTGACGGGCGGCATGCTGCTTCTCGAGATGTGGCGGGCACCGCGCACGCAGGCGGGCGAAGCTCAAGCGATGCCCGACCGGCGCATATTCGCCATGATCGCGGCGATAGTGGCGTGGACCGCGATCTATTTCGTCGCGTTCGAGCCGATCGGCTACGTCATCACGACCACGATCTATCTCATACCGGTCACGGCATACTTCAATCCTCGCCGCTGGGTGATGAACGTGACGACCTGCGTGCTGTTTTCTCTCATCAGCTACGTCATGTTCACCAAGATGCTGGGCGTGAATCTGGCGCGGGGCATCTTACCGTTCTAGAGGCGCGGCATGGATACCCTGACGCACATCATCAACGGCTTCGCGGTCTGTCTCCAGCCGATCAACCTGTGGTACACCTTTCTCGGGGTCTTCCTCGGCACCATCGTCGGGGTGCTGCCGGGTATCGGCACTTCCGCCACCATCGCGTTACTGATACCGGTCACTTTCGGCATGAACCCCACTTCGGCGCTCATCATGATGGCGGGCGTCTACTACGGCACCAAGTACGGCGGCTCGACCACCGCGATCCTCATCCGCACGCCGGGCGAAGCCGCTTCCGTCATGACGACGATCGACGGCTACGAAATGGCGCGCAAGGGACGGGCCGGCGCGGCGCTCGCGGTGTCGGCGATCGGCTCGTTCATCGCAGGCACGATCGGGGTCGTCGCGCTCACCATCTTCGCGGTGCCGCTCACCTCGATGGCGCTCAAGTTCGGCCCGGCGGAGTATTTCACGCTGATGCTGTTCGCGATGACGGCGGTCGCTTCGCTCACCGGCAAGTCGCCGGCGAAGGGCATGCTCTCGACGGTCATCGGGCTCATGATCGCGACGATCGGCATCGATCTGCAGAGCGGCCAGCCGCGCTACACCATGGGCGTGCCGGAGTTCCAGGACGGCGTGGGCTTCATCGTGGTGGTAGTGGGGCTTTTCGCGATGGCGGAGGTGTTCCGCGGCCTCGAAGGCCTCTACAAGGGAACCGCGCCGCAGGCGATCCGCATCTCCGGCAAGCTGTGGCTCACGAAGGAGGAGTGGAAGCGCTCGATCGGCCCGATCTGGCGCGGCGGCATCATCGGCTTCATCATCGGGGTGCTGCCCGGCGCCGGCGGCACCATCGCCTCGATTCTCGCCTACACCACGGAGAAGCGGCTCTCGAAGCATCCCGAGGAATTCGGCAAGGGCGCGATCGAAGGCGTGGCGGCGCCGGAAGCGGCCAACAACGCCGACACCGCCGGTGCGCTCGTTCCGCTGCTGACGCTCGGCGTGCCGGGCGGCGGGGCAACGGCGGTGATGTTGGGTGCTTTCATCATGTACGGCATTCAGCCCGGACCGCTGCTTTTCCAGAACCGGCCCGACCTCGTGTGGGGGCTGGTGGACAGCATGTACATCGGCAATATCATGCTGCTCATCCTCAACCTGCCGCTGATCGGGCTCTTCGTCCGGCTGCTGTATATCCCGGCCGGCATCCTGTACCCGCTCATCGTCGCGATCTCCGCGATCGGCAGCTACGCGATCAACGGCAGCACGCTCGATCTCTACCTGTTGCTCTTCTTCGGCGTGGTGGGCTACCTTTTCGACAAGGTGGATATTCCGGTCGCGCCCCTGGTTCTGTCGCTGGTGCTGGGCGGGATCATGGAGCAGTCGTTCCGCCAGGCGATGACCATCTCCGGCGGCAGCCCGGCGATATTCGTGGGCAGCGCCATCACCGTGACGCTGCTGATCTTCACCGCGATATCCATCGCGCTCCCGTTCCTCCTGCCGCGACTCAAGGCACTGAGGCAATCGGAGGAGTCCGCGTAGAGTCTTTGGAAGGCCGGAAGTGCATCGCATAACGCTCATCCCGGGCGACGGCATCGGCCCGGAAGTCACGCGCGCGGCGCGTGACGTCGTCCTCGCCTCGGGCGCGCAGGTCGCGTTCGAGGAGGTGCCGGCGGGGCAGCGCGCCGAGCAGGACTGTGGCACGCCGCTGCCCGCCGCCGTGTTCGACTCCATTGCGGCGACGCGCGTCGCGCTCAAGGGCCCGACGGCGACACCGTTCGGCGGCGACTACCGCGTCCAGATCGAGCGCAAGGACGCGAAGGGTGTCGTCGGCAAGCGCAGCTATCCGAGCATTGCGATCGCGCTGCGCAAGGAGCTGGGCCTCTTCGTCGCCGTGCGGCCGATCAAGCGCTATCCGGGCGTGGAGTCGCGCTACGAGCACGTCGATCTCATCATCTTTCGCGAGAACAGCGAAGATCTCTACGTGGGGGCCGAGCGCATGCTCGACGAGGGCACGGCCGAGGCGATCAAGATCATTTCGCTGCGGGCGAGCGAGAAGGTCGCGCGCTTCGCGCTCGAGTACATGCGCAAGCTCGGTCGCCACAAGCTCACCATCGGCCACAAGGCGAACGTCATGAAGATGACGGACGGCCTTTTCCTCGATACCGCCCTGCAGACGGCGAAGGAATTTCCGGACATTCTCGTCAACCAGCGTGTGATCGATGCGCTGTGCATGGAGCTCGTGATGAAGCCGGAGACCTTCGACGGGCTGCTGTTGCCGAATCTCTACGGCGACATCGTGTCGGATCTCGCGGCGGGGCTCGCCGGCGGGCTCGGGGTCGCGCCCGGCGCCAACATCGGTGCCGGATGCGCGATGTTCGAGGCGGTGCACGGGACCGCACCCGACATCGCCGGGAAGGACCTTGCCAATCCGATGGCGATGATACTCTCCGCGGTCATGATGCTCAGGCACATCGACGAGGCGAAGGCCGCCGACCGCATCGAAAACGCGTTGAAGCGGGTGCTGCAGGAGAAGCGCGACGTGACGCGCGATCTCGGCGGGGAAGCGGGCACGCAGCGCATGGCTGCCGCCATCATCGAAAAACTGAAATGACCCTTCCCCTCCTCCGATGAGGAGGGGCGGATGCGCAGCAGACGGGGTGGTGCGGCAATGGGCAAGAAAATCGTCGTGGTGGGCGCCGGCGCGATCGGCGGCTATGCCGGCGGGCACATGACGCGAGCGGGACACGACGTCACGCTGATCGATCCGTGGCCCGAGCACGTGGAATACATGCGCGCCCACGGGCTCAAGCTCTCGGGACTCACGCCCGGGGAGACGCACTCGATCCGCGTCAACGCGCTGCACTTGACCGACGTGCAGAGCCTGGTGAGGGACCGGCCGGTCGATATCGCGTTCATCTGCGTGAAGTCGTACGACACGGAGTGGGCGACGCATCTCATCCGCCCTTATCTCGCCCCGGACGGGTTCGTCGTTTCGCTGCAGAACTGCATCAACGAGGAGCGCATCGCCGCGATCGTCGGGTGGGGCAAGACGCTCGGCTGCATCGCAAGTTTGGTTGCGGCGGAGCTGTATCAGCCCGGGCACGTCAAGCGCACCGTGCCGCTGGGAGGCGACAAGCACATCGTCTTCCGCGTCGGCGAAGTGCATGGGCGCGTCACGAAGCGGGCGGAAGAAGTCGCGGACCTCCTGCGCGCGGCGGACAGCGCGAAGGTGACGACCAACCTGTGGGGCGAGCGCTGGTCGAAGCTCGTCGTGAACTCGATGCGCAACGGCCTCTCGGCCGCGACGGGCCTCAACGGCAACGCGCGCGACACGGCGGAGGGGCCGCGCTGGCTCTCGATCCGCCTGGGGTCGCAGGCGGTGCGGGTGGGGCAGGCACTCGGTTACCAGCTCGAGCGCATGCTCGGGATGGAGGCGGAAACGCTCGCGCGTGCCGGAGAGGGCCATCGCGACGCGCTGACCGAGATCGTGGACATCCTGCTCGAAGGCGCGAAGAAGCGCTCCGACGAGCAGCGTCCCTCGATGGCGCAGGACATCGCGAAAGGCCGGCGCACCGAAACGGACTTCATCAACGGCTACGTCGCGGCGAAGGGCGAGGAGATTGGCGTGCCGGCGCCGATCCACGCGAACATGAACGAGATCGTGCGGCGCGTGGAGCGCGGCGCGCTCAAGCCGAGCCCGGACAACATCGCCGGTCTGTAAGTCGATCGACCATTCGCGGCGTGCCTGTCGAACCGCGCATGCCATCGTACAGGCAATTCAACGGGAGCTGAACCAGCATGCAGGATTTGCCGAAGCCGAGCCGCAGAGCAAACGCAATCGCGGTGAGCGTGCTCATTGCCGCCGCGCTCGCGCCGTCGGCGTATGCGCAAAGCGCGTGGAAGCCCGACCGCAACGTCGAGATCATCGTCAACACGGCGCCCGGCAGCGGCCAGGACACCACCGCGCGAACGGTGCAGAAAATATTGCAGGAACGCAAACTGGTGGAGTCACCGCTCACCGTCATGAACAAGCCGGGGGGAGGCGGCGCGCTCGCCTACACCTACCTCAACCAGCAGCCGGGAAACGGGCATTACGTCGCGATCGCCTCGAAGAGCCTGCTCACCAATCACATCATGGGGCGCAATCCGATCACCCATGCCGACGTGACGCCGCTCGCCATTCTTTTCGGCGAATACATTTCGGTCGCAGTCAAGGCGGACTCCGAGATCCGGAGCGGAAAGGACCTGATCGAGCGCATGAAGAAGGACCCGTCGGCGTACAGCTTCGGTGTGGCGACCAGCATGGGCAACCCGAACCATCAGGGCGTTGCCATGGCGCTGAAGGAAGCCGGCGTCGACGTGAAGAGGATGAAGGTCGTCGTATTCCAGTCGGGCGGCAATGCGATCACGGCGCTGCTCGGAGGGCACGTGAGCGTCGTGCCGGGCTCCGTCGGCCTCATGCGCCCCCACGTCGAAGCGGGGAACGTGCGCCTGATCGCCATCGCCGCGCCGCAGCGCCTGCCGGGCCTTTTCGCGCAGACGCCGACGTGGCGTGAGCAGGGCGCGAACGCGATCGTGTCGAACTGGCGCGGGCTGATCGGACCCAGGGGCATGACGCCCGCGCAGACCGCCTACTGGGATGGCGCGCTCAAGGGGCTCACAGCGACCGACGAATGGAAGAAAGACCTCGAGCGCAATTACTGGGCCGACGATTACATGGCGAGCGCCGAAACGCGGAAGTACATGGAAAACGAATACGCGCAGCTCAAGGCGTTCCTCGTCGCGCTCGAGCTCGCGAAGTGAGGTGCACATGACGGCGCTGACCATGTTCGAAAAGATCTGGCGGGAACACGGCATCGCGGAGGAAGAGGGCGAAGTGCTGCTCCACGTCGATCGCGCGCTGATCCACGAAGGCTCGTCGCATGCGTTCGCCAAGCTCGACGCTCAGAATCGCATCGTCGCGCGCCCGAAGCAGGTCTTCGCCTTCAACGACCACTATGTGCCGACGACGGGGCGCGAGAAGGGCGTTGCAGGAATCGCCATTCCCGAGATCCGCAACATGGTGATCAAGCTCGCGGAGAACACCGCGCGCCACGGCATCACCTTGTTTGGCATCGACGACGAGCGGCAAGGCATTCTCCACATCGTTCCGCCCGAGCAGGGCATCACACAGCCGGGACTCGTGATCTGCGGCGCGGACTCGCACACTTCGACACACGGCGCCTTCGGCTGCCTCGCCTTCGGCATCGGCGCGTCCGAGATGATGCACGTGATGGCGACGCAAACCATCTGGCAGCGACCTTCGAAGACGATGCGCATCACGGTGAACGGCAAGCTCGGATTCGGCGTCACGCCGAAGGACGTGATCCTCGCCATCATCGCGAAGATCGGTGCGGGCGGTGGCGTGGGGCACGTCATCGAGTACGCGGGATCCGCGATCACCGCGATGACGATGGAAGGCCGCATGACGGTCTGCAACATGTCGATCGAAGCGGGCGCTCGCGCCGGGATGGTCGCGCCCGACGATACGACGTTCGAGTACATGCACGGGCGCCCGTATGCACCCAAGGGGGCCGCGTGGGACGAAGCGCTCGCGTTCTGGAACACGCTGCCTTCCGACGCTGGCGCGCGATACGACCGTGAGGTCGCGCTCGAGGCTGCCGACATCGCGCCGATGGTGACGTGGGGCACCAGCCCCGCGCACGCCTCGCCCGTGACGGAGAGCGTGCCCGATCCGGAACGTGCGCCCGATGACGCGAAGCGCGCCGAAATCGCCGCCGCGCTCGAATACCAGGGCCTCAGGCCCGGGATGCCGCTCACCGAGATCAAAGTCGATCGCGTCTTCATCGGCTCCTGTACCAACAGCCGTCTCGAGGACTTGAGAGCCGCGGCCGAAATCGCGCGGCTGGGTCGGGCGCGGGTGCCGGCGTGGATCGTGCCGGGGTCGCGCACGGTGAAGCGGCAGGCCGAGCAGGAAGGGCTCGATGTCATATTCAAAGAGGCGGGATTCGAATGGCGCGATCCCGGCTGCTCGCTGTGCACCGCAATCAACGGCGATCAGCTTCAGCCCGGCGAGCGCTGCGCCTCGACCTCGAACCGCAATTTCCGCGGACGGCAGGGTACCGGCAGCCACACGCATCTCGTGAGTCCGCCGATGGCGGCTGCGGCGGCGCTGACCGGCCATCTCACCGACGTCCGCGAACTGCTGAAGTGATGACTCGAACATCGTCAATCGGAAATCGTCTTGCCCATCGTCTTCCCGGCGTACGCCAGGATCCAGAGGCGTTCACCGGATTCCGGCCTTTGCCGGAATGACGTCTTTTTCTGGAACAACGCAAAGTATGGAACCGTTCACGAAGCTGACCGCCATCGCGGCGCCGATCGACGAGCCGAACGTCGACACCAACCAGCTCTGCCCCACGCGCTTCAACAAGGTGCCGCGCGGGCCGGGGCACGCGCGCATCCTGTTTCACGACCGGCGCTTCACGCTCCAGGGCGAGGAGAAGGACTTCATTCTCAACCGCGAGCCGTATCGTCGCGCGCAGATCATCGTGGCGGATTGCAACTGGGGCTGCGGCTCTTCGCGCGAGAGCGCGGTGTATGCGCTCTACGAATTCGGCATCCGCTGCGTGATCGCGCCGAGCTTCGGCGACATCCACGCCAACAACTGCGCGAAAAACGGCCTGCTGCCGGTGGTCTTATCGGACGCCGAGTGCGCGGCGATACGCGCGCAGCTCCATGCCCGGCCCGGCGCGACGCTGACGGTCGCTCTCGCCGAACAGACGGTCACGGACGCGGAGGGCGGCGTGCATCGTTTCGACATCCACCCGGTGCGCAAGAAGTGCCTGCTGGAAGGGCTCGACGACATTGCGCGTACACGTCAGTACGCCGAACGCATCGAGGGTTTCGAAGAGGCTTACAAGCGTGCTCGCCCGTGGCTCCATGCCTCGCACGACGGTCGCTGACGACTCGAAGATCAGCGCGGCGGAGCTTCGCCTGGCTCGCTTCTCGAGTCTCGTTCTCCTCGTGGTGCTGTCATTCTTCGCCATACCGCACGCGCGCGCGGAATGGATCAAGATGGGCGGCAACGATTCCGTGGACGCCTATATGGATTTGAAACTTCTCGAGAGGAAGGGCGACTACGTGCTGTCGTGGCGCCTGTACGATTACCGCAAGCCGCAGAAGGCGCCACCGGACAAATTCTTCCGGTCTGCCGCCACCCTGGTGGCCACGAAGTGCGCGGACCGCACCGAAGCGATGCTTTCGTATATCCAGTATGCGGATCCCATGGGGACGGGCGCCGTCATCGCTTCGCGCGAAATCCCGGCCGAGCAGCGGCAGATCAGCAAGATCGCCCCCGGCTCCATCGGTGAGGCGCTCAACAAGGTCGCCTGTCAGCGTTTCAAGATGTGGTAACGCCGGCCGCGGGCGCGATCAGGGACCGAAACCGTAGAGGCGAAGCGGGTTATCGACCAGGATGCGGTGGCGGAGCGCGGCGTCGGGCGTCCACGCGTTGAAGAGATCGAGGAGATGCCCGTCGTCGGGCATCGGTTCCTCGAGCCGCGGATGGGGCCAGTCCGTGCCCCAGACCACCTGATCGGGATTCGCCTTCACGATCGCCTCGTGAAACGAACGCGCATCGGAGTAGTCAGGGTAGCGCTTCGAGACGCGGTAGGCCCCGGACACCTTCACCCATAGCCGGCCTTCGGCGAGCAACCGGCACATCAACTGGAACCCCGGCTGCTCCACGCCGAGCGCGGCATCGACGTTCCCCATGTGGTCGATCACGACGGGGAGATGCCAGCCCTCGAAATACGGCAGCGCTTCGTCGAGAAACGCGACGTCCATCATGAACTGCACGTGCAGGCCGAGCGCGGCCATGCGCGGCGCGAGTGCGGCGAAGCTCTTCAATCCGAGCGCGCTGTAGCCGCGGCCCTTCGGCATGTGGTGAAAGCGCAGTCCCCGCACGCCGGCATCTCTCATGCGCTGCAACGCGTCGTCGCTGATCGTGTCTTTCACGATCGCGACCGCCCGTAGCCTGTGCGGCTCGCGGGCGAGCGCATCGAGCAGCGCGGAATTGTCGGTGCCGTGGGCGTTTCCCTGGACCACCACGCCGCGCTCGATGCCGAGCTGCGCATGCATCGCGAGGAGCTTTTCGAGCGGCGCGTCGGGCGGCGTGTACGCCCGCTGCGGCGCATAGGGGAACCGCGCCGCCGGACCGAACAGATGGAAATGCGCATCGCACGCGCCGGGCGGAGTGGGCAGCCGAGGTCGCGTGGCGAAAGCGAGCGGGGGCGGACAGGGCAGTTCCACTGGATATTCCCAAAATCCGGCGAGCGGCTATGATACGCCTCTGCCGTTCGAGGAGCGTCCCATGCAGGTCGTCGCCGAGAAGCCTTCCACCGACACCATCCGGGCGAAGTTCAATTACGTCGTGGATACCGGCGTGCCGCCCGTGCGCTACATCGACTGGCCGGAGATGGAGCAGCAGGCGGTGCCGCCGCAGTATCGCGAGCACGAGATGACGGTGCGCAACGGCCGGCCGCTGCGCGATTCATTCGAATTCGACACGCATGGATTCGTGTTCGTCGATCACCGCACGCGGGTGCGCGACTTCACCGACGACGCGGAGCGCAGGCGCGTGTACGATCCGGAAGTGCAGGCGCTCATCAGGCAGGTTTCGGGCGCATCCCACGTGGTGGTATTCGACCATACGATCCGCGTGAGCGATGAAGAGATGCAGAAAGCGGTCAACGCCCGTCCGACGGTGAAGAGCGTGCACAACGACTACACCGAGGACTCGGCGCCGCGACGGCTGCGCGAAATCGTGGGCGAAGAGGAGGCGGAGCGGCGGATGAAGAAGCGCTGGGCGATCGTGCAGGTCTGGCGCCCGATCCGCGGGCCGGTGCTCATCGATCCGCTCGGCATCTGCGACGGCCGCAGCATTCCGCGGCAGGGGTTCATCCGCGTCGAGCGGCGCTACAAGTACCGCACCGGTGTGGTGTATCACATCGCGCACCATCCGGCGCACGAGTGGTATTACTTCCCGCGCATGACCCGCGACGAGGCGCTCGTCTTCAAGGTGTTCGACTCGGACGAGACGAAGCCCGCGCGCTTCACGGCCCACAGCGCCTTCGACGATCCCGCCACGCCGCCGGATGCGCCGCCGCGCGAGAGCATTGAAACCCGAACGTTCGCCTTCTTCGACTGAATGAATCAATCCCTTCCTCTGATGAGGAGGGGTGCCCACTCTGTGGGCGGGGTGGTGAACGCAATCGACCCGAGAAGAAACAGGAGGCGGTGAAGAAATGCGCAACCTGAACGATCTCACGATCCTGATCCTGCCCGGCCTCGGCGGCGCGGGCGAGGATCACTGGCAGACGCACTGGCAGCGGGCGTTTCCGGCCATGCAGCGCGTGGAGCAGACGAACTGGGAGCGTCCCGTGTTCGAGGAGTGGTCGGCGCGGCTCACCGACGCGGTGACGCGCGCAACGCGTCCCGTCGTTCTGGCGGCGCACAGCCTCGGCACCTCGCTCACCATGCGCTGGTCCTTCGAGCAGCGCGATCATGCGAAGAGGGTGCTGGGTGCTTTTCTCGTCGCGCCGACCGATCGCGACCGATTCGACGCCCGGCCGGACTCACCGGTGCGCGGGTGGGGGCCGATGATCCTCGAGCCGCTGCCGTTTCCCGCGATGGTGGTGGCGAGCCGCAACGACGACCGGGTATCCTTCGACCGCGCGGAGCTTTTCGCGAAGGCCTGGGGCGCGCGCTTCGTGGATGCCGGCGATCTCGGCCACATCGGCAGCGCGGCGAAGCTGGGACTGTGGCCCTTCGGGCTGTTCTACTTCGGCCAGCTCGTCGGTTCACTGTAGGCGCGCGGGCCGACCCTGAGCGGCGGCAGCGCGTCATCGAAAGGGGAGGGACATGCCGTCCATCTGGTTTACCGGGAACTACGAGGACCTCTCGACCGACCGCGGCTACCAGTTCAAGTTTCGCTGCGAGAAGTGCGGCAACGGGTATATGTCCACCTTCAAGGTCTCTTCGCTCGGCATGGCGTCGTCGGCGATGCGCGCAGCCGGCAGTCTCTTCGGCGGCATCTTCAGCGGCGCCGCGAACAGCGCGTACGAGATTCAGCGCGCGGTCGGCGGTCCGGCGCACGATGCAGCGCTCAAGGAAGCGGCGGACGAAATCTCCAGGCAGTTCAGACAGTGCACGCGCTGCGGGAAGTGGGTGTGCGAGCCGGTGTGCTGGAACGGGAAGATGCAGCTCTGCGAAACCTGCGCGCCGGACCTGGATGAGGAGACGGCAGCCGCTCAGGCGGAAGCGGCGAAGAGCCAGGTGCACGAGAAGGCGCGCAGCATCGACTGGGTCGGACAGCGCGATCTCGGCGCGGTGCGCACGGTGGTGTGCCCGTCGTGTGGCGCGAAAACCCCGGGCGGCAAGTTCTGTCCGGAGTGCGGGGCCGCGCTCGTTGCCAAAAAGCGCTGCGGCAAATGCGGGGTCGAGACTGAAGGCGATCCCAAGTTCTGCCCGGAGTGCGGGCAGAAATACGCATAATTCAGATCCACAGGAGGAGATCCGGATGAAGAGAAGAGCGATCGCATCGCTCGCCGCCGGCATGCTGATGTGCGCGGCGGCTGTGGCGCAGGAATTTCCTTCAAAAAGCGTGCGGCTGATCGTGCCGTTCCCGCCGGGCGGGGCGGTGGACATCATCGCCCGATCGATGGGGCCGCCGCTGGGCCGCGGGCTGGGGCAGGGGGTGATCGTGGAAAACCGCCCCGGCGCCAACACCATCATCGGCGCGGAAACCGTATTTCGCGCGCCGGCCGATGGGCACGCGGTGCTGCTGATGGCGACGAGCTACACCGTGAACGCCATCGTGCGCTCGAAGCTGCCGTACGACACCTTCAAGGACTTCACCGGCGTCACGCGCCTCGCGTCGAACCCGCTCGTCATCTCGGTGCATCCTTCGGTGCCGGCGCGCACCATCAAGGAGCTGGTGGCGCTCGGACGCGCGCGGCCCGGCGAGCTGACCTACGCGACCGCGAGCCTGCTCGGCGGGCAGCGCCTCGCGATGGAGCTCTTCAAGGAGGCCGCGAAGTTCGATGCGACCGCAATCGCTTACGGTGGCGGGGCGCCGGCGGGGACGGCGGTGATCGGCGGGCACACCATGATCCTCGTTGCGAACATCGCGGAGACCGCGCCGTTCGCGGCGGCGGGGAAGCTGAGAGCGCTGGCGGTCACCTCGCTCAACCGGCACGAGCTGCTGCCGCAGATACCGTCGATCGCGGAATCGGGTTATCCGGGGTTCGAGGCGCTCAACTGGTTTGGCGCGGTGGTGCGCTCGCAGACGCCGAAACCCGCGATCCAGCGGCTCAACGCCGAAATCACCAAGGCGATGGAGTCGCCGGAAGCGAAGGGTGTCCTCACCAAGCAGGGCCTCGCGCCGGCGCCGATGAGCCCCGAGGAGTTCGACGCGTTCCTCAGGGCGGAGACGGAGCGCAACGCGCGCGTCATCAAGGCGCTCAACCTGAAAGTGGAGTGAGCTCCCTCCCAAGCGCGCAATGTGTCGTCATTCCGGCGAAAGCGGAGTGAAAGAAACGCCCGTCATTCCGGCGAAAGCGGAGTGAAAGAAACGCCCGTCATTCCGGCGAAAGCCGGAATCCAGTTTTCTCTGGATGCCGGTTTTCACCGGCATGACGAGTAAACAGGAGAAGTCATGCTGATCGTCGATTCGCAGATCCACATCTGGCAGAACGGGAAGATGAGCCCGCACCACCGCCAGATCCCGACGTACTCCGCCGAGGACGCGCTCGCCGAAATGAAATCGGCCGGCGTGGACTGCGCGGTGATCCATCCGCCGAGCGCGCTGGGAGAGGCGGTGAACGTGCTTGCGGTCGAAGCGGTGAAGAAATATCCGGATCGCTTCTGCATCCTCGGCCACTTCGACCTGCAGAGCCCCGATCGCGAGCGCATCGTAGCGACCTGGCGCGAGCGTCCCGGCATGCTGGGCTTCCGTTTCACCTTCAACGAGCCGCACCAGAAGACGTGGTGGACCGACGGCTCGCTCGACTGGTTCTGGGCGGCATGCGAGAGGCACGGGCTTCCTGTCGGACTCCTCGCCACGGGGCCGAACATCAAGGTCCTCGGCACAATCGCCGAGCGCCATCCCGGACTCAAGCTCCACATCGACCACATCGGGCGCGGCGGCGGGCGCGCGGCACTCAAGGACGATGCGGCGTACGCCGATCTGCCGGAGATGCTCGCGCTCGCGAAGCTGCCCAACGTCGCGGTCAAGCTCTCGGGCGCGCCCAGTACCTCGAGCGCGCCGTATCCGTGGCGGAACATCCACGGCTATCTGCGGCAGATCGTGGAAACCTTCGGGCCCGACCGCTGTTTCTGGGGCACCGATGTGACGCGCATGCCGTGCTCGTACCGCGAGTGCGTGACCATGTTCACCGAGGAAATGCCGTGGCTCAAGGGCCGCGATCTCGAGCGCGTCATGGGCGGCGCGATCATCGACTGGCTCGGCTGGAAGCGCCCGGCCGCGTGAAATGTCCGTCACCCCGGTGAAAGCACACGGAAATCATCACCGAGGCAAAGTATCGAAATTCGTCATCCCGGCGAAAGCACACGAAGATCGTCATCCCGGCGAAAGCGCACGAAGATCGTCATCCCGGCGAAAGCACACGAAGATCGTCATCCCGGCGAAAGCACACGAAGATCGTCATCCCGGCGAAAGCACACGAAGATCGTCATCCCGGCG
>Ga0209172_10000654_pt1 | contig 91265 bp, 87 predicted proteins | sample LarsenN4metaG_FD_184113 | JGI IMG/M metagenome (GOLD analysis project Ga0209172, IMG submission 184113) | Hot spring sediment bacterial and archeal communities from British Columbia, Canada, to study Microbial Dark Matter (Phase II) - Larsen... ... | reverse complement strand
ACCCGGTCCGCTTGCCGGCCGAGAAGGCGCCGAGGGTCGCGGGGGCAGCGCCATCACCAACACGACCGGGACCACCATCGCGGCCATCGCCCAGAGCTCGCGCGTGCGCAGCGGCTCGGGCTCGGTCACCCGGGCCGAGGCCAGCCGACCGAGCGCCGCCGCGGACAGGAGCACCGCCGCGACGGGCACGACCCAGTCGGTGCGGGTGGACAGGTAGAACGCGTCCCTGCCGGTGGCGAGCAGGAACCAGAACAGGATCGCCCAGGCGGCGAGCACGAGCGTCCCGGCCACCCGCGGCGGGCTCCACCGGCGGCGGGGCCGCGACTCCGAGCGCGACCGCAGGCGGGTCGCGACGGCCTCGCTCATCCGAGCGCCACCCCCAGCCAGAGCGTCCCCGCCAGCGTCGCGAGCGCCACCGTCGGGACCACGGTCCGCACGAACCCGCGGCGGAACGTCCCCCCGTAGAGGGCGAGCAGCTTCGCGTCGACCATCGGGCCGAACACGAGGAACGCGAGCTGGGGCGACGGGCCGAACTGCACGAACGAGGCGGCCACGAACGCGTCGGACTCCGAGCAGAGCGACAGCGCGGCCGCGAGCCCCATCATCAGCACGATCGAGACGACCGGGATCCCCGCGGCGCCCTCGAGGATCCCGGCCGGCAGGAAGGTCTGGATCGCGGCGGCGAGCGTCGCTCCCAGGATCAGGAACCGACCCATGAACAGGAAGTCGTTGCTCAGGTGCACGAAGAACCGTCGCCAACGCGGCTCGGGGCGCCCGAGCTCGATCGCGTGCCCGTGCGGCTCCTGCGGGTTCGGCTTCAGGAGGTCGTCCTGCGAGCGGTCGCCGATCGCCCAGCCGACGGCGACCGCGACCATCATGCCGAGCGCGAACCTCCCCCCCACCATCGCCCACATCGCGGACCGCCCGCGGTAGGCGACGAACGTCGACGCGATCACGACCGGGTTGAGGACGGGCGCCGCGAGCATGAACGTCACGGCGGCCGACGGCGCGAGCCCCCGGAGCGCGAGCCGCCGCGCGACCGGGACCGAGCCGCACTCGCAGATCGGGAACGCGATGCCGGCGAGCGCCGCCGCCGGGAGCTGGAGCGCCTTCGGCAGACGGCCGAGGCGCTCGAGCGTCGTGATGGGCACGAAGACCTCGACGAGGGCCGCGGCGAGGGCGCCGAGCATCACGAATGGCAGGGCCTGGATCAGGAGCGAGCCGAAGATCACCAGGTAGGTGCGGACCCACGCCACGCGCTGTGGGTCGGCGAGCCGGAGCCCGAGCGCCCCGAGCGCGAGCAGGCCGGCGACGGCGACCACCGCCCGGGTGGATGCCGCGCGCGACGGCGATCGGATCGCGATGTCGGCCATCAGCAGTACCTCGCGAACGAGACGGCGAAGCCTTGGAAGGCGTCGGCCATCATCCTCTCACCCCCCGGCGTCCGGACGCCGAGGAGCGCGTCGGCGATCGCCCGCCCGGTGACCCCGGCTCGCGCGAGGACGTCCTGATCCAGGAACAGCCCACCCGGCACCGTCGCGGCGACCACCGGCTCGTCCCCCGGGACGGCCGCCTCCACAGCCGGCAGCAGGTCCTCGTCCGGGACGGCGCTCCGACCCGCCGGCGAGCCGGTCCCGGCGACGACGACCCCGAGCGAGCCCCGGGTGGCGCGTTCGGCGGTCCGCACGATCGCGCGCGTCCACCGGTCGAGGGCCCGAACGCGACCGTCGATCACGACGCCGAGGACGTCGGGCACCTCGTCGGCGCCGAAGCCCGTCCCGAGCAGGGTCCGGACGGCGAGCGGCGCCGCGCCCGCGTCCCCCAGGACCCTGTCGACGGGGTCCTGCTCCGGGTACCACCCGCCGCCCACGATGCCGCGGTCGGACGGATCGGTCGCCACCAGGCCGACGAGGGTCCGAGGGTCGGCGGCCTCCAGATCGTCGGCCAGCGTGGCGATCACCTGCACCGGCGCACCCGCACCGAACGCCGGGACGACCTCGCCCTGGTCGTTCCGGAGGACCGAGCCCGTGACGCCGTGCTGCGAGGGGAGGCCGCCCGTCCCGATCGTCGTGAGGACCGCCGCGGGGTCGAGCGGCAGCGATCCGGGCTCGGCGGCGAGCGTGCCCGAGCCGTCGCGCAGGAGCCCGGCCAGGAAGGGCCAGTCCCGTTCGCGCCCCGCGAGCTCGGCCGACCCGATCCCCTTCCACGCGATCAGGAGGACGAGCCGCGGCGGCTCGGCCCGGGGGTCGACCACGCCCTCGATCGGCGTGCCCGACCGCACCTCGGGGAAGGGCCGCTCGAACCGCACGATCTGGGCCACGGTCGGCGCGACGCGGTCCAGGGCGGTCCCGTCCGCGAGCGGGGCGCCGGGCGAGACCGCGACGCCCGCGAAGGCGAGCGGGACCAGCGTCGACCCGTCCCCCGCGCCCGGCCAGGGTGCCCGCAAGCCGGTGCCGCCGGCCTCGCTCCAGACCGTGGTCCCGGCGGTCACGCCCATCACGTCGGGCGACCGCCCCTCTCGGTAGCCGTCGGCGATCAGCGCCCGCGACCGCTCCGGGAGACCGCAGAACGGGATCCGCACCGGTCCGCTCAGCTCGTCCTCGCAGGACCGCCCGATGCACAGGAGCTGGAGGGCTCCGGCGGGGAGCGCGATCGCCGCCAGGACGGCGAGGACGAGGAGCGATCGGCGGCCCGACACGGCGCCCCCCACGCTACCGCGACCCGTCGCCGCGTCGGCGACCCGGTTCCCTGCTAGGTTGCCGTTCCGCCCGTGGTGTCGTTTCCTATCGCTCCCGTGACCCCCCGACGGTCGTTCGCGCTGCTCGCCGCCCTCCTCCTGGTGGGAGCCGCGTGCTCGGGCCCCGAGGGGCCGGCGCCGCCGCCCGCGGCCGCCAGCCCGGGGAGCGGGAGCCGGACCTCATCGGCCCCGCCCGGCGCGACGTCCGCGGAGACGCCCACCGTCGAGCCCGGGAGCCTGGCCGAGCTCGCGTGCTCGCTGCCGCACCAGTGGCTGCTCCGGACCTGGCGGGGGTACATGGAGGGACGGAGCGCCGAGCTCCAGATCCTGCCGATCGAGCCGAACTTCGTGGGCTCGGGCCTTCCGCACGTCGGGCCCTGGCCCTACGCGCAGGACGTCCCGATGTTCTGGTACGGGCCCGGCCACATCGCGCCGACCGGCCGCGTCGAGCGCCCGGTGACGCTCGCCGGGATCGCGCCGACCCAGGGCGAGCTGCTCGGGTTCCCGTTCCGCACTCCCGACGGGTCGCCGATGCGCGAGGCGGTGGCCGGGAACCCCGATCCGCCCCGGCTGATCCTCACGGTCGTATGGGACGCGGCTGGCCGGAACGTGCTCGAGCGGTGGCCGGACGACTGGCCGTACCTGCGGTCGCTGATCCCCGAGGGCACGTGGTACGAGCGCGCCACCGTGGGCTCGAGCCCGACCTCCACCGCCCAGACGCACGCGACGATCGGCACCGGGACCTTCCCGGACGACCACGGGGTCGTCGCTCATCGGCTGCGGATCGGCGGCGAGCTCACGACGCCGTGGAAGCTCGGGCCGACGTACCTGATCGACCCGACGCTCGGGGATCTCTACGACGTGTCGATGGGCAACGAGCCGATCGTCGGGGAGCTCGGGACGGTGAGCATCCATCTGGGGATGCTCGGCCACGGCGCGATGTGGGGCGGCGGCGACCGGGACATCGCCGTGATCCGGGAGAAGGTCGGCGCGGAGACCCTCGGGGCCGAGGGCTTCGAGTGGAACCTCACGCCGGTGCTGCGGCCCTTCTACCGGTTCCCGGACTACATCAACGACGTCCCAGGGTTCGAGGAGGACGTGCGGGCGGTCGACGCCGCCGACGGCCGGATCGATGGGAGGTGGCGTGAGAACGAGATCGCGCCGCTCCTCCAGGGGTTCGACACGCCGGCGCGGATCCCGTACCAGACGCGCGTGCTGATGGAGCTGATCGAGCGCGAGGGGTTCGGCGCCGACGAGGTCCCCGACCTGCTGTTCGTGAACTTCAAGATGATCGACTACATCAGCCACGTGTGGACGGTGAACAGCCCCGAGATGCAGGACGCGGTCCGAGGGCAGGACGAGCAGCTCGAGGTGCTCGTCGACTTCCTGGACCAGACGGTCGGGGAGGGGGAGTGGGCGCTCGTCCTCACGGCCGACCACGGTTCCATCCCCGACCCGGAGGTGAGCGGCGCCTTCGCGATCTCGGTCACGCCGATCGTGAACGGGATCAACGCGGCGTTCGACCGCGACGGCGACGACACGAAGGTCGTCGAGCTCGTCCAGCCGACGCAGATCTTCATCGACGAGGCCGAGCTGGCGGAGAACGGCCGCACCCTCGAGGAGATCTCCGAGTGGATCATGGGTCTGACCAAGGCCGACGTCGCGTTCCCGGACGTGACCGTCCCGCCCGACGAGGCCGACGACCCCGTGTTCCAGGCGGCCTTCCCCTCCTCGTTGATGCGCGAGCTCCCCTGCCTCCCGGAGGCGCGCGCGTGAGGTCCGGTCCGCGGGCGGTCGCAGCCTTCCTCGCGGTCGCCCTGGCCGCGGCCGCGTGCACCGCGGGAGCCGAGCCGGCGCCCCCCCCATCGCCGGGCGCGAGCCCGGTCGCATCGGCCACCGGCGCCCCCAGCGGGCCGCCCGCCGTCGTGGCTCCCGCGATCGAGGAGGCCGCCTGCGCGATGCCGCACGAGTACCTGGTCCGGGTCTGGCGCGGCACCGATCCGCGCCGGTCGGGCCAGATCGCGATCGTGCCGCAGGAGCCGAACTTCGTCGGCACGAACTTCCCCCACTCCGGGCCGTGGGACTACCTCCAGGACGTGCCGCTGTTCTGGTACGGGCCGGGCGTGATCCCCCCGGTGGGCGAGGTGGACCGGCCGACCACGCTGGCCGATGTCGCCCCGACCCAGGCGGCGCTGCTCGGCTTCCCGTTCGAGGCACCGCACGGGCGGCGGCTCCCGGAGATCCCGACCCCGGCGGAGCCGCCGAGGCTGATCGTCACCCTCGTGTGGGACGCGGGTGGGATGGGCGTGCTCGACGAGTTCCCGAACGACTGGCCGGTCCTCCGGTCGCTGATCCCCGGGGGCGTCTGGTACACCGACGCGTCCGTCGGCTCCTCGCCGTCGATCACGCCGGCCACGCACGCGACCCTCGGCACCGGGGCGTTCCCGATGCTCACCGGCCAGGTGGACGCGGAGTTCCGCCTCGGGCCGGAGATGATCCGGGCGGGTGCGCTCGGCCCGCTCCTGCTGATGGAGCCCACCCTCGGCGACCTGTACGACCGCGCGATGGGCAACCGGCCGCTCGTCGGGGCGCTCGCGAGCGTGACCTGGCACCTGAACATGGCCAGCCACGGCGCGCTGTGGGGCGGCGGCGACCGCGACGTCGCGGTGCTCCGCACCCCGGTGGCCGCGGACAACGAGGGGGCGGAGGGCACGATCTGGAACCTCCAGGGCAAGAACGCGCCGTACTTCACGTTCCCCAGATACGTGAACGACCTTCCCCCGCTCTCCGCCTACACGGAGGAGGTCGACCGGGAGGATGGCGCACTCGACGGGAGGTGGCGCGAGAACTCCATCGAGCAGTACGAGCAGGGCTGGGCCACGCCGGCCCGGATCCCGTACCAGACCCGCATGATCGAGGAGGTGATCGCGCGCGAGGGGTTCGGCGCCGACGAGGTGCCCGACCTGCTGTTCGTCAACTACAAGGCGATCGACCACGTGAGCCACATCTGGAGCGTGAACAGCCCTGAGATGCAGGACACGCTCCGCTGGCAGGACCGCGACCTGGGGCGCCTCATCGACTTCCTCGACGGGACGGTCGGGGAGGGTGGGTGGTCGCTCGTGCTCACCGCGGACCACGGCGCGCAGTTCGACCCCGAGGTGTCGGGCGCGTTCCAGGTCACGCCGGGGCAGCTCGCGCAGGACCTCGACGCCGCGTTCCCCGCCGAGGACGGCGGCTCGATCTTCCTGGCGGTGCGCACGAGCCAGCTCTACGTGGACGAGGAGGCGATGCGCGCGGCCGGCTACACGCTCGAGCAGATCGCGGCCTTCGTCCTCGCCTACACCAAGGCGCAGGGCGCGACCGATCCCTCGGCGGTCCCGGAGGCCGAGCGCGACGACCGCGTGTTCGCCGCCGCGATCCCGATCCACCTGCTGTCGAGCCTCGGGTGCCTGCCGGAGGCCCGCGCGTGAGGTTCGCTCGCGCCGGCTCCGCGCTGCTCGGGCTCGCGATGCTGGCCGCGGCGTGCACGGGCGCCGGCGGCCGCGAGGGGCCCTCCGGCCCGCCGCGCTCCGCGGGCCCGGCGACGTCGCCGCCACCCCCGATCGAGACCAGCGCGCGTGAGCTGCTCGAGATCGCCTGCGCGACCACGGACCGCGGGGCGCTCCTGCGCACGTGGCGCGGCGTCCGGCTCGACCGGAGCGGGGACGTCCAGATCGTCCCGAAGGACCCGAACTTCGTGAACGGCGGGCTGACGCACGCGACGCCCTTCGACTACACGCAGGACGTGCCGCTGCTGCTGTACGGGCCCGGGTTCGTCCGGCCCGGAACCTACGAGCGCCCGATCACGCTCGCGGACCTGGCGCCGACGCTCGGGGCGCTGCTGAGGTTCCCGTTCGACACGCCCGACGGCGATCCGCAGACCCAGGCCCTGCTGCCGGAGGCCGAGCGCGAGCTGCCGCGCCTCGTCGTGACGATCGTCTGGGACTCGGCCGGCACGGACGTCCTCGAGCGCTGGCCGGACAGCTGGCCGTTCCTGGCCTCGCTGCGCTCGCGGGGCGCGTGGTTCACGAACGCGACCGTCGGCGCCTCGCCCTCGAACACGCCGATCGGCCACGCGACGATCGGGACCGGGACCTTCCCGATGCGCCACGGCTTCGTCGACGAGTACATCCGGATCAACGGGCGGCTCCAGAAGCCGAACGAGAACGGCCCCGGGTTCCTGCTCGACCCGACGCTCGCCGATCTGTACGACCGTGCGATGGGCAACGAGCCGAAGGTGGGGGCGATCGCCACGCTCGCCGCCCACATCATGATGATGGGCCACGGAGCGCAGTGGGGCGGCGGGGACCTCGACATCGCGGTCACGCGCGAGAAGCGGTTCGCGCAGACCGCGGGCGCCGAGAGCACGACGTGGAACCTCACCCCGTCGATGGCGCCCTTCTACGAGCTGCCGTCCTACGTGAACGATCTCCCCCCGCTCTCCGAGTACGTGGACGACGTGGACCGGGCCGACGGCGCGCTCGACGGGAAGTGGCGCGACAACGACATCGAGCAGCTCTCGAACGGGTTCGATACGCCGGCGCGCACGCCGTTCCAGCAGACGTTGGTCGAGACCGTGATCGAGCGCGAGGGGTTCGGCGCCGACGAGGTGCCCGATCTGCTGTTCGTGAACTACAAGGCGATCGACACGATCGGGCACCTGTTCAGCGCCGACGGGGTCGAGATGTCCGACGCGCTCTCGGTCCAGGACGAGGCGCTCCGCCGGATGGTCGGCTTCCTGAACGAGGTCGTGGGCGAGGGCGAGTGGGTGATGGCGGTCACCGCCGACCATGGTACGCAGCGCGATCCGGAGGTCTCGGGCGCGTTCATGATCGACATCCGCAAGCTCGGGTCGGGTCTGGCGGAGACGTTCGACGCCGACGGCGACGGCGTGCCGCTCGTCCAGCGCGTCCGGCCGAGCCAGATCTGGCTCGACCGCGACGAGCTCGCCGAGAACGGGTTCACGCTCGAGCAGGTCTCGCGGTGGTTCCTCAGCCTGACGCAGGAGCAGACGTTCAAGAACCAGAACGTGCCGGAGCCGGGGCACGAGGGCGACCCGGTCTTCGCGGCCGCGCTCCCGTCGTCTATCCTGTCCAGGCTCCCGTGCCTCCCCGAGGCCCACGGGAGCGTCTCGCAGTCGGGGGGCCTCAAGTAGCGAAGCGGTAGGCCCGGACGAGGAGGGGGGAACGCATCGCGTGGCGCTGACGAAGGATCGAACCGAGCCCGACGTACGGACCCCCGAGAGCGCGTCGCGCGGGCTCCTGGGGAACCCGCTCGTCCTGGTCGCGGCGATCGCGGTCGTGCTGCTGGCCTTCGGGTGGACGTTCCTGCGCGACCCCTCGATCAGCGCCCCGACGCGCGACCCCGCCTGGTACACGTGGCGTTCGAACCTGATGATGAACGACGACCCCGGGCTGATCGCGGGGGACTGGGGTCCGTTCTCGATGTTCGGGGGCGGCTACCGCGTGGCCGTCCCGCTGTACGGCTCGATCCTCCAGCGCGTGGCCGGGATCGACCTGTACACGTTCAGCGCGTTCATGATGGTCGGCGTCCCGGTCCTCACCGGGCTCGCCCTCGGCGTGTTCGTGACGCGCGAGCGCAGGGACCCGCTCCTGTTCCTGCTCACGATGCTCGCCACCGCGACCCTGTTCATGACCACGCCGTACGTCGGGTACCTGGACAACATCGCCGTCCTGTTCGTCCTGTCGCTCGTCGTCGCCTTCTACGTCCCCGGTCGAACGTCGTGGGGGGCCCGCGTCGCCCTGTTCCTGCTCGGCTGGGTGGCGGCGTACGTGCACCCGACCACGTGCGTGGTGTTCGGCGCGTCGTTGATGGCGGTGTTCGGGCTCCACGTGTTGACCGCCCGCTTCCGCATCGGGACGGCGCTGAACCGCGACGGGCCGAGCCTGCTGTCGATCGGGTCCGGGATGATCTTCGGCCTGGCGACCTGGCTGCTCGCGCCGTGGGGGGTGGCCGGCTCGCTCGCCGACGCGGCGCTCCCGCCCCCGTACACGAGGGACGTCTTCCTGAAGCGGCTCGGAGGGTGGGTCGACTCGCTCCAGCCGGAGATCACGTTCCCGCTGATCGCGCTCGCGATCGGCTGGGTGATCTACCGGTCGTGGAAGGACCGGCGACCGGCCGATACGGCCGGGACGATCTCGGCGATGTGGCTGCTGCCGCTGCTCGGGATGTTCGGGTGGATCGCGGGGGCCGCCTACCCCTACTACCGCTTCATGAACGCGACCTCGGCGCTCATGGCGCTGCTCGGGATCGGGGCGTGGGTCGCGGTCGCGTGGCTGCTCCGTCGGCAGGGCTCGGCGAAGGTCGTCGCGTGGATCGGCGTCGTCGCGATCGTCGCCGGGCTGGGGTTCGTCTGGGTCAAGGGTCGGGACGCGGCGCGATGGGCGGACCCGAGCAACCAGTGGATCGACCAGCCGACGCGGACGGCGCTCGCGGCCGCCCGCGCCGTCGTCGAGCACGAGCCGGAGGACCGCCCGATCGTCTTCCTACTGAACTTCGGCGACACGTACCAGTCCTACGGCTGGTCGAAGACCTTCACGAACGTCTCCCGCACGGGCCTGCCCGGCGACGCCGTGAAGCGTTCGATGTCGTACTTCGGCGACGTGAACGCGTTCCTCGCCGACCGGCCGACCGTGCTCACCGACGACACCTACAACCAGATGTCGCGCGGGTTCCACCGCGAGCTCTCGGAGCTCCGCCGCGAGTACACCGGCCCGCCGATCGTCTTCCTCGTCCGGCAGTTCAACACGAACACCGTGAACGAGGAGTACCTGGACTCGGGCGCCTCGACCCTCGTCCCGCTCGGATCGGACATCGCGGTGGTGACCGACGAGGGGCTCACGACCCCATCCGAGGAGGCGATCGCCGCGGCGCGGGCCGCCGAGGCCGAGGTCGCCGGGTTCTACGCGGACCACCCGGGTCCGCTCGGGAACCTCGGGCACACGCTCCAGGTCGTCCTCGCGCTCGGGCTCCTGCTCGTCGTGCCCGGGCTGCTGTCGGCGCGCTTCTTCGGGTTCGAGGGCACGTGGGAGAAGATCGCGCTCGTCCCCGGGATCTCGATCGCCCTGACCGTGCTCGCGGGGGTGGTGGTCGTGGCGGTCTGGCGGTCGCCGTTCGGCGTGGTCCACGGGTGGGCGAGCCTCGGCCTGGCCACGGCCGTGGCCCTCGGGCTGCGGGTCGGCCGCGGACCCATCCTGCGGACGCTCGGCGCTGTCGGCGGCTTCTTCAACCGGATGTTCTCCACCTTCTCGAACGCGGACTTCGCGGCCCTGATGGGCGTCCAGTTCCTCGTGATGGCCGCCGACGGCCTGGTCCGCGGCTCGATCGCGAAGTCGATCGCGTTCGGCGGCCAGGAGGGGTTCGACATCACCACGGTCCCATCGGCCGACTACCTGCTGAAGGTCGTCCTGGCCCTGTACGTGCCGTACACGTTCCTGTCGCCGTTCATCGGCGTGTTCATCGACCGCTTCGAGCGCCGGCGCGTCCTCGCGATCTCGAGCGCGATCACGGCGGTGCTGACGACGATCCTGGCGGCGGCGATCCTCCTGCCGCTCGGGGACGGGACCTCGGAGGGCAACGTGGGCGCGACCGTCGGGCTGGTGCTCGCGATGCTCGTGATGCAGGCGTGCGTCCGGGTGATGCTCGCCGTGAAGTCCGCCGCGCTCCCCGGCGTCCTCCAGGGCAGGGACCTGCTGAACGGCAACGGCCTGTCCCAGGCGGGCGGGGCGCTGTTCCAGGTGCTCGGCGCGGGCTTCGCGTTCGGCGCGGGCGGGGTCCTGCCCTCGTGGATCATCGTGGTCGGCGGCGCGGCGGCGCTGGTCGTGAGCGCGCTCGTCGCGGTCCGGATCCGGCGGATGGAGGTCACCCCGCACACGACCTCCCTGACGGAGGAGCTCGGCCGCGTGGTGAAGGACATCGCGAACGGCGTCCGCGAGGTCGCGCGGCGCCCGGCCGCGGCGCTCGGCCTGTCCGCGTTCCAGATGCTCCGGTACCAGTTCTGGGGGTTCGCGCTGGGCGTGTTCGCGCTCTACGCGCGCTCGCTCGTCGCGAGCGGCGACGTCGACACCGTGGCGCTCGGCATCGTCGGTGGCGGCGGGTTCGTCGGGGGTGCGCTCGCGATGGTGCTCGCCCAACGTTGGAAGGACCGGATCCCGCCGATCCGGTTGCTCCTGGGCTCGATGCTGTTGCTCGGTGGGAGCGCGGTCGTGTTCGGCGTGTGGGTGAGCCTGGCCGGGTTCAGCGCGCTGCTGTTCGCCGGGTTCTTCGGCTTCTTCATCGGGAAGATCTCGGCCGACACGATCATGCAGCAGGCGATGCCCGACGACTTCCGGGGCCGGGCGTTCGCGCTGTTCGACATCGCGTACAACCTCGGGTTCATCGTTCCGGCGCTGATCCTCGTGCTCGTCTGGGCCGACGACCGCGTCCGGCTCGTGCTGATGACCTCCGGCATGGTGTTCCTCGCGCTCACCGCGCTCGTCTGGCGCTGGTCGGTCCGGATCCGCGACCAGCTGATGCCGCAGGACGACCTCGCCCCGACCGCCCCGGAGGTCCGATGAGCGACCGCGCGTCGTCGCCGGACCCGGTCGCCGATCCCGGCGGGTACCAGCGGCACCTGCTCGGCCTGCTCGGCGACGACGACCCCGAGCGGATCCAGGCCGCCTCCCCCGCCGCCTGGCGGGGCCTCGTCGAGGAGGCGGGAGACCTGGTGGCGGTGCGACCGGAGCCCCAAGAGTGGTCGGTGCTCGAGTGCCTCGGGCACGCCGTCGACGCCGAGATCGTCTACGCCGGCCGTTACCGGTGGATCCTCGCGCACGACGAGCCACCGCTGATCGGCTACGACCAGGACCGGTGGGTGGCCGCGCTCCACGGCGACGGGGACGACCCGCAGGAGCTGCTCGGGCTGCTCGAGACGCTCCGGGCGGCGAACCTCGCGCTCTGGCGCCGGACCGACGCCGCGGGCCGGACGCGGGTGGGCGTCCACGCCGAGCGTGGGCCCGAGAGCCTCGACCTGTCGTTCCGGCTGATCGCCGGCCACGACCGCTTCCACCTCGACCAAGCGCGTCGGGCGCTCGAGGCCGTCCGGGGATAGGTGCCGGACGCCGCCTAGATCCCGCGGATGACGCGCTCGTACTCGGGGAAGTAACTCCCGATCACGACGAGGTCGAACCTCGGCAGGATCGACTCCTTCGGCTCGCGCTCGAGCAGGAACGCGAAGCTCGCGCGGACGAGCTCCTCGGGCGACCGACGGCTCTCCCCGAGCCGCTCGTGGTCGGCCGCGGAGAGCGTCACGTCGTGCTCGGTCGACGAGCCGCCCTCGCGGACGGTGACCCGGAACCGCCACCCCGACGGCTCGGTCCCCACTGGCTGCACGTCGATCTCGGCCACCGTGCGGGTATCGTACGCGGGCCCGGAGGCCGAGCGATGCCCGAGATCAGGACCGACGACGCCACCCTCTACTACGAGGTCGACGGCCGGGGCGAGCCGGTCACGGTCCTCGCGCACGGGCTGACCAACAACCGGAACGAGCTCGCCGCGTTCACCCCGCTCGTGCCGGGCACGAAGGTCCGGTTCGACTTCCGCGGCCACGGGCGCTCGAGCTCGCCGCCGACCGGCTACCGCTTCGAGGACTTCGCCCGCGACATCGACGCCATCGCGAGGGCCTTCGGGGCCACCGTCGCCGTGGGGACCTCGCTCGGGGCCGGGGCGCTCGGGAACCTCGTCTGCCGGGTCCCCGACCGCTTCGAGCGCATGGTCTGGCTGCTTCCGGCCGGTCTCGACATGCCGTTCCCTCTCAAGGATCGCTACCACGAGCTCGCCGGGAACCTCGAGGGCAAGACGGCGCAGGAGGCGCTCGAGACGATCCTGAACGACCCGCGGCGCCTGGCCGAGTACCTGGAGACGCCGTGGCGCCTGGAGATCGACCGGATGCTGTGGGAGCACCGGGACCCCGACGGCCTCGCGCGGGCGATCCACGGCGTGGTCGAGGGCTTCCCGATCCCCGACCGCCAGCAACTTCGCGAGGTCCGGATCCCCACGCTGATCGTCTGCATCGGAGGCGACGAGATCCACCCTTCCGAGCTCGGCCGGATCCTCGCCGGGCTGATGCCGAACGCCGAGCTGATCGAGTACCCGAGCCAGGCCGCGCTGTTCGAGCGCCTACCCGAGCTCGTCGCCCGGGTGTCGTCCTTCATCGCCGGGGAAGCCTTCCCCCCCGCGTAGGGTTGCACCAGGGTATGAGCGAGCTCCAGGAGTTCCGGCGCGCGAAAGACGACTTCTTCCGCGACGACCCGAGGTCCCCGCTGATGCCGGAGCAGCGGCAGGCGTTCGAGGGCCTGGTCTACTTCCCTGAGGACCCGAGGCTCGTGATCGACGCGCCGCTCGAGACCCAGGGCGTGGACCGCGACGAGCGCATCGTGATGCCGACCACCACCGGGGACGCACAGGTCTACCGTCGCGCCGGCGTGGTCCGGTTCGAGGTCGACGGCGAGCCGGCGCAGCTCACGCTGTACGCGTCCGAGGGGATGCACGACCTGTTCGTGCCCTTCCGGGACGCGACGAGCGGCAAGGAGACCTACGGCGCGGGCCGCTACCTCGAGGTCGAGCCACCCGGCCCGGAGGGCCACGTCATCGTCGACTTCAACTACGCCTACAACCCCTACTGCGCCTACAACCCGAACTGGAGCTGCCCGATCCCGCCGGGCGAGAACTGGCTCGCGGTGCCGATCCGGGCCGGAGAGAGGTCGTTCCCCGGCGCGTACAGGGTCCACGTCGGTTGAGCCGCCCGGCCACCGTCGGTCGTCCGGTACCCTCTGCCGCATGACCGAAGAGCTGTGCTCGACCGACGCGTACGCACGCACCTGCGAGGCGACGGTGACGGCCGCCTCCGACGAGGGCGTCGTGCTCGACCGTACCGTCTTCTACGCGCGCGGGGGCGGCCAGCCCGGCGACACCGGCGTCCTGCGCTGGGACGGCGGCGAGGTCCGGGTGACCGACACCGTCAAGGTGGGAGGCCGGTTGCTCCACGTCGTGGACGGAGAGGCGCCGTCCGTGGGGACCACGGTGACGGCCGAGATCGACTGGGGCCGCCGGTACCGGCTGATGCGCACCCACACGGCGCTGCACGCGCTCTCGGGGGTGATCTGGCGCGGCTTCGGCGCCAAGGTCACCGGCGGGAACATGGACGAGGGGAGCTCGGCCCGGATGGACTTCGAGCTCGAGGCGATGAGCCGCGAGTTCGGCGAGGAGGTCGAGGCGCGGCTGAACGCCGAGCTCGCGAAGGACCTGCCCGTGCACGTGAGCTTCCTGCCCCGCGCGCAGGCGCTCGCCGACCCCGACCTGATCCGCACGAAGGTGAACCTGATCCCCGAGCACGTCGACCCGATCCGCGTGATCGACATCGAGGGGCTCGACAAGCAGGCCGACGGCGGCACGCACGTCCGGTCGACCGGCGAGGTCGGCCGCGTCCGGGTCGCGAAGACCGAGAGCAAGGGCAAGGGGTTCAAGCGGATCCGGATCGAGCTCGTCGACGCGCCCGGTTGACCGAGGTGGGACCGGCCGACCCCCAGCGCCGCGGCGACCTCCTCGGCGGGGCGCTCGCCGCGATGGCCTCGGCCCAGTTCGGCGTGATCGTGGTCCTGGGCAAACGCGTCCTCGAGCGCGGGATGACCGTCGAGTCGATGCTCGCGATGCGCTTCGGCACGGCCGCCGTGTTCCTCTCGATCGCCCTCGTGCTGCTGCGCCGGCCCGTGCTCGCCGTTCCGAGCGAGCGCACCGGTCTGGCGATCCTCGCGTTCTTCGGCTACGCGGTGGAGGCGAGCTTCTTCTTCGCGGCCTCGACGCACGGCACCGCCGCCGCGGTGACCCTGCTCTTCTTCACCTACCCGGTGTTCGTGACGATCGGGGCGTGGTTCCTGGGGCGAGGCGCCCCCGCCGGCCCGACGCTGCTCGCGCTGTTCCTGGCACTTGCTGGCGCTTCGGTCGTCGTGGGGACGGGTGCTGGCCTCGCGATCGACGGGGTCGGCGTGGCGTTCGCGCTGGCGGCGGCGGCGACCTACAGCGCGTACCTGGTCGGGACGGACATCGTGCTGCGTCGGACCGGGCCGCTGACGAGCGCGCTCTGGGTGAGCGCCGGAGCCTCCCTCGGGCTGTTCATCTCCTCGACCGCGACCGGCCGGCTGACCGCGCCGACCGCCCCGGCGGACCTGTGGTCGATCCTCGGGATGGGCGTGGCCACGGCCGGGGCCTTCGTGTGCCTGCTCGGTGCGCTCCAGCGCATCGGCGCGGTGCGGACCGCGATCATCTCGGCGACCGAGCCGCTGTCGGCCGCCCTGCTCGGGTTCCTGTTCCTGGGCGAGACCGTGACCTGGGGGGTCGCGCTCGGCGGGGCGATGATCCTCGGCGGCGCGATCACCGCGAGCCTGGCTCGAACCGTCCAGCCGCAGGAGCAGCAGATCACCTGAGGGGGTGGCCCGGCCCTGAACCGACGCTGGCCCGGATCGGTCATCCGAGGACGTCGCGAGATGGCCGGAACGGGCGAAGCGGCGGGCCCCTCGCGACCGGCACCATGCCGGAGACATCGAGCCGAGGAGGTCGCCATGAGCACCGAGACCATCGGGGCGGAGGTCGGGGAGGCCGCGACCGAGTCGTTCGCCGAGCGGGTGTTCGGCGACTACGCGGGAGCGAACGCGTTCTTCCTGGCCGGGATCGGCGATCGGCTCGGGCTGTTCCGGGAGCTGGCGACGGGCGGGGAAGCCACGGCGGAGGAGCTCGCCGCGCGGACGCACCTGCGCGAGCGGTACCTGCGCGAATGGCTGGGCGGCATGGTCGCCGCCGGCTACCTCCGGTACGACCCGACGAGCGCCCGCTACGCGCTCCCACCCGAGCACGTCCCGGTCCTGGCGGAGGAGGCGGGTCCGCGGTTCCTCGGGAACGCGTTCTTCGACTTCTCGACGAACTTCGGCGAGACCTTCAGGCTCCTGCTGGAGGCCTTCCGGACGGGCGGCGGGGTGCCGCAGGAGGCGTACGGCGAGGAGGTCGCGCTCTCGATCGATCGGTACACGGCGCCGTGGTTCGAGCACCGGCTGATCCCCGAGTGGCTGCCCCTGATGCCGGCCGTCCGCGAGCTCCTGGAGGCCGGGTGCACCGTCTGCGACGTCGGGTGCGGCCGCGGCCGCGGGCTGATCCGGCTCGCCGAGGCGTTCCCCCGGTGCCGGATGGTCGGGATCGACGCCTACGAGCCGGCGGTCCGGGCGGCCAGCGATCTCGCCCGCGAGGCGGGGGTGGCGGACCGTGTGGCGTTCGAGATCGCCGACGGTGCCGCGGGGTTGCCGGGTCCGTTCGACGTCGTGACGACCTTCGACGTGCTGCACGACTCGGCCGATCCGGGAGGGCTCCTGCGGGCGATCCGCCGGGCGCTCGCCCCCGGCGGCCGGTACGTCTGCCTCGACATCAACTGTTCCGAGCGCCCGGAGGACAACGTCGGCCCGATGGGAACGGTGCTGTACGGGCTGAGCCTGGCCTACTGCCTACCGGTCTCGCTCGCAGGCGGCGGTGCCGGGCTCGGCACGCTCGGGCTCCCCGAGACGCGGCTCCGGGATCTCGCGATCCGGGCGGGGTTCTCGCAGGTGCGGCGCGTGCCGATCGATGACCCGTTCAACAACCTGTACGAGGTCAGCCCGTGACCGATCCGGCCCCGCGCCTTGGAGGCTCGAGCAGCCCCTGCTCGGCCGCCCGGGCGACGGCCGCCGCGCGGGAGGAGCACCCGAGCTTGGTCAGGATGTTCGACATGTGCCGGTGGACGGTGTGCTCGCTCAGCACGAGCGCCTCGGCGATCTGCCGATCGCCGAGACCGCCCGCCACGAGCGCCAGGACCTCCCGCTCCCGCGGCGTGAGCGGCGGGCGCTCGCGGCCCGCGAGGGCGGCCGCCCGGTCGGCGTCGCGCGTGGCACCGAGGCGGCGCAGCTCCTCCTCCGCGCGCAGCGCCTGCTCGGTCGCCTCTCGGCTCCGACCGAGGTCGGCGAGCAACCGGGCGAGCTCGATCCGCGTCCGAGCCGCCTCGTAGGGGAGCCGCGCTCCTCGCAGGAGGTCCAACGCGTCCTCGAGCCTCCGCCGGGCGGCCTCGCGGTCACCGCGCGCGGCGTGGAGCACACCGGCGCTTCGAGCCGCGGTCGCCTCGAGCGGCTGGGTCCCTACGAGGGTCGCGATCGCGTCGAGGTCCGCCAGCGCCGCCGCGGCGGCGTCGAGCTCCCCGAGCACCGCGTCGGCCCGGACCAGGATCTGGAGCGCGCCCGCGCGCTGGGTACGGGCGTTGGCCGGGACCTGGCGGAGCAGGCGCTCGGCGAGCTCCCGCGCCTCGGCGGGTCGGTCTCGGTCGAGCTCGATCTCGGCCAGCCCGAGGAACGCGAGCGGGTGCCCTTCCACGGCCCGGAAGTACGACACCGCCTCGTCGAACCGGCCCTGACGGCGGCCGAGCTCGGCGAGCCGCACCGTGACCTCGACGACCCAGGGCGGGCGCTGCTCCTCGAGGGACCGGCCGGCCTCGGCGAGCTCCTCCTCGGCGGTCTCCCAGTCGCCCTGGTACACCAGCACGGCCGCGTGGTGGGCCCGGCACAGCCCCCACGCGAACCCGAGCCCGCGCCGCTCGCTGAACCCCTCCATCTTCCGGCACCACTCGGCCGCCCGGGAGTAGTCGTGCACCCGCTCGCACGCGTAGATCAGGAAGCAGCACGGCCAGGGGACCGCCCACAGGTGCTCGAACTCACCACCGAGGGCGGCTGTCGCCGCCTCGTCGAGCAGGATCATGCCCTCCTCGACCAGCCCCTCGGTCACGAGCGCGAGGCCCTCGCTGGCCATACCCACGGCCTCGATGTCGGGGCTCCCGAGCTCCCGGCCCAACCGCGCGGCCGCGGAGCCGAGCGCCCGGCCCCTCGTGGTGTCCCCGTCCTCGATCAGCGCGTACCAGGCTTCGAGCGCGGCGAGCCATCCGTGCTCTGGGACCGTCTCCAGGCCCTCGAGCAGCCGGCGGGCGCGCCGCAGCCATCCGCGGGCGACCGCGCGGTCGCCGAGGAAGTCGTCGTGGTCGATCCCGAGCATCGTCGCGACCCGTGCCGCGCCCGCCCGATCCCCGGCCGCCCGGTAGAGCTCGTAGGCGCGCTCGCGCGCCGCGACCACGGCCGGACCGTCGTACAGCCACCAGGTCGCCCAGCCCAGGGCCTCGTAGCTCTCGGGCGTCGGGGCGAGCTCGACGGCGCGCTCGAGCGCCCGCCGCGCCTCCTCCCAGGCGCCGCGGTCGAGCGCTTCGCGACCCACGCGCAGGTGGTCGACCCGCTCTCGTCCGGCCACGGGCCAGACCGTAGCGTGCCCTCGGCGCTGCCGCCAGGTGGGCTCAGGCGCCGAGCAGAGCCCCCAGCGCGGCGAGCGCCAGATAGATCGCGAGCCCCCCGGCCACGAGCATCACGCGCAGCGAGCGCTGGATCGGCGAGCGCCCGAACGCGTAGTACGCGATCGGCCCGACGAGCGGGACGACGAGCACCGCGGCCATCCAGGCCACCCGGACGCGGTTGGGCACCGCGTCCTGCCGGACGAGGTCCCACAGCGCGATCGAGATCCACGCCGAGTACAGGATCAGCGGCAGCGCGTACGCGTACAGGCCGATCAGGATGCCGGCCAGGCCGGCCGAGAGCGGGATGCCGAGCAACGTGACCTCCTGGGAGACGTCGGGGGACGCGGACGCGGACGCGGCGAGCGCGCGGGCGTCGCGGATCCGGAAGGGCTGGGGGACGGCGACCTCGGGGATCGCCGGGTTCGGCGGCGCCTGGCCGGCGCCGGGCATGCTCTCCTGCGACGGCGGTGCCGGCCGGGTGCGCCAGTCGCCGACGGACAGGTCCCCGCCTTGGGCCTCCAGGTACCGCAGCAGCGGCCCGATCGCCACCCCGAGGTTCCCGCCCGGCAGATGGTGCAGCGGCGAGCCGCAGCCGCTCCGCCACTCGATCGCGGCCGGCAGGCTCGTGGCGAAGTCGTTCCCCGCGAAGCAGTCGCCGCCGCCGGTCGGCGCGGCCATGGCGAGGTCGGCGTCGCCCGAGCCACGCACGAGGTTGTCGCGGACCTCGTTCCCCTCGGTGAGCCAGAGGTTGCGGTCGGGCGAGGGGAGCAGCGCGATCCCGAAGTTGGCGTGGTCCTCCACCAGGTTCTGCGTGACCAGGTTGTCCCGTCCGCCGTTCACGATGATCCCGATCCCGAGGGAGGGGTACTGGAGGGGCTTGGCCGGTGCGTCGGCCGCGTTGTTGCCGTGGACCCAGTTCCCGGCGATCACGATCCCGCGCTGGGGCGCCAGCAGCTCGGAGTCGAGCGTGTTCGGCACGATCCCGCTCATGTTGTCCCGCCACTCGCTGTTGATCACGAACAGAGCGCCACCGGCGTTGGTCCCGCTGAACCCGAGCGCGTTGTCCTCGGCCAGCACGTCGGTCACCACCGCGTGGCAGGGCGAGCACTGGCCGATGTAGAAGCCGGAGTCCGGATGCCCGCTCGCGTACGAGTGATCGAACTGTCCGTAGGCCGAGTCGAACGCGTACACGCCGTAGTCGCCGTTGTTGTACGCGGTCACGTAGGACGCGCGGTAGCCGAACACGCTCGTCCACAGGAACCCGTTCAGCAGGTAGTGCCGGGCGGTCAGGTTCTCGACCGCGACGCCATCCGCCTCGAGCACCGAGATCCCGTTGTCGAGCTCGAACCCGCCGTCCAGGATCGTCTCGCTCCGATCCAGCCCCCGGATCGTGAGGAAGGGGGTCGTGACCACCACGGCCTCGCGGTAGACGCCGGGCGAGATCAGCACGAGTCCCCCGGGCTCGGCAGCGTCGACCGCGGCCTGGATCGTGGCCGCGTCCTGCGGCACCCGGATCGTCGCCCCGGGCAGCGAGGGCGGGGGCTCGCGGCCGGGACCGACGCCGCTCGAGCCCCCAGGCAGTTCCGCATCGCCCACCAGGACCACCCCGGTCATCCCGATCCCCGGCGAGCCGTGCAGCGTGCAGTGGTAGGGGAACGCGCCCTCGGCCCCGAAGGTGTACGAGAAGGTCCCGCCGCGTTCGAGGTTCGACGAGGCGAACGCGCCGTCGTCCGCGGTCACGTTGTGCGGGCTGCGCCCGTCGTTCGTCCAGCTCACCTCCGCGCCGACCGGCACCCGGACGATCCGGGGGCCGAACACGTTATCGAGCATCTGGACGTCGACGGAGCTCTCGCCGGCGCGACCCGCCCCGGCCGGGAACGCGAGCGTGAGCAGCAGGCCCAGGCCGGCGGCGGCGCGTAGACGACGGCGCATCGCGCGGAGGGTACCCGCTGGCAGGGACCGGGTCGACCGTGCACGCGGAGCTCGAGCGGCGGTACCGTGGAGCCGCGATGGCTCCAGAGCGCATGACCGCCCTCGACGCGTCGTTCCTGTACCTGGAGCGACCGGCGATGCACATGCACGTCGCCGGGCTCTCGATCCTCGACCCGTCGACGCGTCCGGACGGGCGCTTGCGGTTCGCCGACGTGGTCTCGCTGGTCGCCTCGCGCCTGCACCTGGTGCCGCGGTTCCGGCAGAAGGCGGTGCGGGTCCCGTTCGACCTGGGGCTGCCGGTGTGGGCGGACGATCCCTCGTTCGACCTGGACTTCCACCTGCGCCGCTCCGCGCTCCCATACCCGGGCAGCCGCCGCGCGCTCGCCGACCAGGTCCAGCGCGTGCTCTCCCGACCGCTGGACCGGACCAAGCCGCTGTGGGAGCTGTACGTGATCGAGGGGCTCGAGGGCGGGCATGTGGCCACGCTCCTCAAGGCGCACCACGCGATGATCGACGGCCTGTCGGGGATGCACCTGGCGGCGGCGCTGTACGACCTCTCGCCGACCCCCCGACGCCCGCCGCCGCCTCCTCCGTGGACCCCGGAGCCGGAGCCCACCAGGCAGGAGCTCGTCCAGGACGCGGTGGTCGAGCTCGCCACGCACCCCTTCGACGGTCTCCGGAACGCGTTCGAGAGCGTCCGGCGCTCGCCGGCGCTGGCCGCGCTCGGCGTGGGCTCGGTGCTCTCGGGTGTGCAGGGCATCCTCGGGATGGGCGCCCGGCCGTCCTCGCCGCTCGACGTGCGGATCGGGCCGAACCGGCGGTTCGCGATGGCCGAGGCGCCCCTCCAGCGCTTCAAGGACATCAAGGACGCCCTCGGCGGGACGGTGAACGACGTCGTGCTGGCCGCGGTCGGCGGCGCGCTCCACCGTCTGCTCAAGGAACGGGACGAGCCGACGCGCGGGCGGACCCTCCGCGTGATGGTGCCGGTCTCCGTCCGCGGCCGCGGGGACGGCCCGCTGGGCAACCGGGTGGCGCCGGCGTTCGTCGACCTGCCGATCGGCGCGATGGGGCCCAAGCGCCGCCTCGCCCGGGTCCGGGAGGGCACCGCGCACCTGAAGGGCTCGATGATGGCGATGGGGGCCGACGCGATCATCGGGCTCGGCGCCTACGCGCCGGGCGGTCTGCTGGCGGCCGCCGCCCGAATGGTCTCGCGCGGGCCGTGGTTCAACCTCGTCGTCTCGAACGTCCCCGGGCCCCAGCAGCCGATGTACCTCGCGGGCGCCCGCCTGCTCGCGCACTACCCGTCGATCCCGCTCGGCGAGAACTCGGCGCTGTCGATCGCGTGCACCTCGCTCGCCGGGACCATGGCGTTCGGGCTCACGGCCGACTGGGACGGGATGCCCGACCTCGACCGGCTCGCGCTCGCGCTCGAGGAGTCGATCGCCGAGCTCGCGAAGGCCGCCGGCCGCTAGCGCGGATCGGATCCCACGAGCCAGTCCTCCACCGCTGCGAGCCAGCGCTCCGGGGCCTCCATCTGCGGCACGTGCCCCACGCGCGGCAACAGCCGCATCTCCCAGTCCGGATGGCCATCGAGCGCGGCCTGCGCGAACGCCACCGGGACCAGCCGGTCCTCCCGGCCGTGGATCACGAGCACGGGACAGATCACGTGCTCGAGGATCCAGCGGGTCGCCTCGGGCCGGCGCCCGAGCGACAGGAGCGAGCGAGCGGCCTCGAGGAACGCGAGACCGGCGTCTGGGTCGGCCTGGTGCTCGACCAGCAGGCCGACGTGCAGGCGCACGAGGTCCTCCGGGATCGTCGTGACGTCGTGCGCGATGATCCGCAGACCCACCTTCACGGCGGTCTCGGCCTCCAGCCCGTTCACGCGCTGCCGGGCGACCCACTCGCCGAGGAACGGGACCGCGTACAGGCCGAACCCCAGGAGCACGATCGGCGCCGGCATCCCGCCGCGCGCCCACGGGAAGACCGAGTTCGTCAGCACGAGCCCGCGGACCGTGGTGGGCTCGAGCGCGGCCTGGAGCATCGCGATGCCACCTCCCATCGAGTTGCCGCAGACGATCGCCGGCCCGCCGACGGGAACCTCGGCCAGGAACCGCGAGAGGAGGGCACGCAGGTCCGTGAGGCGGCTCCGCCGGCCCTCGCGCGGGGTGCGCCCGAACCCGGGCAGATCGGGCGCCAGCACCCGCCCGTGGCGCGCCAGCCTGGGCGCCACGGCCAGCCACGACAGGTGCGAACCGCCGAGCCCATGGACCAGGACGAAGGTCCGGTCCGCCGGCCCTTCCCACTCCACGTAGTGGACCGGGCCGTCCAGGTCGACGGTCCTGCCCTCGGGAACCTCGATCCGCGTGGCCGTCACGGCGCTCCTCCCGCCGCCATGATGCCGCCGACCGGCCGGTCCGGCGACCTCGGATGGCCCGCGGTCGAGGGTCCGGACGTCAGGATGCCGGAACGGGAGGCCCGCCCGCGTCGCTAGACTGCGCCGCATGGCGCTCGTGCGGCTGCGGCCGCCGCTCCGGGAGCTCGTCGGGGAACGGGAGATCCCGGTGGACGGCTCCACGGTGCAGGAGGTGCTGCGGGGCCTGGAGCGCGAGCATCCGAGGCTCGAGGGCTGGGTGCTCGACGACCAGGGGCGGCTCCGGGAGCACGTCGCGGTCTTCCTCGAGGGCGAGCGCGTCGGGGGCGACGCCCCCGTGAGCGAGCGAGACCGCCTCGAGATCCTCGGGGCGATCTCGGGTGGCTCGGACCAGGTCGAGCTCCTCGTCGGGACCCGCAAGGGCCTGTTCGTCCTGCGGGGTGCTCGGACCGGCCCCCTGGACGTCGCGGTCCGCGCGTTCCCAGGCGACGCCGTCGAGTACGCGATCCGCGACCTGCGGTCGGGCCGGTACCTCGCGGCCGTGACCAGCGGGCATTTCGGCCCGCGCGTGTTCGTCGCCGAGGACCCGACCGGCGGATGGGAGCAGACGGACGGGCCGAGGTTCCCCGAGGGCGAGGACGCGAGCGTCGAGCGGATCTGGGTCGTGCACCCGGGCGTGGAGCCCGACGTGCTCTGGGCGGGCGTCGCCCCGGCCGCGCTGTTCCGGAGCGAGGACGGCGGGCTCACGTGGTCGCTGGTCCGCGGGCTCTGGGACCATCCGACGAGGCCGACCTGGCAACCGGGTGCCGGCGGGCTCGCGCTCCATTCGATCTGCCCCTGGCCCGGGATCCCCGGCCGCTTGGCCGTCGCGATCTCCGCCGCCGGCGTGTGGCTGACCGAGGACGGCGGCGCCACCTGGCGGAACGGCAACGAGGGCCTCGTCCCCCGGTACCTCCCCGAGGAGGCCCGGCGCGACACGCTCGACCTGTGCGTCCACAACATGCATCGGGCGCCGACGCGCCCAGAGCGCCTGTTCATGCAGTTCCACGGCGGCGTGTACCGATCCGACGACTCGGGGGAGACCTGGGAGAGCATCGGGCATGGCCTGCCCAGCGACTTCGGGTTCCCGCTCGCGATCGATCCGGGCGATCCGGACGCCGCCTACGTGATCCCGCTGAACGCCGATCGGGATCGTGTGACGGCTCAGGGCAGGGTCCGGGTGTTCGAGTCGAGGGACGCCGGGCGCACCTGGCTCGAGCGCAGCTCGGGCCTGCCGACCGAGGGGTTCCTCACCGTCCTCCGCCAGGCCTTCGCGTCCGATGGCCGAGGCCCGCTCGGCCTCTACTTCGGGGCGACCTCCGGACACGTGTTCGGCTCGGCCGATGGCGGGGCCACCTGGTCCGTAGTGGCGGGCGACCTCGCCCCGGTGCTCTCGGTCCGCGTCGCGTGAGGTGGGAGGCGTCCCAACGCTCCGACCCCCGTCCCGGCACCCGTCAGGGGTCCTCGTCCCCCTCGTCCTCTCGAGGGCGATCCGGCGTCGGCTCGGCTCGCGGTACGACGCCCCGCAAGGGTTCGGCGGGGGGAGGGCGGGAATACCTGGCATCTCCACGATGTCTACACATGTGGCTACCTTTACAGGAGCCGCCCGTTGCAGCTAGGATTGCCGCCGAGGGCCCGGGGGGCCGCTTTCGACGCGCCCGGGCTCGTGTCCGAAGACCGGTCCCGAAGACCTCCGGGGGCGACGCACGCCGCTGGGGGCTTCGAGGAGGAATGAGGGAGTAGATGCCAGAACCCGCCCGTCCGCTCGGAACCGATGACGCCGACGACCTCCGGCTCTACCTGGAGGCCGCGGCCCGCGAGCCGCTCCTCACGAAGGAGGAGGAGGTCGAGCTCGCCATCCTCATCGAGCGCGGCAAGGAGGCCGAGGAACGCCTCCGCGCCGGCCGGCTCCGTTCCGAGAAGTCGATCATGAAGGCCCGCCAGGAGGTGCGGAAGGCCGAGGCCGCCCGGCAGCGGTTCATCATGGCCAACCTCCGGCTGGTCGTCTCCGTGGCCCGCAAGTACCAGGGCCAGGGGCTGCCGCTGCTCGACCTGATCCAGGAGGGGAACATCGGCCTGATGCGCGCCGTCGAGCTGTTCGACTGGCGCCGGGGGTTCAAGTTCTCCACCTACGCGACGTGGTGGATCCGCCAGGGGATCACGCGGGCGATCGCCGATCGCTCGCGGTCGATCCGCCTGCCGGTCCACATCCACGACCGGCTGCGGAAGCTCAACCGCACGCGGTTCCAGTTCGCGCAGACGATGGGCCGTGAGCCCTCGCGCGAGGAGCTCGCCAAGGCGCTCGACACCACGATCGAGGAGATCGACGACCTGACCGAGATGGGGCGTCGCGAGCCGCTGTCCCTCCAGTCGCCGGTCGGCGAGGACACCGAGCTCGGCGACCTGATCGAGGAGGTCGACTCGGACGCCGCGTTCAACGAGGTCGAGGACGCGCTGCTGCGCGAGGAGATCGGCACGGCCGTCGACCGGGTGCTCGACGAGCGCGAGCGTCACGTGGTCGCGCTCCGCTACGGGCTCGAGAACGGCCAGCCGCTCTCGCTCCGCGAGACCGGCAAGGTGCTCGGGCTGTCGGGGGAGCGAGTCCGGCTGATCGAGCGCGAGGCGCTGCGCAAGCTGCGCGACTCGAACCTGATCTCGGCCGTCGCGGCCATGTGAGGCCGCGCGCGCCCGATGGTGGGAGGGCCCCCGCGAGGGGGCCCCTCCGTTCCACGGTTGCGCCGCCGGCCCGGCGGCGGGACGATGGTGATGGTGGGCGACCACCGGGAGGTGGGTGGATGCCGGTGTTCCGGGAGCGCGTGGACGAGGCACCGCCGAGGATCGTCCGGGATCCGACCGGGTGGGTGCGCCGCACGGTCTCGATCAACGTCGACCCGGTCCGCCTGCCCGGCGACCTCGTGATCCCCACGCAGGCGCGGACGGTGGTGCTCTTCGCCCACGGCAGCGGGTCCAGCCGACGCTCGCCGAGGAACGTCGCCGTCGCGAGGCGGCTGAACGCGGCCGGCCTGGGGACGCTCCTGTTCGACCTGCTCACGAGGGGCGAGTCCGAGGATCGCTCGTACGTGTTCGACATCCCCCTGCTGGCGCGCCGCCTCCGGGCCGCGGCCCTCTGGATCCGCCACTGGCCGGGGATCCGCGACGTCCCGGTGGCGTTCTTCGGCGCGAGCACGGGGGCGGCCGCCGCGCTCGTCGCGGCCGCCGCGATGCCCTCCGAGACGCTCGCCGTGGTCTCGCGCGGCGGCCGGCCGGACCTGGCCGGGGATGCTCTGGAACGGGTGACGGCGCCCACCCTGCTGATCGTGGGCGGCGAGGACCCGGGGGTCCTCGAGCTGAACCGCGCGGCGCTCGAGCAGTTGCGGTGCGAGGCCAGCCTGCAGGTGGTCCCCGGCGCCACCCACCTGTTCGAGGAACCTGGAGCGCTCGAGCGGGTGGCCGAGCTCGCCGCGGGCTGGATCTCCGAGCATCTGCGCTTGGCGGAGGAACGCCAGCGGGAGGCGGCGATCGGCGGCGAGGTCTGAGCGAGCGCCCCGCCGGCGCGTCGTAGGATGCGTCGGACCCGCGCCCAGGAGGCCCTCCGTGCTCGTTCACCTCTCGATCCACCGCCCGATCCCGGGCAAGGAGCAGGACCTGGTCGACTCGATGCGTCGGTTCGGGGAGGCGGACGGGCGGATCCCGGGCCTGCGCGAGGTGCACACCCTCCGCGACCGCGAGACCGGCGCCCTCGTCGGGCTGGCGATCTGGGAGTCGGAAGAGGCGTTCCGCTCCGGGGTCGCCCGGATGCGCGCGGCCGTCGAGGGGGACGATCTCCTCGCGTGGGAGCAGGGGCTCCCGGAGGTCTACGTGCTCGAGCCCGTCTGAGGCCCGGGGACGAGGCGCATCAGCCCCGCCGTCAGGAGGATCACGAGCGCGGCGGAGCCGATCGCCACGAGCCATGCGATCGCCCCCACCCCGCTCAGCGGTCGGCCTCCCTCGGACGGGAGTCGCAGCCCGAACGTCCCGAGGCTGATCGCCTCGACCCGCCAGCCGTCCGCGCGCATCCGCAGGATCGCGGTGGCGCGGAGCTCGCCCTCGTGCAGGTGGTCGATCAGGAACGGGACCACGTACTGCCCCTCTTCGCCCAGGAGGAACGGGCCCTCGACCCGTCCGCGCCCGACCTCGATGCGATCGAGCTCGCCAGGATCCGTCAGGTCCCAGTCCGGTACCAGGAGCCTCGACACCTTGTCGGCTGCGTACGTGTCCGGCTCGCCCGCGGCGCCCTGGTTCAGCGAGATCAGCCAGCGCTCGACGATCCCCTCGGGGCGTTCGGCGGTGGCGCAGGCCGCCAGCGCCATGCCGAACACGGCGACCAGGATCCCGGCGCGTCTCACGCCGTCGCCACCGCCTGCGCATCCATCCGCACCAGGTCGGTTCCGCGCGACTCGGGCAGGTACCGCCAGGCGATGAACATCGCCGGGGGGATGAGCGCGAGGTTCGTCAGGCTCATCGCGTCGCCGATCGACCCGAGCGGGCCGGTCACATGGTCGCCGAGGATCCCCACGACGAGCGGCGCCACGATCGCGCCCGGCACCTCGAACGCGTTCCGGCACCAGGCCGCCGCGCGGCTCCGCACGTAGGTCGGGAACAGCTCGGTGGAGAACGCCGAGGTCATCGCCACCGACCCGAGGCCGAAGAAGATCGCCAGGCACAGCACCGGCAGCATCTGCGCTGGGTCGTGGACCTGGAACAGCCACGTCCCCAACAGCAGCGTCCCCGCCATGTAGAGCTGGAACACGGGGATCCGCCCGAACCGGTCCATCAGATGCCCGCCGATGATGAACCCGGCTGCGCCGAGGACCCCGGCCGCCGCCAGGTAGAGCCCCGACAGCGAGACCGACATCCCGACCTCCTGCTGGGCGTAGTAGGCCCACCAGAAGGCGCCGGCCGCCACGGCGGCGTGCCGGAAGAAGGTCAGCAGCCCGACCGCGAGCACCATCCGCCGGTACGGCGGCCTCCAGGGCTCCCACACGTTCGCATGGTCCAGGTGCGCGCTCGCCGGATCCTGGCTCAGGGCGGCGTAGCGCTCGGTCTCGAGCATCCCTCGCCGCCCGATCGCGATCAGCGCCAGCGGGATCAGGTTCACCAGGTAGAACGCGCGCCAGGACAGCGGGGTCGACTGGAGGCCGGCGAACGCGAGCACCCCGACGAAGATCCCCCCGAGCGTGTTCATCGACGTGACGATCCCGAGCGTCCGGCCGCGCTCGCGTGAGGGGAAGTCCTCGACCACGATCGTGATCGCGACCGCCCACTCGGCGCCGAGGAACACCTGCGCGAGGAACTGCGCCGCGGCGAGGAACGGCAGGTTCGGCGAGAGCGCCGTGAGGAACGCCGAGATGGCGTAGCCCGCGATCGTGATCAGCAGGAGGCGCTTGCGCCCGATCCGGTCGGCCTGCGCGGCCAGGGTGAACGCGACCACGGTCCCCACCCCGACGATCGCCCGGACCCAGCCCGCCTGCGCCTCGCTCCCGCCGAGGTCACCGAGCACGATCGCCAGGACGAAGGACAGGACGAACGTGTCGTAGCCCTCGAAGAACGTCGCGGCCGAGAGCAGGACGAGGAGCTTGCGGCGGTAGGCGGGCGGGTGGAGGTCCCGCCCCTCGTCCGGGGAGGCCCCGGAGCCGCTCGCCGCCGGGTCGTCGGGGCTCACCGAGCCGCCCCTGCGTTCGCGCGGGCCTCCGCGACCTGCTTCGCGATCGCCGTCATGACCAGGTCGGTGAAGAGCTCGACGTCCTCGGCGGCGTCGGGGTCGCCGCGCGGGGCGATCGGCTCGCCGTAGGCCAGCGCCAGGGTGGGGCGGAGCGGGCGGCGGAACCGGACCCGCCCCCGGGGCCACCGGACCTGCGTCCCCCAGATCCCGACCGGGATCACCGGCGCGCCGGTCGGCAGGGCCAGGCGAGCGACCCCGGTCCGGCCAGGCTGGAGCCCGCCCTCCGGATCGGGGTTCACGCGGCCCTCGGGGAAGATCCCGATCAGGGCGCCGGAGCGCAGGGTCGCGATCGCCTCCTCGAGGGCGCCGGCGTCGCGCTCGCCGCGTCGGACCGGGATCTGCCGGTACAGCCGGAGCGCCCACGCGACCCAGGGCTTGGCGAAGAACTCCGCGGCCACCAGGAACCTCGTCATCCGGCCGGCGCGCTCGCCGGTCGCGAGCGCGAGGGCGATGCCGTCGAGCGAGCTCACGTGGTTGGCGGCCACGATCGCAGCCCCGTCGGGTGGGATGCGGCTCGCGCCGACCCACCGCGGCCGGAAGAGGAGCCGGGCGAGCGGACCGACCACCGCCAGGCCGAACCGCCACCACCCGTTCAGGTCGCCATGCCCGGCCATCGACGCGGATGCTACCCCGGCCGCCTGACCGCTCGGCGATGGCAGCGCGGCCGATAGGATGGCGCCCCGACCGATGGAGGACCGATCCGGATGAACGTCGCGAAGCTGCGAGAGATCGCGGAGGGTCGGTACGAGGAGTTCCTCGAGGCGCTCCGCGAGATGGTGAACGTGGACTGCGGTTCGTTCACGCCCGAGGGCGTGAACGTGATCGCCGATCTCTGCCAGGCGCGGTTCGAGCGCGCCGGCTGGAGCGTCGAGCGCCGTCGGCACGAGCCCGCCGGGGACGAGCCGCAGCTCGGGGATCTCGTCGTCGGTCGGCGCGAGGGCGCGGGCGGCCCGCGGATCCTGATGATCGGTCACACCGACACCGTGTTCGACCCGGGCACCGCGTCCGAGCGGCCGTTCCGGATCGAGGGCGGGCGGGCGCTCGGACCCGGTGTGTCGGACATGAAGGGCGGGCTCCTGACCGGCTTCTTCGCGGTCGAAGCGCTCGAGGAGGCCGGGTTCGACGGGTTCGGCTCGATCACCTACATCTGCAACCCCGACGAGGAGATCGGCTCGCCCTGGTCACGGGACCGGATCCGCGAGGAGGCCGGACGAGCCGATGTGGCGTTCGTGCTCGAGGGGGCCCGCGAGAACGGCGACATCGTCTCGGCGCGCAAGGGCGTGTCCGACTACCGGATCCGGATCACGGGTCGGGCCGCCCACGCGGGGGTCGAGCCGGAGCGGGGGCGCAGCGCGATCCTGGAGGCCGCCCACAAGACGGTGGCCCTCCACGCGCTGAACGGCCGCTGGCCGGGTGTCACGGTCAACGTCGGCGCGATCCGCGGCGGCACGCGGCCGAACGTCGTGGCCGAGCGCTGCACGCTCGAGATCGACGTGCGCTCGCCGCACGAGGCGACGCTCCAGGTGGCCGAGGCCGAGGTGGAGCGGATCGCCGCCGACCATACGGTGCCCGACATCTCGGTCGAGGTCACGGGCGGCGCCTGGCACCGCCCGATGGAGAGGACGGAGGGCACGGCGCGCCTGGCCGCGCTCGCGATCGAGGTGGCGGCCGAGCTGGGGTTCGACCTCGAGGACACCGCCACCGGGGGAGCCTCCGACGCGAACACCACGAGCGCGGCCGGCGTCCCGACGCTCGACGGCCTCGGGCCGATCGGCGGCGACGATCACGGCCCGAAGGAGTGGATCGACCTGACCAGCGTGGTCCCGCGGATCGCGCTGCTCGCCGGGCTGATCACGCGGCTGGACCGCGCGGGCTGAGGAGGGACCTGATGGAGATCTCCACGGTCCGGTTCGACAAGCCGGACGACCTGAACGTGATCGTCGGCCAGACCCACTTCATCAAGTCGGTCGAGGACCTGCACGAGGCCTGCGTGAACGCGGCGCCGGGCCTGCGGTTCGGCATCGCGTTCTGCGAGGCGAGCGGACCCTGCCTGGTCCGTTGGAGCGGGAACGACCAGGAGCTGATCGACGTGGCGGTCCGCAACGCGCAGGCGATCGGGGCCGGGCACGTGTTCGTGATCGCGCTCCGCGAGGGGTTCCCGATCAACGTGCTGAACGCGGTCAAGATGGTCCCCGAGGTCTGCCGGATCTTCTGCGCGACGGCGAACCCGCTCGAGATCGTCGTCGGTCAGACCGAGCAGGGGCGCGGCGTCCTCGGCGTGATCGACGGCAGCTCGCCCGCCGGGGTCGAGACCGAGGAGCACATCGCCGAGCGCAAGGAGCTGCTGCGGCGCTTCGGCTACAAGCTCTGACGCCGCGCGCGGCCTACTCGCGCGTGGTGACCTTCGAGGCCTTCGTGTACTCGCCGGGACGACGACCCCGGCTCTGCGCGAGCTTCCACGCGAGGAGCTGGACCGGCACGATCGAGACCGCCGAGAGGAGCGCCCGGTCGAGGTAACCGGTCGCGACCGAGCGCGCGCCCTTCGGGGCGGTGCCGTCGGGGGTGACGACGAGCACGTTCGCGCCGATCTCGACCAGGTCGGCCGCCAGCGCCAGGTCCAAGCGCCGGGTCTCGGGCTCGGTGGCCATCACGATCGCGGTCATGTCCGGCCCGGCGAGCTCGAGCGGGCCGTGCCGGAACATCGCCGACTCGAGGGACTCGGCCATGACGCCCGACTCCTTCAGGATCAGGGCGCCCATCTCGGTCGCGGCCCGCGCCGGGCCGCGACCCAGGAGCACCATGATCCCGCGACCTCCGTGCCAGTCCTCGAGGTCGGCGGCGAAGGCCTCCGGGTCGTCCAGGAGCCGTTCTGCCGAGAGTGCGGCACCCTCGGCCGCCGTCCGCGTGCGATCGATCGCCGTGTCCAACGCGTCCCCCGCCAGGAGCCGAGCGACGCCGGAGAGGATCGTCATCGCCCCGGCGAAGGTCATCGTCGAGGGGCCGGACTCGGGCCCCACCCGCGTGTCGAGCGTGAGGTCGGCCCGCCGGGCCAGGTCGTTGTCCAGCCCGTTCGTGATCGAGACGACGAACGGCCGGGTCCGCTGCTCGGCGATCTCGTTCGCGAGCTTGACGATCTCGGCGCTCTCGCCGGACTGGCTGACGATCACCGCGAGCGTCTGGCCGTTCAGGATCGGGCGGCGGAAGTGCAGGAGCTCGGCGGTGTCGACGAGGATCGCGGGGAACCCTCGTCCGGCGAGGTCGTTCACGGCCGGGTAGCAGGCGTCGTAGGAGCTCCCCATCCCGGTGAACACGATCGTCCGGGAGACGACGGCGGCCTCACGGATCCGTTCCAGCTCCTCGCGCCGCTCCAGCAGCGATGCGGCCGCCCGGCGCAGCGCGTCCGGCTGGCCGGCGATCTCGGCCAGGAACGGGTCGGCGAACCCTCCGAGGGTCCTCATGGGCCCGAGTGTAGCGAGCCTGGGGCCGGACCCGATCCCCCCCTCCAACGCTTGTCGGCCGGGGCCGATGATGGGAGGGTTTGTGGACCCCCGCGGAAGGAGATGCCCGCCCATGGTCCGGTCGTTCCGCTCCGTCGCACCCTCGATCCTCGGGGTCCCGCTGCTCGTGCTGACGCTGGTCGCTCCCGCTACCGGGCTCGAGCGGGGCGCACGGGCCTCGAGCGACGCTTGGCCCGTGCCCTCGGAGCGCCGGGAGCCGCCCGCGCTCGCTCCGACGCCGCGCGATGCCCTGACCCGAGCGCTGCGCGCGGACGCGCTGTCGGAGGCCGAGTACGCGCTGGAGCGCGCCCGCAGCCTGTTCGCGCTGCGCGAGGTGCGTGCGCGGTTCGGGCGGGTGGCGCGACCGGAGCCCCGGAGCGCGACGCTGATCCTCCGCGACCTCGTCGCCCGCGTGAACGAGCTCGAGCGCGCCGATCGGGAATCCGCCCTCCGGCTCCTCGCCCGTCCCACCGACGGTGCGGCCGATCCGTACCAGGACGGGTACACGGTGGCCGAGGCTGCCCCCGTGTGCAGCACCAACGCCTGCTACCACTACGTCACCAGCACCGACGACGCGCCGGACCTCACCGACGCCGACCTGAACGGGGTGCCGGACTGGATCGACGCCCTCTCGACCGTCACCGAGCAGGTCTGGGCGACGGAGGTCACCGCGCTCGGCTACCGGCCGCCGAAGACCGACGCGACCTCCCCGAACGCCGGGCCGGACGGGCGGATCGACATCTACGTGGCCGATGTCGGCGCCGACGGCCTGTACGGGTACTGCGCCACCGACGACCCGAACGCGTTCGATCAGAGCTATCCCTACTACGACGCGTCGGCGTTCTGCGTGGTGGAGGACGACTTCTCGGTCACCCAGTTCCCGTTCGGCTCGAGCGGTCTGGAGGCGCTCCAGGTCACGGTGGCCCACGAGTTCTTCCACGCCGTCCAGTTCGCGTACGACTTCCTGGAGGACCGCTGGTTCATGGAGGGCACGGCGACCTGGATGGAGGACGAGGTCTTCGACGCGGTCGACGACAACCTCCAGTACCTGTTCACCTCACCGCTGCGGCGTCCCGGGGTCCCGCTCGACCTCAGCGACGCCTCGAGCGGGCACGTCTACGGCGCGTGGATCTGGTTCCGCTTCCTCGAGGAGCACTTCCAGGATCCGGCGGTGATCCGCGAGGCCTGGACCCTGGCGGACGGCAGCGCCGCGGGCCCGGACCGCTACTCGCTCCAAGCGCTCGAAGACGCGGTCCAGGCGCGCGGGCTCCAGCTCCGGTCGCTGTTCGCCGACTTCGGGCTGTGGAACGCGTTCCCGTCCGACGTCTACGAGGAGGGTGCGGCCTACCCCGCGCCGGCGTTCGACGCCAAGCACCGGGTGGCCGCGCGCAAGGGCCTGGTCTCGGGCGCGTTCCGGATGGATCATCTCACGACGTCCTTCGTCCAGATCGCACCGGGTCGCGGCGTGGGCTCGACCTCGAAGCTGCTCCTCGCGATCGACGGACCGAGGTACGCCACCGGCCCCGAGGGGTCGGCGCTCACCGTCTCGAGGTCGGGGAAGGTGAAGTGGTACGCCGTCCAGATGAACGACAAGGGCGACGGGACGCTCCGCGTCCCGTTCGGCCGGGGCAAGATCGCGCGGGTCGTGCTGATCCTCTCGAACGCGAGCACGCGCACGAGGTGTTGGGTCGATCAGACCTTCACCTACTCGTGCGCGGGCGTGCCCAAGGACGACCGGCGCCCCTACGCGTACGCGGCCTCGCTGATCCCGTAGCCGCGGCCGCGGGTCATGGAGCCTCGGCCCGGAGGCTCTGGAGCAGGCCGGTCGCGGTCGCCCGGTAGCGGGAGAGGTCTCCGTAGGGCCGCGCGACGAGCATCGCCCCCTCCAGGCCGCTCACGACCATCCGAGCCGTCTCGCGTGCCGAACCCCGGAAGGCGAGCGTGCCCTCGCGCCGACCCTGCCGGAGGACCTTCTCGAGCCACCGCTCGTTCATCTCGAAGTACCGCAGCACCGCCTCGCGCATCGGACCGGGCAGGGTCTCGAACTCGGCGGCGAGGACGCCGCACAAGCACATCCGATGCCGGCGGAGCACGTCCGCGTAGATCTCCGCATAGGCCTCGAGCTTCGCCGGGGCGTCGGAGATCCGCCGGTCGATCTCGGTCAGGGCCCCGGCGAAGCGCTCGGCATAGCGGTCGATGAGCGCCTCGCCGAGCTCCGCCTTCCCGGCGAAGTGGTAGTGGAGCGCGGCCGTCGTGATGTGCAGCTCCTTCGCGACGTGCGCGTAGCTGAAGCCGTTGAACCCCCGGACCTGCACGAGCCGTTCGGCGACGTCGAGGATCCGGGTAGCGGTGTCGGCCGTGGGTCTCTGCTTGGTCGTCATCCCCGGCATCCTCCCACATCCGGTCTTGCCTTCCTACTTACTGATAGGTAAGATGACTGATAGGTAGGGTGGGGTCACCAGACCCGGCGGGGAACAGACCCGGCGGGGAACGGAGGGTGGTCGTGCAGAAGACCGAGCACAAGAGCTTCTCGTCGCCGGACGAGCGGCGCGAGTTCCCGAACGGCCACGCCGACGTCCTGGCGGTCGGGGAGGGCGAGGTCGGGCGCCTGGTGTTCGAGCCCGGCTGGCGGTGGTCGAAAGACGTCAAGCCGATCGCCGGCACCGAGAGCTGCGAGGCGCCGCACTTCCAGTACCACCTGGCCGGTCGTCTCGCGATCCGGATGGACGACGGGACGGAGTTCGTGGCCGAGCCGGGAGACGTCACATCCTTGCCCAGCGGACACGACGCCTGGGTCGTCGGCGACGAGCCGGTGGTCGTGATCGACTGGTTCGGCGCCACCAACTACGCGAAGCCGAAGGCCTGAGCCAAGGCGCCGGGAGGGGGCGGGGCGGCGGCGTCAGCGGCGGCGAGCCGGACCGCGGGACCCCCTGCATCGCCCGGCCGGCGACGCTCCGCGCGGACGGCACGTTCTGCGCAGGCTCCGTGCCGGGTCGCAGGCGACCGAGCTCCTTCCCACGCAGGATCACGGTGAAGCCGATGCTCGAGTCGCCGAACGTGGTGTACCGGACGAACGGCTCGAACCCCGGAACGCCGCCGTCCACCTCGCGCAGGACCTCCGGTTCCCGAACCTATCGAACGCCCCCGGCCGGCTGCATCGGTGCGTGGCGGCAGGCGGGCCCCCGGTGATAGCGTCGCGCGCATGGGCCTCCAGGCGCTCCGTCATCCCCTCGGCGCGTTCGCGGCGCGGCATCCGGTGCTCGGGGCGCTGCTGGTGGCGCTCCTCGCGCTGCTCGCGCTCGCGCTCCTGTGGCACCTGGTGGGGATGGACCACGCCTATCCGGGCGGCATGCTCGGCGGGTGCATCGTCGTGCTGGCGGTGCTCCTGCTGGTCTCCGTGCGACAGCGGACGGACGCGGCGTGGCTCGGGACGCCGCGACCGAGCGCGCCGGCACCCGCGTCCGAGCCGCCCGGCCCGGCGCCTCGTGCTCCCCCCGCCCGCACGGTCGTCCGGGTGACGGTGCTCCGGCTCTGATCCCTCCGGTCCGGGTCCGGGATCGGTCGGGAAGGAGGAGCGCATGCAGCGACGGACGACATCGCTCTCGTGGGCGTCGCCATGCTCGCGGGCCTGTTGGCGGCCTGCGGGGGCGGGGACGGAGCCGAGGGCGGGGACGGCGTGATCGAGATCTCCGCGCTCGACGAGCTTCGGTTCGAGCCGAGCTCGGTCACCGTGCAGGCGGGCGAGCCGGTGACGTTCCGCGTGACCAACGAGGGTCAGGACGTGCACGAGTTCGTGCTCGGTCCGGACCACGTGCAGATGGCCCACGAGGAGGCCAGCGCCGAAGGGATGGAGCACGGCGAGATGCACGTCGAGGGCCAGCTCGCCGCCCTCGAGCTCGAGCCCGGTGAGACCGAAGAGGTCGCCGTGACGTTCGACGAGCCGGGCGAGATGCCGTTCGGCTGCCACGAGCCTGGGCACTTCGACGGCGGCATGGTCGGGACCGTGTTCGTCGAGTGACGCGGCCCTGATGGGCGGAGTCGCCGGTCGACCCCGGCCCCTGCTCTCCGGCCGCCCTGCGGCCGGTCGGGCGCCGGGGAAGAAGTTCGGCGGCCTTCACCGAGTCGTTAGGGGTTGGAAAGGATCCCTGGCTAGCGTGGACCAGGGCGGTGAGGGCCACCGGCCCCTGACCGAAGGAGGGACACCATGCGGCTTCGAGCTCGAGGGCTCGCGGTGACGTCGGTGGCGCTCGCGATGTTCCCGCTTGGGCTGGTCGCTCCGGCCGGAGCCACGGACGAGGCGACCTACGAGGTGACGATCGTCAACCTGACGGACGGACAACCCCTCACCCCGCCCGTGATCGCGACCCACAACGGGGGGGTGCGGATCTTCCGGGTCGGCCGGACCGCGAGCTTCGAGGTCAAGGAGATCGCCGAGAACGGGAACGCCGGCCCCCTGATCGCCTCGCTCAACGGTGACGGGCGCGTCTTCGACGTGGAGGCTGGCGCCTTCCCCTTGGTGCCGGGCGGAACGCCCGGGTCGGCGATGTTCCCGGACTCGGTGACCCTGACGATCGAGGGGACCTCGAGCGCGAAGTACCTGTCCTGGGAGTCGATGCTCATCTGCACGAACGACGGGTTCACCGGTCTCGACCGGGTCCGTATGCCGGGACAGGTGGGCGAGAGCATCACGATGCTCACGAACGCGTACGACGCCGGGACCGAGGTCAACACGGAGGACTTCGCCGACATCGTCCCGCCATGCCAGGGGCTGATCGGGGTGACCTCCGACGACCCCGGAACCGGGACATCGGACCCCGCTCTCGCCGAGGGCGGTGTCATCCACCACCACCCGGGGATCCTCGGTATCGCCGATCTGGTCGCGGGGACCCACGGCTGGACGGACCCGGTGGCCGAGGTCGTGATCACACGCGTCGGTTGATCTGACCGGGCGGAGCTCTCTGGAACGGGGCGATCGACCGTCGCCCCGCCCTGATCGTGCGGTGCGCCGGGGTCGAGGACGTCCGGGCCGCGGTCCGTTCCGCCGCGGACCACGGCATCCCGCTCGCGGTCCGTGGGGGCGGCCACGGCGTCGGGGGCCTCGCGCTGTGCGACGACCGTCTCGTGATCGACCTCTCGCCGATGCGGCGGATCGAGGTCGAGGCGGGTGCGGCCGGGTGCGCGTCGACCCGGGGGTCCTGCTCGGCGAGCTCGACGCGGCCAACCAGGCGCATGGGCGGGCGGTCCCGGCGGGGATCGTGACGCACACGGGGATCGCGGGACTCTCGCTCGGCGGCGGGATCGGCTGGCTGATGCGCCGGTTCGGGCTGACGGCCGACAGCTTGATCGAGGCCGACGTGGTGCTCGCCGACGGCACGATGCTCAGGGCGAGCGAGGACGAGCACCCCGACCTCCTGTGGGGGCTGCGTGGCGGGGGAGGGAACTTCGGCGTCGTGACGTCGTTCACGTCCCGAGCGCACCCGGTCGGCCCGACGGTCCTGGCCGGACCGATGCTCTTCCCGCTGGACCGGACGCAGGAGGTCATGGACGTCTACGGCGGGTGGTCCGAGGCGGCGCCCCGCGAGCTCACGACGATCCTGAACTTCCGCGGGGCGCCGCCCGCGCCATGGGTCCCGGACGAGCTCCACGGAACCCCTGGGCTCGTCGTGGGGGTGTTGCTGGTGCGGCGATCTCGAGGTCGGGGAGCGCGTCCTGGCGCCGATCCTGGCGCTCGGCCCGCTCGTCGAGCCTGCGCCCCTCGGCCGTTCGTGGAGCTCCAGGGGCTGTTCGACGCGGCGGTCCAGCCCGGCTGGCACTACTACTGGAAGTCGTCGGAGGTCGCCGAGGTCTCCGCCGATCTGGTCGGCGCGATCGTCGACGCCACCGAGGGGAGGACCTCGCCACGCTCCTACACGATCGTGTTCCAGCTCGGCGGGGCGATCTCCGACGTGCCCGAGGGGGGCAGCGCGTACCCCCACCGGGCCGCCGGCTTCGACGTGAACGTCAACGCGGTGTGGCTCCCCGAGGAGGCGGACGCGGCATCCGAGCACGTCGGATGGGCGCGCTCGTTGTTCGCCGAGATCGAGCCGGCAGCGCGCGGGCGTACGTCAACTTCCTGGGCGCCGAGGGCGAGGACCGGGTGCGCGAGGCCCACGGCCCCGAGAAGTACGAGGCGCTCGCGGCGGTGAAGGCCCGGTACGATCCCACGAACCTGTTCCGCGGCAACCAGAGCATCCGACCGGCGTAGGGGCCGGACCCCTCAGGCGGTCAGGAAGGCCTCGAGGACCGGGGCCATCACCTCGGGCGCGAACCCGTGCGTCTGCCCCTCGAGCACGCCGATCCGGGCATCCGAGAGCACGTCGGCGAGCGCCCGGACCGCGTTCCGCTGCCACGCCGGGCTGTCGCCGCGGTACATGACCACGGTCGGGATCGTGACCTTCGACCAGCGATCGGCGGGCAGGGATCCCCCGAGCACCGTGTCACCCATGACGCGCAGGTCGTACGGAAGGGTGTGGGCGAGCGCCGTCATCGCCGGCCACATCGGCGACGCGCGCATCTCCTCGTCGGCCGAGGGGACGGTCTCCTTCGCTCAGGCCGCGGGCGGGACGTTGTGGTTGAGCCGGAACAGGTTCGAGGGGTCGTATCGGGCCTTGATCTCGGCCAGCCGGTCCCACGTCGACCCCGGGTACGCGAGCCGGAGGTCGCCGTCGCTCCCCGGCCCCATGAACCCCGTGTACGCGCCGGGCTCGCCGCGGTGGATCGCCGACGCCGTCTGCTCGACCCACGACTCGTGCTCGGCCAGGTCCTCGACCGACTCGGCCAGCGCCGCCACGTTCACCATCAGCCGACGGCCGCGGTGCGCGAACGCCGTCGCGTCGGCCGGTACCCGGGCCATCGCGCCGCCGAGCGCCCGGATCTGCGTGACACGCATCACGGCCGTTGAGGCCCGGAGCGCGTCGACGATCGTCTCGGCCGCGGCCCGATCGATCCCGTCGGAGAACATCGTCCGGCCGGCCGCGATCGGATGGTACTCCTCGTCGTCGGGGAGGAAGATCTCGGGGTACCGGATCGGGCGGACCGTGTCGGCGAGCGGCTCGGCGAGCTCCCGGAAGGGCGCGACGGCCCGCTCGCCGTCCACGTCGCCCGCGTACGCGAGCAGCCCGAGGATCACCGGCTTGCCGTGATGCTTCGCTGGCACGAACGGCATCGGTGGGGCCGGCATCACGTTCGCGATCGTCGACAGCTCATCGGGAGCCGCCTCGGCCTCTGCGACGAACGCCTCGATCGCGGCGGGCGACGCCGGCAGCATCAGCATGCCGCCGAGGATCGTCCCGACCTCGTGCAGCCGGTAGCGGAAGCGCGTGACCACGCCGAGGTTCCCGCCGCCGCCGCGGATCGCCCAGAACAGGTCCGGGTGCGACTCCGCGTCGGCGCGGACGAGCTCGCCGTCGGCGGTCACGACGTCGGCCGCCAGCAAGGAGTCGATCGTCGGCCCGTGCTTGCGGACCAGGAAGCCGATCCCGCCCGCCAACGTGATCCCGCCGATCCCGACAGAGCCGGTGTCGCCGAACCCGGTCGCCAACCCGAGCTCGGCCGCGGCCTCCGTGTACGCCCGGGCGGTCAGGCCGGCGCCGGCCCACGCGACGCGCTCCGCGGGGTCGATCTCCAAGGTCTCCAGGTCGCCGAGGTCGAGCACGATGCCGCCGTCGGTCACGCCGTGGCCGGCCGGGCTGTGGCCACCGCTCCGCACGGCGAGCTCGAGGCCGGTCTCCCGAGCCGTCGCGATCACGCGCGCGACATCGTCGGCGTCGGCGACGCGGGCGATCGCCGCCGGCCGCCGGTCGAACCCGCCGTAGAACGGCGTGCGCGCCCGGTCGTACCCAGGATCGCCGGGCGCGATGACGGTGCCGCGCAGTGAGGCGCGGAGATCCGGAACGAGGCGCTCGAGCTCCGTGGAACGCATGCGGGTCACTCCTTCCGTGAGGCGGGGACTCGCTACCTGAGCAGACGGTCCCGGGAACGACAACTCATCGGCTGTGGTGGCCCTTCCCGTAGATGCGGGTCAGGTCGGCGCCGATCCGCGCGAGCTCGGCGCGGACCTCCTCGGGCCCGACCACCTCGATCAGGTCGCCGAAGGGCGCGAGCTCGGAGGCGATGGCGTGCGCGGACCACCCCCGGACCTCGACCTCGGTCCGTCCGTCCGGCCCGGGCTCACCCACCGACGCCCGCCGGCCGAAGGTGCCCCGGAGCCAGCCGACGGCCTCGCCGCTCGCGAGGACCCGGGCGCGGAACTCGGCTCGGCGCTCGTCCAGCCGGTCCACGATCGAGCGCCAGGTCTCGGCGAGATCGAACCCCTCGGGACGCTCGATCGGCTGCTCGATGCGCTCGACGCCACGCACCCGGCTCACGCGGAACGTGCGCAGGCCCTCGTCGGTTCCGGCGATCAGGTACCAGACCGAGGCCTTGGCCACCAGGCCGAGCGGGTGCACGATCCGCTCGCTCTCCGGCCGCTCGCGGCCGGCGTAGCGCAGGCGGACCTGGACGCCATCGACGACCGCGCCCTGGAGCTCGTCGAGGAAGGGCGGCGGCTCGACGTGGGCGCGATCCCAATGCGCGGGATCGAGCACGATCGCGGAGGCCGCCGCCTCGGCTTCGGCCCGGAAGGTCTCGGGCAGGGCACGGAGCAGCTTCCGCAGGGCCGCCTTGATCTGCGGCGTGGCCTGGGCCGAGGGCCCGGCGATGAGGAACAGGGTCCGCGCCTCGGCGGCGGTGAGCCCGCTGAGGTCGGTGCGGGCGCCGCCGAGCAGCGACCACCCGCCGCCCCGTCCCGGCTGCGAGTAGACGGGGATCCCGGCCATCGCGAGCGCTTCGAGGTCGCGTCGGGCCGTCCGCTCGGAGACCTCGAGCTCCTCGGCCAGCTCGGCGGCCGTCACGCGTCCCCGAGACTGGAGGACGAGCAGGGCGGCGACGAGCCGGTCGGCCCTCATCGTCCGATCGTAAGGCGGAAAACGGTCACAGGATGGCCACTTCATCCTGGCATGATGGGCACCCGCTCGGCGTTCACCGAGAGCGATGAGTCCGGGCCGGCCGGCCCGTCGGATCAGGAAGACGAGTGAGGAGGGGGACCACGATGACGGCTGCGATCGAGGCCGAGGGCCTCGTGAAGAGCTTCGGGAAGGTCCGGGCGCTGGACGGGATCGACCTCGTCGCTGGCGAGGGGACGATCTTCGGCCTGCTCGGCCCGAACGGGGCGGGCAAGACCACCGCGATCCGCGTGCTGTCCACGCTGCTGCTCCCCGACGCGGGACGCGCGACGGTCGGCGGGTACGACGTGGTCCGCCGGCCGGGCGAGGTGCGGCGGCTGATCGGGCTCACCGGCCAGTACGCCGCGGTGGACGAGCTGCTGTCCGGCCGGGAGAACCTGTCCATGATCGGGCGGCTGCTCGGCCTCTCGGGCGCTGGGGCGCGCCGGCGGGCCGACGAGCTGCTGGAGTCGTTCGACCTGGCCGAGGCGGGCGGCAAGCTCGTCAAGACCTACTCGGGCGGGATGCGCCGGCGGCTCGACCTGGCCGCGAGCCTCGTCGGGCGGCCGCGATCCCTCTACCTGGACGAGCCCACCACGGGCCTCGACCCGCGGAGCCGGCTCGAGCTGTGGGGGATGATCCGCGCGCTCGTTGCCGACGGGACGACCGTGCTGCTCACGACGCAGTACCTGGAGGAGGCCGACCGCCTGGCCGACGAGATCGTGGTGATCGATCACGGCCGCGTGATCGCCGCCGGGACCCCGCAGCAGCTCAAGACCCGGGTCGGCGGACAGGTGCTCCAGGCGCAGCCGGCCGACCCCGCGGACCTCGAGACGGTCGAGCGGATCTTCGCCGAGTTCGCGGGCGACGGGGAGCGACCCTACAGCGACGGGCAGCTCGTGTCGGTGACGATCGCCGACCGCTCGGCGCTGGGCCGGTCCGCCCGGAGGCTCGACGAGGAGGGCGTCGTCGTCGACGACCTGTCGCTGCGGCGCCCGAGCCTTGACGAGGTGTTCCTCGCCCTCACCGGCCACCTGGCCGAGGAGGCACGGGACGCCGAGGAGACGCAGACCGAGAGGAGCCGTTCATGAGCGCCACCACCGCGACCCTGTCTCCGTCGGGCAACGTCGGCGTGCTGCGGAACACGCTCACGATCGCTCGGCGGAACCTGCTCCACATCAAGGCGAACCCCGAGCAGCTCGTGGAGATGTCGATCCAGCCGCTGATGTTCCTCGTGCTGTTCGTGTACGTGTTCGGCGGCTCGATCGCTGGCTCGAGCCGCGACTACCTCCAGTTCGCGCTGCCGGGGATCCTCGTCCAGGGGATCGCGTTCACGCCCTTCACGACGGCGATCGGGCTGAACGTGGACTTCCAGCGGGGGCTGGTCGACCGCTTCCGCTCGCTGCCGATCGCGCGCTCGGCCGTGATCGGCGGGCGGATCGCCGCCGACAGCGTCCGGATCGCCTGGAGCGCGTTCATCATGACCTTCTTCGGGGTCCTGCTCGGGTTCCGGTTCGACGGCGGGGCGGCCGGAGCGCTCGGCGCGTACCTGCTCGTGATCGCGTTCGGCCTGACGATGTGCTGGCCCATGGCGTTCATCGGGATCACCGCGAGGACCACCGAGTCGGTCAACACGTGGGGCTTCATGATCATCCTGCCGCTCTCGTTCGCGAGCTCGGCCTTCGTGGATCCCTCGACGATGCCCGGATGGCTCGAGGCCTTCGCCGAGGTGAACCCGATCACCTCGGTGATCGACGCCACGCGCGGCCTGATGCTCGGCGGCCCGGTCGCCGATCCGGTCGTCCGCTCGGTGCTCTGGCTGGCCGCGATCCAGGCGCTGTTCGTGCCGCTCACGATCGCCCGGTACCGCCGTCGGGTCTGACGGCGGTACCGGCGGCGGTCGCGTGGTCGCGATCGGGGACCTCCGCGCGCCCCGCCGGGATGTCCTTGTTGTGGTCGAGGAACGGCAACAGCGCGACCGTGGCCTTCGCCGCGTCGCCGAACGGCCACGCCACCTCGAGCGGCGTCCCCTCCGCGGAGAGCTCGATCGGCACCCAGGCGTATCCGATGTTCCGCTCGAGCCGCGGCGACCAGACCGCGTTCGTCACGTACCCGACCTCGCTCCCCGCCGAGCGGACCGGCCAGAACTCCTCCATCTCCTCGGGCATGCGCTCCTCGCCGATCTCGACGCCGACGAGCTTGCGCCTCACGCCCTCTCGGCGTACACGCTCGAGGACCTCCTTCCCGAGGTAGTCCTCGTCCTGGGGCTCGACGAGCCGCTCGAGGCCGGTCACCTCGAACGGGTTGTGCCGCCAGTTGAAGTCGGGCCCCCAGTTGAAGATCCCCGCCTCCATCCGCCGGACGTCCGAGGGGCCGGTGGGGCGGATCTCGAACGGTGCCCCGGCCTCCAGGATCCGGTTCCACAGCTCCGAGCCCTTGGAGGCGTCGCGGAGGTAGATCTCGTAGCCGAGCTCGGCGGTCCACCCGGTCCGGGAGATCACCACCGGGATGCCGTCGAGGTCGGTCTGCGCGGTCCAGTAGTACCGGATCGCGTCGATCGTCTCGGCGCCGAACAGGGCGCGCATCACCTCGGGGGACTTCGGTCCCTGGACCTGGACCGGGTACGCCTCGGCCTCTCCGATCTCCACGTCCATGCCCGCGCACGCGGCGACGCCCTTGCAGTACAGGACGCCGTCGGAGTCCGCCAGCGCCAGCCAGTAGTGGTCCTCGCCGAGGCGCAGCAACACCGGGTCGTTCAGGATCCCGCCGTCGGCGGCGATGATCGGCGCGTACTTCGCCTGACCCACGGCGCAACGGTTCAGGTCGCGACAGGTGATCATGTTCGTGAACCGGTGGGCGTCGGGGCCGGTGATCTCGACGCAACGCTCGACCGCCACGTCCCACAACGCCACGTGGTTGATCAGGTGCCAGTACTCGTCCTCGAAGCTCGTGTAGAAGCCGGGCAGGTACATGTGGTTGTACAGCTCGTAGGACCTGCAGCCGGCCTTCTGCGTCTCCTCGAAGTACGGCGACTTCCGGTACCACGGACGGAAGTAGAGCCAGGTACCACCCTTGCCCTGCGGGACCTCCATGGGCGTTCCTCCTGGTCGCTCCGGCGCGCTCGGGTCTTGGATGGTGATTCAGAACCGCCGCCGGCGCAAACCGGTCGCCCAGGGACCGGGAGCGACCATGTCCGGCCTCGAGGGGGATGGGTCAGGCGGTGCGAGGGCGACCGGATCGGCCGGCCGCCCCCGCACCTACCGACCGTCACGTCACGGCACGAACGCGGCGAACTGCACGTTGCGGCAGAGCCCGACGTTGGGTTCCCCGGCCTCGCACCCACGGTTGAACGAGTGGATCTGCTCGTTCACCAGGTCCGCGATCGCGGGCCCGTGGGTCCGCACCACGAGATGGATCTCGGCGCCCCCGGGATCGGTCAGGCCGTCGTTGCACGGGAGCCTCCCGAGTGCATCGCAGCCGGACGTGTCTCCGACGTCGACGCGGCCTCCGAAGGTCGCGATCCCGCTTCCGCCGACGACGTGTCCGGCTCCCCACACGGCCGTCGGCTGGGCGGCGGCGTTGCCGAGGTCGGGAAGCCCGCAGAGGGCGATGAGCTCCGCGCCGTCCATCATCGGCGACGTGCATCCTGCGGGGTCGTTGAAGGCGACGAACCAGATCGTGTGCGCGTTCCCCGCCGCCAGACCGACACCGGTGAACGTGAAGGACACCCCACCGGGTTGCCGGACCAGCGTGGCACCCCCTCCTGCCACCACCACTCCTGGACCGGGAAGGTTCGGACCTCCTCCCGGGCTGGAGGTCCGGCCGTGGCCGGGGGTGCGGCGGTCACCAGGATCGTGACCAGGACGAGCGTCAGGAGCACTCGATGGCGCATGTCCCCCCCTCCTTCCATCTGCCCACGGGTCCTTGCCTCACTTGGTGCCGTGGACGACGACGTGCGTCGGCGTCACGTCGATCGTGCCGATGTCCTGGAACCCTGCGCCCCCGAGCAGCTCCAGGAAGCGGGATGTGGGCAGGAGCTGACAGCCGATGTGGGCCTCGAAGAACTGCACCCCGCTCATCAACCTGCCGGGGATCGTCCGCGTGTCCTCCTCGCGCTCGGGGAAGGGGAACTCCGAGACGAGGAAGACGCCGCCGGGGTCAAGCGCCGCGTACGCTCGCTCGACCGCCCTCGCGATGTCCCTCGCCTCGTGCAGGGAGATGTTGATGATCGCGAGGTCGTGGCCTCCCTCGAGATCGAGGTTCTCCAGGAAGGACCGGAGGAACGTGAACCGGTCGCCGATCCCGCGCTCCTTCATCTCCCGCTCCGCCTGATCGAGGCTGTAGGCGTCACAGTCCACAGCGGTGATGCGCGTCTGCGGGAACGCTTCGGCGACCTTGGCCGGCCCCCGACAGAGACCGCACGCGAGGTCGAGGTACCGTGCACCCGCCTCGAGCTTCTCCTGGACGGCCGGGAGCTGCGGGACCACGACGTTCAGGATCCGCCGGTAGTAGGTCTGTCCGTTCTCCCCGACAGCGTCGATCCATTCGGGGTCGAAGTCCCCCCACCACTCGCGCTGACCGGTCGCCGCGAACCCACGCAGGTCGAGGAAGGTCTCGCGCAGTGCGACCATCGTCTTGATGGCGCCCGAGAGGTATGCGGGGGAGTCCGGGTCCAGGAGGAGCGTGCCCATGTGCTCGCCGAGGCGATAGCGGTCGTCGTCGAGGTCGAGGACCTCCGCGGAGTACGCGCCGCGCAGGAGGACCTTCGTGTAGAGGGGGTCGAGGTCCAGCGCCGCAGCGACCTCCTCCGCCGATGCTCCCCCACGGCGAGCGATCTCACCGAGGACGCCCGTGCGGAGCCCGAGCTCCAGGCCCCACGTCGTCGCGGCGCCGGCCATCGCAGCGAGGACCTTCGCGGCCTGCTCCGAGATCTCTGCCATGGTCCCTCCCTTCGTCGGGTGGCGACGTCAGGGCCCAGGGTGGCTTCCGGGGGGTGGCGGGCGTATCCGTGATCGCACGGAAGTTAGCGCGCGCTCTCCTCTGGTCCGGCGCAGGGCACGAGGCCACAATGGCGTCGTGGCCTCTCCCGCATCGCCTCGTTCCCCCCTGTTCGTGGGTCGCGAAGCCGAGCTCGCGGTCGCGCGGGAGATCCTGGCCGATGCGGAACGCGGACGGGGAGCTTGCGTCTTCGCCCTCGGGGAGGCCGGTTCGGGCAAGACCAGGCTGCTGCGCGAGATCGCCGAGGACGCGAAGCGCGCGGCATGCGCACCCTGTCCGCCGGCGTCCCTGCGCGGATCGTCCCTCCGGCCTTCGGAACCCTGGCCCAGGCGCTGCGCTCCTGGACGCGCGAGAACGAGGTTCGCGACCCCGACCTGGAGCCCTTCTCCGTCGGCCTCCATCAGATCCTCCCGGAGTGGCCGGCGAGCGAGGTTCCACCGGACCTGTCGGCCGACCAGCTTCGGCTCCTCGTGATGGAAGGGGCGCTGCGTCTCCTGATCGCGATCGCGGGTCGTCGTGGATCGGTGGTCTTCCTCGACGACCTGCATGCGGCCGATCCGGAAACGCTTCAGTTCGTCTACCAGGCGGCGCGCTCCCTCGCCGATCACCCCGTCGTCCTCCTCGCCGCGATCCGCACGGACGAGAACCCGTCGGTCGAGGCCGATGCGGCCGCGATGGTAAGGGCCGGCCTCGCTCGGGCGATCGAGCTCACTCCCCTCGATGCCGAGGCGGTGAGCCCTGGAGCTCGGTGAGCGGGACGGAAGCCGGGACGTCGTCTGTCAGGCGCTCGACGTGATCGGCCGAGCCGCCGACGCGTCGGGACGACGCGAACAGGCCGCGGACGCCTTCGCCAGGTGGGCGGCCGTGGCCGAGGGAGCGGGGCTGACGATGTCCAGGCTCCAGGCCCTGATGGAGCTGGCCAATCTCGACTTCATGTCGGGACGGGATGCGGAACGGCTCCGTCAGGTGAGGGAGCTCGCCATGCGGATGAGCGCGTTCACGACCCTCGTCCTGGCGGACCCGTCACTCGTGTGGTGACTCGGCCACCGGGCTCGTCCGCAGGAGGCGATCAGTCTCGGCGAGGAGGCGATCGGCCTGTGCCGTCGGTTCGGCCTCGGTCTCCTGCCGCATGCGGTCATGGCGACGGCCTGGGCTCGGAGCCGAGGCGACTTCTCCGACGGCGCACCGCTCATCGATGAGGCGCTGACCCTCTCGCCGGAAGACCCGGACCTCACGATCATCGGCGAGTGGACGCTCGGGGACGCCGCCATGCGGGCGGGGCGAGCCGGCGATGCGGCGGATCACTACGAGCGGGGTCTCGTGGTGATGCGGACCACTCCGTCGGGCGTTCCCCCGCCGGTCCCGTTCATGAAGGTGTGCGCCCTCACGGTCGCCGGACGGGGCGATGAGGCCGCCTCGGCCCTGGAGGAGGCCAGGGTCGCCCCGATCCTTCCCCGCCTGTACGTCAACCCGTTCTGGCTGGCGGTGGCAGAAGCGCTCGTCGCAGGGTCCGCGGAGGACCTCGAGTCGGCGCTCGCAGGGGCTGAGGAGAACGGCACCTTCAACCGCGCCGTGGCGCTGGTCCTGGCCGCCGAGCACATCGGAGGACCCGCGCGGAAGGATGGCTGAGGGACGCGTTGTCGATCTTCGAGCGCGCCGAGGTCGAGAGCGACGCGGCGCGGGTCCGGCGGATGCTGCGGTCGATGGGAGTCCCGGTGCCCCGGCGCCGCCGGGCCACCGTCGACCTCCCGGAGGTGCTCCGCCGGAGCGGCGTCACCCGGCGTGAGGCCGAGGTCCTCGCGCTGGTCGCGGAGGGGCTCTCGAACACCGAGATCGCCCAGCGGCTGTTCCTGTCGGTCCGGACCGTGGAGAGCCATGTTTCGTCGCTCATGCTGAAGCTCGATCGCCCGAACCGAGCCGGGCTGATCGCGCTCGGTCTCACCCTCGAGCCTGCGACCTGAGGGAGAGGGACGCACCGCCTGGCCTTCGTCTGTCCATGGCTGGCGCCCCGGATTAGGCTGGTCGAGGGGTGGTCCGGATGTCAGCCGTGGGTACGGTCCTGAAGAGCAGGGGGTTCGCGTTCGAGCTGATCCCCCACGAGCAGACGTACACGACGATCGAGGAGGCGCGGGCCCTCGGGATCGCGGCGGACGAGGTCCTCAAGACGGTGATCCTCGACACCGCGCAGGGGCACGCCCTGGCGGTGATCCCCGGAGCGCGGCGGCTCGACATGAAGCTCGTGCGCGAGGCGGTGGGGGACCGACACGTCCGGCTCGCGTCGGAGGAGGAGATCGAGCGCGACTTCCCCGGCTACGAGCTCGGGGCGGTCCCGCCGATGGGATCGCTCCTCGGGGTCCGGATGCTCGTGGATCCGGAGGTCCTCCGGCACGAGACCGTCGTCTTCGCCGCCGGTTCGCAGACCGAGTCCGTGAGGATGCGGACGACGGACCTCTTGGCCGAGGAGGCCCACGAGGTCGCACCGCTCACCCGGCATCCGGAGGAGGACGTCTGAGCGGAGTGAGCGACCCGCCGCTCGAGGTGAGCCTGCACGCGGTCGTCCGATCCCGGTGCCCCGTTGCCATCGGCTCTCGATGTAACGATGGTCGCTATATCGGATCTCGATAGAGTGAGCCGAGGCGGATGGAGGGGCGGAGTGACCGAGATCGGGGGCCGGGAGCCGTCCGAGTTCCTTCCGCTCCCACGGCCAGCCTGCACATCCTCCTGGCCCCCGGGAGGGATGGAAGCACGGATACGCGATCATGCGACAGGTCGAGGACGAGAGCGGGGGAGCCGTGCGGTTGGGCCCGGGCACCCTGTACGGCGCGATCAAGCGACTGCTGGCAGACGGGCTCATCGAGGAATCCGATGTGCGGCCCGACCCGGACCTCGACGACCAGCGACGACGCTACTACCGGCTCACCGGTCTGGGTGAGCGGGTATGCAGAGCGGAGGTGGAACGCCTCCGGGAGCTGATCGAGCGGGCCAGTCGAGCCGGGTGAGGCGGCTCGGGTCCCGACCACAGGCGGCGTGATGGAGTCCACCGACCGCTCGCTGGCGCGTCACCAGCGCAACTACTACTGCGGAACGGAATTTCGGTGACGTATCAGGCGACGCTGACGCTGGGGGCTGGTGAGGAGGCGGCAGCCAGCATGCGGTCGAGGTCGCGGCGGCTGAACTTCCACTCGAAGGGGTGAGCGATCTGCTCGTAGTGGTCCTGGAACGCGAGGATCCGGGCGGCGAGCTCCGTGGGGTCGGCGACCTCGGTCGGGGTCAGGACCTTCCGCTGGAGCACCGAGAAGAAGATCTCGACCTGGTTCAGCCACGACGCGTGCAGGGGGAGATGGACCAGGTGGGCGGTGGGCCACCGCCGGCGGGTCCGCTCGATGGAGCGCTGACCCCGGTGGGAGGTCCCGTTGTCCACCACGAAGAACACCCGCCGGGCCGAGGCGTAGGGCTGGGTGTCCATCACCTGGTCGACGAGGCGGTCGAAGGGCTCGTTGCCTACGGTGGGCTCGATCCGCCCGAACAGGCGGGCCCGGTGGACGTCCCAGGCGGCCAGGTAGGCCATGGTGCCCCCTCGGCGGTACTCGTGCTCCACCCGAAGGGGGCGGCCGGGGGCCGCGGGGGCGCTCGGGTGGCGCCGCGTGAGCACCTGGAGCTGGGTCTTCTCATCGGCGGACAGGACGAAGTCCCGCCTGCCCAGGGCCCGGCCCTCCCACCTGCGGTGGTACAGGTCGAGCACCCGGCCCGCCTTCTGGGCGAACTCGGGGTCCCGGGGGAAGATCCACGACCGCACCCGCCACGGCTTGATGGCGTCGGCCGAGAGCCACCGCCAGATCGTGGTGTCGGAGATCGATGCCACGAGCCCCTGCTCCACGGCCCGGCGGGCCAGGTCGGGGCAGTGCCACCGGGCGAGCGGAACCCCCAGGGTGGCCGGGAGCTCACAGGCGAGCGCCTTGACTCCGACCACCACGTCCGGGGGGGAAAGCCGGGTGGCGCCCTCCCCGGGGAAGCTCCTCCAGGCCCGGCAGGCGCTGCTCGAAGAACCGCTTCCGCCACTTCGACACCACCTGCCTGGGGGTGTCGAGCCGGGCCGCGATCTCCTCGTTGCCCAGGCCCCTGGCCGCCATCAGCACGATCCTGGCCCGAACCACGTCACGATACGGTGACGAATACCTCCGGGCCCTTCGCTCCAGTTCCGCCCGCTCCTCGGCGGACAGTTCGATCTCGTACGGGCTCTGACGTGGCATGCAGCCTCCTTTCGGAAGACAAGCATGCCGCCTCCGGGTACGCAACCGAAGCATCCCAGCCAATAAACTTACGTCACTGTAATTACGTGGAGGGGTACTACCGGAAGCTCCTGCTCGCGTACCCCCGTGCGTTCCGCCAGGTGACGGGGCGGACATGGTGCAGGTCTTCGGTGACCGGCTCCGGGATGAGCGGGCCCGCATGGGACGACGGGCGGGCGTCAGGGTGTGGGCGAGAACCCTCCTGGATCTGTTCGGGTCCGCGCCCGTTCAACGGATGGAGGAGAAGATGTCCAGAGAAGCGGCGTTCGCCATCATGTTCGCCTGATCCTGACCGTCGCCGTCGCTGCGTTCGTCATGGGCATCGGAGGGCTTGCCATCAACATCGCTCTCGGTGCGCTGATCATGACAGCGATCGCCCTGGGCGCGAGCGGCGTCTTCCGCGAGGGGAACGCCCGGAACGCCACGCCCGCGGGCAGGATCGGCCTCCGCGACTGGTGGGTCGTGCTCGCCGGGCTCATGGGCGTCGTCGAGATCGCCGTCGTCGCCGGCCAGCTGATGCGCGACCCGAGGTGGGAGAACGGCGTCGCACTCGGCGTGGTTGGGTGGGGTGGAGGAGGCCAACTCCTTCCTGCTCGTCCCGATGCAGGTCCTGCGCATCGGCCCCGTTGCTCTGCCGATCTGGGTCGCGGGTCTCTTCGGGCTCTTCCGCGACCAGCACCTCCGCCCGTACCGGTTCGTCGCCTGGGCCTTCGTTCTGCTGGCGATCGCCCTCATCGCTGTCTCGGCCAAGCCGTACTTCCTGGCAGCGCTTGTACGTGCCACTGCTCGGCGCAGGCGCCGTCGTCAGCGAACGATGGCTGCACGGCCGGCGCAGACTCACCCGGACACGGATCCTCGCGGCCCTCGCGGTGGGCGGCCTCGTCGTCCTTCCGATCTCGCTCCCCGTCCTGCCCGCGGCGACCCTCGCGCGGACGTCGCTCAACGAGATCAACCCGGAGCTCGGTGAGGCCCACGCCTGGGCGAGCTTCGTCGAGCAGGTCGGAGCGGCGTACGCGAGCGTGCCGATCGACCAGCGCGCCGGTGCCGCGGTGTTCACGCTCAGCTACGGGAGGCGGCCGCCATCGACCTGCTGGGGTCCGACATCGAGCTCCCGGCCGCGAGCTCGGGGCACAACAGCTACTGGCTGTGGGGGCCGCCCGATGGGCAGCCCGTCCTGATCGTCGGGCACTTCTCGCCCGGCTACCTCCGGGCGCGGTTCGTGGGCCTCCGCCGGATCGGCACGATCCGCAACCCCGTCGGCCTGGGGAACGGGGAGCACGACGCGCCGATCTGGTGGGCGGAACGCCCTCGAGGCTCGTGGCGGGAGATCTGGCCCAGCCTCCGCCACTACAACTGATCGCCTCGCGGGGTCACCAGGATCGAGCGATGAGACCGGGTGACCGGGCTCGGGGTCCTGTTCGCCTCGATGGCGGAGAGGTTGAGTTCGAGGACGCGATGGCGTTGACTGGAGAGGAAGGGGGTGGGCGATGACCGACGTTCGCGAGGTCATGAGCACGGACCTGGTGACGGTCGATCCGGCCGTCAACGTGACGGACGCGGTGACCATCATGTCCAAGCACGCCACCGGATCGGCGCTCGTGCTGGATAGCGGGACGCTCGTCGGCATCTTCACCGAGCGCGACGTGCTCCGGGCCCTGGTCGAGTCCCCGAGCGCGGACGCCGCGAGGGTTTCGCCGGTTTCCGCGTGGATGACCCGAGATCCGGTGACCATCGGTCCCGAAACCTCGGTCGGAGACGCCTTGAACGAGATGCTGTTCCGTGGTTTCCGCCACCTCCCGGTGGTGGAGGGCGGTGCCGTCGTGGGGATGGTCTCCATGCGCGACCTCGCCGAGAGCGTCGCGAGGGCCTGACCGAGGCGGCGGCTCTAGCTCGTCAGCTCCACGGGGGTGGCCGAGACCTCGACGACCCGCCCGTCGCGGAACGCCCGGATCGTGATCGGCCGGCCGATCCGTTCGGCGAGCATCAGGCGCTGGAGGTCCCTCGCGTCCTGGATCGGCACGCCGTCGACGTCCAGGATCAGGTCCTCCGGGCGCAGCCCGGCGGTCGCGGCCGGGCTCCCCGGGACGACCTCGACCACCTCGACGCCTGCAGCCCGACCCACCTCGCGACCGATCCGGGGCGGCAGCGGCCTGGGCCCGCCGGCGATCCCGAGGTAGGCGCGCCGATACCTCCCCTCGGTCATCAGCGCCGCGACGATCCTCCGCGTCGTCGGGTCGATGGGGACGGCGAGGCCGAGGCCGACGCCGGCAACCGCGGTGCTCACCCCGACCACGCGGGCGCGCCCGTCGGCGAGAGCGCCTCCGGAGTTCCCGGGGTTCAGCGCGGCGTCGGTCTGGATCACGTTCTCGACGATCCGGGCCGCCGATCCGTGCCGCGTCGGCAGCGACCGCCCAAGCGCGCTCACGACGCCCGCCGTCACGGACCCGGAGAAGCCCATCGGGTTCCCCACCGCGACGACGAGCTGGCCGACGCGGAGGTCGTCGGCGTTCCCGAGCGCGGCCGCGGGGAGGTCGTCGGCCGCCACGCGGATCACCGCGAGGTCCGAGAGTGGATCGGTCCCCACGACCTCGAACGGCAGGTCGCGGCCGTCGGCGAGCGCGGCCGTGCCGCTCTGCGCCGGACCGAGCACGTGGGCCGAGGTCAGGAGGAACCCGTCGGGCGTGATCACGACGGCCGAGCCGGCGCCCTCGAGCCGGCCGCGGACCCCGGGGACCCGGCGACGGACCCGCAGACTTGCCACCGACGGGATCAGGCGGGCCGCCACGGTGGTCACGACCTCCGAGTAGGCGTCGAGCGCCTCCGCGTCGGTAGCCCCCGGTCCTGCCTGCCCGTCGGGCGAGTCGCCGGAGAGGATGGCGTCGACGAACCGGAGGGCGGGTCCGCCGAGGCTCGACCGATCGCGCGTGTCCATGGCCACGATTACACCATTACAGGCGCCGAAAGGCGGGCGAGCGCCCCCCGCTACCGGTGGCGCTCGAGCCTGGCGAGCGCGCTCGCGAGCCGCCGGGCCTCGACCCTGGCGCCGCGGTGCTCGGCCTCGGCGGCCTTCAACGCCTCGCGCGCCTCGGCCCGCTTGGCCTCGAGCTCGTCCAGCCGGCGCCCGGCGCGTTCCACGGCGTCGGCGGTCGAACGCTCGCGCCGGCGCGCCGCGGCCAGCGCCTGCTCGACCTCCTTCGCCTCCGCGCGATCGATCTCCGCTGCAGGCTGCTGGGCCGGCGCGGCCTCGCGCGGCTTCGGCCTCCCCTCACCCTTCAACACCCGGAGCCCATGCTCGCCGAACGCGCTCGGCGGGCGGAGCGCCGTCACCAGCGTCCCGGCGAGCAGCGCGGCGCCGGCCTCCTCGTCCGCGGCCGCGGCCTCGAGCGTCGAGACGACGTCGTCGTGGTGCGACGCCGGGCCGATCCCCGCCGCTCCGAGGATCTCCGACGTCCGCCGGGCGAGCGCCGCCACCCGCCGCCGCCGCTCCTCGAGCGCCGCGCGCAGCGGCTCGGCGTCCCCGCCCGAGAGCGCGCGGCGCTGGGCCGCCCGCAGGCGCCCGCCGAGCTCGACGAGCTCGCGGACGCCCTCCCGCTCCTCGAGCGCCAGCCGGTCCAGCGCCCACGCCGGGACCGTCGGCTTGCGCAGCGCGCGGACGCGGGCGGCCCCCTCGGCGTCGCCGGCCGTGGCCCGACGCTTCGCCAGGGCGTCGCGCTCGCGCACGAACGCCTCCCGCGGCCCCGCGTAGAGCTCGCGGATCGGGGCGTCCAGATCGTCCGCCAACCCAGCCCTCCGTCAGTCCCGGATCAGCCCGTGCTCCATCGCGAACATCGCCGCGGCGGCGCGCGTCGACACCCCGATCTTCGCGTAGATGTGCTGGACGTGGTGCTCCGCGGTCCGGCGCGAGATGAACAGGGTTCCGGCGATCGTCGCGTTCGACGCACCGCGCGCGACCAGGCGCAGGACCTCCACCTCGCGGTCGGACAGGCGGGCCGGCCACAGCCCCCGGCGCACGGTCGGCCGCCCGGCGACCTCGAGCACGGCGCGACCGCACTCGGGGTCGAGACGCCCCGCCCGCGCCTCCTCGGTCACGATCTCGGCGGCCTCGGCGGGATCGATGGCCGCCCGGTGCGGTCGGTGCTCGGTCATCGCGTGGAACGCGTCCGCGACCGCCAGCAGGCGGGCTTCGGCCGGTACCTCCACGGCCGAGGCCCCGTGGTGGTACCCGGAGCCGTCCTGGCGTTCGTGGTGCATCCCGGCGATCCGAGCCAGCGGCCGCAGCGCCTCGGAACGCGAGAGGACGCGTTCGGTGTGGTACGGGTGGAGTCGGACCTGCTCCCATTCGGTCGTGGTCAGCGGCCCCGGCTTCTCCCAGACCCCCGTGCCCACGGCGGTCCGCCCCAGATCGTGTAGGAGCGCGGCGAGGCGCATCGTCCGCGGTTGCGGGAACCCGAGGCGCTCGGCCGCGGCGCTCGCGAGCCGCGCCACGCCCGCCGAGTGGCCGAGCGTGAACGTGGTCTTCAGGTCCACCATGTCGGCGAACGCCTCCGCCACGGCCTCGATCCGGTCCGACGGGATCCGCCGGACCGGCTCGGGCTCGGCCGCGAGGACCGCGGCCCACGGGTCCTCGTCGTCGAGCCGCTCGAGCGTGGCCGGCCCGACGGCCCGGAACGCCTCGGCCACCGCCGGGTCGAACCACCCGCCGGCCCGGCGCTCGATCATCGCCAAGGCCGCCTCCGTCCCCCCGACCCGGTGGAAGATCACGGCCTGCGTCGCGGGCTCCGCGATCCGGGCCGGGAGCGCGATGTCCTCGCCCCGAAGGCCCTGGGGCCCGCCCTTCCCGTCCCACCGCTCGAGGCTCTCGCTCAGGGCGCGGACGACCTCGTCCCCGAGTCCCAGGCGCCGGGCCATCCCCGCGGCCACCTCGCACACGGCGCGCGAGATGGCCCGGTCCATCTCCTTCCCGGCCGTCAGGGCCCTGGCGAGGTACCGGGGGCGTCCGAGCCCCGCCCCTCGGCCCGAGACCAGCATCAGCCCCAGGAGCTCCCGCGGTCGAGCGACGTCCGTCCGCTCCGCCACCGGCCGCATCCCCAGGTCGTCGGGACCGAAGGTCTCGGCCTCCTCGTGCGAGGTGGCCGTGCAGCCGAGGTGCTTGAGCAGCGTCGTGTAGTAGGCGTCGGTGACCTGCGGCTCGGGCAGACCCATCCGCCGCGCCACCTCGGTCGCCACCACCGCGGCCCGGATCGCCTTCTCGGGCGGCTGGCCCATCGCGAGGTCCGTCGTGAGGGACAGCGCGGCGAGGAGGTCGCCGAGTCGGAGCTCCTCGTCCGCCACCTCGTCCCTCCTCCCCAGGGTCGAGCGACAGGATGGCAGGTCCGAGCCGAGGATGGGCAGACCTACCGATGCCCCGGCCCCGCCCCTCGGCGCACGCTCGGTGGGTCGAACGAGGAGGTGGGGGACATGCTACGGACGCTGAGCATCGGGAGCCGGCAGGACGCGGGAGCCGTCGAGGCGACCGCGGTCCGGCCGAGCCTGTTCACGCGGGCCTTCGTCACGGTCGCGCTTGCGGAGCTCGCCTACTTCACGGCGGATGGGGTCCTGCTCCCGGCCCTGCCCCGGTACGTCGAAGGGTCGCTCGGGGGCGGGGACGCCGCCGTGGGGCTCGTGATCGGCGCGTTCAGCGTCTCCGCGTTCTTCCTCCGGCCCTGGGCGGGGAGAGCGTCCGACCGGCGGGGCCGGCGGCTCCTGATGGTCGCGGGGGCCTCGCTGTTCGCGCTCTCGGTCGCCGGGTACCTCGTGGCCTCCTCGATCCCGGTCCTCGTCGCGATGCGACTGCTCACCGGGGCGGGGGAGGCGCTGTTCTTCGTGGGCGCGCTGAGCGCGAACGTCGACCTCGCGCCGCCCGAGCGGCGCGGCGAGGCGTTCAGCTTCGCCTCGCTCGCCCTGTACATCGGGATCGGCGCGGGGCCCTTCATCGGCGAGGCCGTGATCGACCGGGTGGGGTTCCGGGCCGCCTGGCTCGTCTCGATCGCGCTCGCGATCACCGCGGTGGGCCTCGCCCTCCGGCTGCCCCCGATGCGGCCGGCGGCCGAGGAGGCCGAACCGGGCGGCCACCGACTGATCCACCGGGGCGGGCTGCTGCCGGGTCTGGTGCTGCTCGCCGCGATCTGGGGGATGGCGGGGTTCCTCGCGTTCGTGCCGCTGTACGCGCTGGACGTCGGGATGCGCGGCGCGAGCCTCGTCCTGGGCCTGTTCGCGGGGATCGTGGTGCTGATCCGGAGCGTGGGCGCGCGGATCCCGGACCGGATCGGCCCGGGCCGAGCCACCCGCATCGCGCTCACGCTGTCGTCCGTCGGGCTCGCCGTGATGGGGCTGTGGCGCTCGCCCGCCGGGCTCGTCGCGGGCGCGATCCTGCTCGGCGTCGGGGTCGCGCTCTTCACGCCCGCGCTGTTCACGCTCGCGGTCTCGGGGGTGCCGGCGAACGAGCGCGGCGCGGTGATGGGCACGACGAGCGCGTTCCTCGACCTGGCCTTCGGGTTCGGACCGGCGACGCTCGGCTTCGTCGCGGCAGGGATCGGTCGCCCGGGGACGTTCGTGGCCGGGGCGGTGGTCGCCGCCCTCGGGCTCGGGCTGGTCGTCGCGACGAGGCTCGGGCGCGCGAGGCCGCGGTGACGCGACCAGGATGCCCCAGCAGTCGAAGTCCGATAGGCTCCACACTCACGGTGGAAGGGGGTCGGGATGCACCCGAACGAGAAGGTGCTGCGCGATGCGGACGAGGCGCAGTCGAGGGGCGATGTCGAGGGCTTCCTGAGTCACATGGCCGACGACATCGTCGTCCACATGCCCGGGAGGAGCTCGCTCGCCGGGGACTACAAGGGCAAGGACCGGTTCGTCGAGGTCTTCCAGCGATTCATGGAGCGCGCGCCTGGGTACACGTTCGAGCCGCACGCTTACTTCGCGGACGACGACCACGGCATCATCCTCCAGCGGTCGCACTACAGGCGCGGCGATGAGACGCTCGACACCAACGACACGTTCGTCGCCCACTTCCGCGACGGGAAGATCTCGGAGATGTGGATCTCGACCGACGATCAGTACGGGGTCGACGAGTTCTTGGGGTAACGGGGCCTTAGCGGTTCACGTTCGGGACCTGAGGGCGATCACCCAGGGTCGAGGGTGTCGGTCGGCCCGAGGCGATCGATCGGCCGCGGGACCGATCGATCGGCGATGCGGGCCTGAGCGCTACCGGTCGAAGCGCGGCGGCAACCCGAACAGCGGGAACAGGCGCTCGGTGTCCAGGTGGAACGTGATCCCGGCGAGCTTGCCGCCCGCGATCTCGAGCACCTGGAGCGACCACGGCTGGAGGCCGCCGTCGGGGCTCGGCTTGTACTGGCCGAACGCGGGCAGCCCGTTCGCCTCGGTCGGGATCAGGCGCGAGCCGCGGCAGCCGATCCCCGGCCCCAGGCACCACTTGACGACGTCCTCGTGGGTCTGGAGCCACATCTCGTACGGCGGCATCGACCAGGTGGCGTCCTCGTGCAGCAGCGAGACGAGCGCGTCCATGTCGTACCGTTCGAACGCGTCGACGTAGCGGGACAGGAGCGCGCGTTGCTCCTCGTCCTCGGGACGCAGGATCTCCGCGTCGACCGGGCGCTGGGTGTCGAGCGTCGCCCGCGCGCGCTGGAGGGCGCTGTTCACCGAGGCGACCGACGTGCCGAGCAGCTCGGCGACCTCGCTCGCCTTCCAGCGCAGGACCTCGCGCAGGATCAGCACCGCCCGCTGCTTCGGCGGCAGGTGCTGGAGGGCGGCGATGAACGCCAGCCGGATCGACTCCTTGGCCACGGTGAGCTCGGCCGGGTCCGCGTCGGTCGGCAGCACCCGGCCGTCGGGGATCGGCTCGACCCAGGTCTCCAGGGGGAGCGGGGGCGGAAGGGGCTCGTCGGCCGACGTGGCCGGGCCGAGGTCCATCGGCCGGGCCCGCCGCTGCGGCTCGCCGAGCATGTCCAGGCACACGTTCGTCGCGATCCGGTGCAGCCACGAGCGGAGCGAAGAGCGTCCCTCGAACCGGTCGAACGCGCGCCAGGCGCGCACGAACGTCTCCTGGACGGCGTCCTCGGCCTCGAACGCCGAGCCCAGCATCCGGTAGCAGTAGCCGGTCAGCTCGGCGCGGTACCGCTCGAGCTCGGCCTCCAGGTCCTCGCGCCGCAGGACCGCGGTCGCGCCCGCGCGTTCGTCCATCGGGCTCCCCCACCCTCGGTCGTGAACCTCCAGGGTACCCGCGGGGCGCGACGTCGCGGCGTCCGGGACGGCGCTCACGGCTCGGCGGTCACCGCCTCCATCTCGTAGACCTCCTCCACGTGCTCGGCCGGCCCGGGCCGGGCCTGCCGCAGCACGGTCACGGCCACCGCGGCCAGGCCGATCGCGACCACCGTGGCGACCGCCGAGCTCGCGCGCATCCCCTGGATGAACGCGGTCCGGGCGGCGTCCATGAGATCGGCGGCCAACGGACCGGGGAGCTCCCCGGCGGCGCCGACCGCCGCACCGAGCGTGTCCCGAGCGACCTCGGCGGCCGCGCCGGGCAGCCCGCTCGGCAGCAGGTCGGCGAGCACGCTCCGGTAGACCGCGGTCCCGATGCTGCCGAGCACCGCGATCCCGAGCGCGCCACCGAGCTCGGCTCCGGTCTCGGAGATCCCCGAGGCCGCCCCCGCGCGCTCGGGCGGCGCCGAGCTCACGATCAGCTCGGTCGTGGCCGTGAACACCGGGGCGAGCCCGAGCGAGATCACGACCGAGGCCCACACGAGGACCGCGAGATCGCCCGAGCCGTCCACCCGGGTGAGCAGCGCGAGCCCGGCCGCCCCCATCCCGAGCCCGGCGCCGATCACCGGCGCGGGCCGGAACCGACGGAGCAGCCGTGGCGCGAGGTTCGAGGCCACGATGAACCCGGCGGCCGAGGGCAGCGACCACAGCCCCGCCCGGAGCGGGGAGAGCCCGAGCACGAGCTGGAGGTACTGGGCGACGAACAGGAAGTATCCGAACGCGATGAAGACGCCGAGCACGTTCGTGGCCAGCGACGCGTCGAACACCGGGGCGCGGAACAGCCGCAGGTCGATCATCGGGTCGTCCAGGGTGAGCTGCCGCCGGACGAAGACCATGCCCAGGCCGATCCCGGCCATGATCGAGGCCGCCGGGAGCAGGCCGAGGCCGTCCTGCGCGATCTCCTTCAGGCCGAAGACCACGGCCAGGATCGCCGCCAGCGACAGGGCGGCGCTCGCGAGGTCGAGCCGCCCCGCGTTCGGGTCGCGGTATTCGGACAGCAGCCTGGGGCCGAGGGCGAGCAGGAGCGCCATCACCGGGACCGCGAGCAGGAACACCGAGCCCCACCAGAACCGCTCGAGCAGGACGCCGCCGAGCACCGGGCCGACGGCCCCGCCGGCCGAGAAGCCGGTGATCCACACGCCGATCGCGACCTGCCGCTGCCGCGGGTCGCGGAACATCGTGAAGATCAGCGAGAGGGTCGAGGGCGCCACGGTCGCCCCCGCGATCCCCTGGAGGGCGCGGGCGGCGATCAGCGCCTCGGCGGTGGGGGAGAAGGCGGCGAGGACCGAGACCGCGCCGAACCCCGCGGCGCCGATCATCAGGAGCCGCCGCCGGCCGATCCGGTCGCCGAGCGTACCCATCGTGATCAGGCAGCCGGCGACCATGAAGCCGTAGATGTCGACGATCCACAGCAGCTGGGCGCTCGTCGGCTCGAGGTCGGCCGACAGCGAGGGCACCGCCAGGTGCAGCACGGTGAGGTCCATCGCGTACAGCAGGCAGGCCAGCGCGAGCACGGCCAGGCCGATCCACTCGCGCCGGCCCGCCCGTTCCGGCGTCTCGGTGGTCGCTTCCATCGGTGGTCTCCCTCGTCGAGCTGTGCCCGTTCGGACGGAGGCCGCGCCTGGAACTCATCGGTCGTGCGATGAGTTCCCCCGACCGCGACGGTCGTAGGGGCAGATGGATGACGGCGCCGGAGAGGACCGGCTGTCCTTCCTCGGCAGGCCCCTTCCGCCGGGGTTCGAGCTCCGGCTGGTCGTCCTCCCGCCCGGCTGCGAGCTCCCCTTCGACGAGGCCGACTGGCGGGACGCGCTCGTCGTGGTCGAGCGCGGCGAGCTCGAACTGGAGTGCATCGGCGGAAGCCGGCTCTGGATCGCCTGCGGCGATGTCTTTTGGCTCCGCCGGCTCGGGCTTCGGGCCGTCCGTCAATGCGGCGGCGAACCGGCGGTCCTGGTCGGTGTCTCGCGACGGGGACCCTGAGGTCAGCGCTCCCCAAGGTGCTGGAGCTCGTCCGGGTTCACGATCGAGCGGGCCGCTCGGACCCGACCGTCCGTGAGCTCCGGCCACAGCACCGTGTTGACCCGCCCCTCGTCGGCGAACGCGATCGCGCCGAGCTCACCGTTCACGTCGGCGTACCGGAGCGTCATCCCCTGACGCACGCCCAGGCGGGCGAGCCCCACGAGGAACCTGGCCACGCGCTCGGCGCCGCGAACGGGTTCGCGGATCGCGGGCGCCTTGCTGCCGCTATCCCCGTACATCACCGCGTCGGCCGCGAGCAGCTCGATCAGCCCGTCCATGTCGCCCGCGCCGATCGCCTCGAAGAAGCGGCGGACGAGCTCGTCGCGGTCTTCCCGCGACGCTTCGAACCGCGGGCGACGCGCCTCGACGTGCTTCCGCGCCCGCGCCGCGATCTGGCGCACGTTCCCCACGCTCTTCTCGACGATCCCCGGGTGTTCGTGGCGGGGGCCACCGGGGCGGTCGGCGCCCCGCTCGTCCGGATGCTGGTGGGGGCCGGGCACGAGGTGGTCGGCACGACACGCTCGCCCGCCAAGCTCGAGCGGATCCGGGCCCTGGGGTCCGACGGCGTCGTGATGGACGGGCTCGACGCGGAGGCCGTCCGGCGGACGGTCCTCGACGCCCGCCCGGAGGTCGTCGTGCATGAGATGACCGATCTGACCGGGTTCACCGACGTGCGGAGGTTCGACGATGCGTTCGCCACGACGAACCGTCTGCGGACCGAGGGGACGGATCGCCTGCTGGAGGCGGCCGCCAGGCGGGCGCCAGGCGGTTCGTCGCGCAGAGCTACGCGCGTGGCCGTACGAGCGCCGGGGCGGGTGGATCAGGACCGAGGGGGACCCGCTCGACCAGGACGCGCCGGTCGAGGTCCGCCGCACGCTCGAGGCGATCCGGTACCTCGAGCGCGCGTCCTCGGCGCCGAGGGGCTCGAAGGGATCATGCTGCGCTACGGCGCGTTCTACGGTCCCGGGACGTCGATGGGGCCCGGAGGTTCCGTGGTCGAGGAGGTCCGCCGCCGGCGGTTCCCGATCGTCGGTCCCGGGACGGGCGTGTGGTCGTTCGTCCACGTCGAGGACGCCGCCTCAGCGACGCTCGCCGCGATCGAGCGCGGCACGCCCGGCATCTACAACGTCGTCGACGACGAGCCGGCCGCGGTCTCGGAGTGGCTGCCCACCCTCGCCGAGCTCGTCGGCGCGAAGCCGCCGCGGCGGGTCCCGACCTGGGTGGGGCGCCTCGTGGCCGGCCCGCACGTCGTCGCGATGATGAACGAGATCGGGGCGCGTCGAACGCGAAGGCCGAGCGCGAGCTCGGATGGGCGCCGAGGTACCCGAGCTGGCGCAACGGGTTCCGGGCGACCCTGGCGGGGAGGAGGCGCGCTCGGCAGCGGCCTGAGCCGACGCTCAGGTCTCGTCCGGCCAGTCCGAGACCCCGCACTCTGGGCACTGCACGGCGAGGTGAGTCACGGCGGCCACGATCTCCGTGGGCGTGGGGAAGCCGTGTCCGGCCGCGGGGTAGGACTCGATGGCCGCGCCGTACCGATCGAGCACGACCACGACGGGGACCTCGGCGTCCTCGTCGAGGAGCCGGCGGCGAGCGACGTCGCCCGCGTCGACGAGCACCGACACGGCGAGGTCGTCGGGAACGGGCACGACCGCGCGCGCCACGGCGCCCGCCCACTCGAGCTCGCCGGTCACCGCGGCCAGGTCGCGCGCGAACGCGCGGCACGCCTCGCATCCGGCGTGGAGGAACGCGAGCACCACCGCGGCCCGCTGCCGGTGGTCCCAGAGCGACACCCGGTCGCGAGAGGCCGGGTCGACCAGCACGAGGTCGGGCGCAACCCGCCCCGGCTCGAGCGCGGTCCCAGGCAGCGTCGTGGTCGAGTGCGGGTGCTCGTTCATGACCTCGATGCTACCGAGCGAAGCCCGATCGACCCCGTGGAGCGGGTCGCGCCGTCAGCCCGGGGTCCTGCCCGTGCTTCGGCGAGGCTCCCGGGGGGCCCGGACCGAGCCCGGCGGTGCTGTGACCGGTCCGGGCCGCCTCGGCGAAGTCACCTGATACCTCGTCGGGAGCACCGGGGTCACGGTGAGGCTGCGGCTCGCAGCGCCGCGAGTCGATCGCGGGTGCGGCGGGTCATCACGACGTTCCCCTTCCGCTCGTAGCCCTCGATCGCCCGTTCCAGCGCCTCGGCCGCCTCGTCGCTGCGTCCCGCGAGCGTCAGCACCTCCGCCAGGTCGACGAACGTGTCGCCCTGGGAGTCGAGCATGTCGGTCCGTTCGCCGATCGCGACCGCCTCGCGGGCGAGCGCCTCCGCACGGTCGAACCGACCGCGGCGCGCGAGCACCATCGCCTTCACCTGCCGCCACAGCATCTGCGTGCTGGCGTCGTCGCTGGCGCCGAGATCTCCCGCTCGTTCGGCCCAGGCGGCCGCCTCGTCGAGGCGATCCGCCGCGTAGAGGGCCCGCCCTAGGAACCCGGCCGCGGTCGAGAGGAACCCGCGCTCGCCCGCCTCGTCGAGCATCCGGCATCCTTCTTCCCCGAGCCGAGCGGCAGCTTCGACGTCTCCGGCCACCATCTCGACCTCCACGCCGTCGATGCACATCACCCCGGCCAGCCAGATGCTGCCGCCGCGATCGGCCAGCTCGCCCCGGACGCCGGCGAGCAGCGCCCGGGCGTCCTCGAAGCGGCCGATCCTGGCGAGGGCCTGGGCTCGAGCCTTGCGGAGCAGGGGGTTTGCGGGCTCCAGCGCCTCCTGCTCGTCGAGCCACGCGAGCAGCTCCGGGATCGGCGTGCTCCCGTGGAGGCGTCCGTCCGCGCGCCACGCAAGCAGGATCGGCGGCGCGCCGTCCCGGGCGAACGCGACGGCTCGGTCCATCGCCTCGGAGGACGCGTCGAGGTGTCCCCGAACGACCTCGACCTCACCAAGCGCGTGGTAGGCGATAGAGAGGGCGAGGTCGTTGCCGCTGCTCTCGATCGCCGGCATCGCCGTTCGGAGCAGGGCGGCGAGGTCGTCGGTCGCCCCTTCTGGTTCCATGCTCTGGCGGTACCGGCCCCCGACGATCCTCGCGCACAGCTCCGCAACGCGGTCGTCGGCCGCCGCCGCGCGCGCCGCGAACGCGTCCGCACGTTCGATCGCTTCGTTCCCCCTCCCCGCGTCGAAGAGCGCCTCGGAGAGCGTCACGTCCAACAGGAGGTCGGTTCCGTCCGGTTGCTCGAGCGCCGCGGCGCGCTCGAGGAGGTTGATCGCCGCGTCGTGGTCGCCCCGCAGGTAGGCGCGACGGCCGGCCGCGGTCAGACGTCGCCGAGCCGAGGTGGCGAGATCCTCGTCCGCCGCGAGCCCGAGCTCACCGCGGTAGCGGTGGGCCCGCTCCAGATGGTAGCCGGCGATCTCGTCGAGCTCCGTGAGCTCCGAGCCGCGCTCGTCCAGCCAGGCGGCGAACCGGCGATGGAGGTCGGCGCGGTCGGTCTTCGGCAGCGCGTCGTAGGTCGCGTCGCGGATCAGCAGGTGCCTGAACCGGAACGCATCTTCGCCTGGCAGCTCCGCCTCGTGAGGGGCGATCAGCCCCCGGCGGACGAGGGCGGCCAGGCGCGGGGTGACCTGCTCCTCCCCAGGCGCCAGGGCCTGGACGGCCCCGCGGTGGAATACCTCGCCCTCTACCGCGCCCCGCTCGAGCACCGCTCGCTCGCCCCGATCGAGCCGGTCCAGGCGGGCAGCGAGGAGGGCCTGGAGGCTCGGGGGAACGGCCACCTCACCGTTGGCTTCGCCGGCCATCGCCACCATCTCCTCGACGAACAGCGGGATGCCCCCCGCCGCGCGCGCGATCCGGTCCCGCAACTCGGGGGCGAGGTGCTCGGGGATCAGCCGCTCGACCTCGTGTTCCTCCAGGGGCTCCAGTCGGAGCGCGATCGGCCAGGTGGGGCGCCGGTCGACGAGCTCGGGTCGGGCCATGCAGAGGATCATGATCGGTGAACCCGAGGAGAGGAGCGCGACGTGCTCGAGCAGGTCGAGGAACGTCTCCTCCCCACACTGGATATCGTCGAAGACGGCCACGAGTGGGCGATCCGTCGCCGCCCGCTCCAGCGTCTTGCGGAATGCCCACGCGATCTCCTCGGCGGAGGTGCCGCCACCGCGCTCGCCGAGGAGCGAGCCGATGGCGGCCACGGCCGCCGGATCCTCCGGCATCACGTCGAGCTGCCTCAGCACCTCGACCACCGGCCAGTAGGTGATCCCGTCCCCGTAGGGGAGACAGCGGCCGCGGGCGATCGTCGCGTCGAGGGGAGCCAGGGTCTCGGCCACGAGCCGGGACTTGCCGACCCCGGCGTCGCCGACGATGGTGACCAGCTCGCAGCGCCGCTCGAAGAGGACGCGATCCCACGCGTCCCGGACGAGCGCGAGCTCGCGACCGCGTCCGACGAACGGGGCCCGGTGGGACCGCTCCGGCGCCTCGCGGACGCGCAGGAGCCGGTAGGCCCGCACCGGCTCGACCTTGCCCTTTAGGCTCAGCGGCTCGAGCGGCTCCACCTCGACCGCATCGCGCACCAGGACGAGGGTCGGGTCGCCGATCAGCACGACGCCCGGCGCCGCCACCTGCTCGAGCCGGGCGGCCACGTTCACGGCGTCCCCGGTGACGAGGCGCTCCTCGGTGCCGGTCACGACCTCGCCGGTGTTCACGCCGATGCGGGCCTGGACGCCGAGATCGGGGAGCGCGTCGCGCATCTCCGCGGCGGCCCGGACCGCCCGGAGCGCGTCGTCCTCGTGCGCCGCCGGGACGCCGAAGACCGCCATGACGGCGTCGCCGATGAACTTCTCCACCGTCCCGCCGTGGTGCTCGACGATCGTCTTCATCCGCCCGAAGTAGCGGGCGAGCAGTGCACGCAGCGCCTCCGGATCCGTGGACTCGCCGAGCGAGGTCGAGCCGGTCACGTCGCAGAAGAGCACGGTGACGGTCTTCCGCCGGTCCGGGCTGGACGGAGCTTGCAGCCGCGCGCCGCAGTGGGGACAGGAGGCGACGTCGCCCTCGGTCTGCCGCCCGCAGCTCGGGCATGTCCGCATGGCCGGACGCTATGCCGCCGGCTCGTCCATGGCAATCGGCGGTCGCGCCGCCCCGGATCCGGACGAGCCGTCTACGCGAACGGCAAGCTGAACGCCCTCCCGTCCACCGACGTCGGGTCGTAAGCGATCCCCATCGCGTCGAGGATCGTAGGCAGGATGTCCACCGACCGCAGGGCCGTGGACGGCGTCGAGGGGGCGAGGCCCGGCCAGGAGAAGATGATCGGGATGCTCTGCACCTGCTCCTGGTGCCCCCCGTGGTCCCCGTACACGCCGTAGGTCGTGTCGTCGCGCAGCAGACCGACGACGTCGGGCCCGAACGGCGCGGCCATCGTGTCGACCAGCTCCTGGGCGTGCAGGGTGAACCACCGGCGCTCGCCGCCGGTCATCTTCCCGAGGCCCCCGTGCCGCACGTAGCGGTCCCCGTCTCGGTAGTAGGCGGCCACCACGTCGGGGAGGTCGAGCATCGCGGTCGCCGCCGTCTGGAGGCTCGCGAGCGACGTGTCGCTCAGCCACGCCGCGATGTGCGCGTCCTGATAGGTGAAGTCGAGCCCGCCCCCCGCGGTCGACGGATCGCAGTCACCGCCGAGGGCATCGCGGAAGGCGGCGATCGCCGGGCTCGGGCTGAGGTACGTCTCGTCCGCGTCCTTCCCGCAGTACCAGTTGAAGTCGCTCCTGAAGGCCTCGTTCACGCCGTGGAAGCGCCTGCCGGTCTGCGCCCCGTGATCGGCGGTGATGACGATCAGCGTCTCGTCGAGCTGCCCGGCGGCGTCCAGAGCCGCGACGATCCGGCCGACCTGCTCGTCGGCCAGCCTCGCGATCGCCGGCAGGTGCGTGTCGCTGTCCGCCCGGTCGTTCGGACCCCACATGTGGCCCATCTTGTCGATCGCTCCGAGGCTCACGAGCATCCCACGCCACTCCGGGTCGTTCTCGATGACCTCGATCGCGGCGTCGGCCGACCAGACGTCGCCGCCGAGGTGGCCCGGATCGGCGCCCGGCATGAAGCGGTTGCCCTCGAGCGGGTACATCCACGCGGGGGCCTGCGATGCCGTCCCGTAGTCGAGTCCCTCGGCGGTGGTCGACTGCCTCGTCCACCACCGGCTGCAGACGTTCGGATCGGGGATGTAGGCCGGTCGCGAGACGGCCTCGGGCCTCCGCCAGGCGGTCGATGTGATCCCGTCGCAGGTCACGCTCCCGGAGACGCCGCTGCCGCGGATCTGGAAGATGAAGTCGCCCGCGTCAAGGGGGCCCGCCGTGTGGCCGCCCGTGCAGGCGGCGGTCCGTTTCTGGGCGATCGAGGCGAAGCTGGAGTCGCCGAAGTGCGCGTCGAGGTAGTCCTGGAGCTTCAGGTAGCCGCCCGCGCCGATCAGCGCGTCGAACTGCGAGCACGACATGCTCGAGGTCACGTAGTAGGCGCCCGGCGAGCCGAGCGTTCCCGCCACGTCCCGATGGACCTCGTTGGACCACCCCATGTGCTTGGGGAGGAGCCCGCTGGTGATCACGTTGTGGCTGATCACGGTCTCGGCCGCCATGTGGCCGAGGTAGGCGTTGGGGAAGCTCACGCCACCGGTCATCAGGCTCCGGACGTTGTCCATCCGGTAGCGGGCGATCGTGTCCTTGCGGGCCTGGTCCAGGACGATGATGAGGACCCGCTCGGGTCGATCGGGATCGGTGGCCCGAACGGCCGACGGCGCCGCTCCGATCCCCAGGACGGTCGCGGCGGCCAGCGCCAACGCAACACGGATCCGCGGCTGCTTCATCGGAAGCCCTCCCCTCGCCGTGGTTCCGGTACAAGTACCGCCGCGGCCCGCGGACGGTCAAGCCCCTCCGATCGCGCGTCGCGGAGCGACGAACGGGCCGGGCTCCTGTGGGAGCCCGGCCCGTTCGTTCGTTCCAACCTCACGAGCGTTTCGGCCTCTCTCGGGGCTCGTCCGGTGGACCAGCCGGAACCCATGAGGTCGGTGAGCTGGTTGGATTCTGCCGGTCGCCCGGCGCACGGGCGGGGCGGTCCGCCCCGGCCCGCGAGGGACGGCTCAGCAGCCAGTCACCTCGGGGGTCTCGAGCTGTCTATGCAAGTCGGACCACCTCCTTCCTCCCGTGCCCGCCATCCTCCGACACGACGAGGGCTACGGCAACCATCCCGGCGGGTCGACCGCTTCATGACCCCAGGGAAGCCGAGGCACGGTGCTGATTGACGTCACCTGGCCGGGGGGATAGCTTCGTCGCTCCAAGACGGGGCAGGGGCTGATGTTCTCCTGTGCCAAGGCGGTGCGGATCCGCGTGATCGTGGTGCTCGTTCCCGTCGTGACGACCTGTCCCGGGGGTGGGAGCGGCGCGCCACCAGGGATCGCAGGTGAACGAACCTGCATCGTCACCGAGCAGGGGTCGGCGGGGGAAGAGAGACCGGACGAACCAGGGAAGACGCTGGCTCCAGGCGACGTATACAAGACCGAAGGCCCATGCGCGCCTCGGGACTTGACGCAGCCGTAGGATGCCAGCGGGTCAGTTCGTACGCGTTCGGTTCCCCGATTCATCCGCTGGCTCGGCGCCAGTTCGAGCCTTCGGATCCGGTCCCTGCGCCTTGTGAAGCCGGCCGAGGGTCAGGAGCCGAGGATCTCGGCGAGGTCGTAGTTCACTGGCTCCCGGAGCTGCTCGAACGTGCACGAGCGCGGGTCGCGGTCGGGCCGCCAGCGCACGAACCGGGCGGTGTGCCGGAAGCGCGAGCCCTCCATGTGGTCGTAGCGGACCTCGATCACGCGATCGGGGCGGAGCGGCACGAACGAGAGGTCCTTCCCGTGGCTCCAGCGGCTGAACTCGGAGCTGCGCGGCGTGCGGGCCTCGGTCACGTACTTCGACCAGTCCCACGGGTGGCCCTCGAACGACGTGACGAGCGACCGGAGCTCCTCGAACAGCTTCCGCCGCTGCGCCATCGGGAAGGCGCCCACGACGCCGACGTTCGCGAGGTTCCCCTGCTCGTCGTACAGGCCGAGCAGCAGCGACCCGATCGCCCGTTCGTCCGTCTTGTGGACCCGGTAGCCGCCGACGACACAGTCGGCGGTCCGCACGTGCTTGACCTTGAACATCACGCGCTTGTCCGGCTGGTAGGTCCCGTCGAGGGGCTTCGCGATCACCCCGTCGAGCCCGGCGCCCTCGAACTCCTCGAACCACCGCGCGGCGACCTCGGGGTCGGTCGTCGCCGGCGTGACGTGGATCGGCGAGCTCGCGCCGGCGAGCGCCTCCTCGAGCAGGCGCCGTCGCTCCCGGAAGGGCTCGCGCGTCAGGTCGCGGTTCCCGAGCGCGAGCAGGTCGAACGCCACGAAGTGCGCCGGCGTCTCTCTCGCGAGGAGTCGAACGCGGCTGTCGGCCGGGTGGATCCGCATCTGGAGCGTCTCGAACTCGAGCCGCCTACCCGAGGGGTCGGGGACGACGATCTCGCCGTCCACGACGCACCGCTCGGGCAGGTTCGCGCGGATCGCCTCGACGAGCTCGGGGAAGTAGCGGGTCATCGGGCGCTCGTTCCGGCTGCCGATCTCGACCTCCTCGCCGTCGCGGAACGCGATCGAGCGGAATCCGTCCCACTTGGGCTCGTAGCTGAGGTCCCCGGTCGGGATCTTCTCGACCGACCTCGCGAGCATCGGCGAGACGGGCGGCATCACGGGCAGGCGCATGCCCTCATCTTCCTCGACGCGGGTCCATCGCGACGACGCGCATCGCCCGCCTTCAGGCGCGGAGCCGCCACCAGGTCAGCACGGCCGCCACGAGCAGGTAGCCGAGCTGGACGAGTGTTTCCCAGACCGTGATCCGGTCGGGCAGCGCCGACCCCTGAGCTGGCTCCCGATGCGCTATCGCATCCGCGGGCGGCCCGGCGCTCGGTCGAAGCCGAGCACCGGGATCCGCTACGTCTCCATCGGGCTGAGGAGCTGGAAGGAGTTGGTTCATCGGTTCCTCCTCATCGCTCCGGGCGGTAGGTGAGCATCGGTCCGCCCGTGCCCGTGACCTTCGAGTCGACCAAGCGCAGGCGTCGGAGCCTGCCGTCCTCCGGGAACAGCTTCTTGCCGCCCCCGAGCACGATCGGGAACACGCTCAGCGAGTACTCGTCGATCAGGTCGTGCTCGGCGAGGGTCTGCACGAGGTTGCCGCTGCCGAGGACGGTGATGCTCTTGCCCGGCTGCTCCTTGAGCCTCGCGACCTCCTCGGCGACGTCGCCCCGGAGCAGCGTTGTGTTCTGCCACGTCACCTCGGTGAGCGTCCTGGAGGCGACGTACTTCCGGACGCTGTTCAGGTGCTCCGTGAACGGATCGTCGGCCGGCGCGTTCGGCCAGTACGCGGCCATGATCTCGTACGTCTTCCTGCCGAACAGATGCGCGTCGGTCTCGGCGATCCCATCGTCGGCCGCCGCACCGAGGACCTCGTCGAAGTAGGGCATCTGCCACCCGCCGTGCTCGAACCCTCCCTCCGTATCCTCGTCCGGTGCGCCGGGCGCCTGGTACACGCCGTCGAGGGACAGGAACTCGACCACCACCAGCTTCCTCATGGGTCGCCCCCTTCCTTCCGGAGCCCTCGATCGTCCGCCGCCGCCGCCGCCGCGAACTCATCGTCTCGGCATACGCCCGCTTGACGTATACCTGTATAGGAATGTATCCTCCGCCCATGGCTCGAGCGGCTACGACGGCGGACGCGTTCAACGCGGTGGCCGAGCCTCGGCGGCGGCAGATCCTCGACGTCCTCGCCGGCGGGGAGCGACCGGTGAACGACCTCGTCGAGCGGCTGGGCCTGGCGCAGCCGCAGGTCTCGAAGCACCTGCGGGTGCTCCGCGAGGTGGGGCTGGTCTCCGTGCGGGACGAGGGGAGGAAGCGCATCTACAGCCTGAACGGTGAGCGACTCAAGCCGATCCACGACTGGGTGAGCGCCTACGAGCGGACGTGGTCCGAGCGCTTCGAGCGCCTGGACGAGGTCCTGGAGGACCTCAAGAGGAAGGAGAAGAGGGATGGCATCGACGACGAGTAGCGGCAAGGCGGTCGTGACGCTCCCGTCGGACACGCAGATCCTGATCGCGCGGGAGTTCGACGCGCCGAGGCACCTCGTCTACCGCGCCTGCACCGAGCCCGAGCTCATCAGGCGGCTGGTGGAGCGGGGAGCGGGGCGAGGTGACGAGCGTCGAGGTCGACCTGCGCGTCGGTGGGCGCTGGCGCTACGTGATGGTCGCGAACGAAGGGTTCGAGGTCGTGTTCCACGGCACGTATCGCGAGATCGTCCCGGACGAGCGCATCGTGTCGACCGAGCTCTACGAGGGCGTCCCCGACGCTACCGAGGACGACGCGACCGTGAACACCGTCACCTTCACCGAGGTCGACGGGCGTACGACCCTCACCACGCTGGTTGAGTGCCCGACGAAGGAGATCCGGGACGCGATCATCGACTCGGGCATGGAGGGAGGCATGCAGGAGGCCTTCGACCAGCTCGAGGAGGTCGCGCGCTCCCTCGCTTGATCGCCTCGCGATCGCGGCCGGCTGCCTCGTCACGTCGGCCGGGGCCCTGCGATCCTGCCGCCGGTCGGCTCCGCCGATACGCTTCGGGGAACAGACCCGGAGCGGCCGGGGTTCATCCGGGTCGGAGCCTTCGGGTCGGGGGGACGCGCATGGACGACCAGGACGTCATCGATCGGATCAACCGGCTCGCGCGCGACGAGCACGCGCTCTGGGAACGCGAGTCCAAGGGAGAGGCGAGCCCCGCAGATCGGGCGCGTCTGAAGGAGCTCGAGACCACCCTGGATCAGTGCTGGGACCTGCTGCACCAGCGGCGGGCCCGTCGCGCGGCCGGATTGGATCCGGATGAGGCTCGGGTCCGCGACCGTTCGACGGTGGAGGGCTACACCGGCTGACATGGCCCACCGGTCGGAGGGGCAGCCGTGCGCGTGATCGGGGCCGCGGTCGGCGTCGCCCTGATCGCGATCGTCCTCTGGGAGGCGTTCGAAACGCTGGTCCTGCCCCGGCGCGTGACGCGGCGACTACGCATGACACGGATCTTCTACCGTGCCTCGTGGACGGCCTGGTCCGCGATCGGCCGGAGGCACCCGGGCAGGCGCCGCGAGAACTACCTGGCCGTGTTCGCTCCGCTCTCGCTCCTCCTGCTGCTCGCCGCGTGGGTGGGCGGCGTGATCACCGGGTTCGCGCTCGTCCAGTGGGGGCTCTCGACGCCGCTCACGCCGAGCGGCGGGTCGTCGTTCGCGACCCACCTGTACACGAGCGCGACGACGTTCGTGACGCTCGGCCTGGGCGACGTCGCCGCCGCGTCGTCGGCGGGGCGGGCGATCACCGCGATCGAGGCCGGCTCCGGGTTCGCGTTCCTCGCGCTCACGATCTCCTACCTACCCGTCCTCTACCAGGCGTTCTCACGCCGCGAGGTCAGCATCTCGATGCTCGATCAGTGGGCCGGATCCCCGCCGAGCGCCGTCGAGTTGCTCCGCCGGGCGGCCGCACACGATGCGATCGCGTCGGTCGACGGCCTCCTGGCGGACTGGGAGCGGTGGTCCGCGGAGCTACTCGAGAGTCACCTGTCCTACCCGGTCCTCGCCTTCTTCCGATCCCAGCACGAGCACCAGTCCTGGCTGGCCGCTCTGACCGCGGTCCTCGACACGTCGGCCCTGGTGCTCGCGGGGATCGAAGGCGTCTCCGCCTGGCAAGCGCGGCGGACGTTCGCGATCGCGCGCCACGCGGTGGTCGACCTCGCGCAGGTGCTCGGGATCGGGCCCGAGGCCGATGCGCCGGACCGACTCGACGGGGAGGGGGCTCGGGAGGTGTGCCGGCTCCTGGGTGGAGCCGCGGTTCGGCTGGACGCTCGAGCGGCCGAACGCCTCGGACCGTTCCGTCGGATGTACGAGCCGTACGTCTACGCGCTCTCGCGCCGGCTCGAGATGCCGCTGCCGGCGCTCCTACCCGGGGATCGCGCGCCGGTGGACGACTGGCAGCGTTCGGCCTGGGACATGCGGGGTTAGCGCCGAGCCGAGCCTGGCCCGGCGGCCGCGGGCGGCCGATCCGCCGCGCTCCGGCGAGCTTCAGTGCAGGGCGGTCTCGATCTCGTCGAGGTGCTCGCCCCGGTGCGCGGCCCGCAGCGCGTTGATAGGGCTGTCCGGGTCGTTCGGCCAGACCCGCTCGGGCGGCAGCGACGCCATCGTCGCGTCGGTCTCCTCGGCGATCTCCAGCGCCAGGCGGGCCGCTTCGCGGAGCGGGATCGCGTGGATCAGCGGTCGGGATGCGTCGTTGATCCAGTCCACGTCCTCCGGCTCGTCGTCCGAGGGCGTGAACGGCACGCCGCGCTCGAGCTTGCGAGCGAGTGCCAAGGCCCGGCCGTCCCAGAAGGCGATGTGGCCGAGCACGCCCGCGACCGTCCAGTGCTCGTTCACCTGCCGTCGCAGCTCGTCCTCGCTCAGGCGGTCGACGAGCGCGCGGAGGCGCTCACGCTCTTGGGCGTTGCGCTCGACGTACGAACGCGCTGGCTCCATCCACACCCCCGGTGCGCGTCGAGCCGGTCGGCCGCCCCGAGGATCAGAGGCGGCGCGCACGGCCGTCCGATCCGTGCAAGCATCGCATGCATCTCGAGGATCAGCCCGGCCGAGCGTGCCCGCGGAGGGGGTGGGGGCGGCAACCGACGAGGATCTCCAGGACCGCGGTGGGAGTCAGGCCCGGAGGATCTCGGCTGCGTCGCCGATCGCCCGGACCAGGCCGGCGGTGGGCGCCCCCACGAGCCCGACCAGGCCCAGCAGGCGGGAGATCCGCGGGAGGAGTGCCGAGGGCGAGAAGGCGGACGCGGTCCACCCGAGGGTCCCGGCTGCGGTGACGACGACGAAGATCGACGCGACGAGCGGCGGGTCGCAGTCGCAGGTCGACGGCGTGAACATCGCCTGGACCAGGAGGAGGGCGCCGAGCGCGACCCCGAGAACGGCGATCACCCCGTAGGCACCGGAAGCGAACGGGCGCGAGGCATCCGCCACCGGAAGATGCCGATCCAGCCATCCTGAGACCGGCTCGACCAGGGCGCCGAACCCCACGAACAGCGCCACGATCATCGCGACGATCAACGCCTCGTTGCCGAGGATCAGGAAGTCGACGTTGTCCGGGTTCAGGACGTCCGACGTGGCACTGCCCAGCGCGAACAGGAGGATCCCGAACGCGACACCGCGCCACGGTCCCGCCCAGGCGAGCCACGGCCGGAACACGACGCGGAGCGCGGCGCCGGCGATCCCCACGAAGATCCCGACGAAGATGAGGAGCCCGATGGTCCCCTCGAGGGTGATCTCGCCCACCGTGAACCCCGCCTCGGTGGTCGCGCCTCGCGCCGGCTCGCCCCCCGCCGCTCCGGCGACGCGCATGAACAAGCGCCCCCCGGCGCCCCCCACGACGATCCCGGTGATGAGGCCCGCGAGTCCGTGGACGGTCACGTACCGGACCAGACCGGCGGCCGTCCGGAACGGCGGACGATCGATCCGCGCCATCCCCACGTCCACCGGAGCTCGTGCGATCCCGGTCCGATCCATCGATCCCCCTCGCTCGATGGGCGGCGTGCATCATGACAGGCCGGGGTCCGGAGCGCGATCCCACATATCGGCGATGAGCGCGCCACCGCAATGGACTTCGCGCGCCACGGGACCTGGTGCCTCACCCGGTAGGGCGGGTCCAACGGGTCCGGGTCAGGGGTCGCCGTGGGGAGGAGTGCCCGTCCGGCCCCCGCGCGGCTCGAGGACGACGACCGCCGTCTCTTGCGGGCGCCGGGCAGCGTAGCCGTCGAGGTTCTCGTCCAGCTCCCGCCAGCGCTGCCACAGGCGCTCACGCTCTCCGCCCACGGCGGCCCGCCCGAGCACCTCGCGCCGGACCCCACCGGCCAGCTCGACGACCGCCTCCGGGTGGGCCTGCAGGTTCAACCACCAGGCCGGCTCGGGCGCACCCCAGCCGTTCATGGCCATCGACACCAGGTTGTCGCCGTCCTCGTAGTAGCCGAGGATCACCCTGCGGGGCTTGCCGCTGTGCCGGCCCGTCGTGGTGAGCCGCAAGGCACCCCACTTCCCGGGGCGCGGAGGCCAGAGCCCCCTGCGACCGCCGGTCGCTCCGACGAGCCGTCGGTGCACGTGCCAGAAGGTCACGACGAACCACCGTGGTGGGAGACGCCCCTTGCCTCCGGCCATGGCCACCTCCTCTCGACGACCTCACGATATCTCCGCCCGTGAGCGGCGCACGGGCGGGATCGGGCTCCCGGCCTCCAGGCCTGGCGTCGACGCTCCGGATCGTCGAGGAGGTCGGAAGCGCCGTCCGCACGATCAGGCCCGGGCGGTCGAACCTCGCGACCCGCCGTCACCACCGACCCTGACCGGGCCGGGCCGTCCGATGCGAGAGCCGAGGATCCGGCCAGCGACGAGAATGGCTGGCACGTCGACGAGGAGGAGGGGTCATGGGCACGCGGCGGATGGCGGAGATCCCGGGCTTCGGGATCGACCGAGTGGCGACCGCGGTCGGGGAGGATCCCGAGGTGCTCCGCCTGGAGAACCTCGACACCGACGTCCTTCCCCCCGAGGAGGCGCTGCGAGCGACTCGAGTGGCCGTCGGGCAGGACGACGCGAACAGCTGGCTCCCGTTCACGGGGAAAGCCGATCTCCGACGGGCGGTTGCGGAGCAGTTCGGGTCGCGCTCCGGCGTGCCCGTCGACCCGGACACGCAGGTCGTGATCACCTGCGGGGAGGGCGACGCCATGGTGGACGCGTTGTTCGCGGCGACGGATCCGGGCGACGAGGTCATCCTGACCGATCCCACGTATGCGGGGATGATCAACCGAGTCCGCATCGTGGGCGCGGTCCCCCGGCTGGTACCCCTCCGTCCGGAGCAGGGCGAGTGGCGCCTCGATACCGACGCGCTGAGGGGGGCCGTCACCGAGCGAACGCGAGCGATCTTCGTGGCCAACCCCGGCATGCCCACCGGCAACCACCTGAACGAGGAGGAATGGGAGGCCATCGCCTCGGTGTGCCGAGAGCGCGAGGTGCGGCTGATCTACCTCGCCTGGATGGAGCGGATCCTGTTCGACGGCCGGCCGTACCGCCATCCCGCCTCTCTTCCCGGGATGGCCGACCGCGTGATCCACGTGGGATGCGTGACCATGGAGCAGCGGATGATCGGCTGGAGGATCGGCTGGATCGTCTCCCCGGTCGAGCTCGCCGACGACGTGGCCCGGGCCCACATCTACAACGGGTTGACCCCCGGGGGGATCGCCCAGGCCGGAGCCGTGGCCGCGCTCCGAACGCCCGCGGAGGATCTCCTCCAGGCGGTGGCCGAGTGGGAGGGACGCCGTGACGCGACCCTGGAGCAGCTCGAGGGACTGCCGGCGGTGCGTCCCGCCGGAGGCTGGTCGCTGCTCATGGACACCCAGGAGCTCGGAGTCTCTCCGCCCGATCTCTCCAGGGCTCTCGTGGACCACAAGGTCGCGGCCACGCCGATGACCGTGTGGGGCGAGCGTGTGTCGCCCCGATACATCCGGTTCGTGTACAGCAACGAGTCGGGGGAGCGCCTGTCTCGACTGGGAGAGCGTCTCCGGGCCGCTCTGGACGAGCTCTCCTGACCGATCGATCCTTCGGCGGAAGAGGGGGCGGAGGCGCGTCGCCGATCGGCTCGAGCGTCGGTCCTGATGCCGGTACCGCCCGAGGCGCCGCTCCCCCGCAGCGTCCTGCCACGGCGACAGGCAGATCGATTGACGCCAGCCTCCACCCGCCACTACGGTGGCGGCGGTGTCCACCGGCGAGGTCGACGAGCAGGTCCGGCTCGCGATCATGCGCGCGTTCGTCGACCAGGAACGGCCACCGTCGCCGAACGAGCTTGCCACCGCGGTCGATCTCCCACAGGACGAGGTGGAGCGCTCGCTGGGACGGCTCGCCGCCGCCCGTCTGATCGTCCTCGCCCCGGGGACCCCGTTCATCTGGATGGCCAACCCGTTCTCCGCCCTCCCGACGACGTTCGAGGTCCTCGGCGGTGGCAAGCGGTGGTGGGGCAACTGCATCTGGGACGGACTCGGCGTCCTCGCAGCCGTTGGCATGGATGGCGAGGTGCGCACGTCCTGCCCGGACTGCGGTGACCCGCTCCGGCTCGAGGTCCGAGGCGGCCGGGTCGGCGGTGATGACGCCGTGGTGCACTTCGCGATCCCCGCCGCGCACTGGTGGGACGACATCGGGTTCAACTGAGCGAACATGCTCCTCTTCCGGTCGGAAGAGCACGCCGCCCGATGGAGCGATCTCCGGGGGACCCCCCGCGGCGAGCGGCTGAGCGTCGATCACCAGTGGCACCTTGCCCGGGCCTGGTACGCAGACCGAGCGCGGCCCGGGGCGCGACGGAAGACCGTGGAGGAAGCCGAGGCCGCGTTCGCGGAGCTCGGTCTGAGCGGCTCGTTCTGGTCGCTCCGCGAATGACCCTATGCAAGCGGCGTATCCGGTTCATCCGCGTCCGCCGAAGGCGGACCGGCTCAGGGAGTAGATAGGGTCGACGCGCAGCCTCTGGTCCGCTGGACTTGGATCCAAGGCACGGCGCCTGCTCGGGAGTCAGCCAAGGCAGCGACGTGGCTCGGATCCCATCGAGGCACGCCCGCCCCGCAGAGCCACGATCGAGGGAGGGCGGGGCGCTTCAACCCTTCCCGCGTAGCCGGCCAGTGACGGCGCGCTGCTCGACCGCGATCGCGTGGAACGCCCCCGCGAGCGCTCGACGGGTCACCACGCTCAGGTCGGCCAACGGGACGAAGTCATCGGGGGGCGCTCCGTGCTCGAGCTGATGGGCTTGGTGAGCGAGGCGGACGCGCCACAGCACTTGGAACGCCTCGGTCAGCGCGTCGCGCGTGCGTTCGGGGATCGCACCCGCAGCCGCGGCCCCACGGAGCCGCTCGATCGTTCGGTTCTCGCTGATCCCGGCCTCGATCGCGAAGAGCCGCGCGAGGTTCGTCACGATCATGATGCCGCCGTGCTTCACGTCGATCGAACCCCGGTTCGCACCACGCCGTTCGACGACGATCTCACGGAACCTGCCGATGGGCGGCCGTTGCTCCACGGCGACCCTCATCAGCCGGCGGAGGAAACCACGGTCGCTCCTCGACGCGCGGATGACGGCGTCGAGGACGGACTCCACGTCGACGGCGCCAACGATGCGGCGGTAGTCGAACGCGATGCTCGAGACGCGCGTCCCCATGAGCTCCGGATCCGCGACGTATCGGACGAACGCTCGGCGCCAGTCGTCGACGGTCCGACGCCACGCCGGGTTCTCCGCCATCACGTTGCCGCGGCATCGCGCGATCCCGCACGAGGCGAGCGTGTCGGTCACGGCGGTCGCCAGCCCGCCGAAGTACGACTCGACGTCTGCGGCTTCGTCGTGCGGGCCGTACGCGATCGCGTGGTCCTGGTCCGTGAGGAGCGCCTGCTCGTGGCGCGCGGCGCTCCCGAGCGCGATCCACGCGAACGGCGCCGGCGTCTCGCCCGCCTCAGCGATGCGGAGCTCGATCGCGCGCACGGTGAGGTGATCGATCGCGACACCGACGACATGACCGATGTCGATCGGGTCCACGCCCTGATCGAGCAGCGACCGAACCGTCGGCGCGAGCAACCCCGCTGCGTCCACGAGCGCGGCGGCATCGCGCGCGCTCGCGATCGAGGCGACGAGCGCGTCGTCAACGCCCGCGCGCCGGACGTGCCGCTCGGCCGCGTCGCGCTCCCTCCACCTGGTCACCGAGGCCGCGAGGAAGGCGAGCCCCGGTGTCGTCCCGAGGATCTCCCTCGCGGGATGCGCGTCGATCGCGATGCACTGCGAGCCGGCCCGGGCTATCGCCGTCAGGGCCGGGGCGAGACCCGAGAGCACCGACAGTCCGAAGACGTCGCCGACCCCGAGCCGCTCGACCAGGCATCCCTCGTCGTACAGGTCGACGGTGCCCCGCCGCACGACGAACAGCGCCTGCGCGGGCTCCCCCGACTGACGCAAGACCACCGTGTCCGACGGGTAGTCCTCGACGCGGATCCGAGAGACCAGTCCGGCCAGACCGGCCTCGCCGAGATCCATGAACGGCGGGTGCCTTTCGAGGAACCGAACGAGGTCGACCGAGCTCATGTCGACGACCGCGGGCGGATGTTGTGGTTCAGGTGGAACACGTTGTCCGGGTCCCACCGCTGCTTCAGCGTCGCGAGCCGCTCGGCGTTCGGCCCGTACACCGCCGTCGCGCTCGCCTCGGCGTCGTCGTCGCGATCCAGGTAGTTCACGTACCGGCGTTCCGCGAGATGCGGCCGCATCGCCACGTACACCTCCTTCGTCCAGGCAACGTTCGCATCGGACATCGAGGGATCGGTCCAGAGCGACGTCAGCAGGAAGTTGAAGCCCTCCTGGCGGTGCGGGACCGCGGTGTCCTCTATGGGGACGCGCGTGGCCGCGCCGTGGAAGTGCTCCATCACGAGGCCCGACATCGGCGAGGGGCATGCCGGGAAGGTCTCGATCATGGTGTCGATCGCCGCGTCGTCGAGCCTTCGCAGGAAGCTCGACTTCCAGTAGTTCAGGGACCCGGTCGGGAACCCGGCGTCGAGCATCATGTTGATCTCGGGGTACGACATCGGACCCACTTGCACCAACATCGGGTCGCCGAACTCGAGCAGCGGCTCAAGGTCCGCCTCGGCCGAGCCTTCGTCCCCGGAGTGTCCGACGACGACCGCGGCCACGGGCGTACCGGACCCGTCCGGGGCGTGCAGCAGACCGCCGAACGTGTACAGGACATCCGGCGCCCCGGTGGTGAACTCGCGGAAGAACCGGAGGAGGTCCCTCGCTGCACCGAACGGGTGCACGACGAGCCCTCCGACGATGCGGTCGATGGGATGCAGCCGGTACGTCAGCGTGGTCGCTACGCCGAAGTTGGCGCCCGCGCCGCGCATCGCCCAGAACAGATCCGGCTCGGTTTCCGCGTCGACGTTCAGGATGTCGCCGGTCGCGGTGACGACCTCGAGCGACAGTAGATTGTCGGCGGCCATCCCGACCCGGCCCATCAGGTATCCGAAGCCTCCGCCGAGCGTCAGCCCGGCGATCCCGGTCGTCGATACGACGCCGCCGGTCGTCGCCAGCCCGTGCTCCGCGGTCGCAGCGTTGAACCCGCGCCACGTCGTCCCACCGCCGGCGCGCGCGATCCGCGCATCCGGATCGACCTCGACCGTGCTCATGGGCGAGAGGTCGATCATCACGCCGCCCTCGGCGACGGCCCGTCCGGCCACGCCGTGGCCGCCACCGCGGACCGACAGCTCGAGCGCCTCGTGCCGGGCGAACGTGACGGCGGCCGCGACGTCGGAGGCGGTGCGGCAGCGAACGATCGCGGCGGGACGCCGGTCGATCAGGCCGTTGTAGATGTGCCTGGCGTCCTCGTATCCCTTGTCGCCGGGCCGAAGCACCTCGCCCGCCAGCGAGCGCGCCAGCGCCGTCGCCTTCCCCTCGGGGATGCCTTCTCCCCGTTCCATCGCTCTCCTCCTTCCGTCCGGGTATCGCTCGTGAGAGCCGTCCTCGCCCGCCGCCCGATGCCGAGGCGACGCGGGGCTGGTTCCTCGCGGACCGATCATCACCGTGGCATCGTTCGACAGACCGCTCAGGCGTCGCTCAAGATCCGGTCAGGCCGGCGGCCGACCTGTGGGTTTCCTCCTTCCAGGCTTCGCGCTAGGGTCGCGGAGCCGATGGAGTATCGGGTTCTCGGACCGCTCGAGGTGACGCACGTCGGTCGCCCCGTCGCCCTCGGTGGTGCGAAGCAGCGGGCCCTGCTCGCCGTGCTCCTGCTCGACGCCGGGCGCATCGTGTCACCCGAGCGCCTCGTCGACGCGCTATGGGGGGACTCGCCCCCCGAGGGCGCCCGCCACGCGGTGCACGTCTACGTCTCCCAGCTGCGGAAGGCGCTCGCGGGCGGCGGCGCAGGGTCGAACCCGATCGCGACGCAGCCGGGCGGCTACGCCCTCCGGATCGAACCGGACGACCTCGACCTCAACCGGTTCGAGCGTGCCGTCGAAGCGGGCCGGAGCGCGCTCTCGGCGGGTGACGCCCAGCGCGCGGTCGATCTGCTTCGGGACGCGCTCCGACTGTTCCGCGGACCGCCGCTCGCCGACCTCGCGCTCGGAGGCCTCGCGGCTCCCGCGATCGCGCGGATCGAGGAGCTTCGGCTGGCGGCGATCGAGGACCGGATCCGGGCCGAGCTCCGTCTGGGCCGTCACGCCGAGCTCGTTCCCGAGCTGCAGGAGCTCGTCTCGACCCATCCGCTCCGCGAGCCCTTGCGGGCGAGCCTGATGCTGGCGCTGTACCGCTCCGGCCGCCAGGCCGACGCGCTCGCCGCCTACCAGGAGGGACGCTCGGTGCTCGCCGAGGAGCTCGGCATCGACCCCATGCCCGACCTCCAGGCGCTGTATGAGTCGATCCTGCACCAAGACCCGACCATCGGGGGCGACGTGCGGCCGATGCCGCAGGAGACCGCGTCGGCGGCCGCAGACGCGACCGCGTCGGCCGCGGCCGCCGTCCAGGCGCACCCGCGGAGCGAGCGCAAGTTCGCGACCGCCGTGTTCGCCGACCTCGTCGGGTCGACGACGCTCAGCGAGCGCGAGGATCCCGAGGTCGTCAGGTCGGTGGTCGGCCGGACGTTCGACAGGCTCGTCCGCGAGATCGAGCGGTACGGCGGGGTCACGGAGAAGTTCGTGGGTGATGCGGTCCTGGCGGTGTTCGGAGTGCCGACCGTGCACGAGGACGATCCCGAGCGGGCCGTCCGCGCTGCGCTCGGCATGCAGGGCTCAGTCGCCGAACTCAACCGCGAGCTCGCGACCGAGCGCGGGCTCGAGCTCTCGCTGCGGATCGGGATCGAGGCCGGCGAGGTGCTCGTGGAGCTCGACCACATCACGGGGTCGCGCGACCGGATGCTCACCGGCGATGCCGTCAACACCGCAGCGCGCCTACAGGCCGCGGCGGATCCCGGCCAGGTCATCGTCGGCCCGGCGGCGCACGCGGCGGCGAAGCGAGCGATCGAGTTCCGCGAACTCGGGCCGCTTTCGCTGAAGGGGAAGGCCGATCCGGTCCCGGCCTGGGAGGCCGTCGGCGCTCGGACGCGCACCGGCGGTGAGCGCCCGCCGGCTCGCCTTCGCTCACCGCTGATCGGTCGCGACGAGGAGCTGGCGTTGCTGGCGCAGACGTTCCGGCGGGTGGCATCCGAGGGACGTCCAGGGCTCGTGACGATCTTCGGCCCTGCGGGCGTCGGGAAGTCTCGGCTCGCGTTCGAGCTCGCGCGGTCCCTCGCCGACCGGGCGCGCTGGAGGAAGGGTCGGTGCCCTGCTTACGGCAGCGCCTCGTACTCCGCGCTCGCGGACGCGGTCAAGGCCGAGTGCGGGATCCTGGAGGACGACACGTCCGATGTCGTGGTGGGCAAGGCGACCCGAACGGTCGAGCGGCTGCTCGGCACGTCCGATGTCGCGCCGGCGATCGCGACGCTCGTCGGCTCTGGGTCGGCGTACGGACTCAACCGCGAGGAGCTGTTCGACTCGTGGCGCAGGTTCCTCGAGCGGATGGCCGCGGCGGCGCCGCTCGTCCTCCAGCTCGAGGACCTGCACTGGGCGGACGAAGGCCTGCTGGACTTCGTGGAGCATCTCGCCGACTGGGCCGAGGGGCCTCTCCTGGTGTTGACGCTCGCCCGACCCGAGCTCCTCCAGACCCGGCCCGGATGGGGCGGCGGCAAGCGGAACTACGTCGCCGTGTATCTCGACCCTCTCTCGCCCGAGGAGACGCGGGCGATGCTCGAGGCGCTGCTCCCCGCCGGCCTGCCCGATGCGGTCTGCCGGCTGATCGTCGAGCGCAGCGAGGGATATCCCCTGTTCACCGAGGAGGTCGTGGGCATGCTCATCGACCGCGGGCTCCTCCGCTCGGATGGCCGGGGCGGCTGGACGTTCGAGGGCTTACCTGACGCGATCGAGGTTCCGCCCTCGATCCAAGCGCTCATCGCGGCGCGGATCGACACGCTGCCGACCGCCGAGAAGGCGATCCTGCAAGATGCGGCCGTCGTCGGCCGCACGTTCTGGCTCGGCGCCGTGCGCCGTCTGTCGGACATCGACCACGACACCGCGAGGCGGACGCTCGGACGCCTGCGTGTGAAGGAGATGGTCGTGGGCCGCGATGCCGCGACGTTCTCCGGCGAGGCCGAGTACCTGTTCCGCCACGTCCTGATCCGCGACGTCGCGTACGAGTCGCTCCCGAAGTCGGTCCGTGCGCGGAAGCACGTCCAGGTGGCCGACTGGGCGAGCGAGCAGGCAGGTGAGCGCAGCGACGAGATCGCGGCCCTGCTGGCCACGCATCTGGGCGAGGCCCTGCGGTACCGGGACGAGCTCGGCGAGCGCGAGGATCTCGACTTGGTACGCGACGCGTTGCGGTGGAGCCGGGCGGCTGGGCGGCGCTCGCTCGGACTCTGGGAGCATCGCGAGGCCGCTCGCTGGTTCCGCGTCGCCGCGGACCTCGGCGAGCGCGCCGGCCGGGCCGCGGAGGAGCGCGCCGCCGACCTCGAGTCGTATGCCCGCGCCGCCGAGGCCGTCGAGTCCTACGCGGTCGTCGCCGAGGCCTCCGAACGGGCCCTGGATCTGTACCTCGAGCTCGGGCGCGACGCCAACGCGGGCCGGATCGAGGCGTGGCTCGCCCACGTCGCCTTCCAGTCGGGCGACGAGGCCGGCATCGTTCGGTGGGCCGAGCGCGCGCTCGCCCGCCTCGAGCCGCTCGGAGACGGTCGGGACCTGGCGCTCGCCCTGGTGTACCTCGGATGGTATCGCCACCGGACCGGCCACGACGACGAGGCCGAGCCGTTGCTGGCGCGTGCCGTCGGGGTCGCCGAACGTGTCGGCGACCCCGTCGTCAGCGGCGAGGCGATGCTCGCCCTCGGGATGCTGAAGGACAAGTCGGGGCGCACCGAGGAGGGGATGGCGCTGCTCGGATCGGCGCTCGACGTCGCCCGCCGTGCGCGCGACCTGCCGTTCCTGCTCCGGGCGCTCCTGGTGGTCTCGGAGGCGGAGGAGCTCGTCGAAGGCAACTACGAGCGGGCGGCGAGTCTCGTGCGAGAAGGGGCCGACCTGGCCAGGCGGGCCGGACACGTCGAGCAGATCGCGTGGATGCAGGGCAACCTCGCCGACTACCTGGTCGACATGGGGCTGCTCCGCGAGGCCGAGGTGTGTGCTCGCGAAGGGCTCGAGGCCGCCCGCGTGACGGGCGAGGTTGCGAGGACCGGCTACAGCCTCCTGATGCTCGCGTGGATCCTCACCCTCCGGGATCGTCTCGATGAGGCGGAGCGGCTGCTCTCTGAGGTGGGACCGGTGCTCACCCAGATGAGGGAGACCTACCACGAGGGATGGGCGGCGCTGATCGCGGGGACGATCGCTCGCGCCCGAGGCGACGCCGCCGCGTCCGAGCGGATCCTGCTGGAGGGCGCACGGAGTGCCACCGGCAGGCTCGAGGCGTGGGCCGGCCAGCTCTTGCTGACCGAGTGCATCCGGCTGCTCGCCCACGACGGTCGCGCCGAGGAGGCTCGTCCCTTCCGCGACGAGCTCGCCCGCATCGCTGAGGCCTCGAACCCGACGCGGACGTTCCTCGCATGGGCGGACGCGCTCACCGAGAGCGACGCGGGGCGCGCGCGGGACGTCCTCGTTCGCGTCGCCGACGAGCTCGCCCGGCTCGCACGTCGCCTCGACCACGGCCGGTGCCTCGTGGATCTCGCGGCGCGGGAGCGAGCCCTCGGGCTCGACCCAGAGCCCATCCTCCTCCGAGCGCGAGACGTGTTCGAGTCGTGCGGTGCCGCACTGCTGGTGCGCGAGATCGCCGATCACGCGACCACTCGGCCGGCCTGAGGGGGCCCGGGACGAGCGATCCCCGGCCGCGGGTCCGGGGGCGCGCAGGGACGCGGGGGGCTCGCCGAGCTCCACGGTCCCGCCCGGTTCTCTCCACGCGGAGGCGGAGAGCACGATGAGAACCAGAACGCCCGAGTCCGGCCGGATGGGTCGACGCTCGACGCTGGGGTTGGATCGTGCGAGCGCGGCCGAAGCGTCACCACCTCGGATCCGCTTGATGTTCTCGAGGCGACCTTCATGCCGGATGCCGGATGATGGTCGTTCCGTCCCGTAGCTGCGTCAGGAGCGTGCCGCCTGCATCACCTTCGGCTGCCGCCACATCACGTATGCGAGCGGCCAGAGCGCGATCAGGGCGGCCGCGGCGTGAACGTAGAACTGGACCGCGGTCACGGGGACCATCCGCGAGACGCCCATCGCGGCGAGCGCGATCACGACGAACCTGGGGACCATCAGACGGGAACCGGTGCTCCACAGCCCCTTCGCGAAGCCCACGAAGCCCATCGCCGAGGCGACGCCGCTGGCAAGGATGACCGGGATGAACCATGGCTCGACCGCGGCCTGCGCGGCCCGAGCGTCTCCTCCCGTCTCCACCGCGGCGAGCGCAGCGAACTCCATCCCCGGCAGGATCGCGTACAACGTCCCACCGACGATGACGAACGGGAGGGCGCGAGCGCTCCAGCGTTGGTCACCGGCGTCGCGCAGGTACGTGCGGATCGCGAGGAACGCCAGGATCAGGAGCGCAGACGCGACCGCGACCATGAGGTGAGCGATCCCCCAGCGGAAGGTGCTGGAGGCCGCCGCCCTCGCCACCGCAGCCTCGTCGGGTGGGCCCAGGCCGATGTACGGGTGGGCGATGAACGCCGCCAAGAGCACGAGCGGAGCTACCGCGATGGCGATCGCGGGAGCTCGTCGACCGACCGCCGCCGATACGTCACTGACGCGATCGGAACCCGCGCTCGAGAGACCGCCGACAAGAGCCTCACCGGACATCGCGCGTCCTCCTCTCCAGAAGTCTGCGAGGGAGAGGCTAGGAGCGACCCCTCCTCGAGGCGATCGGGAGTTCTCCCCATGCGGCGAGTCCGTGCTGCATCGCGAAGAGTGCGGCGGCCGCGCGCGTCGAGATGCCGATCTTCCCGTACGCGTTCTGGATGTGTCGGTCGGCCGTCTTCACGGAGATCCCGAGCGCGCGGGCGATCTGTTTCGTCGCCAGACCTCTGGCTAGGAGCCCCACGACCTGTGCCTCGCGCTCCGTGAGGGAGGCCGGCCGCTCGATCCGAGGAGCGGGCATCCCCGACGCATCGACGATGGCCGCGACCGCGTCGGGATCCAGCCGGCCGGCGCGAGCCTCTCGGCCAAGGGCTTCGGCAGCCGCGGCCGGGGCGAGCGCGTCGCGATGTGGCCGCGGTTCGGTCATCGCATGGAAGGCGTCGGCGGCGGCCACCAGGCGAGCAGCCGGGGTGAGGGCGGCCCCAGACGATCCGCGGTGGTAACCGGACCCATCGACGCGCTCGTGATGGCTCGTGGCCGCCGGCGCGAGCCTGGTCAGGAAGGAGGAGCGGCTGAGGATCCGCTCCGAGTGGTACGCATGGAGTCTGACCCGCTCCCAGTCGTCCGGTGTCAGCTCGCCAACTCGCTCCCAGACCCGAACAGGGATCGCGACGCGTCCGACGTCATGAACGAGGGCTGCGTGCCGCACCGCCACGACCTCGGTGGGGGCGAAGCCGCACCGCGCGGCGGCCGTCGAAGCCAGCGCCGCCACGCCTCGAGAGTGACCGACGAGGTACTTCGAGACCAGGTCGGCGAAGTCGCCCATCGCCGCCAAGGCCGACTCGATCGACTCATCAGCGAGGGTGGACCGCGGGCTCGGCTCACGGGCGAGGGTCGCGTCCCAGGCCGAGCCCCTGTCATCGAGCCCGACGATCTCGCCTGCATCGTCTGCCAACACGCCCGCGATGTCGGGATCGAACGCCTTCCCCGCTCGGTCGCGGATGACCCGCGCCGCAAGAGTCACACCGCCGAGCATCCGCTGGAAGGCAGCGTCACGAGCGACCTGCGCGATCCGAACCGCGAGCGGGATCTCGTCGCGCTTCGAGCGTCCGGGGCGACCCTTGCCATCCCATCGCTCATCGACGTAGGCGAACAGCCTCCCGATCTCCGCGTGAAGGCCGAGGTGGTCGGTCAACATCATCGCCACCTCGCACATGGCGGACGTCTGGGCCCCGATGACACGGGCGAACCTCGGGAGTCGCGACGCCGCCTTCGCTACGCGGATGGGCGGTGTGTCCTCCGGAGGGGCCATCGCCCGCACCACGCCAGCTAGCATCCGAGGCCGCGAGCCGAACCGGACCGGACCACCGTATCTCGTCAAGACGTCGTGCCCGCCGAAGAGCTCATCGGCGAGGTCGGCGTTGGCGGTGCAGCCCACGTAGAACAACAGGCAAGCGAAGTACGTCTGGGATGCGGTCGCGGCATCGACCCTCATCCGGTCGGCGAGCCGCATCGCGATCAACGTGCTGTGCAGGCCGTGCTCGAGCGGCACGCCGATGCCAAGGTCCGTCGCCAGGGAGAGCGCTGCGATCACCTCCGCGGCGCGGATGCGTTCGCCGTCTGGCACTGCGCCCCCGGGCGTTCCGTGCCGAACATGAGCCGAGTCCACGGTCGGCACCTCTCTATCACGCCGGGACCGGACGCGGGAGCCCAGATCTCGGATGGCGGAGGCGAAAGGAAGACCATGCGCGCCCGTTCGGGTCGTCGTGAGACACGGTGCAGGGTGTGGCCCAGGGATGGCTCGCGAGGCGATGCGGCGTCGGCTGGCCGCCTGGACGAGGCCGAGGCCCATCTCGAGCGCGCCCGGGCGGTCGGGGCGGGCCCGGGAGGCCTCGACGCGCTCGCCGCCCTCGTCCTGCTGTGGCGAGGCGAGGTGGAGGAGGCGGCGTCCCGGTCCGAGGACGCCCTCCGGGCGGCGCCGGAGGACGCGCGCGTCGTCTGCTCGGCGCTCGACGTCTTCGGGCGGGCCCGGGCTGCGCAGGGGCGGGGCGAGGAGGCCGCGGCCGCCTTCGAGCGCTGGATCGAGACGGCCCGGGCGGCCGGGCTCACGGCCCTCGAGCTCCAGGGGCTGATGGAGCTCGGCGTCCAGGAGTTCCTGGAGGGCAAGCCCGACGACCACCTGCGGGAGGCGCGGGAGCTGGCGAGCCGCCACGGGGTGTTCGCGCCCCTCGTCCTCGCCGACCTCTGCCTGTTCTGGTGGTGCGGCCGCCGGGCCCGCACGGCGGAGGCGATCGCGTTCGGCGAGGAGGCCGTCGAGCTATGCCGCCGGCTCTCGCTGGACCTCCTCCCGCACGCCGTGATGGCCCTCGGATGGGCCCGAGGGCTCGCGGCCTGTGGGTCCGGCGAGGACGAGGTGGCCGAAGCCCTTCAGCTTTCGCCCGGCGACGTGGACCTCGAGATCCTGGCGGGGTGGATCCGCGGAGAGTGGGCGTTCCGTTCGGGGCGCCACGACGACGCGGCAGAGCAGCTCGGCCGGACGACGCGCGTGATGCACGCCTCGCCCTCGGCCGTGCCGCCGCCGGCGCCGTTCCTGTGGCTGTGCGCGCTCGTGGCCGCGGGCCGCGGGGACGAGGCCCGCGAGGCGCTGCCCGAGGTGCGGTCCTCGCCCGCGCTCTCGCGGCAGTACGTGAACCGGCTGTGGCTCGCGGTGGGGGAGGCGCTGCTTGAGGGCTCGCGGGGAGGACTGGAAGCGGCGGTGCGGGGGTTCGAGGACTCCTCGGCGATGGACGTCGCGGTCGCGCATGCGATCGGCGCGGAGGTGCTCGATGGAGACCCGGCGCCCGGGTGGCTGCGGGCGGCGCTGGAGACCTTCGAGCGCGGCGGGATGGAGAGCGACGCCGCCAGGACGAGGAGCCTCCTCCGGGGCATGGGCGCGCCCGTGCCCCGGGCCCGCCGCCGCGGCGCGGGCCTGCCCGAACGGCTCCGGCAAGCCGGGGTCACGGCGCGCGAGGCGGAGGTTCTGTCCCTGGTGGCCCGGGGACTGTCGAACCGCCGGATCGCGGAGGAGCTGTACCTGTCACCGCGGACGGTGCAGAGCCACGTCTCATCGCTCCTGGCCAAGCTCGGGGTCGAGAACCGGGCAGGCCTCGTCGCGGCGGGCCTGGCGCTCGCGGAGGAGAGGGAGGGACCCGACCGCCGCGGCCGCGCGCCGGTCAGTGGGGCTTCCGAGCCTTCGCGATCACGCTGATCGCGACGGAGTCGCGCCGTTCGGCCGGGATCAGCTTCCGCATCAGCTCGACGACCTCGTCCGTGAACAGCGGGAAGATCGTGGCCTGGTCGATCCCGAACGGTCGCTTCTCGGTGATCGAGATCTCCGCGAACCCCACCTTCTCCAGCTTCCGGGCGAAGACACGCTCCGCCATGGCGCCGGATATTCAGCCGGCCCAGGCCGCGTCGCTCGTCAGGATCTGCGGCGGGAGGTCCTCCTCGACCGTGAGGTCGGCCACGCAGAAGCGCCGGCCGGGCCTGAGGACGCGGAGGGCCTCCGCGAACACGCGCGACTTGCGCGGCGAGAGGTTGACCACGCCGTTCGAGATCACGACGTCGACGCTGCCGTGCTCGAGTGGGATCTCCTCCATCTCGCCGCGTCTGAACTCGGTCCAGCCGGCGACGCCGGCCTCGTGGGCGTTCGTCCTCGCGCGCTCCACCATCTCGTCGAGGAGGTCGATCCCGATCGCCCGGCCCGTGGGCCCGACCTCGTGCGGTCCGGGCGGGAAGCGAGGAGGCTCTTCAGCGGGAGGTCCACCGGGTTCGGTCGGTGTGCGCCTCGCTCCTGCTCGATGTCCGGCCGGTGACCTTCCGCGCGCTCCAGGGGTGGATCACCACCCTCCCCCTCGGGATGGACGCGCTGCGGCTCCGGCGCACGTTCGACACCAAGGCCCTTGCTGCGGCCTTCCCCTTCGCGAGCGCCGAGCTGGAGGCAAGCGGGGGCGTGTTCCTCGGGCGGAACGCCACGACGGGAGACCTCGTCTTCGTCGACCGGTTCGCGCTCGAGAACCACAACCAGGTCATCCTGGCCCGATCGGGGGCGGGCAAGAGCTACCTCGCCAAGCTCCAGATCCTCCGCTCCCTCTACGAGGGGATCGAGGTGCTCGTCATCGACCCCGAAGACGAGTACCGGAGGCTCGCCCAGGCCGTCGGCGGCGTCGTGATCCGCCTCGGTGGAGGCGGGGGGCGGCTGAACCCCCTGGACCTCGCCGAGGCGGGGACGCCCGAGGCGCTCACCGACCAGGCGCTGTTCGTGCACACCCTCGCCTCGAGTCTTCTCGGCGAGATCCGTCCCGAGGAGAAGGCGGTGCTGGACCGGGCCATCCTGGCGGCCTACGAGGGAGCCGGGATCACCGCCGATCCCCGGACCCACGCCAGGCCGGCGCCGGTGCTGGCCGACGTGGTCGCTCGACTCCGCCAAGACCCGGGCGGCCTGTCGCTCGCCGGTCGGCTCGACCCCCACGTCTCGGGCTCCCACCGGGCGCTCTTCGACGGGCCGGCGACCGCCCGGGCCGACGGCCACCTCGTCGTCTTCTCGCTGCGGGACCTCGCCGAGGAGCTGAAGACCGCCGGGACGCTCCTTGCCCTCGACGCCGTCTGGCGGAAGGTCGCCCGCGGGGAGCGCCGGCCCCGGGTCGTCGTGGTCGATGAGGCCTGGTGGCTGCTCGGGGCGGGCCGCGATGCCGGGGCCCGGTTCCTGCAGCGCCTGGCCAAGTCGGCCCGCAAGCACTGGTGCGGGCTCACCGCGGTCACCCAGGACGTCGCCGACGTGCTCTCCACCGAGCTCGGGCAGGCGGTGGTCACGAACGCCGCGCAGCAGGTGCTCCTCGGCCAGTCCCCCCAGGCGATGGAGGCCCTGGCCCGGGCCTTCAACCTGTCCGCCGGCGAACAGAGCCACCTGCTCACCTGCGACCGGGGGCAGGGGATCCTCGCCATCGGCACGGAGCGGGCGGCGCTCCAGGTGGTGGCCTCCGAGGCGGAGCATCGCCTGGCCACCTCCGACCCGGCGGAGATCGCCGCGCTCGGGAAGCGAGAGCGCTGATGCTCGGTAAGGTCGCAGCCGGGATCGGCTCGATCCTCCTCATCCCCGTCCTCGTCCTGGCCGCCGCGGTGGGGAGCCTCGAAGGCGACGCGAGCGGCGCTCGGGCCGCTCCGAGGGTCCTCTGTGAGCCGACGCCAACCGTTTCGGCACTGCCAGAGACCTCCGCAGCGGCTTCGGCCGAGCCCGGCTCCCACCTCTGCCAGGCGGGCGAGCTCGAGGCGATGGTCCTGTCGAACCCGCGGATCCACCTGGGGTCCCTGGCGGTCGGCGACGTGGCCGAGGGCATGGTGGATCCCCGTGTGCTCCAGGTGCTGCTATACCTCCCGGAACGGCACGATCTCGGCTCGGTCGGGCCGCTCATCAGCGGGCACTCCTACTTCGTCGCGGGGACGACGACGCCCTCGAACCACGCCTTCGGCCGGGCGGTGGACATCTCGGTGATCGACGGCCGGGCGGTCTCGATCTTCAACCCGGCGGCCCGGGACGCGATGCAGATGGTCCTGTCGCTCCCGCCGCCGCTGCTCCCGGACGAGCTCGGAGGCCCGTGGCTCCTTCCCCACCCCCCGGTCGCCGTCTTCACCCGGGACCACGGTGACCACCTGCACATCGGATGGGACCGGTGATGTCGCGTTCGCCTGCTCCGCTGCCGGCACCGGATGGTCCGATCCGCTACCTCCTCGATCCGGCGGCGCTCCTCCGCGACGTGCTGCACGCCCTCGAGGCGTTCGCGCGCGAGGGCCTTCCCTGGATGGTGCTGGGCATCGGCATCGGAGGCGTCCTGTTCGTTGCCTGGCGGCTCCTGGTCGGCTGGCGTGATCGACGGCTGAGAGCGGGCGCGCGCCGGGTACGG